>Ga0335069_10009613_pt1 | contig 13754 bp, 25 predicted proteins | sample Lox_Sample_11_FD_206714 | JGI IMG/M metagenome (GOLD analysis project Ga0335069, IMG submission 206714) | Soil microbial communities from Loxahatchee National Wildlife Refuge, Florida, United States - Lox_Sample_1.1 | ecosystem: Environmental > Terrestrial > Soil > Wetlands | place: USA... | reverse complement strand
GGAGTCGCCGGCCGCGAGGGGCCGCGCCGGCGATGGGGGCTTTAACGGGTCGGTACTCTAGACGCGCCGGCGCTTGGGCGGCCGGCAGCCGTTGTGCGGAATGGGTGTGACATCGCGAATGGTGGTGATGGTCATGCCGGCGGCCTGCAGCGCGCGCAGCGCCGACTCGCGGCCGGAGCCGGGACCGGAGACATTGACCTCGAGGGTGCGCACGCCGTGCTCGGACGCCTTCTTGCCGGCATCCTCGGCCGCCATCTGAGCGGCGTAAGGCGTCGACTTGCGCGAGCCCTTGAAGCCCATCATGCCGGCGCTCGACCACGAGATCGTATTGCCTTGCGCGTCGGTGATGGTGACAGTCGTGTTGTTGAACGAGGCGTTCACGTGCGCCACGCCCGACGTGATGTTCTTGCGCTCGCGCTTTTTGACGCGCGTCGGTTCCTTGGCCATCGGAAACGCCCCTTACTTCTTCTTGCCGGCGATCGGCTTCGCCGGGCCCTTGCGGGTGCGGGCGTTGGTGTGGGTTCGCTGGCCGCGGACCGGAAGGCCCTTGCGGTGACGAAGCCCACGGTAGCAGGCCAGATCCATCAGACGCTTGATATTGACAGCGGTCTCGCGGCGCAGGTCGCCCTCGACCTGGTAGTCGCGGTCGATCGCCTCGCGGATCTGCAACACCTCGGCGTCGGTCAGCTGGCTGACGCGCCGGGCGTCCTCGATACCGACCTTGTGGACGATCTCGCGGGCCTTCGTGGGGCCGATGCCGTGGATGTACTGCAGCGCGATGACGACGCGCTTGTTGGTAGGTATGTTGACGCCTGCGATACGGGCCACGCGCGCTCTTCTCCTGGTCACGACAGAAAGCGCGAAGCACGCGCCCGGCCTCCACGCCCGTGACGAGCGCGTAGCCGGCGCGGCGACGCGCCCTTTCGCGGAAGGGTCCCCATATAGGGATCGGCCCCTCCGCGTCAATGCCGAAGGGGTTCGACCTTAGGACTTATTCGGAGCGATTGCGCCTGCGCCCAAGCGTCGCGGCGACACTTCCCCTCACTCCGCGAGGGGAGGAGCAATCGCGCTTCCCCCCGCTGGCGGGGGAAGCGTCGCTGGCGAGGCCCGAAGGGCCGATGCAGCGATGATGGGGGGCGTCCTAGACCCGCGGCCCGTCGATCGCCGCGTCGATGGCGGCGGCGACCTCGTCGACCGAGCCCATGCCGTCCACCTGCACCAGCTTGTTGTGGGTCTGGTAGTAGGGCAGCAGCGGTGCGGTCTGGGCGTTGTAGGCGGCGAGCCGCACCTTGAAGCTGTCCGGGTTGTCGTCCGGACGGCCGGACTCGGCGTAGCGGCCGGCGACGCGCTTCAAGAGCGCCTCGTCGTCGACCTTGAGCCGGATCACGAGGTCGATCGGCCGGCGGCGACGGTCGAGCATCGCGTCGAGCGCCTGGGCCTGGGCGATGGTGCGCGGAAAGCCGTCGAAGATCGCCCCGCCCGCGGCCTCGGCCTCGGGCAGGCGCGCCTCGATCAGCTCGATCACGATCTCGTCGCTGACGAGCTCGCCGCGCTTCATGATGCCGTCGACGCGCTGGCCGAGCTCGGAGCCCGAGGCGATCTCGGCGCGCAGCATGTCGCCGGTGGAAAGCTGCACCATGCCCCGCGTCTCCACGAGCCGCTTGGCCTGCGTGCCCTTCCCGGCCGCCGGCGGACCGAACAGGATCAGGTTCATGAACCCCCCTGGTGTTCTCTTCTGACTCCGCGCCGCGCCGGGCCGCGGTCGGGCTTGCTGCCAGCCCACTCCGATTCTCCGCTCTGTGGCGAGCCGTCGTAGCGTCAGGCAAGCCCGCGCGGCGTCAGCGCGCGCCGCGCCCGCCGCGGAGTTTCGATTTCTTGATCAGCCCCTCGTACTGGTGCGCCAGCAGGTGCGACTGGATTTGCGCCACGGTGTCCATCGTCACCGAGACCACGATCAGGATCGACGTGCCGCCGAAGTAGTAGGTGCTGATCTGGTTCGAGGCCATCAGCGCCTCGGGCAGCAGGCAGACGCCGGCGATGTAGATCGCGCCGATCACCGTCAGCCGGGTGAGCACGAAGTCGATATATTCCGCCGTGCGCTTGCCGGGCCGGATGCCGGGCAGGAATCCGCCATACTTCCTGAGGTTCTCCGCGGTGTCCTCGGGGTTGAACACCACCGAGGTGTAGAAGAACGAGAAGAAGATGATCATCAGGCCGTAGCAGACCATGTAGACCGGCTGGCCGTGGTTCAGCTGCGCCGCCGCGCCCGGCAGCCACTGCAGCCAGGTCGGCAGGTTGGCCTGGTTCAGGAACGTGGTCAGCGTGTAGGGCAGCGCGAGCAGCGACGAGGCGAAGATCGGCGGGATCACGCCCGAGACGTTGATCTTCAGCGGCAGGAAGCTGGTCTCGCCGCCGAACATGCGGTTCCCCTGCTGGCGCTTCGGATACTGCACCAGCAGACGCCGCTGCGAGCGCTCCATGAAGACGATGAAGATGATCACGCCCACGGCCAGCGCCAGGAAGAACAGCAGCGTGCCGGCGCCCAGGCTGCCGTTGTGGGTCTGCGAGAAGAGCTGGAACAGCGCCGTCGGCAGGCGCGCGACGATGCCCGCGAAGATGATCAACGAGACCCCGTTGCCGACGCCGCGGCTGGTGATCTGTTCGCCGAGCCACATCAGGAACATCGTCCCGGTCGTCAGCGTGACCACGGTCGAGAGCACGAAAAACGGCCCGGGGTTGAGCACGGCGCCTTGGCTGCCCTGCAGCGCGATCGCGACGCCGCCGGCCTGGAACATCGCCAGCACGACGGTGAGGTAGCGGGTGTACTGGTTGAGCTGCTTGCGGCCGGCCTCGCCGCCTTCCTTCCTGAGCTTTTCCCAGGGCGGATACATGGTGCCCAGGAGCTGCACGATGATCGACGCCGAGATGTAGGGCATCACGTTGAGGGCGAAGATCGCCATCCGCGAGACCGCGCCGCCCGAGAACAGGTTGGCCATCCCGAAGATGCCGTTCTGCTGGCGGTCGATGATGGACGCGATGGCGACGGGATCGACGCCGGGGATCGGAATGTAGGTCCCCAGCCGGTAGACGATCATCGCGCCCAGGGTGAAGAGAAGGCGCTTGTGGAGCTCGGTCGCCTTCTGGAAGGCGCCGACATCGAGATTGGCGGCGAGCTGCTCGGCGGCCGAAGCCATCAGGAATTCCTATCCGAAGATGCGAGGCCAGACATAGGGCGTCGCCCCTGCTTCGTCACCTGTGGCGGCCGACAATGAAGCGCGGCCGCCCGTCGCGTTCAGGCCTCGGCCTCGGCGGCCGCCGGCTTCGTGGCGGTGAGCTTGCCGCCGGCCTTCTCGACCGCCTCGCGCGCCGAGCCGGTGGCGGCGTAGACGGTGATGTCGATCTTCGACGTCAGCTCGCCCTTGCCGAGCAGCCTGACGCCGTCCTTGGCCCGGCGGATCACGCCGGCGGCGACGAGCGCGGCCGCGTCGATCGGCTTCTTGGCGTCGAGCTTGCCGGCGGCGATCGCCTGCTCGATCCGCCAGAGGTTCACCTCGGCGAACTCCTTGGCGAACGGGTTTTTGAAGCCGCGCTTGGGCATGCGCATGTGCAGCGGCATCTGCCCGCCCTCGAAGCCGTTGATGGCGACACCCGTGCGGGACTTCTGGCCCTTCACGCCGCGTCCGGCGGTCTTGCCCTTGCCCGAGCCGGGCCCGCGCCCGACCCGCATGCGGTTCTTGGTCGACCCCGGACGGGGGGCCAGTTCGTTGAGCTTTGTCATCTCGCCTTCTCCTCGGAGATCTGCGCCCGGCCAGAGCCGGACTCGGCATTGTGCGTGGTTCGAGACGCCGGCTTCGCTGGCTCCTCAAAATGACGACCAACGTGCGGCTCGCTCGATCTACGTCATCCGGAGGCGCGCTCGCCAGAGCGCGTCTCGAAGCACGCAGGACCTGTGCGCCCCTACTCCACCACCTCCACCATGTGCGCGACCTTGGCGATCATGCCGCGGACGGAGGGAGTGTCTTCGAGCGTGGCCGTGCGGCCGAGGCGGTTGAGGCCGAGGCCGATCAGCGTCGCGCGCTGGTCCTTGGTGCGGCGGATCGGGCTGCCGGTCTGACGGACGGTGACCTTAGCCATCCTCACGCCTCCGCCTCGGCGCCGGCCGCATCGGCTCTACGGCCGATGATGTCGGAGACCTTCTTGCCGCGCTTGGCCGCGACCTGGCGGGGCGAGGCCTGCTGCTTCAGCGCCTCGAACGTGGCGCGCACCATGTTGTAGGGGTTCGACGAGCCCATCCGCTTGCCGACCACGTCCTGCACGCCGAGCGCCTCCAGCACGGCCCGCATCGGACCGCCCGCGATGATGCCGGTGCCGGGAGGGGCCGCGCGCATCATGATCTTGCCCGCGCCCCAGCGGCCGGCGCCGTCGTGGTGCAGCGTGCGGCTTTCCCGCAGCGGCACGCGGATCATCGACTTCTTGGCTTCCTCGGTCGCCTTGCGGATCGCCTCGGGCACCTCGCGCGCCTTGCCGTGGCCGTAGCCGACGCGGCCCTTCTGGTCGCCCACCACCATCAGCGCGGCGAACGAAAAGCGGCGGCCGCCCTTCACGGTGGCGGCGACGCGGTTGATGTAGACGAGCTTCTCGACGATGTCGCTGTCGGCGCGGTCGTCCGGATTGTTCCGGTCGCGACGCTCGCGGCGCTCTCTGTTCTCGGGTCCACGGGCCATCGGCTGATCCTTAGAAGTTGAGGCCGGCTTCGCGGGCGGCGTCCGCGAGCGCCTTGACCCGGCCGTGATAGATGTAGCCGCCGCGGTCGAACACGACCTCGGTGACGCCTTTGTCGATCGCACGCTTGGCGATCAGGGCGCCGACGCGGGCGGCGGCGTCCTTGTCTCCGCCCTTCTGGGCCTTCTCCTCGAGCGTGGAGGCATGGGCGAGCGTGACGCCGCGGGCGTCGTCGATCACCTGCGCGTAGATGTTCTTGGCCGAGCGAAACACCGACAGGCGCGGACGTCCGCTCCCGACCTTCTTCAGGCGGAGGCGGACGCGCCGGGCGCGGCGCTGGGCGGGCTTGAGATGGGAAAGCGCCATGGCGGTTACTTCTTCTTGCCTTCCTTGCGGCGGACGGTCTCGCCGGCGTAGCGCACGCCCTTGCCCTTGTAGGGCTCGGGCGGGCGGATCTTGCGGATGCGGGCGGCTATCTCGCCGACCAGCTGCTTGTCGACGCCGGTGATCTTGATCTCGGTCTGCCTCGGCGTCGCGAACGTGATCCCGGCGGGCGGCTGGATGTCGACGTCGTGCGAGAAGCCGAGCTGCATCGAGAGCGCCCGGCCCTTCATCGCCGCACGGTAGCCGACGCCGACGAGCTCGAGGGTCTCCTCGTAGCCTTGCGTCACGCCATGCACCATGTTGGCGACCAGCGTGCGCGAGAGGCCCCACATGGCGCGGGCCCGGGTCGTCTCGTTGCGCGGGGCGAACGAAAGCCCGGCCTCGCCCTGCGTGACTTCGATCTCGTCGACCACGGTCCAGCTGAGCTCGCCCTTGGGGCCTTTGACGGTGACCGTCTGCCCGTCGAGCGTCAGGGTGACGCCGTTGGGGATCGGGATCGCCTTCTTGCCGATGCGCGACATCGCGTTAGCTCCTCCCCTGCCCTAGTAGACGCGGCAGAGCACTTCGCCGCCGACGTTGGCGTCGCGGGCGGCGGTGTCGGACATGACGCCTTTCGACGTCGACAGGATCGAGATGCCGAGGCCGTTCTTCACCGGCTTCAGGTCGGCGATCGACGAATAGACGCGCCGGCCGGGCTTGGAGACGCGGCTGATCTCGGCGATCACTGGCTCGCCGTCGTAGTACTTCAGCTCGATCTCGAACTGGGCGAAACCGCGGTCGCTGACCGTGCGGGTGTAGCCGCGGATGTAGCCCTCGGACTGCAGCACGTCGAGCACGCGCTGGCGCAGCGTCGAGGCCGGCGTCACCACCTTCGAGCGCCGCCGTTCGGCGGCGTTCTTGATGCGGGCGATCATGTCGCCGATGGGGTCGTTGGCGGGCATCGTCTAGATCCTCCTCACCAGCTCGACTTCACGAGGCCCGGGATCTGCCCGAGCGAACCCAGCTGCCTGAGCGCGATCCGGCTCATCTTTAGCTTGCGATAGAAGGCGCGCGGACGGCCCGTCACCTCGCAGCGGTTGCGGATGCGCGTCGCCGAGGAATTGCGCGGAAGGGCGGCCAGCTTCAGGCGCGCGTCGAAGCGCTCCTCCAGCGACAGGTTCTCGTCGTTGGCGATCGCCTTGAGGGCGGTTCGCTTGGCGGCCTTCGCCTTCACCAGGCGGCGGACCATCTCGTTGCGGTTGACGGCGCTTTTCTTGGCCATGTCTTAGGTCTCTCTTCCCGTTACGCGTTGAACGGGAACTGGAATTCGCGAAGCAGCTCGCGCGCCTCGTCGTCGGTCTCGGCCGACGTGCAGACGATGATGTCCATGCCCCAGACCTGGTCGATCTGGTCGTAGTTGATCTCCGGGAACACGATGTGCTCGCGCAGACCCATGGCGTAGTTGCCGCGGCCGTCGAAGCTGGTGGGCTTGAGGCCCCGGAAGTCCTTCACCCGCGGCAGGGCGATGGTGATCAGCCGGTCGAGGAACTCGTACATGCGGTCCTTGCGCAGCGTCACCTTGGCGCCGATGACCATGCCTTCGCGGACCTTGAAGCCGGCGATCGAGGTGCGGGCCTTGGTCGGCACCGGCTTCTGGCCGGTGATCGCCGACAGGTCCTTCATCGCCGCCTGCGCCTTCTTGGAATCGCCCACCGCCTCGCCGATCCCCATGTTCACGACGATCTTCTCGAGGCGCGGGATGCGCATCTCGTTGGTGTAGCCGAACTTCTGCTTCAGGGCCGGGCGGATGCGCGAGCGGTACTCGCTCTTGAGCCGCGGCTCGTAGGTCTCAGTCTCAGGCATTGATCACTTCCCCCGTGGTCTTGGCCACGCGGACCTTCTTGCCGTCGCGCACCTCGAAGCCGACGCGCGTCGCCTTGCCGTTGGAGTCCACGATGGCGACGTTGGAGACGTGCACCGAGGCTTCCTTGTGCCGGATGCCCCCTTGCGGGTCGGCCTGCGAGGGTCGGGTGTGGCGCTGGACCATGTTGAGGCCCGAAACCACGACGCGGCTCTCCTTGGTCAGCACGCGGGTGACGGCGCCGGTGCGGCCCTTGTCCTTGCCGGTGAGCAGGATCACCCGGTCGCCCTTCTTGATCTTGGCGGCCATGGTCAGATCACCTCCGGCGCGAGCGAAATGATCTTCATGTGGTTCTTGGCGCGCAGCTCGCGCGGAACCGGTCCGAAGATGCGGGTGCCGATCGGCTCCGACTGCTTGTTGACGATCACCGCGGCGTTCTTGTCGAAGCGGATGATCGAGCCGTCCTTGCGCTTGATCGCCTGGTTGGTGCGCACGACGATCGCCTGCAGCACGTCGCCCTTCTTCACCCGGCCGCGCGGAATGGCTTCCTTGACCGAGACGACGATGCGATCGCCCACCGACGCGTAGCGGCGTCCGGCGCCGCCGAGCACCTTGATGCACATGACGCGCCGTGCGCCCGAGTTGTCGGCGACGTCGAGATTGGTCTGCATCTGGATCATGGATCAGGCTCTCCAGATCAGGCTTCGGCGCCCTGGCCGTCCTTCGGCAGGACTTCCCAGGTCTTCAGCTTCGAACGCGGCGCGCACTCGACGATCCGCGCGACCTCGCCCTCGTGATAGGCGTTGGTCTCGTCGTGGGCGTGGTACTTCTTGGAGCGGCGGACGGTCTTCTTGAGCAAGGGGTGCAGGAAGGTGCGCTCCACCTTCACCACCACGGTCTTGTTCCCCTTGTCGGAGACCACCACGCCTTCGAGAATTCGCTTGGGCATTCTTGGATCGTCCTCAGGCGCTCGGCGCCTTGGCGCGCAAAACGGTCTTGATGCGCGCGATGTCCTTGCGGACCTCGTTCACGCGATGGGTCTTCTCCAGCTGGCTGGTCGCGGCCTGGAAGCGCAGGTTGAACTGCTCCTTCTTCAGCTGCAGCAGCTGCTCGGCGAGCTCGTCGGAGCTCATGCGGCGGACTTCGTCGATCTTCATGCTGCATGCTCCACGCCGACGTCGAGGCGGGTGACGATCCGCGTGCGCACCGGCAGCTTGGCCGCGCCCAGTCGCAGCGCCTCGCGGGCGACGTCGTCCGGCACGCCGTCGACCTCGAACATGATCCGGCCGGGCGCCACGCGAGCGGCCCAGTAGTCGATCGCGCCCTTGCCCGAGCCCATCCGCACTTCGGCCGGCTTGCTGGTGACCGGAACGTCCGGGAAGACCCGGATCCAGACCCGGCCCTGGCGCTTCATCTGGCGCGTGATCGCGCGCCGCGCGGCCTCGATCTGGCGGGCGGTGACCCGCTCCGGCTCCAGCGACTTCAGCCCGTGCGAGCCGAAATTGAGCGCAAAGCCGGCCTTGGACATGCCGTGGATGCGGCCCTTGAACTGCTTGCGGTACTTGGTCTTCTTCGGCGACATCATGGCGGCGACAATCCTTACGCGTTCGCCTCGGCGCGCCGGTCGCGGCGCGGGCCGCGCGGTTCGCGCTCGGGCCGGTCGCGCTCGCGGCCGCCGCCCTCGCCGGCCGGTCCGGATTCGCCCGCAAGGCGCTTGTCCTGCGCCATCGGGTCGTGCTCCAGCACCTCGCCTTTGAAGATCCAGGCCTTGACGCCGATGATCCCGTAGGTGGTCTTGGCTTCGGCGAAGCCGTAGTCGATGTCGGCGCGCAGCGTGTGCCGCGGCACCCGGCCCTCGTGGTAGGACTCGGTGCGGGCGATCTCGGCGCCGCCGAGCCGGCCGGCCACCTCGACCCTCACGCCCTTGGCGCCCAGCCGCGTCGCGCTCTGCATCGAGCGCTTCATGGCGCGGCGGAAGGCGACCCTGCGCTCGAGCTGCTGGGCGATGTTCTCGGCCACCAGCTGGGCGTCGGTCTCAGGCTTGCGCACCTCGACGATGTTCAGCGCAACCTCGCCGTCGGTCATCGCCGCCAGGTCCTTGCGCAGCTTGTCGATGTCCGCGCCCTTCTTGCCGATGATGACGCCCGGACGCGCCGCATAGATCGTGACCCGGCACTGCTTGTGCGGGCGCTCGATGATGATCCGCGAGACGCCGGCCTGGCCGAGGCGCTGCTTGAGCACCTTGCGCATGCGCATGTCGTCGTGAAGCAGCCGCGCGTAGTCGCCCTTGCGGGCGAACCAGCGGGAGTCCCAGGTCCGGTTGATGCCCAGGCGGAGCCCGATCGGATTGACTTTCTGACCCATTACGCAGCCTCACCCAGTTCGCGCACCACGATGGTGATCTCGGAGAACGGCTTCTCGATCCGGGAGGCGCGGCCCCGAGCGCGGGCGGAGAAGCGCTTCATCACCAGGTTCTTGCCGACGAAGGCCTCGGCGACGACGAGGGCGTCGATATCGAGGCTGTGGTTGTTTTCGGCGTTGGAGATCGCCGAGTAGAGCGCCTTGCGCACGTCCTTGGCGATACGCCGATGACTGAACTCCAGCTCGTTCAGAGCGCGCTGGACCTTCAGACCACGGATCGATTGCGCCACCAGGTTCAGCTTGCGGGCGCTGGTGCGCAGGGTGCGGACCTTGGCCATCGCCTCGGCCGGCTTCAGGCGCCGTTCTTTGGCTTGCTTGCCCATCGCCTACTTCCTCTTGGCCTTCTTGTCGGACGCGTGGCCCGGGAAATAGCGGGTGGGCGCGAACTCGCCGAACTTCATGCCGACCATGTCCTCGCTGACCAGCACCGGCACGTGCTTCTGGCCGTTGTGGACGCCGAAGGTCAGGCCCACGAACTGGGGCATGATGGTCGAGCGGCGCGACCAGGTCTTGATCACATCCTTGCGGCCGGACGCCTGCTGGGCTTCCGCCTTCTTCAGGAGGTAGCCGTCGACGAACGGGCCTTTCCAAACCGAGCGGGTCATCGCCTAGCGGGCCTTCTTCACGTGGCGGCTGCGGATGATGAACTTGTCCGTCGCCTTGTTGGTGCGGGTCTTGTGGCCCTTGGTGGGTTGTCCCCACGGGGTCACGGGGTGGCGGCCGCCGGAGGTCTTGCCCTCGCCGCCGCCATGCGGGTGGTCGACCGGGTTCATCGCCACGCCGCGGACGTGCGGGCGGCGGCCCTTGTGGCGGACGCGACCGGCCTTGCCGAGCACTTCGTTCATGTGGTCGGGGTTCGAGACCGCGCCGACCGTCGCCATGCAGGCGTCCTGCACCATGCGCAGCTCGCCCGAGCCGAGGCGGATCTGGGCGTAGCCGGCGTCGCGGCCGACCAGCTGGGCGTAGGCGCCGGCCGAGCGGGCGATCTGGCCGCCTTTGCCGGGCTTGAGCTCGATGTTGTGGATCATCGAGCCGATCGGCAGGCTGCGCAGCGGCGAGGCGTTGCCGGGCTTCAGATCGACCTTCTCGCCCGCAACGATCTCGTCGCCGGCGCGCAGGCGCTGCGGCGCCAGGATGTAGGCGAGCTCGCCGTCGGCGTACTTGACGAGCGCGATGAAGGCCGTGCGGTTCGGGTCGTACTCGAGCCGTTGCACCGTGCCGACCACGTTCCACTTCCGCCGCTTGAAGTCGACCGTGCGGTAAAGGCGCTTGGCCCCGCCGCCGCGGAAGCGCACCGCGATGCGCCCGCCGCCGCCGCGGCCGCCGGTCTTGGTCAGACCTTCGACCAGGCTCTTCTCGGGCTTGCCCTTGTGAAGCTCCCTCTTGTCGACCAGCACGACGCCGCGGCGGGCTGGCGAGGTCGGATTGAACTGCTTCAGCGCCATCGCTCTAGAGTCCCGTCGTGATGTCGATCGACTGGCCTTCGGCCAGCGTGACGATGGCCTTCTTGACGTCGGAGCGGCGTCCGACGCGGCCACGGAAGCGCTTGGTCTTGCCCTTCACGTTGATCGTGTTGACCTTGACCACGTTGACCTTGAACAGGTTCTCGACCGCCTCGACGATCTGCGGCTTGGTCGCGTCCTTGGCGACGCGGAAGACCACCTTGTTCTGCTCCGAGAGCATGGTCGCCTTCTCGGTGATCACCGGCGAGAGGATGGCGTCGTAGTGGCGCGCGGCAGGCATCAGGCGGCCTCCTTCTCGGCGAAGCGGGCGGCGATGCCCTCGAGGGCGGCCTTGGTCAGCACCAGGGTGTCGCGGCGCAGGATGTCGTAGACGTTGAGGCCGGCGTTCGGCAGCACGTCGACGCCCGGGATGTTGCGTGCGGCGAGCTGGAAGTTGCCGTCGACCTCGGGGCCGGCGATGACGAGAGCGTTCTTCACCCCGATCTTGGCGAGCCCGGCGCGAAGCGCAGCGGTCCTCGGCGTCTCGGCGGCCGCGGCGTCCAGCACGACGATCGCGCCGTCCTTGGCTTTCGACGAGAGCGCGTGCTTCAGCGCCAGCGCGCGGACCTTCTTGGGCAAGCCGATCTCATGGCTGCGGACCACCGGGCCGTGCGCCTTGGCGCCACCGACGAACTGGGCCGCCCGGCGCGAGCCGTGGCGGGCGCCGCCGGTGCCCTTCTGGCGGTACATCTTCTTGCCGGTGCGCGAGACCTCATTGCGGGTCTGGATCTTGTGGGTGCCGGCGCGGCGTTTGGCGAGCTGCCAGGTCACACAGCGCTGCAGGATGTCGCCGCGGATCTCCTCGATGCCGAAGATGTCGTCCGGCAGGTCGACCTGGCCGCCCTTCTTGCCGTCGAGGCTGATGACGTCGATCTTCATTGTTCTTCGCCCCCGGCTTCGGTTTCGGCCGCGGGGGCCTCTTCGGCCGGCGTCTCCGCCGGAGCCGGCGCGGCGGTCTGCTTGATCGCGCCCGGCGTCGGCGCGCCCTTCGGGGCCGGATGCTTGACCGCGTCGCGGATCTTCACCCAGCCGCCCTCGGTCCCCGGAACGGCGCCCCTGAGAAGAATAAGACCGCGCTCCACATCGACGCGGAACACGGTCAGATTGAGGGTGGTCACGTTGTCCTGACCCATGTGGCCGGCCATCTTCTTGTTCTTGAAGACCTTGCCTGGGTCCTGGCGCTGGCCGGTCGAGCCGTGCGAGCGGTGCGATACGGAAACCCCGTGGGTGGCTCGCAGGCCGCCGAAGTTCCATCGCTTGATCGCGCCGGCGAAGCCCTTGCCGACGGTGAGACCGGTCACGTCGACCTTCTGGCCCGCCACGAAGTGGTCGGCGGTGAACTCCGCGCCCACGTCGATCAGGTTGTCCTCGGATACGCGGAACTCGGCGACGTGGCGCTTCGGCTCGACGAGCGCCTTGGCGAAGTGACCCCGCTCGGCCTTGGTGGTGTTCTTCGGTTTCTTGGTCCCCGCGCCGAGCTGGAGGGCGACGTAGCCGTCCTTCTCCTTGGTGCGCTGGGCGGTCACCTGACAGCCGTCGAGGGCGAGCACGGTGACAGGCGTGTGGAAGCCGGCCTCGTCGAAGAGGCGGGTCATCCCGAGTTTCCTGGCGATCAAGCCGGTTCGCATGGCTCGCGACTCCTAGAGCTTGATCTCGACGTCCACGCCGGCCGAGAGGGCGAGCTTCATCAGCGCGTCCACGGTCTGCGGGGTGGGGTCGACGATGTCGAGCACGCGCTTGTGCGTGCGGATCTCGAACTGCTCGCGCGACTTCTTGTCGATGTGCGGCGAGCGGTTCACGGTGAAGCGCTCGATCTGGGTCGGCAGCGGGATCGGGCCGCGGATGGTCGCGCCCGTGCGCTTGGCCGTGTTCACGATCTCGCGGGTGGAATGATCCAGCACGCGGTGATCGAAGGCTCTGAGCCGGATGCGGATATTCTGACGATCCATATCGCTCGCAATTCCTCCGGGTGTCCCGTTGGGTGGGCGCCCCGCGTGATCCAGACCATTTCAAAGACCGACCCGAACCGCCGAGGCGCGATCCGGTACGCGACGCCGCAAAAAACGATGGCCCACGCGAGGGGTCCGCGAGGGCCGAACATCTCTGCGAACCGCGTCTGCCGCCGAGGCGACACAGCCGGCTCCTGAAGAGGCGCGGCTTCTACGCCGCGGCCCCAACTTAGTCAAGGGCTTGCGGGGGGCCTAGGGGCGGCCGAAATTCCGCCCAAGCGCGCGGCCATCAGGCGACCGGCGCAGAGCGCATACGTGCTCGATCGGAGGAGCGAATGGCCGAGCGGCGAAGACGCCATCTGCGCCGCGACGCTCTGGTGTTCCTCGGCTCCCTCGTCGGCCACCTGCTGCTGTTCTGGTTCGTGCTCGGCGAGTTCCACTTCTACACGCTGCCGCGCGAGACCGAGCAGGCGGTGCAGGTCGAGATCGTGCCGGAGGAGCAGCAGCCGATCCCGCCGCCTGTGTTCATCCCGCACATCAAGGAGACCATCGCGCCGACGGCTCAGCCGCCCTCGCCGCCACCCACGCCGCAGCCGCAGCCTCCGAAGCCGCCGCAGCCGACGCCGCAGCGCCCCGCCCCGTCGCAAGCGGCCCAGCCGACGGCGCCCACTCAGGCCCAGGTCACCCCCACCCCGGCGCCCACGCCGCGACCCGCGCCGGCGCCGACGCCGATCGCACCCGCCCCGCCGGCGCCGCAGCCGGGTCCGCCGAAGCCGGTGTCGCGCTCGACGCTGGTGCAGCAACAGCAGCAGACAGCGGTTCAGGCGCCCAAGATCGTGCTGCACCGAGCCAAGGAGCAGAACGCCGCGCTCGCGCCGTCAGTGAGCATACCCGGCGCGGTCTTCGCGCCGCCGGCCGGCGCGCCAGGCGCGGGAG
>Ga0335069_10009612_pt1 | contig 13758 bp, 12 predicted proteins | sample Lox_Sample_11_FD_206714 | JGI IMG/M metagenome (GOLD analysis project Ga0335069, IMG submission 206714) | Soil microbial communities from Loxahatchee National Wildlife Refuge, Florida, United States - Lox_Sample_1.1 | ecosystem: Environmental > Terrestrial > Soil > Wetlands | place: USA... | reverse complement strand
GGCCGGCTACGTCGACCTGGTGTGCGGCCCGATGCTGGCGGCCTGCGCGCCGTCGGCCCGCTGGGTCGACGTGTTCTGCGAGGACGGGGCGTTCGGCGCGGACGAGGCCGCCGCGGTGCTGGCGGCGGGCCGGGCCGCGGGCCTGGACGCAAGGGTCCACGCCAACCAGCTCGGCCCGGGCCCCGGCGTCCGGGTGGCGGCCGAGGCGGGGGCCGCGTCGGCTGACCACTGCACGTTCCTGACCGACGCCGACGTGGACGCGCTGGTGTCCACGCCGGTGGTGGCGACCTTGCTGCCCGGCGCGGAGTTCGGCACCAGGCAGCCCTTTCCCGACGCGCGGCGGCTGCTCGACGCGGGCGCCACGGTGGCGCTGGCCACCGACTGCAACCCCGGTTCCTCGTTCACCAGCAGCATGCCCTTCTGCATCGCGCTCGCGGTCCGCGAGATGCGGATGACCACCGAGGAGGCGCTCTGGGCCGCCACCGCGGGCGGCGCCCGGGCGCTGCGCCGGGCCGACATCGGCCACCTCGGCGCCGGGGCCCGGGCCGACCTGATCCTGCTGGACGCGCCGTCGCACGCCTATCTGGCCTACCGTCCCGGCGTCCCGCAGATCGCCGCGGTCTGGCAGGCGGGCCGCCTGGTCGCGGGCTCGGTCCCCTGACCCGAAGTTCTCCTGGCGGCCGAGCGCGCCGCCCGCGGCGTAGCCCTGCCCGGCGGTGAACCCGGCCAGGATCGAGGTCCGCGCCGCGGTGGCCACAGAGTGGGCCCGCTCCAGGCCCCGCAGGCACCGGGCCTGCTCCTCCGCGCTCATCGCGGTAGCGTCCGCGGCGGCCAGGTACCCCAGGCCGGCGTGCACCATGTCCAGCGCCTCGGTCAGGCTTGCGGGAGCGGTCACGGTGCTCGCCTCCCTCCCGGGGGTCGCGGGTTCCTGCTGGTCCTGGGGTGTCTCCTGGTTCCTGGCCGAGATGACGGCCGATGGCCCGGTCCGCGGGGAAGTTGTCTGTCCCGCCCAGCCAGTAGTCGTAGACGCGGGCGATGTGCGGGACGCTGGTATCCAAGCCGGGCATGCGCGCTCCTGGGGACGACACGCTGGAGCTCCTGGGGACGACAGGCTAGAGCCTAGCGGGGAGGTAACGACCGCGGAAGCGGGCGGCTCGTGACCCGTCAGGGCTTGCGGCCCACGCCGGCCCAGAGCACTGCCGGGCTGGCTGCTCCGAGGTCAGTGGCCGGCCGCCACTCGGGCGCCCGGACCACGCCGGGCTCGACCAGTTCGAGCCCGTCGAACAGGCGTGCCACCGCCGCCCGGTCGCGCAGCGTCACCTTGTCGGTCAAGGACCGGTTCATCCGCCGGACCATCTCACCGTGCGGCTCGGCGTCGATGTCGCTGGCCGGATGCGAGATCGTGACGAAGCTGCCCGGCGCGCACGCCTCCATCAGCCGGCGCACGATCGCGCTGACCTCTTCGTCCAGGGCGAACTGCAAAACCGCGATGAGCATGACCGCGACCGGCTGGCTGAAGTCCAGGGTGTCCGCCGCGGCGGCCAGGATCGTGTCCGGGTCGCGCAGGTCGGCGTCGAGATAGGCGCACACGCCCTCGGGCTTGCTGGTCAGCAGGGCCTGCGCGTGCGACAGGACGATCGGGTCGTTGTCGACGTAGACGATCCGGCTCTCCGGCGCCACGCGCTGGGCCACCTCGTGGGTGTTGTCGGCGGTGGGGATGCCGGTGCCGATGTCGAGGAACTGCCGGATGCCCTCCTCGGCGGCCAGGAAGCGGACCGCCCGGGCCAGGAAGGCACGGTTGGCGCGGACCGAGAACACCAGGTTGGGGTACGCCTGCAGGGTCTGCTCGCCCAGTTCCCGGTCCGCGGCGAAGTTATCCTTCCCGCCCAGCCAGTAGTCGTAGACCCGGGCGATGTGCGGGACGCTGGTGTCAAAGTCGGGCACAGGGCTCCTTATCCGGTCGCCGACACGGTAGAGCCTACCGGGACAGGTAACGGCGGCGGAAACGGACGAGCGGCTCGCCCGTGTCCGCCACGTAGGGGACGCCGGTGACCCGGGCGATGACCAGCAGGTGATCCCCGGCCGGGATCCGCTGCTCGGCCGAGCACTCCAGCGCGGCCAGGCCGCCGTCGGCGATCAGCGCCCCGGAGGCCCGGCCGCGCCGGTGCGGCACGTCGTCGAGCATCAGCCGCGCGCCGGGCCGGCCCGTGGCCGCGAACCGCCCGGCCAGCATCCGCTGCCCGGCCGACAGCAGCGTGACCGCGAACTCGGTGACCGGCTCCTCCGCCCGGCCGAACAGTTCCGCCGGATACGAACCGGACATCAGCGACACCAGCACCAGCGGCGGATCCGCCGATACCGGGCAGAAGGCGCTGACCGTCGCCCCGACGTCGTCCCGCCCGTCCGCGGCCGTCATCAGCGTGACCGCGCCCGCCCACGCCTCCCACGCCCCCGCCACATCCGCCCCCGCCGAAGACCGGGGCGGATAGCCGGTCCGTTCGGTCAATTGATGATCCAGCGGCCCGGGAGCATCAGCGGCCCGTGCCGCGGCAGGCCGGCCCGGGCCGCGAACCGCCAGGCGGGCCCCCAGGCGTCGGCGAATCCGAGGTCCAGGCTGGCCGCGGCGGCGGGCCGGGACTCGCTCGACTCCGGCGGGCGGAGCTGGTCCAGCGGGGTCAGCCGGGGGAAGACCCGCAGCGGCGCGTCGGCGGGCAGCCCGGCCCGGCGGCGGGCGATCTCGGCCGCGGCCGCCATCCCGCCGAGCTCGTCGACCAGGCCGTTCTGCGCGGCGTCAGCGCCGGTCCAGACCCGTCCGCGGGCGATCTCGTGCACTCGCTCCACCGTCATCCGGCGGCCCGCGGCCACCTTCTCGGTGAAGTCGCGGTAGATGGCGTCGAGCCAGGCGTTGATCCGCTGCCACTCCTCCTCGCTGAACGGGTGCGTGGGCGCGAACATGTTCGCCCCGCTGCCCACCGACACCGAATCGGTGGTGATGCCGGCCCGTTCCAGCGCCTCGGTGAGCACGGGCTTGCCGGTGATCACGCCGATCGACCCGGTGAGCGTGCCCGGCTGCGCCACGATGACGTCGGCCGCCATCGAGATGTAGTACCCGCCGGAGGCCGCCACGTCGCTCATCGAGACGACGACCGGCTTGCCCGCCGCGCGGGTCCTGACCACCTCGCGCCAGATCGTGTCGGACGCGACGGCGGACCCGCCGGGACTGTTGACCCGCAGCAGGACCGCGCGGACCCGCTCGTCCGAGGTGGCCGAGCGCAGGGCGGACGACACCGTGTCCGAGCCGATGGAGCTGCCGCCCACCGGGCTGCGGCTGCTGCGTCCCTGCCTGATCGGCCCGGACGCGTAGATCACCGCGACGAACCGCTCCCGGGGGTTGGGCAGCCGCCGGGCCCGCTGGGCCAGCGCGTGCGTCCGCTGGTAGCGCGCGACGTACTGCAGGACCGCGTCCGGGCCCGCCTCCTTGCGCACGTCCGCGTAGACCTCGTCCCGGTAGCCGAGCGCGTCGACCAGGCCCTCGGCCAGGGCGTCGGCGGCCAGGAACGGGCCGCGGTCGAGCAGCGCGCGGGCTTCCTCGAGGGTCTTGCCGCGGCGTTCGGCGATGGCCGCGGTGATCTGCTCGGCGACCGAGGTGGCCAGGCGTTCGGCCGCCTCGCGGGCCGGGCCGGTGAAGCCGCGTTCGGTCAGGTTGTCCGCGGCCGACTTGTACTCGTACCGCTTCGCGCTCTGGAAGCCGACCCCGATCTTGGCCAGCGCGTCGTGCAGGAACAACTGCTCGACCGCCACCCCGGTGAGCCCGACCGAGCCGGACGGCTGCAGGTAGATCCGGTCGAACGCGGTGGCCAGGTAGTACGGCACGTTGCCGTGGGTGAACTCGCCGAAGGTCTCGGACCAGGCCACGGTGAGCTTGCCCGACTCGCGGAACGCGCCGACCGCCTCGCGGATCTCCTGCATCCGGGCCAGCCCGATCCGGCCGCCGCCCACCTTGACCGCCAGCACGCGGACCCGGTCGTCGTGGCACGCGCGGCGCAGGCCCTCGATCACGTCGGGCAGCCTCAGCTTGCGCCGGGACATGAGCGCGGACAGCGGGTCGGTGACCGGTCCCTCGGCGATCCCGTCGGTCAGGTCGAGTTCCAGGATCAGCGGGGCCGTCTGGCGCTGCCGTAGCCTGGAGACCTGTTCGGTCAGCTGCCGGGCGAGTTGCACGTCTGCCATGCGGCCAGCTTACGGTGCGGAGGAGATCAGGATCGGCGAGCACCCGGTGACGATCGTGGTGGATGTCGCCAACGTGATGGGCTCGCGCCCCGACGGCTGGTGGCGGGACCGGGCCGGCGCCGCGGTCCGCCTGCACGCCGAGGTGGCGCGGCTGGCCGCGAGCGGCCGCGCCATCCTGCCCGGCGACCCGGCCGTGCCGGGGTTCGTCATGGTCCTCGAGGGCGCCGCCCGGGCCGCCGCCGCGCGCATATCGCCGGCGGACCCCGTCGAGGCGGGCGAGCCTGGCGCGATGGATCCGGTGCGGCCGGGGGAGGTGCGCGTGGTGCAGGCGCGCGGCTCGGGGGACGACGCGATCGTGGCCGTGGTGCGGGCCCTGCCCGGGCGGCGGGTGGTGGTGACCGCCGACCGCGAACTGCGCGAGCGGTGCGTGGCGGCCGGCGCGACGATCCTCGGCCCCGGATGGCTGCTCGGCCTGCTGCGTGACTGAGGCCCTGGCCGAGGCTTCGCCGCAGGTCACGGGCGGCTGTTTCGGGCCACCCGGCCCGTTCAACCGGGTGGCCCCACTTCCCCTCTCGCGCCGGCGCACTGGGTCGCCGGAGCGAGCATCGTAGCAGCCAGGAAGCCTCGCTCGCCCGAGTTATCCGGAGCCGCACGGTTTGGAAAATCCTGTGAGAAGCGGCTTTACTTGGCCTTCAGAGCGTCGTTGAACGACGAAACGGAAGATGCCTGTGCGAATGCTGATCGCTGTCCTGATTGTCCTGTTCGTCTGCTGCCTGCTGCTCGCCGCCGACCGGACGGTCAAGGCGATCAAGCGGGGCCGCCGCCGCCGCGAGGCCAGCCGGCGGCTCGCCGCCGCGGCGGCCCAGGCAGAAGCGCAGGACAGACAGCGAAAGGCGGCCGAACAGGCCAGCGGGGCGCTCACCTCGGTCATGCCGACCATCCATGACGTCGACACCCGCACGGTCGGCCAGCCCGCCCGTCGGCACGATGGAGCAACGGGCCGGTCCTGACCCCACGATGATGCGCGAGGCGTCCAGACGAGGCGGTCGCCAGCGGTCGCGGCGGGCCACTTCGTCCAGGGGCCAGCTCTGAGACGCAGGCGCGCGCCGGCCCGTTCGCCGGGCCTGCGCGCGCCTGTCAGCCGTACTTGCTGACCGAGTCTGTCAACCGCGTCAGGCCGGTTACTCGGTCCACCAGTCTTCGTCGTCTTCCTTGCCGTTGGCCGACTGCTTGGCGCTGGCCTGGGCCGCGGCCGGGGCACCGCCGTTGGCGGGCCGCTGCTGCGCCTGGCCGGGCGAGGGCGACACCTGGGTCGGCTGATGCGCCGACGGCGCGGGCGGCACCGGCTGCACCGTGGTGGGGGCAACGCCCGAGGTGCCGTTACGCGGCGGGCCGGCCGGGGCCGGAGGGGCCGGCGGGGTGGGGTCGGCGGCGATGGCCGGCTTGGGCGCCGCGGCGGGCACCGCGGTGTCCATGGGCAGCTGGCCGCCGAGCAGCTGGCGCACCTGCGCCAGGTGGGTGGCGATGCTGTCCTTCTGCCGGGTGAGCTCGTCGACCTCGCGCTGCGCGGCCGCGCGGCGGCGCTCGGCGTCCGCCTTGGTCTCGGCGAGCAGCTGGTCGGCCTGGGCCTTGGCCTGCGACACGATCTGGTCGGCGTTCTTCTTGGCGTTGCTGACCAGCTGCCGGGCGTGCGAGTCGGCGTCCCGGCGGGTCTGGTCGGCCTGCGCGGAGGCCTTGGCCGCGCGCTGCTCGGCGGTGGAGGCCCGCTGCTCGGCCTCGGAGACGAGCTTCTGCGTGGCGGACTGGGCCGCGGCGAGCCGCTCGGCCTCCTGGCGCTCGGCCTCTTCGCGGCGCGCCGCGAGCTGGATCTCGAACTCGGCCTCGGCCTGGGCCCGCTGCGCCTCGCTCTCCTCCAGGATCCGCTGCGCCTGGCTGCGCATCTCGTCGGCCTGGCGCTTGGAGGTGGTCAGGATCTCGTCCCGCTCGCGCTTGGCGGTGGCCTTCAGCTGGGCGACCTCGCGCTCGGTGCTGGTGCGCAGCTTGGCGATGTCGCGCTCGGACGCGGCCCGCTTGTCCGCCACCTCGTGGTCGGCGGTGGCCCGGAGCTTGGCCACCTCGCGCTCGGTGGTGGAGGTCAGCTCGTCGGCCTCGCGCCGCGCGGTGGTCCTGATCGAGTCGGCCTCGCGCTCGGCCGCGCCCCGCAGGTCCTCGGTCTCCCGCTTGGCGTTCGCGCGCAGCTCGGAAGCCTCGTTCTCAGCGGCGGCGCGGAACTCCGCCGCGTCAACCTTGGCCGCCGCCTTGATCTCATTCGCTTCCGATCTAGCCGCCTGGACAAGCTCGGTGGCCTGTTCTTCGGCCAGCCTGAGCAGCTGCTCAATGCGGGCGCCGAGACCGGAGTAGGTCGGGCGTTCCTGCTCCTGTATCTGGCGGTGCGCCTCAGACAGCTCCCGCCGCATGGCCTGGGATTGCTCACGATGCTGGCGCACTTCGGCTTCGACTTGCCGGATGTGCTCGTCGACCTGATGGCGGTCGTAGCCCCGCATGACCGTCGCGAACTCGCGTGGCGGGGCCTCTTCGAAGAAGTTGGTCAGCTGGGCGTCAATGTCCGATTGCATATGGCCTAATCCTGGCTAGACGTGAAGGCGACGGAATTTTGGCGGGTGGTCAGCCATGCGGGGTACGACTCTCGCCCGGTGTCAGGCAGACTACTCTTACTTGGGTTGTTTGGAGGGCCAGTCGGAGTTCTCTATCCTATGCGTCCTGTTAAATCCCCTTATCGACAGTATGGGGCATCACGCTGGCGCGGCGGACTGGACGAGTTCGGTCAGCACGCCCCCCAGGTCGGCCGGGTGCAGGAACGCGATGGAGGCGCCCATGGACCCGTGCCTGGGCCGCTCGTCGACCAGCCGGATGCCCGTCCCGGCCACCGCGGCCAGGGCCTGTCCGATGTCACTGACACCGTACCCGACGTGGTGGAGCCCCTCACCTCGCCGGGCCAGGAACTTGCCCACCGGCGTGTCCGGCGCCAGCGGCTCGAGCAGCTGGACGTAGCCCACGCCGAGCGCGCCGGCCCCGGCCGGGCCCGCGCCGACCTGCATCATGGCCTCGCGCACCCCCTGCTCCTCGTTCACCTCCAGGCTCACCACTTCCAGCCCGAACGTGGCCTGGTACAGCCCGATGGCCCGGTCCAGGTCGCGGCAGGCGACGCCGACGTGATCGATGCGGGTCAGCAGCGGTAGCACCATATTCCCTTCCGGAGCCGGCTAGGTATCGTTACAAGCATGAGCGAACCACGTCAGCCGGTCATTGTCGGCGCGGCGAGGACACCGGTAGGCCGCCTGCTCGGATCCCTCGCCAGCAAGTCTGCCAGCCAACTCGGCGGCATCGCGATCGGCGCCGCCCTGGACCGGGCCGGCGTCGGCCCGGACCAGGTCGAGTACGTGATCATGGGCCAGGTCCTGCAGGCGGGCGCGGGCCAGATCACCGCCCGCCAGGCCGCCGTCGCGGCCGGCATAAGTATGAGCGTCCCCGCGGTGACGGTGAACAAGGTGTGCCTGTCCGGCCTGGACGCCATCGCGCTGGCGTCCCAGCTGGTCCGGCTCGGCGAGTACGACGTCATCGTGGCGGGCGGCATGGAGTCCATGACCCAGGCGCCGCACCTGCTGAAGAACTCCCGGGCCGGGTACAAGTACGGCGCCTTCCAGGTCGAGGACTCGATGGCCCTGGACGGCCTGACCGACGCCTTCGACCACCTGTCCATGGGCGAGTCCACCGAGAACAGCGGCCGCAAGCTCGGCATCACCCGCGAGGAGCAGGACGAGTTCGCCGCCATGTCCCACCAGCGCGCCGCCGAGGCCACCAAGAACGGCCTGTTCACGGCCGAGATCATCGGCGTCGCCATCCCGCAGCGGGGCGGCGAGCAGCTGCTCGTGACCGAGGACGAGGGCATCCGCCCCGGCACGACCGCCGAGACCCTGGCCAAGCTGAGGCCCGCCTTCCGCAAGGACGGCACGATCACCGCCGGCACCGCGTCCCAGATCTCGGACGGCGCCGCCGCCGTCGTGGTGACGTCCGAAGAATATGCCGAACGGGCCGGGCTATCCGTCCTCGCCGAGATCGGGGCGCACGGCAACGTGGCGGGCCCCGACAACTCGCTGCAGTCCCAGCCGTCCAACGCGATCAAGCAGGCCCTCGCCAAGGCCGGCCTGGCGCCCGGCGACCTGGACCTGATCGAGATCAACGAGGCGTTCGCGATGGTGGCCATCCAGTCCATGCGCGACCTGGGCGTCGGCCCCGACATCGTGAACGTGAACGGCGGCGCCGTCGCCATCGGCCACCCCATCGGGGCCTCCGGCGCCCGGCTCGCGGTGCACCTGTGCTACGAGCTCGCCCGGCGCGGCGGCGGGCTCGGCGCGGCCGGCCTGTGCGGCGGCGGCGGCCAGGGCGAGGCGCTGCTGTTCCGGGTCCGCGGCTAGCCGCCGGTGGCGGACGACACCGCAGCCAGCGCCGAGCTCGACAGGGCCCGGGCCGGGGATCCCCGCGCGCTCGCCCGGTTGCTCTCGCTGGTCGAGGATGAGTCGCCGCGGGTCCGTTCGGTCATCAAGGACCTCATGCCCGGCACCGGCGGCGCCCGGATCATCGGCCTGACCGGCGCGCCCGGGGTGGGCAAGTCCACGATGACCAGCGCGCTGGTCGCCGCGTTCCGCGCCGACCGCGCCCGGGTCGCCGTGCTCGCGATCGACCCTTCCTCGCCGTTCACCGGCGGCGCGCTGCTCGGCGACCGGATCCGGATGCAGGCCCACGCCATCGATGACCGGGTCTTCATCAGGTCGATGGCCAGCCGGGGCCATCTGGGCGGGCTGGCGACCTCGACCCCGCAGGCCATCCGGGTGCTCGACGCGGCCGGGTTCGACCCGATCATCGTCGAGACGGTCGGCGTGGGGCAGGCCGAGGTGGCCATCGCCTCGCTGGCGGACTCCGTGGCGGTGCTGCTCGCGCCGGGGATGGGCGACGCGATCCAGGCGGCCAAGGCCGGCATCCTCGAGGCCGCCGACCTGTTCGTGGTGAACAAGGCGGACAAGCCGGACGCCCAGCAGGTGGTCAGGGACCTGCGCACGATGATCGCGCTGGGCGAGCGCAGGCACGGCGACTGGAAGCCGCCCATCGTCACGACCGTGGCGGTCAAGGGCGACGGGATCGATGAGCTGGTGAGCCGGCTGGACGAGCACTGGTCCTGGCTCGCCACCACCGGCGAGCTGAAGCGGCGGCGCCAGGCCCGGGCGCGCGAGGAGCTCACCGCGCTGGCCTTCGCCGCGCTGCGCGGCCGGCTGGCCGCCAGCCGGCTGGACGAGCTGGCCGGCCGGGTCGCCGACGGCACCCTGGACCCCTTCGAGGCGGCCGACGAGCTGCTCGGCCGGTAACGGCATGCGGTTACCGGTAACGGCATACGGTTGTACCCGTGGGTAAGCCGCTTGAATTGCCGTTTGACCCTATCGACCGCGCGGCGCAGATCTGGGAACGCAGGTTCGGTGCCTCGCCGTCGATGGCCGCGGTCACCTCGATCATGCGCGCGCAGCAGATCCTGCTCGGCGAGCTCGACGCGCTGCTGCGGCCGTACGGCCTGACGTTCGCGCGCTACGAGGCATTGGTCCTGCTCACCTTCAGCCGCCGCGGCGCGCTGCCCCATGGGCTGATCGGCGAGCGGCTGATGGTGCACCCCACCAGCGTCACCAACATCATCAGCCGCCTGGAAAAGCAGCAGTTCGTGGTCCGCAGGCCCAACCCGGCCGACGGGCGGGGCAGGCTCGCCGAGATCACCGAGGCCGGCCGGGCGGTGGTGGAGCGGGCCACCAGGGACCTGATGGCGGCGGAGTTCGGGCTCGGCGGATACGAGCCGGGCCAGCTGAAGGAGATCTTCGACCTGTTCCGCGAGCTGCGGCTGGCGGCCGGCGACTTCGTCCCCGGGCCCGGGCAGGAGCAGGAGTAAAAGGCCCAGGCGCCCGGGCCCCTTAGGAGCCGTCGAGCCGGGAGGCCTGCCAGGTCTGCCCGCCGTCGAAGGTGAACCAGACCGTGCCGGAGGACGGGTCGGCGGGCAGCGCGATGCCCTGCTCGTCGGTGGTCATGCCCACGTAGCCGAACCCCCCGGCGGGCCCGCCCCCGCGCAGCGTGGCCGGCTGCCAGGCGATCTCGCCCGCGGGCAGCACCTCGATGCCCTGATCGGTGCCGAGGATCACGCTCTCCGACGGGCTGGCGGCCAGCGAGGTGGCGATCCCCCCGGCCGGCGCGGTGCCCATCTGCCGCCAGCTGAGCCCGCCGTTCGGCGAGGACAGGATCCGCTTCTGCTGCCCCTCGCCGCCGCTGGTTCCGCCGCCGCTGGTTCCGCCGCCGCTGGTTCCGGTGCCGCCGGCCGAGGTGCACGCCACGATCAGCTCCCTGGCGTTCACCGCGCCGAGCAGCGCCTGCGACGGCTGGCCGCCCGGCTGGGCCAGCCCCACGGGGCACGAGGACACCAGCGAGCTCACCCGCTGCCAGGGCGCGCTGCCGTCGACCGGCCCGGCGTACAGCGCCCCGTCCGGCGCCAGCAGGTAGCCGCGGCTGGCGGTGAGCACCAGGGAGACGGCCTGGCCGGCGCGGCCGTCGGTCAGGCCGGTGGTCGCGGCGCCGACCGGGGTGAAGTCGCTGCCCGCGGCGGACGAGGAGTAGAGCGTGAAGCTCGTGCACTGGGCGGCGAACGCCTGCCCGCCGCCGGTGCACGACGCGAACACGGCGAACACCCGGCTGCCCACCGTCTCCAGGTCCGTCACCCGCAGCCCGTGGGTGCCGACCGGCGCCCAGGTCTGGCCGCCGGTATGGGTGACCCACAGCTCGGGCCCGAACGCCCACCCGTCGTCTAGGTCGAGGAACCTGACCTGGCCCACCCCGGTCGCCCCGTCCGGCGCGCCGGTGAGCGGCGCGGGCACGCCGGACCAGGTACGGCCGGCGTTGTCGGTGCGCGCCAGCGAGGTGCAGTACCGGGTGGCGCAGTGCCCCGGGGTGCCGGCCTGGCCGATCACCCAGCCGGTCCTGGTGCCGACGAAGGTGACCGAGGTGGGCCGGAAGTCCGGCGGCACCGGCGGCGGGCCCGGCGTGAGCGTCTGCGTCGACGGCTGGGTGGCCGCCGACGACTGGGCGCTACCGCCCCCGGTCGGCGTGGCGGGGGAACGGTGCCCGGCCGCCACGCCGGACGTAGGGTTTGGGCTCAGCACGTGCAGGTTGACCACTTGCGGGACGGCCACCGCCGCGGCCACGAGCACCGCCGCCGAGGTCGCGGTGATGGCCAGCCTGCGGAACTTGCGCCGCCGCGCCCGGCGCTTGATCAGCTCGAACGTGCCCGGCGGCGGGGGCAGCGGCTCGATGTGCTGGCTCAGCCAGGCCTCGACGTCGTCGGGCCGGTCGTGGCGGTCAGTCATCGCGTTCCCCCAGCACCGTCTTCAGCCTGGCGCGCGCGGCGAACAGGTCGGCCTTGATGGTGCCCTCCGGCCGGTGCAGCAGCGTCGCGACCTCCCGGATCCCGAACCCCCCGTAGTAGTGCAGCAGGAACGGGTCGCGCAGCCGCGGCGGCAGCGAGGCGATGAGGTTGCGCACGTCGACGTCCTGGTCCGGGTAGGCCACCGGGTCCACGGCCGCCCCCGCGGTGACGCTGCGGATGGCCCGCCGCTCGCGTTCGGCCTTGCGCCAGTGGTCGCGTATCAGGTTGGTCGCGATCATATAGAGGTAGCTCTGCGGGCTCTCCACCCTGGTCCACCGGGACAGCAGCCGGACGAAGGCCTCGGACGCGATCTCGTGCGCGGTGTCGTCGTCGTCGACCAGCCGCCGGACCCAGCCGGCCAGCCGGGGGTACACGCCCCTGAACAGCTCCTCGGCATCGCCGGCGGCTCTGGCCGCGCTGGCGTCATCTGTCTCGTCCCAGTGAACCTCATCAGCGGCGCCCACCGGATCTCCCTCGATGAAGTTCCCGGCAGGGGGGAACAGCGCGGCTCCACGTTCCTCGCGCCCCGCGCGTCCGCCGCCCGGCATGAGCACCATGCCGGGGCCGGTCGGGGCGTCCTCGAGAACACCCGTGTGATACGGCAACTTCTACCACACTTTCGCCCGGCGGCTTTACTCGCCGGAGCCTGCTGGCTGCCTTCTGCTCAGCTGGGGGCTCTGGCGTCTGGCCCGGGCGCGCCCCCGTGACGTCCGGGCCCCGCTGCGCACGACGCCGTTCCCCGGCCTCGCGCTCTTAAGAGACGATGCAACTGGCTCATCGGTTGCACAGGAAGTTCGTTTTTTTACCGAACGGGCGTACCTCGTGCCCCGCGCACCCCTCCCGTGGCCCCCGCCGGACGCCCCGCAGGTTACACTGAAAATAGTAGGACGTCCTACTATTTTCAGCGGAGGCGGGATCATGCACGCTCAGCCCAGTCCGGACGCGGAGTCCCCGGAAGCTGGCTCCATCGAGGCCGGCAGGGAGCGCTGGCGGCGCCGGCACGGCCAGGCAGCCACCCGCGACGCGGACTTCAGCACGCTGTCCGGGCTCGAGGTCGATCCGGTCTACGGGCCGCCCGAGGGCACGGTGGTGCCGGGGCTGGAGCGGATCGGCTGGCCGGGGGAGTTCCCGTTCACCCGGGGCATCCACGCCACCGGCTACCGCGGCAAGCCGTGGACGATCCGCCAGTTCTCCGGGTTCGGCAACGCGCGGCAGACCAACGAGCGGTACAAGATGCTGCTGGCGGCCGGGGGCGCGGGCCTTTCGGTGGCCTTCGACATGCCGACGCTGATGGGCCGTGACTCCGACGACCCGCGCTCGCTGGGCGAGGTGGGCCACTGCGGCGTGGCCATCGACTCGGCCGCCGACATGGACGTGCTGTTCGACGGCATCCCGCTGGCGGACACCACCACCTCGATGACGATCAGCGGGCCGGCCGTGCCGATCTTCTGCATGTACCTGGTGGCCGCCGAACGTCAGGGGGCTGACCTGTCACGGCTGGACGGCACGCTGCAGACCGACATCTTCAAGGAGTACATCGCGCAGAAGGAGTGGCTGTTCGAGCCGCGGCCGCACCTGCGCCTCATCGGCGACCTGATGGAGTACTGCGGCCGGCACATCCCGCGGTACAAGCCGCTGTCCGTGTCCGGCTACCACATCAGGGAGGCGGGCTCGACCGCGGCGCAGGAACTGGCCTTCACGCTGGCCGACGGGTTCGGCTACGTGGAGCTCGGCCTGTCCCGCGGCCTGGACGTGGACGAGTTCGCGCCGGGCCTGTCGTTCTTCTTCGACGCGCACATCGACTTCTTCGAGGAGATCGCCAAGTTCCGCGCCGCCCGCCGGATCTGGGCCCGGTGGCTGCGCGACGTCTACGGCGCGAAGACGGCGCGGGCCCAGTGGCTGCGCTTCCACACCCAGACCGCGGGCGTCTCGCTGACCGCGCAGCAGCCGGACAACAACATCGTCCGGACCGCCGTCGAGGCGCTGGCCGCCGTGCTGGGCGGGACCAACTCGCTGCACAC
>Ga0335069_10009611_pt1 | contig 13758 bp, 13 predicted proteins | sample Lox_Sample_11_FD_206714 | JGI IMG/M metagenome (GOLD analysis project Ga0335069, IMG submission 206714) | Soil microbial communities from Loxahatchee National Wildlife Refuge, Florida, United States - Lox_Sample_1.1 | ecosystem: Environmental > Terrestrial > Soil > Wetlands | place: USA... | reverse complement strand
ATGCGGCTCCCATGCAGCAAGCCCAAGATAAGAGTGAGGAAAATGAAGAATCCTGCTCGCTCTCGTCTGCTGCTTTCAATCGTGCTGGCTGGCCTGACTGGAAGTTTAGGCTGCTTCGCCCACGCCCCGCACGGGCACTATGCTGAACAAGCCGCCAAGGCTCACTCAACGGTGTTCGCCACCGGATCTTCGTGAGCCCAAATGATCCAGGCGCTGGGAAATCCGGATGCGACACGAATCGAAGACAGCAAGAAAATCGACGATTATCTACTCCCGAATCATACTTGGCATGAGAGCTTTACTCCATGGGATACAGGTTCATGGTCGCCGCCTAGCGGGGGAGATCTGCGTTTTCTGGCTATGGTGCTGATGATTGCGATCGGCATCGAGATCATGGTCGATCCCATGATGACCTTCGTTTACCTGATCCAGGGAAGGGACGCGACGAAATGCGAATATCTGATTACGTACGACAAAAATGATCGCGCCGAGAGGATCGACGTCAGGACTCCGGAGGGCTTTAGTCCCGATCTCTGCCTGACGGGTCAACCTAACGTCAAGGAGAGCGCGATCGTAGTCCCACAGCAGTCGAACGTCCCTTAGCAACAAGTCCCTTGAACTGGCCGGGCGTTTTGGGGCCAGAGTTGATCAGACGCATCCTTTTGCGGCAGAAGTGTTGGCGGAGCCCACGGTCGTCGTGCGTGATCGCGCTGCGAACATCCGAGGCCCGCTGAGAGGACTGCAAAATGATGAAGCAAGCATATCGGGGAGTGATCGCCGCTCTGATGTTGATGATCTGTGCCGCATGGGCTGCTTCGGCGGCCGAGTCGGCACCGGTAGCGCAAGTCCGTGCCGCGATCGATGAAGCGTCGCCGGTCTTCGCCAACAAGCAAATTCCGCCGCAAGAGAAGGACAAGCAGCTACGCACGATCGCAGAGAAATATTTCGACTTTGGCTATATGGCCAAGTCCGCGATGGGCACGCATTGGAAGAGCCTGACGCCTGCGCAGCGCAAGGAGATCGTTCCGGCGGTAGAGGATTACGTGCTGGCGACCTACCTGACGACCTTTCAGCAGAACACGGTCGAGGCTGCCTCACACGCGCTCAAGGACGATCCGAAGTACGACGATCCCGAAACCGTAGCGGTCCCGAGCGAGGTGCATCTCGCGATGGTGCAGGACCCGCTCCAAGTCACGTACATGCTCCATAAGACCGGCGGAAAGTGGATGCTCTATGATATCGTGGTCGATAACGTGAGCACGCTCGGCAACTATCGCGAGCAGTTCAACAAGATCATCAATGCCGACGGCTTCGACAAACTGCTGGCGGGCTTGAAGAGTAAAAATCTGCCACGAGTCTAACCGCCTGAGCGTCGATTGCGACAAAGTCAGTTCAGGACTGCGGTGTGAGCGCTGAGGTGAGTGCCGAGCTGCTGCTGGCGATCGGACTTAGTCGTTTCTCTCAGCGGCGCCGCCGACTCACCCTGATGGATCGCGGCGAGTATGCTGCGCTGCAGGAGCGCTATGCGGAGATCGCCGATGCCCATCCGGGTCCCTCGGACGCTCGCTATTCGAGCGTTACGGCAGGCGGAGTAAGTGCCGAGTGGATCGGCGGACCATGGGTGCGCGATGACGCCGTGATTCTTTACCTGCACGGCGGATGCTACGGCACCGGATCGGTCGCAACCCATCGCGATCTGATCACGCGAATCGCCGCCGCAGGAAGAGCACGCTCTCTCGGTCTGAATTACCGCCTCGCCCCAGCGCATCCTTTTCCTGCGGCGGTTGATGATACTCTCGCGGCCTATCGATGGTTGCTGGCGGAAGGAATCGCTGCAGAGCGGATCGCCTTGGTAGGTGATTCGGCGGGCGCGGGATTGGCTGTCGCTACGACCCTCGCGCTGCGTGATCAGCAAGTGAGCTTGCCCAGCGCGATTGTCTGTATCTCGCCGTGGGTGGATCTCGCGCTATCCGGCGCTTCGATGAAAACGCAGGCTTGCGAGGACCCGTTAGTCAGTCGCGCGATGCTGCTCGGCTGGGCGCAACTCTATCTGGGTGAGCATGATCCGAGCACACCTCTGGCCTCGCCGATCTATGCCGATCTGCACGGACTACCGCCGATGCTGATTCAAGTCGGATCCACGGAGGTGCTGCGCGACGATGCTACGCGCTTGAGTGAGCGTGCTACCGCAAGCGGAGTCGAGGCGACACTCGAGGTCTGGCCCGGGATGATTCACGTGTGGCACACCTTCGCGCCGATCCTTTCCGAGGCGCGCGATGCGATCGCGCGGATCGGGCAGTTCGTGGGCGACCATTTTGCCGAACGCGATCCGCGCGACTGAATCCGACGCAGTGACTTATTAATCGCGCCAGTTCGCTCGGGGCAGGGAAGTTAGATGGCGCGTCTGGCGCGCCGGAATAACGTAAAGCACGGGGATTAGCGCGAAAGCTACGATCGCTACCGTGGTGTTAAGCCAAGCGATTCCGATCGCAACCAGGTAAAGCGCAACGATCAGCAGAAAGATGCGACTGACAGTGCGCGCAAAGCTCGGATCGACCGTGCGTGCAACGAGCCGTCGGCCTGCGGTGGCATAGACCCAGTGGGCGTAGCGGATCGATCCTGCCGCGCACAGGTTCGCGCCATACACTGTTGCAGCGAGTGCGAGCCCTGGGTTGCGGCTCAGCAGCGCCGCGGAAAACGGTACGAAGCAGATCGTCAGGAGCAGCAGGAGCGTGATGCCGATATGGATGCGGTCCGAACGCTCGATCCAGTGCGACTCCATGTGATGGCCGTACCAGAAGACAGCCACGATCGCGAAGCTGATCACGAAGGTCGCGAGCGCCGGAGTCAGCGCCCTCAGCCGAATCCAGAGCTCAGCGTTTGATTCGGCCTGCGGGGCGCGCAGGTCGAGGACCAGAAGCGTCAGGACGATAGCGAAAACACCATCGGCCAGCGCCATCACGCGAGAAGTGCTGAATCCCGCCGGCGCCGCCGATGGTGGTGTATCGCTCAATTAAACTGAGCCGTTCCGATCAATAACCGGCGAAGCCCATATCGGTGGTCGCCTGAGCATTGGGATCGGTACAGACATTCACCAAGGCCGGCTTGCCCGCCTTCATCGCCCGCTCGATTGCGGGTTTGATTCCCTCGGGCTTTTCGACGAACTCGCCGTAACCGCCAAGCGCCTCGACCATCTTGTCGTAGCGCTGATAGCCGAGATCGCGGCCGACGTTACCGCCTGTCTGGCGCGAGGTGAAGCCGCTGTTGTTCGAGATGACGACGACGATATTGAGCTTGTGGCGAATCGCCGTATCCATCTCCATCCCGTTCCAGCCGAACGCGCCGTCGCCGCTAAGCACCACGACCGGTTTGTCGGGTGCCGCAGCCTTGGCGCCGACACCGAACGGAATACCCACGCCCATGCATCCATGCGGTCCCGCGTTGAGGCTGCATCGTGCGTTGAAGATAGGAATCGATTGTCGGGCGAAGTTCAGAATCTCGTGGCCGTCGACTACGAGGATCGTATCGCGGGAGATAACGTCCTTTACTTCATTGCAGAGGCGTAGCGGATGAATCGGGGTCGCGTCGGAGTGGAGCAACGGCGCATTGCGCTCCATGTTCGAGCGATGCTTTGCGCCGAGCTGCGCAACCCATGCACTCTCATCCTTGGGATTGAAGCGCCCTCGCGACTGTTCAGTAAGCTGCTGCAACACCAACTTGGCGTCGCCGATAATACCGACTTCGACTGCGCGGTTATGGCCGATCTCGCGCCCGTCGAGGTTCACGTTGATGAACTTGGCGGTTGGCGAGAAGCGCGGCGCGCGCAGGAAGGAGAGCATCGAGTTGGCGCGCGCGCCGATCACCAGCACGACGTCAGCTTCGCGGAAGGCGGTCGAGCGTGCGGCCGGAAACGAGTGGGAATGATCCTCGGCGATAACGCCGCGTCCCTGTGGCGTCGTGAAGAAGGGGATTCCTGACGCTTCGACGAAATCTTTCAGCTCTTTTTCTGCCTCCGCCCACAGCACACCGCTGCCGGTGAGAATCAGCGGTTTACTGGCCCCGGCAAGGAGATCGATTGCCTTACGAATCAGTGCCGGGTCGCCCGCCGGACGCGCATCGGTACGATAATTCCCTTCGACCCAATGGATTCGGTCTTCATCGACTTTGCCCGAGAGGATATCGCCGGGGAGGTCGAGATAGACCGGTCCGCGCTTGCCATCGAGTGCCTCGCGGAAAGCGATACTGATGTATTCCGGAATACGATAGCCGAGGTCGATACGGTAGGCGTTCTTCACGATCGGCTTCATCATCGACACCTGTTCCATTTCCTGGAAGGTGTCGAGCGTCCATCCGCGCATCGGCGCGGAACCACCAATCGCGATAATCGGCGACGCATCGGCCCATGCATTGGCGAGACCGGTCACGAGATTCGCGACACCGGGACCCATCGGCGCAATACAGATACCGGGCTTGCCGGTGACACGTGCGTAGGCGTGGGCCATCATCGCCGCGGCCTGTTCGTGACGCACGTAGATGCCCTTCATGCCAAGGTCGAGGCATGCGCCCGCGGTGCCGCCGGTCGGCCCGCCCATCATGAAGAAAAAAGTATCGACACCCTCGCGCTGAAAGCAGCGCGCGATGATCTCTTCGCCGCGTAATGTGCCCATCGATTCCTCCGAAAAAGTTGTGTTGTCCGAATGACGGAGCCTGCTTGGATGTTGGAGCAATCCCAAGCGGTCGGTGTCAAGGGCAGCGGCTTGATCGGAGGGGGGTGCGTCCCGGCGCTTAGGCGATAGGTAATCTCACTCGATACTTGCCCGTCACTCGGCGAGACGCTACGTACGGTGGTGGGGGCAAACATCAATGAGCGACTCTCTCGACGTCCGTCTTATCTCACGATCCGTCGGCTCCGCGATCTCGACTCTGACGCTCAGTGCGAGACGTACAATTTGTCTGCTGCTCGCCGTCGCGATAGTGGGTCTTGCTGCCGGGGCAGCCAATGCCGGTGAGTTTCATGGAACCGCGACCAAGTTTGAGCGCGATCAATGCTTCATACTCGATCGTCTTCCAGCCGACTCCGGAGCGCAATACAAATCGAAAGATACGGACCAGGAACAAAAGCTCTGCAAAGCCGATTTCCGGGACAAAAATGTCGGGCTCTGTCCCAAGACCTGGAGTACCAGCCCCGGGACGATCGTCTACGACATCAGCCAGTCCAAGTATGCGGGGAAGCCGGACGTCTTCGAGAATGAGTTTTGCCCGGCGCAACGGCGATTAAAGGATAGTGTGCCGGGGGTCCAGAAGATCGCGTCCTACAAGCAATCGATTAATGGGCAGTTCAATCAACGCACCAGTGCGACCTTCTCGCAGGCCTCGCCACTTTACTACCACTTCTCACGCTATCTGAACGCGACTGTCGATGTGCCCGTCGCGGTGATGCGAACGATGGCGGCGCAGGATCACTATCGCCGCGTTACGACTCGCGCAAAGACCTTGGTTACGACCGGGATGATCGCGAACGGATGGACGGTCGTGAACTCGGCCGAAAAAAATCCCGCAGGCTATGTACCAACGAGCGAGTTTTACTATGGAAATCCGGGGGACGGGCTGATCTACGGAATGATGGCCAAGGGTCCGGGCACGCGCTACGGTCCCGAATTTAACGGCAATATCGCCGGGAAAGGCTACACCGACGAATATACGTTTTGGCAGAAGACTCCCGCATTCTTGGCGTTGGCGAGTCGCTCTGATTTGTCCGCCGCGATCGATTCAGCTCTCACGGCCAGCCGCAGCGACCCTGTGGTCGCTAGGGCGTTAGGTCGTGACGTCTCGCACGAGCAGATGGTGCTGTGGATGAAAGAGATGTCCGACATCTTCGTGCTGGACTATATCTTCAACCAGCAGGATCGTCCCGGCAACGTCGATTATCTCTGGGTCTGGTATTACGTCGACGCAGATAATCAGGTGAAGACCGCAAAGGTTGATTCAGAAGCGTCGCGGTCGCGGATGGATGGAATCGCGCTACCCGCCAATATCAAATCCAGTCCGCGGCACTTCCTGATGCAAAAAACGCAGCTTGGCGATAACGACGCAGGCGGGCGAAGGTATACGAACTTCACCAAGAAATTCGGACTGCTTGAGAAGGAGCATCATATGAGCGCAACGACCTATCGGCAGGTCATCAAACTGGCACGCGACTATCAAGCGAAGGGGCCGCTTTACAACTATCTGCGCAATACCTTCAATCTTTCTCAGAACTACGTCGATAATATCGCGCAAAACACTATCGATGCGGCTAACATTCTCAAGACTACATGTAAAAGCGGTGCGATGAAGTTCGATCTGGACCCCGATAGTTATATCGCTACGGGCAAAGCCAGCGACGCCCATCTCGACTGCGAGAATCCTTGATATCAGTTGCCGGCGGAAAAGCTAATGCACCTCGCAGTTCGGTGCTGCGGAAGGCTTCCCCGAGAAGTGCGCGTCGAGATCGAGATCGGGTCGCAGATGACCCTGCGTGCACGCCTTATGCAGCTTGGTAGCGACATCATGGAGGTTGCGACGGAATGAGGAGTAATCAGTAGGGGTGAAGAGCACTTCGGACATGAAGAAGCTCTTGGTATCGGACGAATCAGCAATCTGATCGAGCTTCCGCAGGCGCTTGTAGGTTTCGGGGTTGATATGTGCGATGTGGTCGGCTAATCCGGCTTCTTTTGCGGCATTCTCTTTCGTCACACCGCAATCGTTGTCCTTCAGCAGCATCTTCTTGATCTGAAAAGCGCTTGCCGCAGCCTGAGGATCGTCGGGCTTGTCCTTACTCACTTTAACTTTCTTACTGCCGTCTGCGCTTAAATCTTTGGGATCCTGGTAATAAAAGAATTCCAGTTCAGCGACGTTGCCGAAGCGATCCTGCTGACTCATTAACGTGTCGATTACGATCATATCGGCGACGTCCTGCATTTGGACCATCTTTTGGACGTTTGCCGCATTGAACTCCCGCCCGACAAGCGAATCGATATCGCCGTTATGTGCGACAAGGGCCATGATCGGATTCTTATCGCGGAAGTTGGTGGCTTTAGCTTGCGGATTCGCTCCACCGTTGAAGAACTCGTGATAGATTTCTTCCTTTTTTGGATTGATACTGAGGGCGCCGTAGGATTGCTTGAAATCGTCGGTCAATAGCAAGTCGCGGCGGGTCGCGTTCGGGCCTGCGGTTAATTGAGCCATCAGGCTCATCCACGTCTGGTGGATTAACTGGTTGGCGGGCGTCTCCGCTAAAGCTTTGCGCCCCAAGGCGATGTGATTCTGCAGGTCATAGGTGCGAATGACGGAGGGGGGTACATCGCCGATCCCGCCAAGAATTCGCGAAAGATGGTAGTAGCCGAGAATCGACGGTGTGTAGCTGCAGCTAGAGCTGAGTTTGTATTTGGCAACCTTCTTCGCATCCTTGTTCTTGCAATTGCCCCCAGTGATTTGCGCTATGGTCGATCCGTCGGGTACGGAGTGCCAATCCAGGCCCGGATTCGTGCTGTTGGTCTTGGGACAAACCGCTGCGTTGGTATTTTCGTCGAGGGCGCAGAGCTTGGCTTCTGCCTCTGCGTCCTTGTCCTGGTAGAGCGCGTCAGGGAAATGTTTGGGGACAACGCAGGTTTCCGCGTTTTTGCCCGGCACCGGAATCGAAACGATCTTCGTGCCACGCGGCTGATGAGCAGCGAAGGTCGCGAGCGCGATCGCCGCGCCTAGAACGCCAGCCGAGACGATCGCGAACTGCATAGCGCGCAGTAGTCTGTTCATGGTGTGTCCCCCCCGGGAAATGTTTTATCAGGCCATGGCGGCCTGCGGATCGCCTTTGCGCACGCCCATCAGGAAGGCCTCGATAAATTCGTCTATATCACCGTCGAGCACTGCGGTGGTATTGCCGGCTTCAACGCCTGTCCGATGGTCCTTAACCATCTGATACGGATGCAGCACGTATGAGCGAATTTGGCTGCCCCAGGCGATATCCTTTTTTTCCTTGCTGAACTTCTCGAGTTCCTCACGCTTCTTGCGTTGCTCGAGTTCGAACAGACGTGCGCGCAAGATCTTCATCGCCATTGCGCGATTCTTATGCTGCGATCGCTCGTTCTGACAGGTGACGACGATGCCCGTCGGAATATGCGTGAAGCGCACTGCCGAGTCGGTCTTATTAACGTGCTGTCCGCCGGCTCCGGAAGCGCGAAAGGTGTCGACGCGCAGATCGGCCGGGTTGATCGTGATCTCAACTTTGTCGTCGATCGCGGGAAAGACGAAGACCGAAGCGAACGACGTATGGCGGCGCGCGTTAGCGTCGTACGGAGAAATACGCACGAGTCGATGAATTCCGGCTTCGGCCTTGAGATAACCGTAGGCGTACTCGCCCTCAACTTCGAAAGTCGCGTTCTTGATGCCGGCACCGTCACCCGGCTGGAGATCTGCGAGATCGGTTTTGAACCCGTGACGCTCTGCCCATCGCATGTAGAGCCGCAGGAGCATCTCGGCCCAATCCTGCGCCTCGGTACCGCCGGCTCCCGGATGAATCGAAACGATCGCGCCGAGGCGGTCGTACTCGCCGCCGAGCATCATCTGCAGTTCCTGCTTCTCCAGCTCTTTGCTGCTCGAAAGAAGCGCGGTGGATGCTTCCTTGGCTGCTTCGGAGTCTTCCGCGCCTTCTTCCTCAGCCATCGTGAGGAAGAGCCGGGCTTCTTCGAGCAGCTTGCGGAGTCGATCGTAGTTGGCGAGCTGCGCCTTAATCCGATCCTGTTCCCTCAGTACGGTCTGTGCAGCTTCGGGGTTATCCCAGAATTCGGACTTGCTGGCCTGTTCGAGTAGCTCTTGAGAACGCGCCGAAAGTGTAGCGACGTCAAAGACGCCTCCCGAGGGCAGCGCTGCGGGACTCGAAATCAGTCAGTTGTTGATGCATTTCAGCGAGTGTCATGGGATTCCTTGTATCGATTCAATCGATTTAAAAATACATAGAAAAGATCGTTCGCGAGATCTTCCCGGCTCCCATCCAGATAATTGGCGATTTCACTCAGGATGCTCACCAATGTGCCGACTCGAAGCGATTTGTGGCTCGGAACGGTAACGTGATGCTCCTGCCCTTAAGTGTCGACGTTAGCCGGATGTGGCTACCTTGTTGCCGTGCAACGCTATATCCGTACCGCTTCAAGAGGCTAGCAAGCTCTGTTCACCAGAGAGGTCCCATGGGAGCCTCACGCGCGGATGACCTCGTCGTGGACCATGTGCAAGCGAATTACCTGCGGTCGCGCTCCATCATCGAAATGGCAGCTTACGGCCTCCCGGACCATCTCCTTCAATTCCTCAAATGAATCGACCTGGGTGAAGATCGGGTAGCCCAAGGCTCGTGCTTCAAAGCCGCCTTCGGGAGATTCTTCAACCGCGAAAATAATCTCGCTATCCATCCGTCTGATGTCCATGTGTTGCGCCCGCCTTCGGGTGCGAACACTATCATTCTGGCATATTGAGCGGCTTAAATTAATGCAGTTGGCGGCCGTTGCCGCCGGCTCGGCCATTCTCGGCGATCCAGACTTCGAGCGGATTTGCCGGAGCGTCGGGCTTAAGCCGTTTCCGCGCAATCCCGGTACCCAGACCGATGAGCATCAGCACGAAGGCGATCTCAGCAAAAAGGTCGCCGACCTGATCGTAGATAGTCAGCGCGGGTCGCCAGGTCACCGATTCAGTTTCGGTTCCACGGGTGAAGAGGGGTGTGCGAGCTGTGATCTGGCCGCTGGGCTCGATCACAGTGCTGATCCCGGTGTTCGCGACGCGCACGACGGGCACCTTGGTCTCCACGGCGCGCATCGCCGACATCGCCAGCAGTTGGTAGGGTGCCGAACTGTCGCCGTACCAGGCGTCGTTAGTGATATTGACGAGGATATCCGCGCCGTCTTTGACCGCACTGCGCGCAAGGTTCGGAAAGATACTCTCGTAACAAATCAGTACGCCTAGCTTGGCGCCGTCGAGGCCGAAGATCGTCTGATTACGGCCGGGAAACATATCGCCAAAGCCGCTGACGATCTTGTCCACGAAGAAACCGAAGAAGCTGCGCATCGGTACGTATTCGCCGAAAGGAACGAGCTGGATTTTGTCGTACCAGGCTTTGACCTCGCCCCTGCCAGACACGAGGTAGGCTCGATTGTAAAAGCCGACACGGCCATTCTCGACACCCAGAGCTGGAGCGCCGAACAGGATAGGGTCGCCGGTCTGGCTAGCAAGATTAAGCAGGCGTTGCCGATAGACTGCGTCGGCGGCGAAGGCGTCCGGGTACCGGTCCTGAGGTTGAAAGAAGAAGGCCGCAGAGGCTTCAGGCCAAACGATTAGATCAGCGCCACGTTTGGCCGCTTCCGTGCTCTCGTCTCGATAGACCTTGAAGCTGGAATCGAGAAACTTGGGGTCCCACTTGAGCGATTGAGGGATATTTCCCTGGACCATCGCGAACTTGATTGAGCCGCTCGACGGCTCTGCCGCGAGATTGCGGATACGCATCGAGCCGAAGAGAAACGCCAGTCCCATCAGAGCCGTCAGGGTCGCGAGGCTGAGCGCCTGCGTGCGTCGCGACGCGGCCTGCAGAGCAACCACATAGACGACTGCATTGGCGAAAATAATCAGTGCCGACACGCCGTAGACGCCGGTAATCTCGGCGAACTGAATCAACTCGAGATTGCGGTAGGCGGTGTAGCCGAGCAGATTCCATGGAAAGCCGATTGGGAAGTAGGTGCGGACCCACTCGATCGCGGTCCAGGCGATCGGCAGTGTTACGACGACCGGTAGCTTCAGCGCCTTCGTCGTGTACGTCGCGATACAAAAGGCGCAGCCGGTGAAGAGGGCCATCACGCCCGCGAGTAGTAGCATCGGGGCGATCGCGAGCTCGACCTGCAAACTCGTAAAGTTGTGCAGCGTTTCGGCGATCCAATAGACCGACGCAACGTAGCAGACGAAACCTTGTAGCCAGGCGAGACCGAAGACGCGGCGCAGCGATTTACCCTCGACCGCGTAGAGCAGGGGCACGAAGGCGATCCAGGCGAGCAGGCTGAGGTCTACTTTAGGGAAGGCTGCGGCGAGCGCCAGACCACTCATCGAAGCGAGTGCGGCCCGCGTTCCTGTGCTCATCGTTGTCATGCGTTAAGCCCGAACAGGTCCTCAAGCGGGACGACTCCGGCGCAAGGAGGAGCGCCGTCGAAGCGATCGTAGATCTCGTCCACATCACGCCAGGTTTCGACCAGTGCCACCGCTCCGCGCTCGGGCAAAACGAGCTGATCGCGCACGCGCCACTCGCGTTCGAAGGTCCAGTCGATAGGAGGGGTCCGCCTCAGATCGAGGGCCATCACCCGACACAACTCCGCCTCAGGCAACATCTGCCGTGCCTCCCTCAAAGGCATATAAATAACCGGACGCGCACCTTGGGCAAAGGCGTAGCGTTTGTCGACCGCGATTCCGAAAGGCTGGTAGCGATGGCGGTTCTTTCTGGACAGGAGATGCTTCAGTTCCGTGATCGGCGCGTCGAAGAGGCATACCACTGATTGTTTCGTAAGAATCATTCTAGCGGACCCGTCGATCGTCTGCTGACGCAGAATTGTGACGAGGTTGTCGAGCGCATCGCCGCTTCGAGATGCCCGCGTAAAGTGAGTCAGCAGGCCGGTCGCAGGGAGCTTATGAGCGCGCGCGGACACGGCGGGTTTTCGGGGCCGCAGACGTATTGTTCGTCTGAGGCTGGTGATCGAGTTGCGCGGCGAGTTCACGTTCGCGCGCAAACATCCGCCGGGCCTCGGCCAGCGAGCGTTCGTGGTCGTAGCCCAGCAGATGGAGCAGGCCGTGAATCAGCAGGGTGCGAAGGCGCTCCGCCGGAGCTATTCGCATCGCGATCGCTTGGCGCGACGCAGTCTCAAGCGAAATCACAACATCGCCGAGTGGGAGCGGCGGACCGTCTTCCTCATGCTTGATCGTCGCGAGTCGCGATACGGCGTCATCTTCAATCTGAGGGAAGGAGAGGACATCGGTCGGTTTGTCCTTCCCGCGGAAGTCGCGGTTCAGCTGATGGATCTCAGGGTCGCCTGTGAGAGTGATAGAGAGTTCCGCCTCTTTCAGGCCGAGGAGGAGAAGCAGGGCCTTCGCATCGCGCCGCATCGCAGCGACGTAGGGGCGCCCGTCCTTGATATCGCAGCGGAGATCGACGCCCACGCTCTATCTTTAGACTATTCGTCCGAGTCAGAGTGGACGGCCGATTCCGGGATGTGACTGCTCTCGCCGGAGAAAGATTCGTAGGCCGTGATGACCGCCTGCACCAGCCGATGGCGCACGACGTCGCGTTCGTCGAAATGGATGAACTTGATTCCCGGCGTATCAGCAAGCACGGTGCGAGCTTCCTTCAACCCCGAGAGCTTGCCGCTCGGCAAGTCGATCTGCGTGACGTCGCCCGTGATCACGGCCTTGGAGCCGTAACCGAGACGCGTCAGGAACATCTTCATCTGCTCGGAAGTCGTGTTCTGCGCTTCGTCGAGGATGATGAACGAGTCATTGAGCGTACGACCGCGCATGAAGGCGAGGGGGGCCACTTCGATTGTGCCGCGTTCGAGCATCCGGCGCGCCCGGTCGAAATCGACCATGTCGTGCAGAGCGTCGTAGAGCGGTCGTAAGTAGGGATTTACCTTTTCAGCCAAGTCACCGGGCAGGAAGCCGAGCTTTTCGCCAGCTTCGACGGCGGGGCGGCACAGGACCATCCGCAGGACCTGATTCTTCATCAGAGCCGCCAACGCCATCGCCATCGCAAGATAAGTCTTGCCCGTGCCTGCGGGGCCGATACCGAAAACGATATCGTGCGTGCGGATCGCGTCGATGTAGGCCTTCTGATGGATACTCTTCGGCGCGATAACCCGTTTGTGTGCCGAGACGTAAACTGTGTCGAGAAAGATATCCTTGAGATCGGCGTTGCGATCGGCGCGCAGAATTCGAATTGAGTACTCCACGTCGCCCGAGTAGATCGGGTAGCCGCGTTTGAGCAGTTCGTAGAGATCGCTCAGCAGCTTGCCCGATAGGGCCTGTTCCGCGTGGCCGCCCGAAACCTTGAGCGAGTTACCGTTGACGCCGATTTTGACGCCGAGGCCTTGCTCAATAGTGCGGATATGGCCGTCGTGCTGACCGAGCAGCTCGGTGAACAGACGATGGTCGTCGAAGTGAAGTTCGAGCGAGTCCTGCGGCGACCGGTTGGGAGTTGCGATTAGTTCTTCGGATCGATTGATATCGTTGAAGTTTTGCGCCACGCCGTTATTGCGGTCCATCTTGAGCCGCGATCGTAGTCTTCTGCGACTCCTGTATTAAGGTTAGCACGATGAAGCTCTTGTTACGAATTGATTCAACCTGCGGCAGAGAGCCTCGTCCTCATACAATGGGAACACCGGGATTCCTCGCGCGGCCTTCTGCATAGTTGCGGTTGCCGTCTCGGTCGTTCCGCGCGCGGGAATGACAGGGGAAGAAATCGCACTTGGCTAGCTACCTATGAGACCGGCGACGCGCTCCAGGGCCTCGCCCAGTTTGGCCGCTTCGCGACCACCGGCCTGTGCGAAGTCGGGACGGCCACCGCCAGTTCCACCGATCATCGGTGCGAGCTGCTTCACCAGATCGCCAGCCTTCACGCGAGCCGTCAGGTCCGAAGTTACCGCGACTAACAGCGCGGCCTTGCCCTCGCCCAGGTCCGAGCCGAGTGCAACGACGGCCGAGCGATGC
>Ga0335069_10009609_pt1 | contig 13759 bp, 4 predicted proteins | sample Lox_Sample_11_FD_206714 | JGI IMG/M metagenome (GOLD analysis project Ga0335069, IMG submission 206714) | Soil microbial communities from Loxahatchee National Wildlife Refuge, Florida, United States - Lox_Sample_1.1 | ecosystem: Environmental > Terrestrial > Soil > Wetlands | place: USA: Florida... | reverse complement strand
GCAGTTTCAGAAGTTGCTTGGGACTTGGTCTTTAGACTTGATCCCCACCTCTCCGCTAGTTTATCTAGGGCCTCTTGCTTAGTGAACCCAAGACTCAGTGCAGTGAAGTGCTTGGCTCCCCCGGTCTCTGGCGACTCATACCACCACCCGCTCTCGGGATCACGATAAATCTTAGCGTGATTATCTCCAGAACGAACATCATATTCTCCTGAAGATGAGAAGTCATCTGCGCGAACTGCCTTCAGAGGTTTTTCTGCACCTTGTGTCTTAAGCTCCTGCGCTCTCAACAGGAGTTTAGAAACAGGCGCATCTTCCCCTAGCTCTTTCTTGGCCTGCTTGTAAAGCTCTTGGTCACGCTCTGCGCTTTCCTTAGTTCCTCCCCACACCTGTGCGGCCTTAGGATTATACCGTGCTCCCTGCCCTTGATCCTGAATCTCTTCATGACCATCGGCATAACGCTTTACGATAGTTTCTCCCTTGCCAGCCTTGGCGTCTACGGCATCAGGCCCAATGAGAGGAATTTCTTCCCCGCTTTGTTTGATGCGAAGGCGTTTTATGCCTTGGGATTTTTCAGATGCAACGCGGTTAAGGGCCTCTTTAGAGGCTGAGCTTTCACCTGAGGCGTTGAGTGTATTATTGACAGGGTTGTCATCGGGGCGAATCGGTACCAAACTACGAATAACGTCTTCAAGGCTCTTCTTGTCTCCTTGATCGATCACATCGTACCTGTTTAGTTCCGGGTTAGCTACCTCGATATATTGCCTTCCTGTCCTCATCATCGGCTCAAGCTTCTTCAGTTTTTCAAGCTGTGACTCAGTGACCCCTGTTTCCGGCAGGGACATTCCGAACTGACGACCTCCGTACGCTCCATACGAGCGCATCCTTATTGCCCCAGTCTCGTTAATGAAGGGGGTTCTAAAGTCATCTCTCGGCTTCCCACCAAGCATCACATCGTGCTCCTTACCCGTCTGGGCTACCGCTCTACCATCAGGGCCGATGAATGATACGTGTGCCGGATCATTGGGGGCTTCCCCATATTTATTGATAAGAGAATCGATGGAGGGCCATCTACGAGTAGGTATCGGCCTCGGAGGTATGTCTCCTGCAGAAGCCTTCGTTTCCTCGTCAAATGTAGGGACCTTATCCAGCATCTTCGACGCAAAATTATACAGATCTCCTGCGAAAGTCTGGTGGATATCGGAACCGTTATACCACGATTTCTCCAAAACATTTTCGTTGAAGTCACCATCTGTAGCAGTCGTCATCTTCTGCCCCAACTCTGTATCTTTGTACAGGGCGAGGTTGTAGATATTCGCATGCGAAATGATGTCTTTGTTCTTGTTTAAGAAATCCAGCGTGTGAGCATACGTTTCAGCAGTCTCTCCCGGATACCCGATGAGAATATTAGGAATCAATGCAATCCCGTTCTTCCTGAGCTTATCGACGCTTTCATCAATAATCTTCTCAGTAGCGGGCTTGTGCATTTCTTTCAGCAAAGGATCATTGTAGCTTTCGATTCCCAACTCCACGAATTTAATGCCTGATTTCTTCAAAAATTCTGGAGTGATCTTTTTAAGCTGCGCTGCCGTGGTCTGAACGATGAATCCTTTGAAATCTGGATTCTCTTTCTTCATCTTTTCGTTGATCTCAGCAAGCTTTTCGTAGTTCTTTGCTTGGCCAAACGTTTTGTCACTGACATAGACCAGCTTCGTACCTAGCTTAGAAATTGCATCTGCTTGGTTGTTGAGGCTGCCCTCGTCTTGCAACTTGATTTCTTTAGGAATAACGCAAAAGGCACACTTGTGTAGGCATCCATCAGACATCGTTAACCGAGGAATTACATCTGATCCTTGGAAATGACGATAATCAACGCCATTCTTTGGTTCAAGACCGATCTCCTTGGCCATCGATCCCAGACTGTCATGCCACGTCACATTGGGATTTCCAAAGAAAGTGTTTCTGTCAACGTACCCGCCGACTGCGACTTTTCCTTTGTACCCATCGATAACCTGCTTGATGATATCCTTGTTAACATCCAGAGCAGAAAACGCTACGTGACCATAGTTAGCTTCATTGAGAAACTTCTTGGCCTCGTCCACATCTCTGACTACGTAGACATCCGAATCAGGCATCATATGCGCCGCGAATCCAATCCACTGTGGAATCTCCCAGAAGTCAGCCATGCGACTATACCCCTCTCTCTTGCCGGAGTATAGTTTGTCATAGTATTCTTCTGAAATATCCTTGGTGGAGGATTCAAGATTCTTTTTGTTGATCAGATCAGAGGAAATCTGAACCAGCAACTGTCGATTTTCGTTGGAAGTACTCTGCGTACCTTCATGGGTGACTGAACGTCGAACCCATGGGTTACCCTCAGACAGAGCAGCCTCGTGATAGATACCATACGGCCTAGAAACCTTGCCTCCAGAAACGGATTCTCTGGGAGGAACTATCACAGGTTCCGTAGGAGATGGCACTACATGGTTGTAGTTGTCTCTCCACACATTGGCTAAGTAGGGCTTCACAGAATCGCCTAGGTCTTCGATCATTTTCTTAGACCAATCTGCGAAAGATCTAGCACCAGCCTCGATATGAAACTGCGCCATCTTGGAGATCTCTTCAGCCGGGAATGGAATCCCAGTCTTTAGACCTCCCATGATCTTTTTGTTGAAGTCTTTCTTAGCCTGATCGTACTCGGGCTTGGTTACACCCGTATTGGATTCACCATACGCAGCAGATTTAGCACTCTGTGCCCATTCTGGAAGCTTAGCAATCTTTCTAGCTCCAGCGCCTTCAGCCGAGGCAATGACTCCCTCCTGCTCCATTCTGTCGATGAGCTTGACGGCATCGCTATACCCTATGCCCAAACCCTTCTGCAGAATAGATGCAGCGGCTTTTCCAGTATTAGCTACAAGCTGCACCGCGTCCTTATATTGGTCTCCTGTTTTGGGGGACTCGACTGCTTTCGGAGCTTCTTCCTTCGGAACCTCCGCAGCTACGGCAGGAACCTCTGTCTTCGGTGCTTCTTTTGCAGCCTCAGGTTTGGGTGCGCCTACTTCGGCCTCTCCACGAAGTCTCGGAAAGAATCCTGCAGCAAGATCGGCCCTGCCTTTACCAGACATGTCTCGATCTGCCCACTCAGGCTTGGACTTAAGCTCTCGGATGTTGGTACCTAGGTTGCTTTTTTCCTCCTCAGACATTGCTGACACTATATCATCAGCTAAACGAGTTCTTCCGGGAGAGATGTCGTATCGTCTCTTCTCTGGGTTGTAAACTCGGTCTCTTTTGAAGTCTCCATACTCAGAGGGATCTAAACCATGTGCGCTGGCAAGCTTCCTCAGATTTTCTTGGGAAAGATTACCAACCTGCTCGCGGATATCTGGGGCAACATCAGCCGCAGAAGGAGGATGCTCTTCCTTGGTATATTCAGAGCCTACTAGACCCGGCTCTTTAGGATACTCTACCTTACCCTTGGCCGCTTTCAACTCCTCCATGCGAGCATCGATCTGCTCATTGGTTGCGTCTTCTCCAAGTTCTTTTCGAGCCTGACGGAATAGTTCTGTAGTAGCCTCTTCTTCTGGCGTACGTACACGGGCGCGGCGTTCTCCTCTCGGCATGGGTGGAGCTTCCGCCCTCACTTTGATGCCGAAATCTGCCGGGGCCTCAGTAGGCACTCCAAGACGATGTCCCGTGACCTCTGTGAACTCAGGAACAGACTTCTCCAGATTAATTTTGCCCAAAGCTTCAGCTTCTTTTGCAGCCATGGGAGATGCAGCCTCCTCTTTTAGAGGCTCAACTTGTTCAGGTTTTTCTAGGTTAATTTTGGGAAGAACTTTTTCTACCGCTTTGGAGATTTCGGGAACAATATTCTTGGTCACTTCTTCAGTGATCGTGCCAAGAGGAGTCTTGCCTTTTGCTCCTACTTTCTCTGCAGATTTAGCAGCTTCTTCAGGAGTTATTGGCAGAACATACGGTGTTCCCTCACGGTAAGGGGCGCGTACCTGTTCAGTCTCTGGTGCCGCAGTACGTTCAAATGCGGCTCCCTCGGGCAGTTCACCCACAGGCTGCAAAGCAACTCCAAGAGGAGTAGACTCACGGTAAGGAACTTTAACTTGCTCCGTCTCGGGTGCCGGGGTACGTTGAAAATTCTGTCCTTCTGGCACTTCTCCCGGCTGCATCAGCGGGGCACTGGGGGCACCAGCGGCGCTCTCATCCGTCCCGTACTCCACTCTGGGAAGTCCCGGCTTAGCTGCAGGAACTTCACCTTTCTTAGCTTCAGTATATGCACCCGGCTCGAATCCTTCGGCACCTCCGTAGTTAGGATGGCTGGCTACAGCACCTCTCGCGGCTTGAGCCGTAAAGAATGACTGCATGCCTAATTCCGTAATAGATTTGGTGCGTTCTTCTGGGGACATAGCATCCCAGTTGTTGTACAGATTAAGAGCACCATCCACTACTCCCTTGCCCATGTTAGCAGCAAAACCTGTGTCTATGGCCCTCTTCAACAATGTCTTCCCAGCCAATGCTCCACCTTGACCTAACAAGAATGGATAATTTCTGGGATCAAATGCTAGTCCACCAAGTACACCTCCGACTCCCTCAGCCACACCTGTGGCAATAGGATGTTCCTGAGAAGTACGTTTGAGTAGTTCTCCCTCTTTACCGCTGGGATTAAATGCTTGTCCCAAAGAAAACTGTTTCACTGTCTCTATTGGGTGTGTGGCAAGAGTAGTGTACGCCTTGCCTGCTTTTTCACCAGCCTCAGTACCTGCATGAGCCAGCTTTTCTAATGGATCAATCGCCCACTTCTGTATTCCAGCCAAGGGACGCATAGCTCCCTGAGGCACTAAGGACCCTAGCTTTTCTTGAAATGTGCTCTCCCCTTCTTTGGGGGCAGCAGGAGCAGTGACAGAGGTGCCCGCGATAGGGGTAGCCTGTGCCTTCTGTTCCTGTTGAGCAGCATGTTCCTGAAGATGACGTTGAATGACGTTATTTCTTTCGTCAAACCCCATGTCTTTAGGAAAACGCAATGTACCCAACACAGGATGCTGAACTACATCCAGATTGTCGGGTGTGTTGTTCGTCGCTTGGTCAGCCATGCTGCTCTCCTCATGAATTACGGCTTCTTTGGTGCGGGTACATATTGTCCCTTAACGGCATCCCAAACCATGTTGGTATTGCCGCCACCTGTTGTGGCTCCCTTTTCGGGAGCATGTTTTTCATCCTCGTACATCGTGATGTCGGGCTTCTTATAGTCCTCCGGCATGTGAGGAAGTTCTTTCACCATGTCTTCTGTGATCTTCTCCATGGGCTTATAGTAAAGATTAAAGGCAGAGTCAAACCTGTCTTTAGGAGTCAATGGGGAAGGTAAAGTGTTCATGATGGCGTTCAAAGTTTTGGCGCTGCGCATGACTGTAGCCGGGGTACCCTTCACAGAGACCTCATACCCAATCATTCCGGGGAGAACCGTAGAGTAAGCTTGCATCGCCTTGTATGCTTCAGGAGATAGCTGCTTTCTGTACTGAGACTCCAACTCAGACCTAATAGCGGGTCCCAAGGTAGCATCTAATGCACCAGCGACCGCACCAGCGATGGCTCCGGGACCTCTACCAATGGCGGCACCTATAGCCGTATCATTAGCAAGACCACCAAGAATACTTGTGGACTTGGCGTTCACATCGTTGAGAATTGCCCCAATGATCGCCTTGTCTTTCTCTCCATAGTTCTTGGAATCAAACCAATCATGGGCAGACTTCTTGTATTCCTGAGAAGCCGCGAGGGTGGTGTAAGCATTATCCGCTTTCTTAACAGAATCAGAAGCGAGTTTTTGAACTCTATCCTTCTCCCTATCTGCGGCGATTCCAGCAGCCAAGTCTCTAAGAGCTTTGTTAGCTAGGAAATCGTCATGCTTCTCTCTCGCTGCGGAGACTGTCTTTGCGGTCTCCTTAGCCATCTTTATGTCATTTACCGTAGGATGCTCTGGCAATGCCCCCAGTAAACCTTCCTTATCTTCTGCTGTTAAACTAGGAAGAGATCCTATCTCGGTGTGAGCATTTCCTACCTCAGCTTGTGAAGCAGGCATGATCTCTGGAGTAGGCTTACCTCGAACTAGCTGGGCGTCCTGAGAAACCCCCGGAACTTTGCCCTGCTTAATAGCCATCGCTTCAGTAGCCGAAGAACCTTCAGGAGCATACACCGTCCCGCCTCCATAAGGAAGCTGCCACTTCTCATACACCTGACCAGTTGCACGGTCGTAGGCGCTTTCAGAATCTGGCATAAGCTTAGGAATACCCATGGCCCTGATTTCAGCCTCAGTCTTCTTTATCTCTTCTCCCTTAACTTGTCGTTCCTGTTGGCGCTCTTCTTTTCCTTCCTCCATACGTTTATTCAGTTCCGTACCCGGAATGAACTGCATCAATTCCGGTACATACATGGAACCTAAGGCTTCTCCAGCGCGAGCAAATCCATGAAGAATCTTGCCAAAAGTACCGCGAGGCCGCTGTTCGTCCAAAAGACGCAACTGATCCTGTGCGGTACGTGCTCCTTCTAAGTCCCCTCTCAACGTAGACTGGGCCAGCTTATCCTTCAATATCTGGCGTTGCTGTGCCCATCCCTCAGGAGTGGAGATCTTACTTGCATCGGAGGCTGCTTGTGTGCCTGCAGGAAGAGGAGCACCTGCCTCAGGCCTAGATTCCCCCGAGGGAAGAACTCCCGTGTACTTAGGAAGAATGCTGCTGTTCTCTTCCAGCTTAGCTAATCCTAGCCCTAAAAGATCTCCCTTTTGCACAGCCTGTTGCTTTTTTTGATCCAAGGCAATTGCATTAGGATCTGGAGCAACAACGTGCCTCAAGCTAGTATCCTCTGGTTGTACCTGAATTGGTTTTCCCAAAGGGTGCTTGCTAACGTGTGCTCCTGTGTCAATTTTCTGTGTAAAAGATGGGACTTGATTCTTAGCTTCTAACTGATCAGGTACCCCCACTGTACCTAGTGTGGACCCATTTCCATCCGATGTATTCCAAGGATTCATTTCTGCTGGTATTCTTGCTTCACCTTCATGAAGAACTGCTTCTCCATCTTCAGGAACTCTCTTCGTTCCGTCATCGTACGCAGACTGAAGCTCTTTTGGAATAGGAAGCTGCGGTCCTAACGGCCTAAGCAGTGGGTCAAGGCGATGTTCCTCGGGCCGAGTGCCATACTGTGTAGCCGGATTAACTATAGGCTTAACAGGGGCCACTACTACCGGGGCAGTTTGCACCGGCACAATAGGATGAGGAGGATTCTGAGGGACCGTTCCCCGGTACTCATCTATCATTCGATTCTTTTGTTCGAACCCTTCCTTGTCAATCGGCTGCAGTAAAGCCCTGCCTTGATCATAGAGTTTACGTGCGCTGTTTTCTGGGTTCCAAGGATTTAGTTCTTTGGGAATAATCGCCTCTCCCTCATGTACGTCTGTCTTCCCAGTTTCGGGCACATAAGTAGTGCCTTTTTCGTATCCGGGTGCCAAAGCGGAACCGAGAGGAGAAGGAACGGGCGAAGGCCCACCCTGCATCAGTGCTGGAAGGTTATCGTTCCCTTCAGCGGCAGCACCTGCGTCCTGACTGAGGGCATTCAAACCTTTTTGCACATTCTTGTTTTTCAAAATATCACCAAACATGGTGCTCCTCTCTTATGTTGGCATGAACATCTTGCCGATGTCAGCGCCAGTCTTAACAGCGTTCATAGCATTCTGGAACCAACCGCTCTTCCCTGCCTCAACTTCAGTAGCGATGTCCCTCTGTTGCTGGCCCATGGCCTGCAATTGAGCATTGATATCGGTACCAAATAGGCCAGCCATTCCAGACGCGCCCTCTTGGTTAAGCTTCTTGGCCCCTTCAACATCCTGCGCTGCAATTCCTTCTGACATCCCGGCGTTAGCTTTGTCTTTCTGACGGGCAGCTTCGTCCAAGGCCTTGGTAAATCCAGAGGCATTCCTCGTACGAGCAGATTCAAGCTTAGCTTGCCCTTCGAGCGCTGATGTAGCACCCCCGGTTCCGGCTCCGGCTGCTGTTAACAACTCATCCACCTGTCCCGGATCATAAAGGTGACGAGCACGCATTTCTTGTGCGTAAAACGGAGTCAATTCGGCATGTTCTGTTTGCGCCGAGGCCCCCTCAGTACCTGCTAGTTGGCCTGCTTGCCCTGCGGCAGCCTTGGCTTGGCTTTGCCCCCATCTATCACACAGCGCTTTTGGTTCTCCTTCAACATCGATTCTGTATAAAGCCTTGTCTGGGGCCTTGTTTGAACAAAAATCCTCCATGCTATCCCAGTGTGCGTAGATTGTCGTGCTCATTTCTGCTCCTTAATCCAATTTAGAATTCTTTGTAGATCTTTCTCAGTCATATCGGCCTTCATTCTGTTGGCTCGCATTGATATGACAGCTATGTTTCCTTTTACGTACCCCTTGTAAGGCACTCTTCGGTCTAAACTGGGGCTGTTGTCCTGCATCCTTCCTTTATTCTTTACTAGCTTTATGGAGGGGAATATCGGGCACCTTTTCGGAATTTTTATATCTCCCACAGAGATAGAGAATGGAACTTTAGAATTCTTAGCTCTACTACGAGCCGATTCCCAGAGCCTATACTCTGTGGTTATCTTTCCTTTTCTAGCTTGCCCATGCTTGTAGAAATTAGTGCCCCTTCTACACCCGCAAGACCGGGTTTTTCCCGCTCTCAAGTTCGTGCCTTTGACCACGGTAGTTTTACCACACGCACACTTGCAACGATACATGTAGTTTCCAAAAGAACTTTTCCCAACAAACCTCAGTACTGTGAGGGAGGTGAAAACCTTTCCTACCATATTCTCTGGTAGATAAGAACAATCTTTGGTTCTCATGTTATCTCCCTGTAGCCTTTGAAAATGCCTGCCACCCTGAACGGGGTTTTGAAAATCCCAATTCTTCTTCAATTCTCTTGCCGAATCTTTCCATACCCGGTGGAACGTAGACTACGCAATCATCCACGCCTTCCATCCACGCAGCCAGTGTAGATACTGTGTCAAGCTCTTTGACATAATCCATCTTTTCCCGTGGTTTGGCCCAGTCTCCTTTTGCTAACCACAGGTATGCCTCTACCTGTATTCTTAAACCGTACGCTGCCCTCACTACGCCATCTACCTCCAGAACTTTCTTTACGAGAAAAAGAGGAGAGTTGAGATCTGGCATTTTGTAATCGATTTCTGAGGCCTCGTGTATAGCCTTTACCGACTCAAAATCTTCCGGCCTATAATCTCTAATTGACATTTTGCAGATTCCTTTTTGGGCCGGGGGCGGGTCTCGTGAGGACTACTCCCAAACCTTTTGATCCCTGCTGCCCATTGGAGGCAGTCCCGCTTCCTTGGGAAGGAAGCAACGTGCAAGCGCTGGTTCCAGTCATGACAATCTTAGTGGGGTTATCCTGCCCTCCGAAAAAAGTGGGCTTCTGAGGATCGCTGCCGTGATACTGGGGGTATGACTTCATGTAGTAAACCTGTGGGGTTATTCCGTCGCTCTGCATACTGGGTAGATGCAGAAACCCGGAACGAGAGCACCCATGATCCACAATATGCGGCTGAGAAAAACTTGGTGTGGTATCTATCTCAGTGAGATATTGGATACCTTTCTTGATGGACTGGTTGTGAGTCAAAGTCCAATGCAAGTGTTCGCTGGTGCAGGTCATGGTGTTTGTCGCCGCATTAAAATTTCCCTGAACATTAATACCGTCTAGTGGGGGAGGAGGAACCAGCTTTCCTACTGCCGAGGAAGCAGAGTGATCTGCCAAAAGATTTATGCCATTTATAATTCTTCGGAAAAGACTGCCTACATAAGGGTCAATTTTCTGCTCGATGTAGGAGAGTTCTCTCCCTCCTGTAAGACGACCATTTAACCCTGATCCCGGCTTTGCCATGTCTCCTCCGTAAACTGAAAAAGAAAGGGTGCCGAAGCACCCTATTCTTAGGTTGTCGTAATCCCGGTATTCCCTCCACCCGTGGGGTTGATTGGACTCCAAGAATCTGCTTTTCCAGAAAGCAAGATTTTGTGCAATTGGAACCAACTACCCACTGCGTTTGTAGAGAACTCCAAGAAAATTCTGTTTCCCTTCTGGTTGAGAGGACGGAATATGTCATCCATCATGTCTTCAGCGAGAGATATAGTTCCGGGTATTGTGTAAGGATACTTTGCTCCCAGAGTATTGGGGTAGGCCGTGACTTTCAACGCGCCTGCTCCCTCTACAGTGGTCTGAAACACCGTGTACCGCTTGGCGTGCATACCAAATATCGGCATCGTAACCGCCTTGGCTGCATTCACAAATCCGTACGTAGTGTAGAGTCCCCAGATAGGTGCTCCATCGTCTGACAATTGATCGTCCAAAAACTGATAAATCTTGGAAGAAGAAATGCCGTTGCAAACTAAAAGAGCCAAATCGTTCGCATTGGGGCTTCGATTAACGAAGTCCATATACGGAGTGGGAATTCTCCAAATAGACCACTTCCTCTTCATATCGACCGATGCTAGGGTTCCAAACATGGTCGTATGAAGCTGTGCCTGAGACATTAGCTCCTCGAATGTGTTCAACCCTGTGTAATTCAACATCAGGATAACATTCGGTGTGGTAGGTTTTGGATTAGATGCCTCAAAAGGCAACCACACGTTAGGAACTGCCAAAGGAACTGCGCACAGAATTCTGCGATTGGTGATGTCGTTCTTGAGGACAATAGTACTTGCTGCGTCCCAGTTCACCAAATCCCAAAGCTCTGCTATTTCTTGCATGAATTTAACGGGCTGACCGCCATTGAATCCGTATATCCCGGCCCTGCAAGCCATCGTTGCCCACTCTTCACCAGTGTCATAGGCGAGTATACCACACGCTCCTACTTTGTTGGAAACCTCATTAAGCTGCCAACCTCCCGGCTCAGACGTGGGGTTATCCTCAGTCTGATACATGGAGCCTGTCTTCAAAAGATATAGCCTGTCATGAAGAACAAACCCTCCCATGCATGCTTGCGGGTTTTCTGATGCGGTGTCTATGATTCCACCTTGACCAGAAGCGTCGATGGCTTCCAGATTGTTGATGTATGAACCAAACACCTGAGTGAGATTATAGGGAGCCTGTGTAGGATAGACCTCTATACGGTCGATCTGGCAGTCAGATCCATTTCCCAGATTCTTTACTTGAACCCACAAATTAAGAGCACTAGAAACCGTGCCTATGATCGGAGAGGTAAGTATAGCCCCTGAAAATACCACTGTATTAGAAGTCATGCTTGTGAGAGGGACGCTGAAAGCTCCGTACTCAGTGCCGTATCCTAATCCGGGGTTGTTATCTGCCAGAGAAATATAAAGGGTACCAACATTGTTTCCCGAAGGACAACTTGCTGCCACTCTTACAGAATAAAACGTGTTCGGCTGGATGATAGCCTGCTTGTATGGGTCTTGATATGCCGTTTGGCTCATCAACCCAGCATTGAGCAGGGTAGCTCCAGTGTCGTTGTAAATATACAGAGATTGTCCTGTGACTTGGCTAGTACGCAACGTCGCTGTCGTAGTACCGGGAGAAACATTCCATCCCGAAGGGATTATGTTCCCCGTTGGGTTGGGCAAATATCCCCCATCGAACGACAGGTTGTTAAAGTTCAGAACCTTGTTCAAGGTCAATCCGTAGAACATTCGATTGGCGTACGGAACGCACCACGCTGGACTACCAAGCTCTATCAAGTTAAACAGGTTGTTACCCTGAATGTCCACCTCTTCAGAGTTCAAAAGAACATTGTCTGTGAAGGTGAACTTGGCTGTAGTACTTGTGTTGTCCTGAATGATGGTGGCTGTGTACGTCAAAGTCGTGTTGCCATTTACAACTTGCACATCCTCTGGAATTACATAGAAGTTCGCTCCGGGAACACCGTTCTGTCCAGCCTCGGTGAAAGCGATGCCTCTTGCAATCACATTGGCAGGCCCAATTGGTATGCCCACAGCGCTTATATAGTTCGCGTCAGAAGACGTGGTGAAAGTGATCGGAGGAGATGGAGCAGTTTCGTACCCAGTCTCCGTGATAAAGAACACAACCCCTTGTCTGGTTCCTGCCCCAATCGGAGTAGTAGAACCTCCAGTTACTAGAACAGATCCAACTCCCGTATCATTACCGTAAATCGGATTTAGAGCCGGGATGCCAACTGTCTTGGCACCGGGATCGATGTAGAACTGATTTCCGTATGTCTCCCCTTGAGCAGCGCCTTCTGGGGCGGAAGTAATAGGCTGACCTACCGGAAATCCTGATATGACGAAACTTCCTGAAGCTGTGCCTCCTCCGCTGGATATTACCCCAGTGACGTTGAATATAGAATTGTTTGTGCATCCTTGAATCAGGATGATCTGCCCCGGCTCAGGGTACGCACCGTTTAGCACGCTGGTGGTTGTGTAGGCATAGGTAGCATTGCCCAAAGCATCCATCTGTGTGTTGGTGATGTCCATCACGCAGTTTTTTAAGGACTGAACAATGGGCCAAGTTCCATCCCAACCCGATGGGGTAGCTAACTGAATGTTGATGGAATCTCCAGTTGAGATATTGGGAATAGGAACCGTCGTTGTGAGCGTTGCCAAGGTGCATTCGTACGTTCCCGTTGGATTCTTGTTGCTAATAGCCAACGCAGAAGAACCCACGTTAAAGGTGAAGTACCATCTCGGTTGATCAAAATCTGATGTCGGAGGAACTCCTTGACCGTGCCCAGTAACTAACCACGTACCAGCAAAACCTAGCTGATCATTCTTTATGTAGACGTACAACGGAAGGCTGTTGCTGAATGCATAGGCAATCGTGGGATCTTCTTGGAACCCTAAAGTTGACTGTGCATAGTAAACTGTCACCACATATCCCGGAGTACGCTGCCCCGGCCCAGAACTCTGGAGTTCTAAACTCCATCCCGCTGTTACCGGATTTGCTGCTGGCTGGGTGATTGTCTTTATAGGATATGCATAGTTCAAAGTAGCCACTGCCGTGCAAGCGGTGGAACCAACGTTACCGTGAACCAGAGCCATAGAAAACTGAGTGGTAGACGGCGCTGGAATGGAAAGGACTGTATTGGTGATGTTGATATACGTGTTCGTCGGCTCACCAGAAACTGTGTAAAGATCCCCCACCACAGGGGTGTATCCAGTAGCCGTAAATGTATACGTGATGACGTTTCCAGTTATAGAAAAACTGGTGATATCCAGAGTGGCACCGCTTGTACCAATAGAAGATGTAAAAGCAGGAGGAGCACCGGGACCTACTTGGGATAAAGGCCAAAAATTTGTTCCGTCATAAGTACGCGGACGATCTGTGCCTATGCTAAGATCCGAGAAGCAAATGTACTCTCGATCCAAAGCAGTAGCGCTCTTTGCATACGATTCGGGAAGAATACCTGTCAGAGCTACAGACAATGTTCCGGGGTTATTGTTTAGGTCTTCTCTCCACAAAATTCCCGTGCTGTCTAAAGCTAAGGTCAGGTACTGACCATCATCTTGTTTGTACGTTTTCACGTAGTTGAAATTTGCCAACTGAGGGGTGATGTATGTTACCACATCCAAGTCATTGATGAAGACTGTTCCAGTACCTCCGGGTGTTATCTGCACTCCGAATGAAGTGTTGTTCACATCAGCGTAGGTCCAAAGGCTGCTCCATAAATCCGTGCTTCCTCCTCTAGTATATATCGTCGGGGAAGTAGTCAGAACAACCTCTTTTGGATCTCCAACGGGAATGCCATCCTTAAG
>Ga0335069_10009608_pt1 | contig 13760 bp, 15 predicted proteins | sample Lox_Sample_11_FD_206714 | JGI IMG/M metagenome (GOLD analysis project Ga0335069, IMG submission 206714) | Soil microbial communities from Loxahatchee National Wildlife Refuge, Florida, United States - Lox_Sample_1.1 | ecosystem: Environmental > Terrestrial > Soil > Wetlands | place: USA... | reverse complement strand
CCCGCTGCCATACGCGATGCCACTAGCGTAAGAATCCGCTGATGCTCTTCCGTGAACGCCCGGGGCTCGCGCGCTTCGATGTCGATCACACCAATGACACGATTCTTCGTGATCAACGGTATCGCGAGCTCCGAACAGACATTCGGAACTCCTTCGATGTATCGCGGATCTTCGCGGACGTCCTCAATTAAGACCGGCTGACGTGATTGGGCGGCGATCCCCGTCACACCCTCCCCGACTTTGATCCGGCTGCGCTCGGCGAATTCTGGCGGATATCCAATCTGGAACCGGAAGCGCAGCTCTTGCGTCCTCTCATTCAGCAAAAGAATGGCGAAGATTTCATAGTCGATGACCCTGCGCACTACTTCGGCTACGCGCCGCAGCGTCGTGTCGAGATCCAGCGAGGTCGCCAACGCGTCGGCAACGTCGAGCAGCAACGACTCGGCCGGCAATCGATCCGGTTTCGATATGACAGAACCCATCAGCTTGGTAATGATAGCAGCCGTCCTTTCAGGCGCGGCTTAGCTCGAAGACAGTTGCCTGCATGTGAAAGGCGCGGAAGGCAGGCAGTCGTGATTCACTCTCTCGGCACTACACAGATATCGGCCAGATTTCGGTACTTCTCCGCGTAGTCGAGACCATAGCCGACCACGAATTCATCTGGAATTTTGAAGCCTACGTAGTCGCCCTCGAGCGGCAGCTTGCGCCGTGTTGGCTTGTCGAGCAGAGCCGCGACTTTCAGCGACTTGGGCTGCCTTGCCGCTAGCAGCTTTTTCAAATACGTCATCGTCAAACCAGTGTCGAGAATGTCCTCGACCAGGATGATGTTTCTGTCTTTGAGACTCTGGTCGACATCTTTCGTCAGTTTCACTTCACCGGTCGAGTCCCAACCGCTCTTCAGTTCCTGCGCCGGAGACGGACGATTTCCGTAACTCGACACTCCGATGAAGTCGAAGCTGGCATCGAGCTGAATCTGCCGCGCAAGGTCCGACAGGAAAATCGCGGCTCCCTTCAGAACTCCCACCAGGTTTACTGTCTGCCCCGCATAGTCTTTGGTGATCTGCGCCCCCAATTCGCTCACACGCTTCGCGATGTCCTGGCGCGAAATCAGCACCTTCAGTTCCGGCATGGCGTTTCATATTAAACTAAAACAGCAGTCAACACGCAGCGGACACCATTCAATGAGCCCGCCCTTGCCATCTGAAACTCCAATCCGAAAAGCTGGAAGCTAAAAGCTAGAAGCTAGGAGCTTTTTATGAATTTGAAAGGCGCGAAACTCACCTGGTTGGGCCATGCCACTTTCCGTTTGGAAACCCCCGCCGGCAAGACAGTCATTATCGATCCTTGGGTGATGAACAACCCCATGTGTCCCGACTCCGAAAAGAAGGTCAAGAAGGTCGATATCCTGCTATGTACCCACGGCCACGGTGACCACATCGGCGACGCAGTCGAGATCTGCAAGAAGCACAATCCGGTCGTAATCGGCATTCCAGAACTGGCGCGCTGGCTCGGCAAGAAGGGTGCGAAGCAACTCGCTGAGATGAACAAAGGAGGCACGCAAACTGTCGGTGACCTGAAAGTCACCATGGTGCACGCCGACCATTCCTGCGGCATCCAGGACGGCGACGAGATGATCTACGGTGGTGAGGCCTGCGGCTACGTGATCGAACTGCCCGGCGGGCAAAAGATCTATCACGCCGGCGACACAAACGTCTTCGGCGACATGGCCATCATTCGCGACCTCTACGCTCCAGAGATCGTGATGCTGCCCATCGGCGATCACTACACCATGGGGCCACGCGAGGCCGCCTACGCTTGCAATCTCCTCAAGCCGAAGACCGTCATCCCGATGCATTTTGGCACTTTCCCTGTTTTGACGGGACGTCCGAATGAGCTGCAAAAGCTCGTCCCGGGCGTAGAAGTCTTCGAAATGAAACCAGGCCAGACAATCGGCGGCTGAACCATTTCACTGAAAGGGAAACACGTGACCCCAACGAAGAAGAAAAACGCTCCGCCGAGCTGGCGGCATTACAACTTCACCACCGCCGGCCCCGTGGATGACTATCTCTACTCCATGCTTCCGAAGCGCGATTCCGTGCTCGCGGAAATGGAGGAGTACGCGTCCCAGCACGACATCCCCATCGTCGGCCCGGCCGTCGCCAGCGTCCTGCAGCAGCTCGCCTTAATGGTCAACGCGCGCACCGTCTTCGAGCTGGGCTCTGCCATCGGATACTCGACCATCTGGTGGGCGCAAGCCGTAGGCGAGAACGGCCGAGTCATCTACACCGACGGGGATTCCAGGAATGCCGAACGCGCCCGAGGCTACTTCGCCCGCGCAGGCGTGGCCAAGCAAATCACTTTGTGCACGGGCGACGCCCTGGAGATTCTTTCCGAGCAGAAGCAGGAATTCGACATCATCTTCAACGACGTCGACAAAGACGATTATCCGCGCGTGTTGCGGCTGGTCGCCCCACGCCTGCGCAAGGGCGGACTATTTATCACCGACAATGTGCTGTGGAGCGGCCGCGTCGCGGAAAAGAATCCCAAGGAATCCAGCACCAAGGCGATTCTTGAGTTTAACCGTAAGCTCTACGATTCGAAAGAGTTCTATACCACGATCCTGCCAATCCGGGACGGACTGGCGGTCGCTTTAAAAAAATAAGGCGTCAGTTCCCAAGCAATCCGTACACGTCGACTTCAGTTCGGGTGCCCACATATACTTTGCCGTTTGCAACGGTCGGCGGAACAAACTTCACGGCATTTCCCGCCTTATCCCGGTTGTTGGCGGCCTCCGTGCTATTCCAGTACTCCTGCGAAAGATTATTCGCGTTGTAAGCGTGCAGAATCGCAGGCCCGGAACACGCCGCTGGCACCGGGACGACCGAACAGTTCACTCCCGCATTCGGGCTGGCATAACCGTACAGGCTCGAATCGATCGCCCACAAGATTGGATGCGCAGTTCCTTGCGCCGAAATCGACGGTGTGGCGCCCGGAAATCCGAAGCTCGACGATGTCTGCGATACAACACTCGTGTTGAACAATTCCGTACTCGCGTTGAACGCGAACTGCCTCACCGCATCGTACTGGCCGCCAACATACAGATTGTTATGCCACAGCGCGGGTGAACCCCATAGACCGCTGACAGGTCCGGTGAAAGTCTGCCGGATCTGATTATTGTTGCTGGAGTTGTACTGACCCATGTTGTCGCGATCGATCAGATACACCACGCCTTCCTTGCCGACCTGCGTCAACAGATGCTGCGGCCCTGACCCAGTCTGGTTGGGAAACAGCACCACGCCGCCCGATCCAAGATCTTCATCCCACTGCGCCAAAGTGCCCTGATCATAAGGAGTGAAGTACCCCGATCTGCTCAGGTTCGTTCCGTTGAGAGTGCTGCCTTTCACATAGTGCAGACGAAGAATGCTGTCGCCGTAGTCATCGTTCGGCGGCGGGGGAAGCTCGTCGAATACTCCATTGCCTGTCGAGAAGTAAATGTCTCCGCCGGAGTCGATCGCCGGCGCGGAGCCGCCCCCCCAGATTCCGCCATCGGCCCCGTTCACTCCGTTCGGCGTGGTATTGAACACCGCACTCTGATGCTGCACATTGTTGGCGTTGTATGCGATGATCCAACCGTGGTACGGCGTCGCGTCCTCATGCGCGGCAAACGGGACGTAAATGCGCCCACCCGCTTCCGCAAGCCCCGACCGATTGTGATGGAGCTGAGCACTGAATGACACCATCCCGTTCACCGAGCCGTCCCCGGTTCCGGGCACCGATGCCGCGATCGTTACCGGTGCATTGTACTTTTCGCTCCCGGTCGCAAGGTCCAGGGCGTGCAGTCGGTGAAAGAAATTGCCGCCAGACGAGATGCAGTTTCCCGAATTGTGTGCGTTGCTTTCCGAGGCACTTACCAGGTAGACGGTCTTCGTTGAAGCATCAATCACGGGCGTGCCGGTTACGCCCACTTCCGGATAAATGTCTCCGTAGCAATAGCCAACATCGTTCCAGTTCACCGGACCTTCGCCTGACGTGCCCCCGTGCAGAGTGTCCAGCAGGTTTACATGCCAGTACGTCACGCAAGGATTGGCATCGGCGTCAAACAAGTAAGCGCTGTCGTGCTGCGTGGCGACGAAAAGCACGTTGTGCACCCCGCCGCCGATGCTTATACCAGGCATCCACAGCGGTTGCGTGTACACCGCGCCATCGACGCTGCAGGCGAATAGCTTGCCGAACCTGGATGTAGTCACGTTCGAGCCCGACAGCGCCGCTTCGTGCGAATTCACTCCATCGCGTGCATTGTCGTTGTGAAACGTGAGCACGCCTTTCAGATTGGTCACGTACACGGTCGCTGATCCCGTTGAGCCATTGGCCGTCGCCCGAATGGTGTGCGTGCCCGCTGTCGCGGGTGGTGTGTACAGTCCCGTGCTGCTGATGGTGCCGACTGTGGAGTTCCCGCCGGCAACATTGTCGACGCTCCACGTGACCCCACCAACCGATGCGGTGAACTGCTGTGTTTGGGTAGTGATGACTACGGCGGACCGCGCAGGAGAAACGGTGACGGCGGCATAGGCCGTCGCTGCGATTAGAAGACTGGAAATCAGAGTGAGAAGAACAGAAGTCAACCGCGCACTGCTCCGCATACTGCCCCCCAGAAACGGATGTACAGAGCCCCAACTTCAGCGGCGACTAGTCTACCTTACTTTGCCTGTGGCTGGATTAATTCCGTGTCAATCGTGATGCTGATTTCGTCCCCGACCACCCCCGGCGCACCATTGACGCCAAAATCCTTGCGGTTGATCTTGGTCGAGGCTGACGCTCCGATGCGCTGGTTACCCCACGGGTCCTTGATCGGAGCCGACGGCCCATCCACGTCCAGGGTGACTTCTTTCGTCACGCCGTGAATTGTCAGGTCGCCCAGTACCTGAAGCTTGCCATCTCCCCCCGCTTTCGTCTCTTTGGATTTGAAAGTGATCGTCGGATACTTCTGCACATCAAGGAAGTTGGGACTGCGCAGGTCGTTGTCGCGCATCTGCACCCGCGTGTCCACGGAACTCGCGTCGATACTGACCTCGACCGAATCCTTGCTGGCATCATTGGGATCGTACTTCGCCGATCCCGATACCTTCATGAACGCACCCCGGACGGTGGAAACGCCCAGATGCCTCACAGAGAACTGTGCCGCGGAATGATTAGGATCAATCTGCCAGGTACCCGACTGAGCTGCTGCGGAAACTGTGATGGCCACGGTGGCAATGAATCCGAGAGCGAAACGCGACATACCTCGACTTCCTCCTTGGAGATAGAGTTTTGCAATCCTATATGGATTTGACCGGAATCGCCAAGAGGTCGTCGACCAACCCGACTTCTTTTTGCAGGAAGGGTTCGCCATAGGTGACGCCTCCAAGCATTCCATAGAAGCGTGCCATCGCATCCACCCGAGCTCGTATTTCCTGATGAGCAGGAAACAGATCCTTGCCGGCATCCTGATCGCTGAACTGTGACTTATAGGCCAGGATCGACGCAAACTTATTCTCAAATTGGTCGCTGATGTCGACCACAAAGCTGGGCCGAATGTCGTAATAAAGCGTGGCGTAAATAATCTTGAAAGGTCGATGCGGAGTGAGCTTGAGGTCGGCGGTCTGAGGTCCGACGTCCAACTTCGCGAGTCCCGCAAGAAAACAGGCCTCGTAACCCAGAATCGAAGCTGTGTAATGATCCGGGTGACGGCCCTTCCAATAAGGGAGAATCACCACTCGCGGCCGCGTCTCCCGAATGACCGCCGCCACCTTCAGCCGGTTCTCCCAGGTGTTTTCTACCCGCCCGTCAGGAAGATCGAGGGCTCGCCGCCAGCAAACCTGCAGAATCTTCGCTGCGTCATTCGCTTCGCGCTCGCGATCTTCCGCCGTTCCGCGCGTTCCCATCTCGCCGCGAGTCAGATCGAGAATCCCCGTCCGCTGCCCGCGCTCTGCGGCTTTCAGCAGTGTGCCGCCGCAAGTCTGCTCAACATCATCGCGGTGCGCAGCGATAGCCAGAATGTCGACCGGTGAGTCTTGCGGCAGGGAAGTCATGTCAGTCCAGATTCCCCTGCTCCAGCACCACGTTCTCGCGCACGATCAGCCGGTGCGCGGCCATCTCCTTCAACTTGGGGAGAACTCGGTTCACGTGCTCATCCGTATCCACAAAGATGATGATCACCGGCAGCTTGCCTCCTGCTTCGATCAAGTGCGCGCTCTCAACCTGATGCCGTCCCAGGAATCCGGCCACGCAATGCAGGGCGGTCGCGGCGTACACATTCTCGTTTCGAAGATATTTGAGAATCTCCATATGCAGCGGCCGGTGATGCCACTGATCCGCCTCGTTGAGATAAATCGTGACCTGTACCGCCATGGCATCTGCATTCTACTCGCGTGAGTTCCATTCGTGCCGTGATATGCCATATTGCTCTCCCGGCCAACTATCCCCACTCAAGTTCCGCGTTCATGCGGAACTTTCTTCACACGGATTGCGTATGATTCCATAGAGGCTCGAGCCATGTACTGCAACTATTGCGGGAAAGTCATTCAAGATGATGCTAACGTTTGCGCCTACTGCGGTATTCGCGTGGGAGCCTCGCTGGCGCGCCGCAAATTAATCCGTCCTCGCATGGGGCGCAAAGTCGCCGGCGTTTGCCTTGGCTTTTCCGAGTACTTTGATATCGACGTCAGCCTCGTGCGCGTCGTCTGGCTCATTGTGGCATTCATGACGGGATTCGGCTTCTTCGCGTATGTGATCGGCTGGATCGTCATGCCAGAAGAGCCGCTGCTCCTGCCCGCCCCGCCGATCGCGGCCCAACCCGTGCAGAACCCCTAACTGGGACACTCTTTACTTGAGCTATTTGGAGGGAAGATCGGCGCCCAAGGCAGTGCGAGGATCGGCTCGGGAAGCGCCATAGTGGAAGAGCGCTTCAGCCGAACCCGCGCGCGAAGGCCGCAGTGGAAGAGCGGCGCTTCACCGCCGCGTAGCCGGGCTGGCCATTCAGGGCTTCAGCCCCTGAGAGTCGGCACTATGTTTTAATCCCTGCATGGCACCTCCGTCCTCCCAGCGCATCCGCAGCGGCGACGCCGAAATCTTCTACTGGATTCTCGGCAACGGTCCCGATGTAGTCCTTCTGCACCCGTTTCCCGCCAATCACGAATTCTGGCTTCCAGTCGCCGAATCGCTGGCCTCGCGATATCGCCTGCTGCTGCCCGATCTCCGCGGCCATGGGCAGTCGGAAGTCGGCGAAGGTCCTGCGCTCATGGAAAAGCACGCCGCCGACCTCGTCCGTGTAATGGACGACGCGCAGATCGGCCGTGCCCCTGTCATCGGAGTATCGATCGGCGGCTACATTCTCTTCGAGTTCTGGCGCAAGCATCGCGCCCGTGTTGCAGCCCTTGGCCTCTGCAACACAAAAGCCCCGGCTGATAACCCGGATGCTCGGGCCGGAAGGCTGCAGGCTGCGAACGACGTGCTTGAACGAGGAATCGGGCCCTTTCTCGAGTCCATGGTCCCGCGCCTGCTCGGGAAGACCACGCGCGAAACCCGTCCCGACCTCGTCGATGGCGCCTTGCGCATGATGCGCCAGATGTCGCCCGAGGACATCGCCCAAGTCCAGCGCGGCATGGCCGAGCGCCCGGACTCGGTGGAAACATTGAAGACCATCAATGTGCCCACACTCCTCATTACGGGTGACGAAGACGTCCTGACAGGAGTGAGCGAAGCCGAACTCATGCACCGCCACATCTCGGGAAGCCAAATGCGAGTGATTCAAAAAGCCGGACACTACTCACCGTGGGAGCAACCAGAAGAAGCGACCAGAGTCATCCGCCAGTTCTTGGATATCCAGTAAGCTAAGCGCGCCGAGTCGCCGCACCCTGGATGCGTGAGCGCATTTATTTTTTTGAACAACAGGGCTAGCATCATTGGCAGCAGACGGAGTTACGACGATGACGAAACAAGCGCGGACTGAAGCGTACAGTTGCTTTGTTGACCGCAGCCTGAAACCTACTCTCGAGGATGTGCGAACTGCGCTGGGTAAGGCGTGCGATGCGTGGGATGAAATGGAAGCTCACCTGTCGGATGCGTACGGCCTGAAAGGTTCGTTGCACTTCCTCTACGGGCGGAGATACGGATGGGCGCTGCGCTTCGAGCGTGCCGGAAAGCTCGCCCTGGCGATGTATCCAAACCACAATCGAATAACAGTCCAGGTCATTCTTGGTAGGGCGCAAGTCGCTCAGGCTACAGGCATACGGCTGCCGTCGAGAGTCTTGAAAGCACTGAGTTCGTCCAAACCCTATCCGAACGAGCGGTGGTTGTTCGTTGCTCTGAGCTCGCGGCAAGGAGCTCGAGAGATGAGAAGCCTCCTGAAGCTCAAACTTTCGCGAACTGCCAGTCCGTCCGTAGCAGGCCGCGGGCCGCAAATCCGTCGAGTAGGAGTGCTAGCCTAGAGCCCCGCGTCGTAGCGCAGGCGGTTCGAAACTGCGGAGTGTCTCATTCCCCCGGCCTCGTTATGACGGGACTGACCTTAGTCGGGATTACAATGTAGCCGCCATGAAAAACGTTATTCTTCTGCTCTGCGCTCTTCTTCCCCTGCCCGCCGGTGCCCAGACTCCAACCCGTCCCCGGATCACTGGCATTGATCACGTCGCCTTTTACACGACCAACCCCGACGGAGTGAAGCATCTCTACGTCGATATCCTCGGCCTCGCCTCCGCCAATGCAATCGAGCCCGGAGAAACCATTCGCTTCATGTCAGGCAAACAGTGGGTCGGATATAGCCCCGCTCCCGATCCCAAATCCACCGACCGCATGGATCACGTCGCGTTCACCACCGACAGCATCGGCGCACTTCGCCGTTATCTCGTCGACAAGGGAATCAAACCAGGCCAGATCGAGGGCCGTTCCGATCACAGTCTCAGTTTCATGGTGAAAGATCCCGAAGGGCATCGCATCGAGTTTGTGGAGCGCAGCAAGAATGACTCAGCCCCGCCCGAGCCCAACGCGGTCTCTCATCGCATGATCCACGCCGGATTCCTGGTATACGACTTGGCCGCTGAGGATCACTTTTACCGCGAGATACTGGGCTTTCGTCCCTACTGGCATGGCGGAATGAAGGACAACGAGACCGACTGGGTTTCGCTCCAGGTTCCCGATGGCACTGATTGGCTCGAATACATGTTGAATCAGCCGCGCAATCCAGACCTGCAACTCACCGGCGTGATGAATCACATTTCATACGGCGTGGCTGATATGAAAAAGGCGCAGGCGTTACTCGAGTCTCACGGATGGAAGGAACACGGCGACGAGCACTCGCAAATGGGTAAAGACGGCAAATGGCAGCTCAATGTCTTCGACCCGGATCTGGTTCGCGTCGAACTGATGGAATTCAAGCCGGCGCAAAAGCCCTGCTGCAGCGACTTCACCGGCCCGCACCCGTCGGAGTAAATTCGCGGCCGAAGTCGTTCTATCCGCACGTGATCAGATCTTGATGAAAATGCGCTTGCGCCACAGGAGCCATAGCAGCAGCCAACAGAAGAGCACCGCCGCAATCGAGTACGCAAGGGAAGCATTGGCTGGGCCGAATCCGAATCGAACGAGCCACGCCTGCGCGGCTTCGTGCCAGAGCATTCGTGAGCCGGTCGGGCCTTTCGCCGTGAATGTGTACCCCGGACCGTAAACCAGGGAATCGGCGACGAACCCAACAATCGCATTCATGCCAAAAACCAGGAGCGGCATAGTCCACGCCCGTCGCCAGTTCTTGATATCAAGAACCCAGTAAAGCAGAGCAAGAAATACGAGCGCGAACCCGCCCGTCAACAGTACGAACGAACTGGTCCACAGATTCTTGTTGATGGGGAACCAGTGGTTCCAGAATAACCCGCCCGCCAACCCAATCAATCCTAAGGCGGCCATGCGCCACACCTTGGTCAGCGGCCTCGCACCCGAACGTAGCCACTGTCCACATAGCACTCCCATCAACACCGTTCCGATCGCCGGGATCGTGCTGATCAATCCTTCCGGATCCCGCACGCCGTTGTAGAGCCTGCCCATGAGCAGCTTGCGGTCGAGCCAGGCGACGATGTTGTGTTCGGGATCCATAAACGGAACGTCGTGCCCCGGAATTCCAAAACCGGGCACCGGCACAAACCGCAGAATCGCCCAATAGCCCGCCAGGCAGGCGATCAGCGCTATCAATTGCCCTCTCCAGTTTGACCAAAGCAGGAGAACTGCCGCCGCAAAGTAGCAGAGTGCGATGCGCTGCGTCACACCGTAAATTCGATAGGTATGCCAGTCCACCCCGAAAATTGGCGACGCGTTTACCAGCAGGCCTACACCAATGAGAATGAGGCTGCGCACAACGGCATGGCGAAATATCCGCCAACGCGACTCGCCTCGCTCCATTCGTGCCGGGAATGAAAACGCCATGGCAACGCCGACCAGAAAAACGAACGAGGGGAAGATGAAGTCCGCGCACGTCCAGCCATTCCACTCAGCATGCTTGATCTGCGTGTAGGCCAGGTCATCGCTGCCGGGATTATCAACTAGGATCATGCCAGCCACCATGAGTCCTCGGTAGACGTCGATGGATGTGAGGCGTTGTGAGGGAGGTTTGGACGCGGTGGTAGTCGCGACAGTCTGAGAAACGGTCTGAGTAGCAGTCATGAGAGTTCGGGATTTCGCGACAACTATAGACCTGCCGCCGGGTGTTGTCATGCCACGTTTCATCCGTCGATTGAACAATCATCAATCAAGCTGGTTTGCTACAATCGGTTCGCCATGTCAACGGCCGCATTGATTCTCATTTCTCCTGGCACCCTCGTCACCGCGAAAGGTGACGGCCCGACCCTCGATATCAGCAGCGCCTCGCAGCGCGTATTCCTCGGTACCCTTTCCATCACAAAAATCATTGAGCAGGAGTCGCTTGACGTCAGCATCTTCGGCTCGTCCGACGGCGCTGCGTGGGATCCCAAGCCGATAGCCGCCTTCCGGCAAGAGTTCTATACGGGAGAGACGCCTCTGCTCCTGGATCTTACTGAACACCCAAATGTGAAATTCGTTCGTGCGCACTGGGAAGTCGCGCGCTGGGGACGCGGCACCGAGACTCCCATGTTTGAATTCGGAGTCACGCTTAAGGAAGTCCCTGCGGAGATTCTGAAGGAAGTTGAAACACAGGCTAAGGCGACAGCTTGAGCATCCTGGATTGAGGCCTAGGGTCTCCTTTCAATCAGCAATCCGAAATCAACAATCGACAATTGCTTGGCTCCCATCCGCTATATTGATCACAGCATGAAAGTTCAATCCAGCGTAGTCGTGCGCCCGGCGCTTGAAGTGCGCGGCAGCATTCAACTCCCCGGCGACAAGTCCATTTCGCACCGTTATGCGATGCTCGCTGGAATCGCCGAAGGCCCATCGCGGCTCGAGAACTATTCCACGGGCGCCGACTGTGCGAGCACGCTAGGCTGCATGCGGGCACTCGGAGTGACCTGGCAACGAAGTTCAGAAGGGCAGAACGTCATCGAAGTTCAGGGGCGCGGACTGACTCTGGGTACTCCCACCGTACCTCTCGATTGCGGCAACTCCGGCTCCACTATGCGGATGCTAAGCGGCATTGTCGCAGGGCAGAACTTCACCAGCGAGATGATCGGCGACGAATCGCTTTCCCGCCGCCCCATGGAGCGCGTTATAAAACCGCTTTCGTTCATGGGAGCGAGAATCGAATCGCAGCAGGGAAGACCTCCTCTTCGCATTGCCGGTGGCCATCTCAAAGCGATTGACTACAAAATGCCGGTCGCGAGCGCCCAGGTGAAATCGTGCCTGCTTTTCGCAGGACTGTTTGCCGATGGTGAAACGCGTGTTGAAGAGTCAGTAAAGACCCGCGATCACGGCGAAGTTGCTCTGCGTGCATTCGGGGTTGAACTCCAGCGCAAAAGCTTGGGCAGTGGGACCGAAGTCCGCATCCGCGGCGGCCAGCGCCTCCGCGGCATTGAAGCACGCGTTCCCGGCGATCTCTCAAGCGCGGCTTTCTTCCTCTGTGCAGCCGCGCTTTTTCCCGGTTCCGAATTGACGCTCCTCAACCTGCTGATGAATCCCACGCGCGCCCGCCTGCTCGACATCCTCATGCAGATGGGTCTGAGCATCTCTGTCACTCAACTCGAAGAGGTTCACGGCGAAATGGTGGGCTCGCTCCAGGTAGAAGGCGCTAAGCTGAAAGGCGTCACCATCGCTGGCGCAGACTCGGCGGCGCTTATCGATGAGATTCCAGTCCTCGCCGCGATCGCGCCCTACACAGAGCAGGGAATCGAAGTCCGCGATGCCAAGGAACTGCGCGTGAAGGAGTCCGATCGCATTGCCGCGGTCGCAACCAACTTACGCAAGATGGGTGCGCAAGTGGAAGAGCGCGAAGATGGCCTCAAGATTCCCGGTGCCCAAACGCCTCACGGCGCCGAACTCGACAGCTTCGGCGATCACCGCATCGCGATGGCCTTTGCCATCGCCGCACTCCGCGCAGCAGGCGAAACGGTGATTGAAGGCGCAGACGCAGCAGCCATTTCGTATCCCGCATTCTTTGAGAATCTGGATGAGCTGACGATCCGTTGATCCAGTAAGCAGTCCTCCGTGAACCTCTGTGCCCTCTGTGGTGAAAGTTTTTTTTGCCCCCATAGCAATACGGTCTTCCCCGATTTCCCACGTAACGACCGTTCTATTACCTAGGTGACCTGTCGCGCCGCGACGCTGCGAAGACAATTATCTGGAAGCACTTCGCGAAGCTAACGCGTTCATCTCTGGGGGATTTAAATGCGATTCAAAGTATTCGCTTGTGCAGTTGTAAGTCTCGCGTCACTCGTTTACGCCAAAGAGCCGAAGGCCTATCAGACGGGCAAACTCTTACAGATGGATTCCGTATCCTGTGGCATGGCCGAGAAAGATGGCAAGAGCTTCGCCGGGGAAATGCTCGGTACGGATTCCGGCAGCAAGAACACGAAAGAAGTCTTATGCCAGGAATACTTGTTGGAGGCTGATAATGTGATCTACCGGATTCGGCCACGCGACGAAAAACACCCTGCGCTCCTCCCCATCGGCCGGCATGCGCAATTCCGCATCCAAAAAGACAAAATGCTCCTGCGCGTAGAAGACCTCGATGACAAAGAGCGCGAATACCTCGTTATATCCATGACTCCTCGCACCGACAGCAATAGCGCCGACGCTGCGCCGGTCCGACTAAACCATTTGCAGTAGTTCGCAAATCGAACAATAAACACCACATGGGCGCGGACATCTGCGCCCTCGTTGTCTTAGCCTCAGGGAATCTCTGTATCTCTCGCTCGCGCCTACCTCAGGGGTTCTGTCACTCCAACCCTGTTTAAGTGCACAGGCATCCATATTACCGATTCGCGGCTAGGCGTCCGCTTATTCCCCTTGAGGGGGAGATCCAGCGCGGGACGAAACTTTGGAGGAGTACCTACAACCATGAAACGGTATTTGGGATTAATTCTAACTTCGCTTTTCTTCGCCACACCCATGCTGCTGGCACAGGAAAGCGGTCGTACGGATCACGCCGAGGTCGGCATCTTTGCCGAATACTTCCGGTTCAGTGATCCAGGTCCTACAAGCAACTATCTTGGTCTTGGTGGCCGGGCAGCCTTCAACGTGCGCCCCAGTGTCCAACTCGAAGCGGAAATGGGCTACGACTTTGAGCGCAACTACACGAACTCCTTCAGCAACGGAGTCACAACCGCCACCGT
>Ga0335069_10009607_pt1 | contig 13761 bp, 12 predicted proteins | sample Lox_Sample_11_FD_206714 | JGI IMG/M metagenome (GOLD analysis project Ga0335069, IMG submission 206714) | Soil microbial communities from Loxahatchee National Wildlife Refuge, Florida, United States - Lox_Sample_1.1 | ecosystem: Environmental > Terrestrial > Soil > Wetlands | place: USA... | reverse complement strand
TCTTGAGAGCGCGGGGGTGGTTCGCGGGGGTGGTTCCAGAGGTTTCTTGAGAGCGGTTCGGACTTGAGCCGTGATCGTCAGCGCATGGACCGCCGCGGGGGTGGTGCCGGGTATAGGGGGGCTAGGCGACAGATAGGGCGTTATCTGACAACATCTCGCGCGATGGCGCCCCTGCGACGATGGCGCTTGAACCACCTGCGCTCAGTGACCGAGGATTGGGCTAGGGTGAGATCTTCCGGAGATTGGGAGCCTATTGGCGTGCGAAGGTCGATACCTCAGTGTAGGTGGTGGCGAGGTTGCACAGGCCGTCGGTGCCAATGATCGTCATGGTGAAGTGCTGGGGATCGGTGAGAGCCCATGTCGTCTGCATCAATGTCACACAACCGTTCGAGACCGCGGTTCTGCGGATGGTTCCAATCATCGTGTGCGTAACGTCGTCATAGGTTCCCTCGATGATGTGGCGGTAGTAAGAGGTGTCGCAGGTGCCAGTGATGGCACATCCCTTCGCCTCCAGAATCATCACCAGACCATCGGAGGCACGGTACCAGGTGCCGGCCATTGCTGATCCGTCGCAGGCAGCACCGTCCATGTCGGTATCCGTGCTGCTCGCAGTGTTGGCGTCGCCAGCCCCGCCCGCGGCGCTTGCGTCGCGGGTGGTCCCGATCTGGCCGCCGGCGGCACCTCCAACGCTGGAGCTTGACGTGGAGCCGCCGACGACTCCGCCGCCACCACTTTGGCCCCGGGCACCACCCGTGCCTTCGTCCGTGCCTCCACTGCCGCCCGTGTCGCCACCGCTTCCTCCGCTTGCGGGCGGTACGCCGGCCGCGCTGCAGATCAGGAGGCAGGAAACGGGCGGGTCGCCGTTGGTGAAATCCACGCACGACTGTGCCTTGGTCTCGTCGATGCACTTCTGCGCCTGGTCTGCGTGATAGGTCTGTCCTGTAGGGCAGGTCGGGTTTGCGCAATCTTCGGCCTGCGACTGTTTGGTGCAGTCTGCGACCGAGGCGTAACCCATGTCGGCCAAGGCCGAAGCTCCACCACAGGTAGAGGCCTTTTCGCACATGGCAGCTGCCGACTGATTGCAAAGCTGCTGCGCCGAAGAATTGCCGTTGCCACCACCGCAGCCCGCGACACCGATGACGAGCGAAGCCCAACAGGCAAATAGGTACGAAGAGGGCGGCATTGTCACTCCTGGGCTAGGGTTCAGATCGGGCAGATCTTGAGCATGATCGCCGTGTTCCAGGGTGACGTCAATGGCCTGGCGGATACCTCGATGAGCCTTCTCAGTAAGACCGAGCGTAGGCGTCTTCTTCTCTGACCGAGCCGTCTTCGACCCCTGAGACGCGGAACCAAGAACGCGGCCGGGTATAGGGGGGCTAGTTGACAGATAAGGCGTTATCGGACGACTTCACCGTCGATGGTTCGATGCAGCAACGGCGCTTGTCTTTCCTACGCGCGCAGAAGAGGCGGATGAAAGAGCCTTGCCTCGAAGGAGTAGCGAACCACGATGACCACGAGTCATGCGCAGGGGGAACCGCGAGAACCGACCGAGCTACCTCTTGTTGGCGGTGAACTTGCCGCCGCCGTCGACATTCCAGGTTCCGGTCATGCTGGCGAAGTCGGGACTGAAGCCGCCGGAGATGCTCCAAGTGGACAGGCCCTGGTTTCCGATGTTCACCGTATGAAGGGTGAAGACGCGGCTGTCGCACTGTACGCTGCCTTCGACCGTGTGGTCCCATGCCGAATTCTGGTCGGTGTTGTTCCATCTGAACGTGCCGCTCAGCTTTGTGCCGTCCTGCCAAAGCGTTCCAGTGCCGGTCACGTGCCCTGCCGGGCCCGCCCCGGTTCCTGACCATTCGCCGGTGGCGCTGCCTCCAGTACAAGCGGAAGTGCCGACGGGCGTTGACGGCTTGGGGGACTGGGTGGTCCCGCAGCCAGCGGCCACGACCAGGAGAGAGGTGCACCACAGCAGGCATGTTCTCATGGCTCTATCCTTAACACAGATCGGGGCGAGCGATCGCGATGTTGCCGGCGAGACCAGTGGCGCGTAGGACCTCCAAGCGCCCCTTTTCACGTCGGTGCGGCCACGCTTGCGGCGTGCAGGATGAAGGACCAGCTCTTGCACCAGCTTTCCCCAGACGGACGGTTTCCTTCCGGGTATAGGGGGGCTAGTTGACAGATAGAAGACGTTATCGGACACCTTCACCGTCGATGGTTCGATGTGGCAACGGCGCTTGTCTTTCCTACGCGCGGGCGCGCGGGGTGCAACTTGGGAACTTCGCTGGGCAGGTGCATCGCAGTCAGTATCTTCCTGGCGGTTTTCTCACTCTTGATGAGGGCGATCAGGCGAAGCGGGCCTTGCACTTCGTACAGAGAATCTCGATCCCGAAAACGCGTCTCAACAGTTCTGCCCACCGGATATACCTTGATCGGCGCTTGGGCTTGTCTTCCTCGCCCCAGGCTGCCGGAGGCGTGGCAGGCCCTGGCACGCCTTCGCTGCGTGAAGTAGCGTGCGACGAGAGAACCCCAAAATATCGGACGACATGGCGGCGGGGTGGCGGGACCAGAGCAGCCAGCCGGGCGATGAGGGGTTACGATGTCATCGTCCAGGCGCTGCTCGTCACCTCCTGCCATAGTACGTGCCTCGCTCCATCCGAGGTGCGCACGACGAAGAAGCGCGCATCGGGCTCGCGCCACCGGCGTTCAATGACGGTCACCTCCAACCTGCGACCACTTTTCACCACGGCACGAGGCTCCTCGTCGGCCGTGTAGCCACAGTAGCAGATCACCTCAGCAGGTCGGGGCTCCATGGCGGCAATCATAGCAACTCTGAGTCAGGTCGCTGCTCGAGCGACGTATTCGGCCGTAGCTGGATGCCTGGTAGCTGGTCATCTTGCTCTTCCTCTGCCCCCGCCGACATGCCTGGGTCAGGTCCCGGTGAGCGGACGACCGTGGGTGCGCACGTCGGTCACGCGCATGCTGCCTTCAGACGTGCTCGAGACCAGCCGCCTGATCCTCCTGCATGTGCCTCCACACCTGCCGCTTCCGCCAATGGCTGCGCACCGCGCGGCCACCGGCACCTTTGAAAAGGATGTGCGACAGGGCGAGGAGCCCGAGCGCCTGCCAGAAGCCGATGCTCGGGAGCCTGAACAGCTGGGGCATGAGCGCGTTCCAGAGCGCCATGGTTACGACCCCGCAGAGGGCAAAAATGCCGGGAATCCCCAGCACGACTGCCGTCACAACACCGACCTTGGCCTTGCCGGACCATTCTGACCAGCATTTGTGATGCCTGTATTGATGCAACATCGTCCTTCCTCCGTTGTTTGTCAGTCTTCGATCCAGTATTCGAGGGCCGCGGCCAGCTTGCGTATGGCCCGCCGCTTTCTGGTCATCAGCGTGTCGATTGAAATCCCGGTCTTCCTGGCCAACTCGGCGAAGGTGCTGCCGTCGACCGCCTGGGACTCGAGCACGTCGCGCTGCTCTGGCGGCAGCGCCGCCATCGCGGTGTCGAGCGCATCGAGGAGCTCGCCGCGCATGGTGATGTCCTCCGGGTCGAAGCCGGCGGCGCTGGCAACCTGATCGAGCGTCTCGCGCGGCAGGTCGACCATCCCAGCGCGGCGCCGGAACGACTCGCCCCGCCAGATGTCGATCAGACGGTTCCGCAGGGTCGAGAAGATCCAGGCGGCCGCGTCCTCGACGACACTGAAGGCGCTACCGCTCGCGACGGCTCGAACGAAGGCGTCCTGCAAGACGTCCTCGGCCGTCTCTGGCTCCGGCGCGCGCTTCCTCGCCCAGGCGAGGAAACCCGATCGGCGCTCTCGGTAAGCGCGCTCGATCGCAGACTTCGCGGGATGGGCTTCGACTGCCACGCTCATGATCTCTACCCACAACGACGAGCGGGCGGAGCTTTTCGTGCACCGGCGGAGCCGATTTTCGCGAAAGAGGCCAGGTCGACCGGCTCCACGCGTCAATTTCCCCGAAAATATCCCCCATACCCAGTTGCGACGACTAGAGTCTCGAAACGCGGCACCCGGCCTATGCCGAAGACGAGGTCTACTTCAATGAGGCTCGACCCCATCAGGGGAGCGGGCAGCTCCAAACGTGGGCAAACCTGGTCACCCTGTCGGTGGAGGCATGACCTAGCGAATCACAGAAGTCCGAGGCTCCGCCGGAAGATTGAGGCTCTTCACTGCCCCCTATTGGGTCGTCTTCTTCGCCAGGCCTACCGCGAATTGAAACTGGCGCAGCTCCACTATTCGGCGATGCAGCCCGTACCCGGCACCCCGGTCGCGGATCGGCCTCCAGTTCCTTTTGCGCGCGATCACCGTTCGTATCAAGTGGATTTCTTGCTGCGCAGGCCTACGTCGTCGGTCGGACGGTTACCGTTGGTCTACAGGTTTGCCGCTGCCACAAATCCTACGGCATGGCGGCCGAGCGCGGTGAGCGCGTACGCTGGGTCGCCCAACCCAATCACGCCTACTCGACGGATAGTATTGAGCGACTCAAGAAACTCCAGCTCAAGGGACAGGTTCAATGACCCCTCCCAAAATGGTGGTGCGGCCTGGTGAGCCGCTTTGACGTCCTCGGTCCATACCGCAGTGATGGTTTGTAAAATGCTAGCCCCTGATGAGGCTTCCTTGCGCGTGCGCCCGGGGATGCCCGCAAAGACCTTTAGAAGGCGAGTATGCGTGGGCGAAAGGCGGCTCAGGTGTTCGAGCGCCGCCAGTTTCCTTGAGTGGCGCGTTGTCCCGGGCGATCTCTTCGTCGGACAGCGGAGGCGAGAACTCGCCGAATCCCATGATCGTTTCCAGACCAAACAACTTGACAGCGCGAGAGACAGGCTCGGACAATTCCGACATGCTCGATGTGAAATCTCGCCCGCAACGCTGGCGCGGTGACTACGGAATCGACGGCGGCGCGTCGGCGGTGTTCGGGCTCGTCGGCATGGGAGCCGTTGGGCTCCTGTTGACGGGATGCGGATTCTATCATGCCCGATCGGCCCACTACTTTGTTGCGTTCCCGGAGCTGCTCATCGGGCTGGCGCTGCTCCAGGCTGTTCCGAGCTACCTCTATTCGACCCGCCGGGGCAAGCTCGTGGTTTGGGCCGAGTTGCTGGGCGAGCTTTCCCTCCGCGGCGACGAGCAGGTTCTCGATCTCGGCTGCGGCCGGGGCGCCGTGCTCGGACTGGTCGCCAGGGCCGTGCCACACGGCCATGCCGTTGGCTTGGATCTCTGGCGGCCAGAGGACCAGTCCGGAAACAGCCCGGAGGCAACCTGGAAGAACCTTGAAGCCGAAGGCGTGCGCGATCGATGCGAGCTCAAGACCGGGGACATGATGGCCGCGCCGTTTGCCGATGGCAGCTTCGACCTCGTGGTCAGTAGCCTCGCCATCCACAACATCAGGGGACGCGAGGGGCGGGACAAGGCTGTCGGCGAAGCCTCCCGCGTGCTGAGAGCCGGCGGCCGTCTGGTGATTGCAGACCTGATGTGGACCAAAGCGTATGCTAGGCGGCTTCGGGAGCTGCGCATGGAAGATGTCGTCACGCGGCACCTGGGCTGGCGGTTCTGGTTCGGCGTGCTGGGAACGCAGACCGGCTTGGTTACCGCGCGCAAGCCTCTGGCATGAGGTAGAACCGATCGCCAAGAAGCGCGGCCTATGCCGACTTCACCCACGGCTCGTCCCTCGAACATGCCTTGCCACTGGACCTCGCGCCGGGTATAGGGGGCTAGTCGACAGATAAGGCGTTATCGGACAACTTCGCCGTCGATGGTTATGCGGCAACGGCGCTTGTCTTTCCTACGCGCCTGGCGTCGCCTTGCTTCAGATCACGGTTCAAGTGCGCCAATAAACCTTCCGATCTAGGCACTTGCAAGGGCGGCTGGCGCCGTGGGAGATTGCACCACAATCGTGAGGAGGCGTTCCGGCTCGCCGTATCCGTCCATCCTGGCGGGATTGGCCTGCGCGATGCTGTTCACCCGGCCGGCGGGCGCTCAAGTGCAACCCAGCCGGTTGGCGGCACATCCGGCCCCCGAACAAGCCCTTGGCGCCTCGAAGCGGCTGGCTGTACTGGAACTCAAGGGTGCCGAGATCGGGAGCAACGTTTTGGAGAATTTCGCTGACGAGGTTCGCTGCGGCGCGGTCGAGGGACTGGCTGGACGCGGCGTCGAGGTCATGACCCACGAGAATATGATGGTGTTGCTCAAAGAAATGGGAAAGAACGACTGCAACGAGGGCGATTGCGAGGTTGAAACCGCGCGCAACATTGGTGCGGACTTCGTCGTGTCAGGCTCCGTAGCGCTCATCGATGACGCCTTCGTGGTGATTTTGAAGTTGCACGAGAGTAAGGGCGGCGGTCTGCTAGCCACGGATCGGGTCGAGGCCGCAAGTCGGCTCGAAGTTTCGCGGGAACTGGCCGGACACGCCCGCAAGCTCGTGATCCACGCGGTGGAGCCATTCACCGCAACGACATTAGCGAAATCGCCGGAGGCGAAAAAGGGCGACGACTTCGCGGGCAGTGTGGGCTTTGAACTCGACTACTCCAGCCTCGGTGGAAGCAATGGTGTGGCACGAGAAGGCCTCTACGCCGGCGCGCTGCGCGTGTTCCTCTCCGGTTGCGGCTCGAAGGGTACACCAATTGCCATAATGTTCGATGCGGCGCTCGGTGGCGGCCCTGGCTTCGTCTATGACGTGGACTTTCTTCTGGGGCCGGGTTGGTGGTTCTACCGGACCCTTGGATTGTCGGTGGTGGGCGGGTTGGGCCTTAATGGAGTCACGGGGGGAACGGCGCCTTTTGCCCTGACAGCGCCGGTCCGTCTGCAACTTGCCGTGAACCTGGGAGCACGGGCGCGCGTCGAGGGCCGGGCTGGCGTGAACTGGCTGTTTGCTACGTCGGCTCGACGGAAGCGTGGCAGCGAAGCGGTCCACGCGTTCGCGGACGAGATGTTTGCGGGTGGCAGAATCCTCATCGGCAGGCGATGTGTCGGTAACAGCGACGAGAGTGCCGCCGCCTCTGACGAGCGCTGCACGGTTGCGTACAGCTTCGGGTTTGCGTACCAGGAGATGCTGGACACGCGGTCCTTGCTATTCACGGCCGGTGTGGGCGGCGCCTACGACCCGCCCATAGAGTAGCTCGGGTATAGGGGGGCTAGTCGACAGATAAGGCGTTATCGGACGACTTCGCCGGCGGTCCGATGCGGCAACGGCGCTTGTCTTTCCTACGCGCTGGGACCGATGGGCGCGCCACAAGTACGGGAAAAACTACTTCAAGTGGATCAAGGATGACTTCGATCTGCAGTGGAACGTCATTCAAGGAAGGGCGTAACCTACGCTCCCGGTTTGGGTCGGTCGTTCCATCCTGACTAGGCCGGCCCGACTGTAACACTCGATGGTGCCATTTAATGAACGAGCAAGAAGACAACCTGCCTCAAGCGATGAAGACTTATCTTCGAGCGCTCATGCTCAATGAGATGGGCACGGACACGCTTGACCTTTATGAGATCGAGCTCTTCGTGTGGTACGCGAAGGAGACTGAAGCGGTCCTTCAGAAGATGCTGTCGAGCGAGCTGGCGTACATTCGGGAGCAATCCGCCCAAGGAAATTCTGAGATAAACGACAGCGGCATAGTTGCCGTCGACTACTTCGCCAGGAGAATACGCTATTCCCACGTTATCTATCTGGTCTCCATGTTGGAGAGCTGCCTTGAGCGGGCTTGCTCCACGCTGATGACCATGACTAGCCAGGAGACCAAGCCCTTCGGTCCTACCGAGCTGAAGGGCGACCACTGGACGAGACGCCGCAGGTTCCTTGAACGCTACGGTAGTCTCAAGATTCCCAACGACCTCTGGACTGCTCCCGAAATGCTCATTTCTGTGCGCAACTGCCTTGTTCACGAAAATGGGAGCACCGCAAACCTCTCTGACGACAAGAGGAAGAGGATCGGTGAGTTCCCCGGGTTGGATATCAGCGGCCCCGAACTCAAGATCGAACAGAGCTACGTCCAGCACGCCTTGCAGGCACTGAGAGCGCTCGTCAAGCATATAGAGGACGGAATTAGGAAAGCGATTGAAGAATCCAAGAAGACACTCGCCGCTCGATGAAGGTTGGCGGCCTAATGCCCAAGCGTTGGGCGGACGAGGAGAATATGGATTTCGGCGAAGACGTCAATGGCGAGGCAGTCTTGCTTCTTCAAGCATCTGTCGGAGAAATGCTTGTGCTCGACCTCGCATGTGCGGCCGTAGCCGCCGGCTGCGATCCCATGCGCGAGTTTGAGGCGTCTGTGGTTGCTCCACACTCTGGGGGAATGTGGGGTGCCCTGGCGCGAATAGGGCTGCCAGTCACCTTCACGGCGATAGAACGAGTAATCGGAACCTTCGCCCGGGATAGAGTAATCGACTTGGATCGCCTTGTAACACTGCTCGAGACGACAGAGGAGACTCCGACCAAGCCGCGCCTCGAAAAATTCGAGAGGGAGATACGTGGTCCGACGGGCATGCCGGATCGCCAGGCGAGCTGCGAAGCACTCGAAGGAGAACTCCTCTCCGAATTTCGCCTGGCAGGGTTGAAACCGGACCCATTTTTGCCCCGCCAGATCGTCGCTCTGAAGCAGCTCAGAAACGAGTGCGTTCATGTCGCTCCTAAGTCAACTTCTCCCATCCAGTATTTCGAAAGTGCAGGGTTCGCGTCGACCGCTAGGACGCTTGGTCTCGCCGATTTGCAGCAAGCCGCTGACACATTGGCGGGCACCCTCGAACTCTTTTCGGTGCTATGGAGACCAGATGCTTGGAGTTCAGCGCGGCTCGACCTTATGTCTGACTTGCCGATCTATGTGAACAACATCTCGGAACGGCTTCAACGCTTCAAGAATGTGCCGAAGGATCGATCATAGATGCGAGTTCCCGCCCAACTCACGCCCCTGAGGCGGACCGTGCGTCTGAGCTGAAGTCGGGTGGCCAGAAGCCTGCCTGTATGGGCCACCGCTGTCCAGCTCGGCGTGCAGGAGGGCCGAGTATAGGGGGGCTAGTTGACTGGCGTTATCGGACAACGTTACCGTCGGTTCGATGGGGCGACGGCGCTTGTCTTTCCTATTGCGCTGGGCGCGCACTCTGCCGGCGACCTGGGCTTTCTCGACGAGCTTCAGCGAGGATTGACTGCATGATCTCGTCCTCTGTCTGGATAGAATCGCTTCTGGTCGCCGCAGGAATCGCGGCGTCGCCGCAGCAGCATGCGCGCCAGGAGCCCCTCCCCGAGGCGGCCTGTGGTGCGATCGCAGGGTCGGCCTCGCCCGATCCGGCTGCACGCAAGGCGGCTGGGCAAGCTCTGCGCAGGCACAACCGGGATTGTTGGGAACCTCTGCGGCTGGAAGGCCGGAGGGGCTCGACGGCCGAAGCCCGGGATGCGGCCAAAGCCATGCTTCGCGAGCTGACTACCGCGGATGGGATCGAACAGCTCGTTGCACGGCACGTGAAGTTGCAAATCTCTCAGGGCGAAGCCGACTCGCATCTGGTGGTCATGTCGGATCGAGTACCCTATCTCTGCGGATTCATGTACCAGGACCGCTATCCGCGCTCCGTGCTCTTGGACGTGGCGCTCTCGAAGGTCTGGACGGACTGGCGCTCGCCACTGGTTCTGGTCAAGCCAGCCACCGTGAATGCGTGGCACCGGCGCGCGTACCACCGCTAGTGTACCTGGAAGTGCGGGAAGCCAGGCCGTCCCAGCATCACTGCTGAGCACATCGCTTTCATTCGCCGCATCAGCACCGACCATCGTGGGGTGAGGACCGCATCGCCGAGGAGCTGGCGCTCAAGCTGGGTGTGACCCACTCAACCAGCACGATTCGCAAGTACATGGTCAAGTCGCGCGGACCGAGAGGCGGTCAGACCTGGAACCTTCATCCGAAACCATGCAAGCCGGATCTTCGCCGCCGACTTCCTGGCCCAATACACGGCGTTTCTCAGTACGGTGTACATCTTCGTGGTGATGCACGTCCCCTCCAGGCGCATCGTGCTGATCAACGCGACGACCAGCCCCGGGCCTGCCCGGGTGAAGCAGCAGACTATGGGGCTGTGGCGCGCGCAGGGCGCCGCAGGTGTCCCTTGAGGCCGTACCAGGCGATGTAGAGGTAGCAGGCCGCGGGGATGATGAAGCAGTGATGGATGCCGACGGCATCGGCGAGCGCACCCTGCAGGACGGGCACCAGCGCGCCCCCGACGATCGCCATGCACAAGATGCCGGAGCCATGCCCGGTGTGCTTGCCGAGCCCGTCGATGGCCAGGGTGAAGATGGTCGGAAACATGATCGAATTGAACAACCCGATGGCGAGCACGGACCACATTGCGACCGGTCCCCTGGCGAGCATGGTCAGGAGCACGAGCGCGGTCGCGGCCAAGGCATGCGTGGCCAGCACCTTGCCCGGCTTCCACATGCGCAGGGTCGCGCTGCCCAGGAAGCGTCCGATCATCGCGCCGCCCCAGTAGAGCGCCACGTAGCGCGCCCCCTGCGCCTCGACCAGCCCGCCGATCTCCGGTTCCTTGAAGTAGCTCACGAGGAAGCTGCCGATGGCGACCTCGGCGCCGACGTAGACGAAGATGCCGATGGCGCCGAGCACGAGCGGGGGATAGCTCCACGCGCTCGCGCCATCATGCGTGTCGGCGTCGCGTGCGGCGTCGCTCCCCCCGGAAGCGGCGTCGATTCGCGGCAGCTTGAACAGCGCGATCGCCACCGCGAGCGCGACCAGGGTCGCGGCCAGCCCGAGGTAGGGCATTTGCACCGAGCCCGCCTCGGCCGCGCGGTAGGCCTCGACCGCGGTCGACGACATCCGCTTGAGCTCGTCCGCGAGCTTGACCGGGGTTGCCAGGATCAGGACCGATCCGACCAGGGGCGCGATCGTGGTGCCGAGCGAGTTGATGGCCTGGGTCAGCGTCAAGCGACTCGACGCCGTCTCGGGCTTGCCCAGCACCGCGACGAAGGGGTTGGCCGCGACCTGCAGCAGGGTGATGCCCGAGGCCAGGATGAACAGCGCCGAGAGGAACATCGCGTACGAGCGCGCTCCGGCGGCCGGGTAAAAGGCCAGGCAGCCGGCCCCCGCCGTGAGCAGACCGAGGATGATGCCCCTCTTGTAGCCGAGCTTGTTGACCACGAATCCGGAAGGCAGCGAGACGACGAAGTACGCGGTGAAAAAGGCGAACTGGATGAGCATGGCCTTCGCGTAGCCGAGGACGAACACCGCCTTGAGGTGCGGGATGAGGATGTCGTTAAGGCAGGTGATGAAGCCCCACATGAAGAACAGGGTGGTCAGCACCGCCAGCGGGCGGCGATAGCCGTTGCCGTCGGCAACCGGCGAAGGTCGGGAGCCGGTCGACAGCGGGAGGCTACTGGCGGCCATGCCATCTCCGTCGCATCAGTTCACCAGCTTCGACAGCAGCCGAATGTACGCGATCTGGTAGCCGCAACTGTTTTCCGTGACGCTCCAGCTATCCTGCGGCCAGTTGCCGTTGAAGTCGCGATAGGATTTCATGGCCGGCTGTCCGAGGGGCGGCGTGACCATGGCGGGGTCGCACTTCGAGCTATCCCAAACGCCGCCACAATTGCGCGGGCAACAGCTATCGAGCGCATAGCTCGGGTTGGGGCCGCCGGTCAGGAACCCGGGCGCCGGCCCGGGCGTGGTCGCCGTCACGCGGGCAAAGCGCGCGCTGCTCTCGTTGAACCACGAGTGGTAGATCGAAGTCACCGAGCGAGTGGCCCCGGCCGAGCCCATGTTGGACAGGAAGACCAGGCCCAAGGGATTCAGGCCGTGCAGATAGTGCAGGTATCTCGCCGCCACACGCTTCATGGTTGCGTCCTGGCTCGGGTCGATGGCGTGGGTCACCATGGCCCAGAACATGTTGCCCTGTTTGGCCTTGGTCGAATTGCTGCCCCAGACGTAGTCCTTCATGTACGCAAGGTACGGGTCCTTGCCCGTGTCATGCGCCGGCAGGTTGTCCCCGCCGGTCATCATGCTGGTGTCGTACTTGGCGCGGATGACGTCGCGCACGCTGGCGGTCGCGCCGGGCGCGTCCGCGTAGTAGAGCAGCATGTCTTGGTCGGCAACCTCAAAGGGATACGCGTAGGTGGACCTGATCAGCTGGAACTGCGGGTAGAGCTGATCCACGATCGCGCGGTAGTCGCTGCTGCCGGTCAGTCGAAACAACTGCACCGCCGCCTGGGCGCGATACGCGGCTCGGCCGGCATCGTTGACTTCCTGCTGCCCGGACGCCAGCCCGGACGTGCCGGACGCGGAATCGTTGTTGCGGAAGATGACGGCGGGATTGGCCTCGGCCCAGTTGAATGCGCGAATCGCGCGCGCGGCGAGCCCCGTGGCGAATTCGGCAAAATCTCCCAGCGCGATCCCGGCAAAGACCCGCGCGCCAGCCGCGAATGCCGCCGCCGCTGCCAGGGTGCCCGAGGTGTTGGCGGTGCCGTACAAGGTTGGCCCGGTGGCGGCCGAGGGGGGGCTCGCCGAGGCCTCGCCGACCACCGAGAGCATGCTGCCGTCAGCCTCCTGCAGACGCGTCAGATAGTCGAGGCCCCAACGGGCTTCGTCGAGGATGTCGGGCACGCCGTTGCCGGATTCCGGAATTCCGAAGTCGTCAGTAAAGGCCGCGGGATGCTCTTCATACGCCTGCAACATCTCGAGGATGTAGCTCGCCGTCCAGCTGGTGTACTTGTTGTAGTCGCCGGCGTCGTACCAGCCACCCCAAACATCGCGCTCGGTGGTCGCATCGCCGGGGGCGTTGTAGCACCGGGCGTGGTGATCTTGCAGCGGCCCGACGTGGCTGGGTCCGTCGACCCAGGCAGCGTCGGCGAAGGGTACTTGCTTGGCCTGCCCGGCACGTTGGTAGAAGAACGTGCGCACGGCGTGCCGCAAGACCTCCCGGTACACGTCATCGGCGATGCGAAAGGTCGGCGATCGCTCGTTGTTCTCGACGTCGAGGACGTAGTAGCTGCCCGGGGTAGTCAGCGACGAGAAATCGAGCCAATAGGCCTGGTCGCCACTGGTGGCGTGGGTGGCCCCATCGCTCCAGGCGGTTACGGCCCCGCTCCACACCGGAACGTCGCTCGCAGCATCGACAATGGCGTAGCTCGCGCCCGGCGTGAAATCGGTGGCGGCGTCGAAGCCGATCTGCGGATCGCGAATCACCGCGATCTTCTCCGCGTCCGGCAGGTAGCCGAACTGGTCCACGACCATGATGGGGACGCCAGCGATCGGGCCACCCGTGCCGCCCGGGCTGCTCGTGGCGCCACCGGCGGCTGAGCCGCCGCTTCCGCTGGTTCCACCCGCACCGTGGATGGGATCGCCGTCGTCGGTGATACAGGCAACCGGGGACACGGATGCCACGGCTACGAGCACGACGGCAGCGGAACGTCGGAGCAGGTTCATGGATACCTCAGGGATGGCGGTAGGCACTACCACCGAGAACCCATGCCTGTCCTCTCATTTGGGGCCCGGAGTCTTCTCATCCGAGTGTTCGCCCATGAATTCGCGCGGCGACCTGCCGAAGCGCGTGCGGAACACGCGGTGAAACTGCGCATAGCTACCGAACCCGGCGCCGAGCGCGGCCTCGAGCAGCCCACTCGTGGGAGCCTGGATCAGGAAGCGCGCCAATCGGAGGTCGTTGCGGTAAGCCACGATGGAGGAACCCACGTGGCGTCTGAAGCTGCGCGTGAGGTTCTCTTGGCTCATGCGCAGGCGCCGCGCGACCTCCGCAAAGCCGAGCGATGGGTTCT
>Ga0335069_10009606_pt1 | contig 13761 bp, 14 predicted proteins | sample Lox_Sample_11_FD_206714 | JGI IMG/M metagenome (GOLD analysis project Ga0335069, IMG submission 206714) | Soil microbial communities from Loxahatchee National Wildlife Refuge, Florida, United States - Lox_Sample_1.1 | ecosystem: Environmental > Terrestrial > Soil > Wetlands | place: USA... | reverse complement strand
ATCGGATGCGCTCTCCCGCTTTTTGGATGCAATCGAACCAGTCGGCGGCAATGGTTCGCCGATTTCCTGGCCGCCGGAGCGTTGACGGACCGGCCGGCAATGGGGACACTCCAGCGTCCAATTCGACCCAGAACCTGAAAAACAGAGGGGGCCAGCGATGACGATTTCCATGAACCGGCGGCAGGTGATGGCGGGCGCGACGGCGCTCGGCCTCGCCGCCACCTTCCGCACCGCCCGGGCGGATGATATTCCATCCACGCCGGAAGCAGGCGGCATCAAGATGGGGCTGGAGCCCTGGCTCGGCTACGGCCAGTGGCATGTCGCCAACAAGAAGGGCCTGTTCAAGGCGAACGGATTGGATTCCGTCGAGCTCGTCAACTTCACCCAGGACGCCGATCTGAATGCGGCGCTGGCCAGCGGCCAGCTCGACTGCGCCTGCGTGGCCACCCACACCTCGATGGCCTTCGCCGCGGCCGGCCTGCCGATCAAGATCGTGCTGCTGCTCGACGTCAGCATGACCGCCGACGCGATGCTGAGCGACGGATCGGTCGCCTCGATCCCGGAGCTGAAGGGCAAGCAGATCGCCTATGAGGAGGGCACGACCAGCGACCTCCTGCTGAATTACGCGCTCGCCGCCAACAACATGACGATCGGCGACATCCAGAAGGTGCCGATGCCCGCGGCCGACGCCGGCAGCGCCTTGATCGCCGGCAAGGTACCGGTGGCCGTCACCTACGAGCCCTATCTCACCACGGCGATGAAGCAGAATGCCAAGGTGAAGATGATCTACTCGGCCAGCGTCGAGCCGGGCCTGATCTCCGACGTGCTGGTGGTCAACGAGAAGTTCCTGAAGGAGAAGCCGGGCCAGATCCTGGCGCTGGTGAAGACCTGGGGCACCGCCTATTCCGACTACACGGCCAACACCACGGACGACCGCGCGATCATCGCCCAGGCCGTCGGCGACACGCCGGAGAATCTCGCGACCGCATTCGACGGCGTGAAGTACTACTCGCTGGCCGAGAACAAGACCGCCATCGGCGGAGACTTCCCGAGCAAGGTGATGCCCGCGGTGAAGGATGCCGCCACCAAGGCCGGGATCCTGACCAAGGACATCGACGCGCCGGGGCTGATCGATCCCAGGTTCGTCGCGGCGGCTTGAGGGCGCTGCGCTGGATCGATTGTCGGACTACAAACTGGAAGCATCACAGCTGCATCAACCCCTTCCTCGCCTTCCCTAGATCTCGGGGGAAGGGGCTCTCATGAAGGCCGCTGTGGACGCTGAACGCATCAAGCCCCTCCACCGAGATCGGGGGAGGGGGTTGATGCAGGCGTAGTTTTGAGATTCAGCGCGACGCTGCCGCCCACAAAGTTCGCATGACCGCCAAGAAGCCACACTCCCTTTTCCAGCTGACCGCGACGGTGACGCGCGGGCAGTTCGTCAGCATCTCGATCCTGGTCTTCGCGCTGCTGCTGGCGGCTTGGTGGCTGGCGACGGCGGCGGGGCTGGTGAAGCCGCTCTTCCTGCCGAGCCCGCCGAGGGTGCTGGCGAAGCTCGGAGAGTTGGCGCAATCCGGCCAGCTCTGGCAGGACGCCTCGATCAGCATCTGGCGCATCACCGTCGGCTTCATCATCTCGACCGTCTTCGCGCTGCCGATCGGCGTCTTGATCGGCTGCTACAAATCCTGGGAAGCGATCGTCGAGCCGGTCGTCGATTTCATCCGCTACATGCCGGTCGTGGCCTTCGTGCCGCTGACCATCCTCTGGACCGGCACGGGCGACACCCAGAAATACCTCATCATCTGGATCGGCACCTTCTTCCAGCAGGTGCTGCTGATCATGGACAACGTGAAGGGCGTGCCCTGGGACTTCATCAACCTGGGGCGCACCTTGCAGATGCGCGAGAGCCGGATCCTGATGCGCATCGTGGTGCCCTGCGCGCTGCCCGGCATCTGGGATTCGCTCCGCATCAGCCTCGGCTGGGCCTGGACCTGGCTGGTGGTCGCCGAGCTGGTGGCGGCGACCTCGGGCCTCGGTTATCGCATCACCACCGCGCAGCGCTTCTTCCAGACCGATCTCATCATCGGCTACATCCTCTTGCTCGGCTGCTTCGGTCTCGCCACCGACCAGGCGATGAAGGCGATCGGCCGGAGCCTCTTCCGTTACATGCCTGCGCGCGGGACGGCGTGAGCGATGCCGAAGCTCGACATCGTCTCGCTTTCGAAGACCTTCGGCCAGGGCCCGCGTGCGGTGACGGCGTTGCAGGGCGTCGATCTCGCGATCGGCGACAACGAGTTCCTGTCGCTGGTCGGCACTTCCGGCTGCGGCAAGAGCACGCTGCTGTCGATCGCCGCGGGGCTCGAGAGCCATGACGAGGGCCAGGTGCTGGTCGATGGGCAGCCGGTGCAGGGGCCCGGGCTTGACCGCGGTGTCGTGTTCCAGAGCTACACGCTCTTCCCTTGGCTGACGGCGCAGCAGAACGTGGAGTTCGCGTTGAAGGCCGCCGGCTTCAGCGGCGGCGACGCCGGCAAGGTTGCGCGCGAGCACCTGGCGCTGGTCGGGCTCGAGGGCTTCGCCGATCGCTTCCCGCGCGCGCTCTCCGGCGGCATGAAGCAGCGCGTGGCGATCGCCCGGGCGCTCTCCTACCGCCCGAAGATGCTGCTGATGGACGAGCCGTTCGGCGCGCTCGACGCCTTGACCCGGCATCACATGCAGGAACTCCTGACCCGGATCTGGGAACGGCACCGGCTGACGGTGCTCTTCATCACCCACGATGTCGAAGAGGCGGTCTACATGTCCGACCGGGTCGCCGTCATGAGCAACCGCCCCGGCCGCATCAAGGAAGTGATCGGCATCGACCTCGAACGCCCGCGCCACTACGACATGGTGGCGACCCCGCGCTTTCAGCAGCTCCATCGCGCCGTCCTGGATTCGATCCGAGCCGAATCGATCATCGCCGCCGAGCTCGGCGGCGCCATCACGTAAGCTCGCTGGCAGCGGGCCGTTCCACTGCGCGTACCTGCGTCGTGGTCAGCGAGATCGGCCGCGATACCTATGTCTTCGCCGACACAAACAAGGACGGGAACTTCGACCTGAACAGCGACCTCGTCGTCAAGGTCGTGGGCACCCATGCGACGGATCTCGCGACCGGCGGCGGCATCGTGCTGAGCTGAGCGGGAAGGCCGGGTCTAAAGAAGATCGATGCGGAACAGCAGCTCGTTCATCTCGCCATAGGCGGCGTGCTGGGCGCGGGGGCCGAGCAGGCGGCCGCCGTTGGCCAGGATCACTTTCTGCGACGGGAGGTTCTCGGCATCGGCGGTGAGTTGGACGTGCTCGAGCCCGCGACGCCGCGCCTCCTGCAGGACCAGCGCGAGCGCCGCCGTCGCATAGCCGCGGCGGCGCTTCCAGGGCACGATCGAATAGCCGATATGGCCGAGGCAGTAGTCGGGGAGCTCGGACGTGCCGCTCTGCCAGCGCAGGCTGAAGCTGCCGCAGAACGCATTGTCCCAGACCCAGAGGAACATGCCGGGCAGGCGTGGCCGCTTGCTGCCGTCGGGGAGCGTGATCGGCTCGCCCCTCGCTTCCGGATCGTGGAGCGCGGCGACAAAGGCGGCCGGATCCTCATCGATCCGCGCCAGATGCAGCCGTGCCGTCTTCTCTTTTCCGATGTTATCCGGCGACCAGCCGCGCTCCAGCGCGTCCTTGTAGCCGGGCAGCGTCTCCAGCGTCGGTTGGACGACGGTACACGTGGTCACGGCACCTGTGCGCCCGTTGCGGCGACGAAGCAGGAATAGAGCGACTTGGTGGCCGTGATGAAGAGCCGGTTCCGCTTCGGCCCGCCGAAGGTGAGGTTGGAGACCATCTGCGGGATCTTGATCTTGCCGAGCAGCTTGCCCTTGGGGTCGTAGCAGAGGACGCCGTTCTGGCACGAGGTCCAGACGTTGCCTTCGGTGTCCACGCGGAACCCATCGGGCAGGCCCGGGCTCACCTCGGCGAAGACCTTACCGCGGGAGAGCTTGCCGCCCTCGCCGACCGGGAGGGCGCGGATGTGGTGCGGCCCCTTGGGATCGTGCGAGAGGCCGGAATCGGCGACGTAGAGGATTTTCTCGTCGGGTGAGAAGGCCAGGCCGTTGGGCTTCACGAAATCGTCGGCGGCGATGCGGATCTCGCCCTTCTTGGGATCGACCCGATAGACGTAGCAGCCCTTCTGCTCGCGCTCGCCCTTGTGGCCTTCGTAGTCGGACATGATCCCGTAGTCGGGATCGGTGAACCAGACCGTGCCGTCGGATTTGACGACGACGTCGTTCGGCGAGTTGAGCTTCTTGCCGTCATGCCGGTCGGCGATCACGGTCACCTTGCCGTCGGCCTCGAGCCGGGTCACGCGGCGCCCGCCATGCTCGCAGGAGATCAGGCGGCCCTGGCGGTCGCGGGTATGGCCGTTGGAATAGTTGGAATTGGGGTTGAAGACGCTGACGCCGAGATCCGGCATCCAGCGGAGTTTGCGATTGTTGGGGATGTCGCTCCAGACCAGATAGCCGCCGTCGTTGAACCAGACCGGCCCCTCGGCCCAGCGGCAGCCGGAATAGAGCTCCTCGATCTCCGCGGTCGGGACCGTCAGCTGATAGAAGCGCTTGTCGAAGTATTCGTACGAGTCCCCAACCAGGGCCATGGTTGTCTTCTCCCCTTCTTCGCAAGATACGCGGGTCGAGCCCGCGCATGGCGACATAAAACGACTACCGCTGCTCCTCGCCGCCGGCGATGGCGATGACGGCGATGATGATCACTCCGGTCAGGATAAGGCGGATCCCCGCGCTGGCGCCGAACGTGTTCAGCATGTTCACCAGCAGGAACATGAACAGCGCGGCGCCCCAGATGCCGGGGACGCTGGCGCGCCCGCCCGCGACCGACGTGCCGCCGATCACCACGACCGCGATCGAGCCCAGCAGGTATTCCGCCCCCATGTCAAGCGCGGGGCCGCCGGAGAAGCCGGACAAGAGGATGCCGCAAGCCGCCGACATGAGCGCGCTGCCGACATAGGTCAACAGCCGGAATCGTTCGACCGGGATGTTGGCGAGCCAGGCGGCGCGCGCGTTCTGCCCGATCGCCGAGATGGCGCGGCCATAGTAGCTGCGGCTGACGAGGACCCAGATCGCGACCGAGAACAGCGCGGTCAGGACCGCGATCCAGGGGATGCCGGCGGTGTCGCCGGTGGTGAAGGCGTCGACCAGCCCAGGCGGCTTGATGCGGATGCCGCGGTTGTAGGCGATCGCCGTCGACTGAACCAGGAAGCTCATCGCCAGGGTGGCGATGATCGGCGGGATGCGGAGGAAGCGGATCAGCGCGTAGTTGAGCACGCCGACGATCGCGCCGGCGCCGAACGCCGCGACGATGCCGATCGCGATCATCCCGTTCTGCTCGTCCATGATCTTCATGGCGACGGTGCCGCAGAGCGTGATGGTGGCTGGAATCGAGAGATCGACATTGCCGGGGCCGGTGGTGACGACCAGCATCTGTCCGGTGCCGACGATGACCGTGAAGCAGCCGAAGGAGAGTGCCGCGGTCACGATCTCGCCGGCGCCTTGGCCGCCGGTATGGGCGATGGTCGCGAGCCACACCGCGACCGCGCCGATGAAGGACCAGATCCAGGGCAGCTTCAGGGCCTGGCGCAGCGCCGTCATCGCGACTCTCTCCTGGCGATCAGCGCGCGCAGAGCGAGGACGATGATCAGGATCGCGCCTTGCGCGCCGATCTGCCAGTCGGAGGAGATCTTCAGGAAGGTGAGATAGGAGCCGGCCAGCATCAGCGTGATGGCGCCGAGCACGGCACCCCAGGGTGATACCCGCCCGCCGATGAACTCGCCGCCGCCAAGGATGACGCCGGCGATGGAATAGAGCGTGTAGCGGTCGGCGATATGCGCGTCGGCGGCGCTGGAGAGGCCGAGCAGGGCGAGGCCCGAAAGCACGCCGAAGGTGCCGGCAAGTCCGTACATCACCATCTTGATCTTCAACAGCGACCAGCCGGCGCGTGCGACAGCGCGCGGATTGCCGCCGCTGCCGCGCAGCACGGCGCCGTATGAGGAATGCATCAGGCCGAGCTCGACCACGACCGCGATCACCACCGCGGCGACGATCGGAAAGGGCACGACGGGGACGTGCAGCCCCATCAGGCCGCGCAGCCAGCCGGGATCGGTGCCGCCGGGCGCGGGAAACAGCAGCACCGAGATGCCGAGCCAGACGAAGGACATGCCGAGCGTCACCACGATCGAGGGCAGGTGCCTCAGATGCACCAGCGCGCCGATCGCCACATAGGCCGCGATCGCGAGCAGCAGCAGGCCCCAGCCGACCAGCGGCTGATCCGCCAGGAACATGCCGGCGATGCAGGTGACGAGGCCGACGAAGGGGCCGACCGAGAGATCGAGGTCGTTGACCGCGATGACGAACATCTGCGCCAGGGTCGCCAGTGCCACCGGCACGGAATACTGCAGCATCAGGTTGAGGCCGAACGGCTTCAGTGCCAGCGGTTGCTTCACGTAGATGGCGGCCAGCAGGATCGCCAGCGTGATCGCCGGCAGCGCCTGCCGCAGCCGCTCGCGGGTCATAAAGGTCATGACGCCACTCAAGAGATCGTCATGCCCGGACTTGACCCGGGCATCTCGTGCCGCTTGCGAAAGATCGCCGGGTCAACCCCCGGATCAAGTCCGGGGGCGGCGATGACGACTTGGGGTAGAGCCATCACGCCGACTCTTTGAACGAGGATTGCAGGATCTTCTGCTCCGTCATCTCGGCCCGCGGCAGGTCGGCGACGATCTGGCCGTTGCGGAAGACGTAGACATGGTCGCAGTTGTAGAGCTCGTCCATCTCGGTCGTGTACCAGAGGAAGCTGCGGCCGGCGGCGGCCTCGGCGCGCATCAGGTCGTAGACTTCGAGCTTGGTGCCGACGTCGACGCCGCGCATCGGATCGTCCATCAGCAGAATCTCGGCATCCGAGCCGAGCGCGCGCGCGAACACGGTCTTCTGCTGGTTGCCGCCGGAGAGCGAGAGGATGTTGTCGTTCATGTCCGGCGTGCGGATGTTGATCCGCTTCTGCCAGAGGGCCGCCATCTCGTTCTCGCGCTTCAGATCGACGAGACCGTGCTTGAGCATGCGGCGGAGCGAGCGCACCGTGATGTTCTCGGCGATCGACCAGAGGGTGAAGATGCCTTCGGTCTGGCGGTCGCCGGCGATGAAGGCGACCGGGCGACTGATCTCGACGCCGTGCATGCCGCGGGTGGCGCCCTCGAAGATCTGCAGCAGCAAGCGGGTCTGGCCGTGGCCGGCAAGCCCGGCCAGGCCGACAATCTCACCGCGATGGGCGACGAGCTCGGTTCCGGCGGTCTGTAGCGCCGAGCGCGCGCGCACCACGACCGGGGTGGCGCTCCGCTCGCGCGTTTCGCTCTGCGTGACGGCGCCCCCATGGCCTTCGGCGACGGTGCCCATGGCGGCGACCAGGGAGTCGCGGTCGAACGCCTTCGCCGGACGCTCGGCGACCACCTTGGCGTCCTTCATCACGACGACGCGGTCGGAATACTGCAGGATCTCGCCCAGGAGATGCGAGATCAGGATCGCGCTGCGGCCGGCGGCGACCTGGCGGCGCACGAAGTCGAGCAGCTGCTTCGCGGTCACCGCGTCGAGCGAGGAGGTGGGTTCGTCGAGGATCACGAGGTGGAGCGGGTCATCGGTCACGGTGAAGGCGCGGGCGATCTCCACCATCTGGCGCTGGCCGAGGCTCAGCTCGCCCACCGGATCCGAGGGCGAGATGCCGTGCCCCGGCACGATCTCGTCAAGCTTCGCGCGGATGAGCCGCCCGGCGCGCGCCTTCCAGCCGAAGCCCTGAAGGGCGGGATGCATGATCCGGGTGTTCTCCGCCACCGTGAGATTGGGGCAGAGCGAGAGCTCCTGGAACACGCAGCGGATGCCGCGGCGATGCGCCGAAGTGACGGAATAGGCGCCGGCGAGATTCTCGCCGCTGATCTCGATGGCGCCGGAATCCGGCGCGATGGTACCGGCCAGAACGCCCATCAGCGTGGACTTGCCGGCGCCATTGTGGCCGACCAGGCCGAGGCATTCGCCGGCATCGACCCGGAGGTCGACGCCGGCCAAGGCGCGGACGGCGCCGAAACTCTTCGCCACACCCTTGAGGTTGACGATCTCGTTCGGCGCCATCGCGGTGTTCAAGTTCCGTGGTTGGTCCGGCTACTGGGCGTTGGCGGCGATCGCCTTCTTCGCATCGTCGAGCGAATACTCGACATTGGAGACGCCGCCCTTCTCGGTGGTCGCCAGCGCCTTGTCGAGCCCATCCTGATCGATCCGGAGATAGGGCACCAGCAGATCATGCGGCATCTTCTGCCCGTCGAGCAGCTGCTGCGCCACCCAGAAGGCGAGGGTCGAGACGCCCGGCGCGATCGAGGCCGACATGGTGGTGTAGCCGTTGGCCTGGTTCTGCTCCTTCCACCATTCGAGCTCGTCGTAGCGGTTGCCCATGATGATGAGCGGTGTCGGGCGGCCTGCATCCTTGAAGGCCTGGGCCGCGCCATAGCCGTCGCCGCCCTGATCGACGATCGCCTTGACCTCGGGCAGCGAGGGCAGCACGCCGGCCACTTCCTTCTGCGCGACGTCCTCGGCCCAGTTGCCGTTCACCGACCCCACGATCTTGAATTGCGGGTTCTCCTTGACGCCCTCCGCGATGCCGTCGTGGATCGCCGCGTCGATCGAAGTGCCCGCGAGGCCGCGGATCTCAAGCAGATTGCCGCCCTGCGGCATCTTCTCGGCGAGATACTTCACCTCGGCCTTACCCATGTCCTTGAAATCGACGACCACGCGATAGGCGCAGGGCTCGGTCACGATGCCGTCGAAGGAGACGACGATGATGCCGGCGTCGCAGGCCTGCTTGATGACGCCGTTCAAGGCGTCGGGCGAGGCCGAGTTGATGACGATCGCGTTGTAGCCCTGCAGGATCAGGTTCTGCACCTGGGCCGCCTGCTCGGTCACCTGGTTCTCCGACGTGGTGAAGGCGGTCGCCTCGGCGACGACGCCGTCCTTCACCGCCTGCTCGGTCACCTTCTTCCAGGAGCTCAGCATCGCCTGGCGCCAGGAATTGCCGGCGTAGTTGTTGGAAAGTGCGATCTTCTTGTCCTTGGTATCGGCGAAAGCGCTGGCGCTGGCCAGCGCCAGGCAGATGGCCGTTGCGCCGATCAAGCTCTTCCTGAACATGGGGTTCTCCTCCGTTTCGGTCCTGTCACTGGGATTGTTGTCGTTATTGGGCTCCCGCGGGACACGGGCGCCGGGCCGCAAAGCCGCACCATACCTCAACGATCAAAGCTGGAATGGACTCCGTCCCCGGGTTTGCGCGCCGTTCATCCGACGTCGCTTTGGCGGCGACGCTAACATGACCGTATATCGCATGCAATGTTCATACAAATGGGCGGACGCAAGGATTTTTGCGGTAGCGATGCGGCCGCGCCGGTGCCGTCAGCCGATGTAAGGAACGGGCGACCCTGCAAAGGAGCGGCGGAAGGCGGCGAGGCGCTCGATCACCTTCGGTCGCGCGACCTTGAGATGCGCCAGCATGCGTTCGGCGACGGTCGCGGTGTCGCCGCGCGCCATGGCGGCGACGATCTCCAGATGCTCGGCCATGAACGGCTCGTTCGCCGGGTAGGAGAGCTGCGTGCCGAGCATGTGCTTGGCGGTGATGAACAGGCAGCGGGTGCGTTTCAGCACCTCGATGATCTCGCGGTTGTCGCCGCGTTCGACGCAGGTGACGTGGAGACCGTGCTCCAGGGCGTCCATCTCGGCCGCGGTGACGTTGGGGTAGGCGGCGAGGGCGGTTTCGAGCCGCCGGCTCATGTCATCGAGGAACTCCGGCGGCACCCGGCCGACGCTGGCGGCGAGCGCCTTGGGCTCGACCAGCTCGCGCAGATCGTAGAGGTCGCAGACCCGCTTCTCGTCCAGCGGCACCACGTACCAGCGCAGCCGCTCGTCCTTGGCGACGAGGCCGGTCGATTGCGCCTGCACCAGCACGTCATGGGCGACGGTGCGTCCGACCTTGTAGAAGCGCGCCAGCTCGACCTCGTTGACCCGGAAGCGGCCGAGCGCCGAATGGAAGATCAGCTCGCGCTCGACGGTTTCATAGATGCGCTGCCAGGCCCAGGTGCGCGGCAGCTCGGGCCTCGCTTCGTCGAGGCCGAGGAGGCCGGCGGTGAGGCGCACGCGGCGCGCGGTCTTGCCGTTGCCGTCGGCGGTCTCGGTACCTTCGGCGCCGACCACGAAGCCGCGGCCGTCGAAGCGGCGCACCTTGCCGCGATCGGAGAGCTCCGAAAGCGCTTGTTTGACCGGCGTGCGGCTGAGGCCGAAGATCTGCGCCAGCGAGCCTTCGAGCAGGATGGTACCCGGACGCAGCCGCCCCGCTTCGATGCTGTCTTCGAGAATGGCCGCGACCTTCCGGTAGACCGGCAGCCCCGGCTCAACCCATCGATCCATATCCGCCGCCGCCCCGCGATGTGATCTTTTGCCGGAGGGTTCTAGCGCAGATCGCGCGAGAGGGCGAGGGTTCAGAATTTGTTCCTGTCAGGTTGCCAGCGGCGGATTGGCTTTCGCGGGCGCGGCAGGTTAATAATTGCAGTGCGGGATCGATAACGCTGTCGGGTGCGGGCGTCGATCCCGGGTAAATCACGGGGGAGACGAGTATGGCGGCGCAGATCGGCCAGGTGAGCGAGGTCACCGGCTCCAACATCAAGGCGTCGATGGATGCCTCCCAGTTGGCCGCCGCCCAGGCCGGCGCAGAGCAGACCAGCGTCACCGTCGGCTCCATGGTCGAGGTCCGCAGCGGCGCCGCCCGGGTGCTCGGCATCGTCTCTGCCATCCGCAGCCCAGGGATCGACAAGGGCGCGGTGATGGATATCAGCCTGGTCGGCCAGTTCATCGACAACGGGCAGGGCGGGGCGGATTTCAAGCGCGGCGTCGCCCGCTGGCCGGCGATCGGCGCCGCGGTCGTGACGGTCGCCGATGCCGATGCCGCTTCGGTCGTCCGCACCACCTCGAACAGCACCGTCCACATCGGCAAGGCCGAGTTCAACGGCACCCAGGACATCTATCTCGACGTCGACAACCTGCTTCGCACCCATTTCGCGATCTTCGGATCCTCCGGCTCGGGCAAGACCTCGACCACGTCGGTCATCCTGCGCGCCATCCTGGAACGCCTGCCCAATGCGCACATGATCCTCTTGGACCCGCACAACGAGTACGAGGGCGCCTTCGCCGGCATGACCGAGCGCCTCACGCTGCAGACCCTGCGGCTGCCATACTGGATGCTGCGCTTCCAGGAGCTCTGCGCGGTCTTCAAGGTGCTGCCGGAATCCGAGTACGCCTCGGAGGTGAAGATCCTGCGCGAGGCGGTGGTGCAGGCGAAGACGCTCTATGCCGGGATCGCCGCCTCGGCCGCGAAGCCGGGCCAGCCGGGCGGCTCGACCTCGAGCCTCAATCTCGACAGTCCGGTGCCGTTCCGCCTCTCGGACTTCCGCCGCATCGTCAACGACATGATGGGCAAGCTCGACAATCCGGAGGCGATCCAGAGCTATCTCCGGATCCTGAACCGGCTGGAAGAGCTGACCACCGACGACCGCTACGGCTTCATGTTCGGCCCTCAATTCGTGCGCGACGTGATGGGCGAGGTGATCTGCCAGCTGACGCGCATTCCGGTGGAGGGCAAGCCGATCACCACGATCGATCTCTCCGACATCCCGGAGGAGATCGTCGACGTCGTGGTCTCGGTCGTGTTCCGCACCATCTTCGCCTTCGCGGTCTGGAGCGGCGAGGAGGGTGCGATCCCGACCGTGCTGGTCTGCGAAGAGGCCCATCGCTATCTCTGGGACGACCGCAGCGGCCGCAGCATCTCGCTCGCCGTGCATGCCGCGGGACAGGTGGCCAAGGAAGGGCGCAAATACGGTGTCGGCCTCGGCATCATCTCGCAACGGCCGTCCGAAGTCTCGCCCTCGATCGTCTCGCAATGCGGCACCATCATCACGCTCCGGCTCGGCAACGAGCGCGACCTCGCCTTCGTGAAGAACGCGCTGCCGGATTCCGCCGCGGGGCTGATGCAGGCGCTGCCCGCGTTGAACACCCGGGAAGCGATCGTGTTCGGCCAGGGCGTCGCCTTCCCGACGCGCCTGACCGTCAACGAGCTTCCGGCCTCGGCCCGGCCGCGGCAGAAGGTGAAGTCCTTCATGGAAGCCTGGTCCAAGGACACGACCGACACCGGCCTCGTCATGCGCACGATCGAGCGCTGGCGGCAGCGGCTGCACCATATCCGGCGGGCCTAGGCGCTGGTCGCGTTCCGCAAGGCCCGGGCCGAGGACGTTCCGGCGATCGTGGCACTGCTCGCCGACGATCCGCTCGGCAGCACGCGCGAGGATCCGGGCAATCCGCGCTACGCCGAAGCGTTTGCCGCGCTCGATCGCAGCGAGCACCAGCTGCTGGCCGTGGCCGATGACGGCGGCACTGTGGTCGGCTGCCTGCAGCTCACTTTCATTCCCGGCCTGTCGATGATCGGCCTTACGCGCGGCCAGATCGAGAGCGTGCGCATCTCGCGGTCGCGCCGCGGGCGGGGGCTCGGCCAGCGGATGGTCGAATGGGCGATCGCGCAATGCCGAAGCCGCGGCTGCGGCCTCGTCCAGCTCACGATGGACAAGCAGCGCGGCGAGACGCTGCGCTTCTACGAGAGCCTCGGCTTCGTCGCGAGCCATGTCGGGTTCAAGCTGAAGCTGCGGTGAGCAACCCGCGTCACGTCTGTACGCGCGGTCTCTTGCGGCGCTCGACCACCCGCACGCCGCCGAAGGTCTGGCGCGCAAGCTTCAGCACCTTGGGATCGACCTTGGGTTCCTCGACCGCAAGCCCGCGCGACATTTCGTCGATGATGACGCGCAGCACCTCCAGCCGGGCCGCCGGCTTGTTGTCGCCCTGGACCGCGTGCCACCGCGCGTGCTTGGTGGAAGTGCGGTCGAACATGTCCTCGATCGCCTCGACATAGTCGTCCCAGCGGTCGCGGTTGCGGAAATCCTCGTAGGAAAGCTTCCAGCGCTTCCGCGGATTGCGCAGCCGCTCCTCGAAGCGGCGCAGCTGCTCGCTCTTGCTGATGTGGAGGAAGACCTTGATGACCCTGGTGCCGTTCTCGATCAGCTGGCGCTCGAACTCGTTGATCTCGCGATAGGCGCGTTTCCATTCCGCGGGCTTCGCGAAGCCCTCGACCCTTTCTACCAGCACCCTGCCGTACCATGAGCGGTCGAAGATCGCGGTGTGCCCGCGCTCCGGCATCCGAGCCCAGAAGCGCTGCAAGTAGTGCTGGCGCATCTCGATCGGATTGGGCGCGCCGATCGGCCAGACCTTCAGGCTCCTGGGGTCGAGCGCCCAGGAGATGCGGCGGATGGCGCCACCCTTTCCGGCGGCATCCATGCCTTCGAAGGCGATCGCCGCGCGGTCGCCGGAGAAAAGATAGGCGTGCTGCACGCGCTCGAGCTCGTGCTGCAGATCGGTCAGCCTGGCCTCGTAAGTATCGAGGTCGATGCTGGACAGCTGCCTCAGCTTGTCGAGACGGAGTCTATTCGACATCGCGGATTCTCCCCCCGGAGAGGCTCCAGCCTACTCCTTGGCGCCGCCGGTGCCCACCTTGTCGATCAGCGCCCGGTAGAGGAAGAAGAGCCCGATGAGGAACACGGCGGCGATGACGATGTCGAGA
>Ga0335069_10009605_pt1 | contig 13762 bp, 11 predicted proteins | sample Lox_Sample_11_FD_206714 | JGI IMG/M metagenome (GOLD analysis project Ga0335069, IMG submission 206714) | Soil microbial communities from Loxahatchee National Wildlife Refuge, Florida, United States - Lox_Sample_1.1 | ecosystem: Environmental > Terrestrial > Soil > Wetlands | place: USA... | reverse complement strand
GCTTGTAGCTCATCTGAGAACGAGTCGCCTCGCTCGAACCAATCTTGTTCGCTGGATGCATTCTAAGGACGCTCGGTATGGCGCCACCATCTGTTCCGGGGAGTGCACTCTGCCAGCTGCTATGCGCGAGCAATGCATGCGAACTTGCCGCACGCCGTACCATCGCTGACTGAACCGGAAAACTCGATCGCTCGAGGAGGGTGCGTTAGCCTGCCTGGGTGGATCGCCACTTGTCCGGCGGGCCAGAATTGAGCCCAAGCGGCAACTCCGGGACTCATCGAGAGCCTGGAAATCCATCGAAATTGGCCTTTTCGATTTTGTACAGCAGCGACCTGTAGCTGATGTTCAGCCACTGCGCAGTTCGTCTTCGACTTCCCCCATGTGCCTGCAGGACTTTGGAGATGATCTCGCGCTCGAGCCTCTCCGTCGCCGACCTGGTGATCTCCTTCAGCGAGACCGGACGTGCGAGATCGATCTCAACGGACGCCTCAGCGGCAGAATGGGCTACCAGTTCAGGAGCCAGCAGTTCCTCTTTCCCGAGTAAAACGTAGCTTCTGACCATGTTTTCCAGTTGGCGAACATTGCCCGGCCAATTGAATCGACGCATCAGGCGGATCATTTGACTGCTAAAGGGCGGTGGATTTCGTTGCAGTGACCGGGAATAGATCGACAAGAAATAGTCCACCAGGACGGGTAGGTCCTCAAGACGGTCTCGCAGCGGAGGCAGATTGATCGTGACCGCGTTCAATCGATAGAGCAAGTCGATCCGGAAGGCGCCTTCGGCAGCCCTCTGATTGAGGTCCGAATTCGCACTGGAGACAACCCGAGCATCGATCTTGCGAGTCTCCTGGCCTCCGACCCGCATGAAACTCCCGTCTTGCAGCAACTGGAGCAGCTTTGCCTGGACCGAAAGGTCCAGACTAGAAAGCTCGTCGAGAAAGAGCGTTCCCCGGTCGGCCAGTTCGACGCGGCCGCGTTTCGTTGAAGTGGCGCCACTGAATGCGCCCCTCTCATAGCCGAAGAGCTCCGATTCGAGCAAGGCCTCGGGAATGGAAGGACAGGCGACCTTGATCCAGGGAAGACCAGCCCTTTTCGATCGAAGGTGGAGGAGTTGCGCCAGGACCTCCTTCCCGGTGCCGCTCTCGCCTTGCAGCAGGACAGGGATGTTGGTTTCGGCAGCAGGCAGGAGTTTAAGCCGAACCGCGGCCATCTGCGGCGACCGTCCAAAGATGATATCGTCAGGCGGAAGGCTCGGGATGGCGACCGGTTTGTTGTATCGGGCAGCTGGCATAGGCCGGAAAAGGCTTCTTCTTGAAAAAGTCGGAAATTTCAATTTAGCAATTCAACAGCCAAAGCGCAGAAAAATGAAGTAATAGTAATAGTCGAGTGGTTACCCTTGGGTCACACGTAAGCATAAATATAACAACAATTTGCGAGACCCCATGCCGTCCAAAGCGAGATCGGCATTCCCTACCCTCTGTTTGCCTTCTAATCAATAGTGGTAACTTTTTCCCACACTTATGTGTAATTCCCTTCACTGACGAGCCACCCTATACTCACCTCGCAGCACAACAAATATTCATTCTTCCAGAATCGCCCATCCTGATGGGCGTAACCCGCGGAAGCGCCCTGCTGTGGGGCGACGAGAGAGTAATCCCGCTCGATCCGCAAATGAGGATTGCACGATGGCCTTCGCATCGATCGCTGGACCGCTTGAATGCGGAAAACGCACACTCCCCGAAATGATCGTAGTCGACGAAGATCCGGCAATTCTGGACTATTTTCGGCGAAAGGTCGATCATCGCGCTCGGCTCCGTCTGTTGTCGGCACATTCAGCGGTCTTGGATGACCTGACCAATCAGGCGGCTCCCGATCTCGTCCTGATTGACTGCGACCTCGGATGTGGGCCCTTTGGGGCCTCCGCGCCGGAGGTACTTGACCAGTTCCGGAAGCGCTGGCCTTTTGTGCCCGTTGTGATGATGTCCTGCTCGGGAGATGTGCACGAACTCGCCCAATTCAGCCAGCTAGGTGTGGTCGGCTTTATCCTCAAACCCTTTCATGAGCGAGATATCGAACACGTGCTGCGCCGGTTTCTTCCAGAGCGAAACGAGCCTGCACCCAACGCAAAAGAGATTCCATTGAACGAAGATCTTTCCTTTGTGCGAGCCTGCAAGCGAATGGAAGAAGTCGAAGCACATTGCCGACTTGTCGCCTCGACCGATATTCCCGTTCTTATCCTAGGGGAAAGCGGCACCGGCAAAGAAATTGCGGCGATGTTCATCCACAAGATGTCGGAACGCAGTAACGCAAGCTTTCTCAAAGTCAACTGCGCGGCGATGCCTCTGGATCTCCTTGAGAGCGAGCTATTCGGATATGAGCAGGGAGCGTTTACCGGCGCGTTACGATCGAAGCCAGGGAAATTTGAGCTTTGCAACAACGGCACAATCTTTCTCGACGAGATAGGCGAGATGCCGACTTCTCTGCAGGCGAAGTTATTGCAAGTTTTGCAGGACGGAAGCTTCTCAAGATTAGGCAGCCGAGTTACGGTTAAGGTGAATGTGCGCGTTATCGCGGCGACCAATATCAACATCAAGGAAGCTATCAGCCGCAAGACGTTCCGGGAAGATCTTTACTATCGTCTCAACGGATTTTCAATCCAACTGCCTCCACTGCGTGAACGTCGCGAAGAGATCCCGATTTTGGCCAGATACTTCATGACTCGAAATGCGGCCAGATTCGAGCGGGACCCTTTGCCGTTTTCCCCGACTCTCCTGCAGGCGCTGAATAGCTACGCCTGGCCTGGAAACCTTAGAGAACTAGACAACACGGTGAAGCGCTACCTGGTGCTTGCCGATGAAAAGCCCATCATCCATGAGTTGCATCCGAGCCTCGGCTTTGGCTCGCCGTCGCCGAGTGTGGAAGAGGATTATTCTGCACAAGGCCTGAAACGCGTTGTGCGAGGAGTGAAAGGGGATGCAGAATCCGTGCTGATTGCGAGAACTCTGGATAGCACGAACTGGAATCGGAAGGCGGCCGCGGTACACCTTCAGATCAGCTACAAAGCTCTCCTGTACAAGATCAAACAATATAACCTGTTGCAGCCAGATGTCCTATGAGCACCGTTGAGAACGAGGCCGTTCGAAACGAGACGAATCGGGGCGAGACTATTCAAAGCGATCTGGCTAAGGTAGTCATTCATCTGGACACCGGAATCGTAAAGGGGTTCATTGAAAATCCGCCGGTCGACTCGCTCGAAGCTCCACACCCTGGTGCCTCCCCAACATTACCGAACCATGTGCGTATTCGGCGGCTGGGTTTGGAAACAATGGAAGTTATCCCGACCGAGCAAACAAGGGCCATTTTCTATGTAAAAGACTTCAATGGCGATCCCAAGCGAAAGGATCTGCACTTCTATAAGCGGGCCCCTTTTGTCCATGGCGTATGGCTCCGCGTCGAGTTTCTGACGGGAGAAATCATGGAAGGCCTGGTCTACAACGCCAAAAGTTTTGTTGTTGACCCCGGATTCTTTCTTCGCCCGACCGATCCCAACAGCAACAATATTCTGGTGTACATTTTCAAAGGATGGATGAAGGACTGCCGCATTCTGGGCTTGCGAAAAATCTAATTCTGCAGCGAGCGCATTGGATACCGGCAGCGTCCAGATTCCAAGCGATTGAAGCCTTGAAGTCGTTTATGCTCCCAGCGAATTGTTCGAATTCATGTCCAAAAACCTTCCCCGACGAAACGCGCAGTACCTGCCGACCTTAGATGGCTGGCGAGCACTGGCTATCCTGATGGTCGTATTTCATCACGACGGCCTGCATCGCCTGGGCCCGCTCTCGACCGGATTTCTGTACAACTATGGGTGATTCGGCGTAGGCGTCTTCTTTGCAATTAGCGGTCTATTAATATGCTCGCGCCTCCTGGATGAGGAACGACGGTTCGGTACGTTTTCCATTCGAGGCTTCTACATACGCAGGGCGTTCCGCATTTTGCCACCTGCACTTGCGTACTTGATCGTAATTGGCTTGCTGCATCTTGTTCGTGTTCTGCCGCTCCATCCACGCGAATGGCTTGGAGCACTCCTGTTCTGGAGAAACTACATCCCCGCTCGCCTCGGTGGCCCAGACAGCAATTGGTATACAGGTCACTTCTGGTCTCTGGCAGTGGAAGAGCATTTCTATCTGCTTCTACCCGCAATTCTCCTGCTAGCGCGACGTAGTAGGGTCATCGTTCTGTCGTCTATGGCAACGCTGATCATCTGCTGGCGCGGCCATGCGGTCACCCATGGAATGGCCGACGGATTTCGGACCGACCAGCGTCTTGATGCCCTGCTGGTCCCAGCCATTCTTGCAATCTTACTGTCCACTTCGGTCCGAGATGCTGTGAGGCCATATCTCCAGCCCCTCTGGGTCGCGCCATGGTGCGTCCTCCTCGTGCTTTTCTCATGGTATGCTCCCTTCGGTGAAACTGTCTTTAAGCCCCTATACCTTTCAGCCTTGGTGGCCTCCACCATGCTCCACCCGAGTACACTCGGCGGTCAGATTCTCGAGAGTCACTTCCTACGCTTCGTAGGCCGGATTTCCTACGGGCTATATCTGTGGCAACAGTTATTCTTTGTTGAGCACTTCGAGCCTGCAACCAGGCCTTTGAGCATACTGCAGGTGTTCCCGTTCAATTGGATATCTCTGTTCGGCGTGGCAATCGTGAGCTACTACTTGCTTGAAAGACCTTTATTAGAGATCGGACACCGTGTAGCTTCCCCATTCAGAGCGGGCGACGACACTGTTCGTCTGCGCGGCTTGCAGGCTGCCCAAACAGAGGAAGCGTAACACAGGGGACAACTCGATATGACTTGGAATAGAGCGCGATGCCCTTCAAGAGTGGGTTATGCTTTCGTGAATGCACTTCAACAGAAAGTCCCGCGAGTCCCCTTCTTTGCCTGTCCCTGCGGGTTCGCCTTTGAATATAGCTCCTCGTAGGCTTTGACCATTGTCTCCAGCGTAAACAGGGAAGAAAACGATCTCTCAGCCGCCATGGAGAAACGCTCTCTGTCCTCAATATTGCTCGCCAGCCGAGTAATTGCCGATGCTATTTCTTCCGCCTTCCCTGCCGGCACCGCGTATCCTGCCTCTGCGAGCCGAACGACTTCTGCCATGCCGCCTACATCTGTCACAATCGCCGGCAGCCCAAGTGAGAAGGCCTGAAGCAGCGACATAGGTAGGCCTTCCGACAAGGATGACATGATGAAAGTGTCCGCAGCGCAAAGGAAGGGCGCCACGTCAAGTTGCTGGCCCCAGAAGGTGACTTGGCTGGCAATGTTCAATTCCGAGGCCAGGTTTTCCAGCGCCCGACGTTCGCTTCCATCGCCGACAATCCAGAGTTGAAGCTCCGGCATCGCAGATAGGGCCACGTGAAAGGCCCGCAACAACAAGGCAAGATTCTTCACCGGCACCAGTCTTCCTAGATACAGCAGCGTGAACCCACTCTTTCGAGGCCAACATTCTCGGTCAACACGCTGCAGGGCAACGGCACCGTTATACACGCGCACGATCTTGCGGGGTGGCAGAATCGGGATGTTTCGGAGATTATTTGTCGTTGCGTCGCAGATACCCACAATCCAGTTACAACACAAAGCGGCAACCGCATACTTGAGTTCGGCAATCAACCTGTGAGGGGGAGCCACGAGGCTGTGTCGAGTTGAGACGATTGAAGCCACGCCAGCTAGCCTTGCGGCGATTGCCGCATAGATCGTTGGAGTCGGATTGTGAGCATGCACGACGTCGGGTTGAAACGTTCTGAAGATGCGGTAGAACCTGCGCAGAGAATCCTGCAAGTGCAGGCCAATTTCAGCTTCTACTACGAAGCCTTCTCGCCGCATCTGCTCGCCCAACGGCCCGAGACCAGCGATTGCATAAACTCGCGGATCATGTCCCTGGGTTCGCTGCAAGCGGCACATCTGCAACACCAGAGTCTCGGCTCCGCCTACATCCATCGAGTCCACAACGTGAGCAATCTTCATATTTGGCCGGGTGGTTCATCTATCCCGAAGTTCTTCTTGCCTTCAGCCCGTCCGACAAGGGAAACTCAACCGTGGTATACGATGTGCAGCAGGATGTATATGCCAAGCATAAGCGAAGCAGAGACCACGCCTGAGTAACACAGGACACGAATGAGTTTCAGCCTAGCCTGGACGATTCCGCGTTCCATGGCCATCTGATAAGCAACCTCCGCAATGCCTCCCAAGAGAAACAAGGTCAAGACGAATGCACGAGATAAAAAGAATCCGGTAACGAGAAAGCCTGTGAACGAGAGAATCATCAATTGGCCAAGCCGCCTGAGTTCAATCTGATCGAATACGGCCTTCGCCGGCGGGTCAGGAGACTCGAATCTATCGATGTCGGTCAGGGCGGTCCCGTCTGCTTCTTCAACTTTCTCGACTAGGGCAAGCCGATGGGCATCTCTCAGCGTGGAAAAAAGGAATAGTGACCAAAAATAGAAGCCGAAAAGTCCAACTTCTGCTGCGCAGACCATGATCGAATTATGTGCAGTCATGCCGATATAATCAGGGAGAAATCCGAAGCCCACCCCGAACAAGGGATGGGACTTCACAACTCCCACAGCCGCTGCCCAGAGTTCCATGCGACCCGCCCCCGATTCAGCTGATATATCCCGCCCACCTGTGAAGTTTAGTGCCGATGCGGCGACAAATAAGCCTCCAGCTCCCAGGAGCGAAGGAAGGATTCCGATCCGACGCCGTCCGGCCATCAGCAACACTGCTAGAAGAGCCAGTAAGAAGCCGCGCGAGTGCGTGAAATAGCCTCCACAGATCAACGCACACACAGGCAGAAGCACAACGAGCAGGTTCCGGGCGATCTTACGACGCCTCCAGAAGATAAACACAAGCGGGATCGTGCACGCAATCAGCTGACCAAAGTCATTGGGATCGTTGATGAATCCTAACCCCCTGAGACGGTAGAGCGGATGACCGCCTTCGTCGTGTTCATAGAGATAAGGAAGCGATGCCAACGTAGGTTCGTCAGGGGCGATCTGGGGGTTGACACTTTTCAGTTCGATCACTCCGTGCCCAATCACGAAAAGACAGACGGAAAGAAGCAACAGGACAATGATCTGCAGCTTTCTCTTCGAATTGCAGTGCAGACAAATCAGGAAATAGCCAAACGCATTGGGTAGGAAGCTCTGAAAGGCCTGAACAGCTCCTCCGACCCATCCCGTAAAAAGCACGGAGAGGAAGACCGCGAAAGCCAATCCTACTAAGGCAAGCGATTGCGGCGTTTTGAGCAGAAAGGATCCAGGCAGCGAAGGAAGGGAGATCAAGACGATAAGGACGGCACTGATCAGCTCAACATGGTAAACGACGAGCGGACCGAATACGGTTTCCGTCCCAAGGTAAGTCGTTGCGAAATAGAGTACGGTGAGTACAAATGCCATCGTCGCGAGCCCTGCTGCGGCGCTAAGGATGAATCTAGATCTGAAGCCAGACCCGTCGTTCTGAGACAGAGCTTCAGCAGGCGCCGGGAACGAACCTGAAGATTTCCTAATTATAGGATGACACGCTGATCTTCGCCGCCACCAACAAGTTTGCACTTCACGGCTTGCTGGTCCATCAATCGCAGCGTGCACCGTACTTGCCCCGGCAGGGGCGGTCCGCACTCCATGGTGCACAGGCCTCGCGTTCCACCGCTGGGCGGTCTCACACTTTCGCTCCAACTCTTCGGCGTGCTCCACAACAGTACTGAGCTTGATTGCGAATCTATGAGGCCGGGCCACAAGCTATGCAAAACTCAAAGCTGCGCGAGCGATTGCCCTTGCCCGGGCCTGCTGGCGCTCTGTATAGTAAGGTCATCTCCCAAATAGCCTGATGCCTCAGCATATATATGAGCGCGTCCGGTAGATCTCAACAGGCCTCGTACGAATCGAGAGCGGCTCTATTGTCTTTCAGCAAATGAGGATGGCGATGGCGGTCACATCGTTTGCAGCGACATATACACCCGGTCGGCGATCTCGGAATGCGGTTCCGTATATCTTATTCGTTGCTGCCGGCGCGCTTTCAGCCGTGCTTTGTGTGCGGTTATCGCCCTTGCTTGGCGTTTTCGCGACCGTATCCGCATTCATTCTCATGGCGCTTCCGGGGGTTTTCGCCGGAATGGCTATCTTCGGATGGGATATTCGAAACCAGCCCGAATCGCTGCTTTTTGGAGTGCCCATTGGGTTAATGATCAGCGGCTACGTCGCCTTGATGATCGGTTTTCTGGTGCGCTGGTCGGTGCCACTTATTGTTTTTGCACTGTTGCTCCTTGCCGCAATCAGTTGCCTATGGGCCTTGCGGTATCGCGGATTCCCCCTCGCTTCCAATTTTCGGCCGTGGAAACGAACCGACTATGCGGTCCTAGCGGGGATGCAACTGGCTGTGCTCGGGTTTGTGTCAATCCCGTTCTGCCGCTTTGGCGAGCTTACCCCGATTGGCCATGCATATTCATGGCTGTTCGGATACGACTTTGTCTTGCGGGCCGCGTACGCGGCTTCGATCACCCTCGGCTTGCCGATCGACCATATTCACATGACGGGCGTAAGTCTTCATATGTACCTCGTGGGTTACGTGCTCCCGGCATTTGCCTATGATCTATGCGGAGAAGTAATACACCTTCATGTACTCCTTCTAGTTACCGAGATATTGCTCGACCTGATGTTCGTCGGCTGTCTCTTTGCTTTCTTGCGTCTCTTTGCTGGGGCGACCAAAGCCCTCGTTGCAACCGCAATTCTGGGACTGCTCGCGTACAGCTACTACGGCTGGTTCGTAATAGCCCGCCATTTCCTCCATGGGCCGGTCGGTAACCTAGGGGCGTCGCCGCAACGGCTAGCCGCGTTCGGAAGCGTGTCCCATCTGTATCAGCGGCTCTTTATGGTGGAGCCCCAAGCGATCCTCGCTTTGTCTGTCTTCCTTTTTACGATCACCGTCGTTCTGTCGACTGATCGTCGCATGGGATGGGCCTTGAGCGGTTTCATCGGATTGGCCATTGGGATTGAGTTTGGAATTGATTCGTGGTTGGGTCTGACGCTGGCAGCATGGTTCGCTTTCGTTTGGTTCATACACCAGCGCATGAACTGGCGCGATCGCCGTGCGTGGCTGGAGTTTTCGCTTGTCGTCGTTATCTCGGTTTCCATCTGGGCCAGTTTCTTTGGGGTCCATATGATTGGTCTATCGAGCGGAGGACTCGTTTCCATTCGTCCATACTGGTGGGGCTTCAAGTTCGGAATCTTTCAATATGCGATCGAATATGGTCCAATGCTCCCGTTAGGAGCAATCGGGCTCTGGCTGCTATGGCGAAAGTCCCCTCTCCTCGCGCTGTCGGTGGCATCGATTGGAGCATTCGCTATCTCTCAAGATCTCTTTGTCAGCATCGCCGAACTTCCGCACTTCAGAAGCGGCAACCGGCTCTTGCCGTTGACGCTGCTTGCGGGCGCTGCTTTTCTGTTCGAGCATGTTGAATTCAGCCGGGCCAAGAAGTTATTGACGCTCTCCGCAGTGGCCTTGGCTTTTCCAACGGTAGTGACGGACATCCGTGGCGCATCGAATGTTCTTGACCAACATGCAACGTTCTATGTCAGTTCAGCCGACCTAGAGGCCTGTGAATGGATACGTACTCACTTGCCGAAAGCCGCAGTCATCCAGGGCAAGCCTGACTATATCGGAGATTATCAAGCAGCCCCTTCCGTGCGCGGTGCAAATGAGATCTCTCTGATTCCAGCCTTCGCCTTTCGACGAAGTGTCCTAGGGGCGGAATATACGGCAAGGTCCATGTGTGCGGGATGCGCAGCGATTACCAAGCTGCGCGAGTCGGATCTCGACACTATGTTCCGTGCATCCAGTGTGAGCGTAATCGAATCCAGTGCTGCAAAGTACCGGATCGATTACTTCTATGTCGGTCCATTCGAGCAGAATCAATATCCTGGTTTCCTAGGCGCCTTGCGGTCTTCGCCACGTTTTGAGCAGGTATATGACCACGACTCAGTTCACATATTTCGAATTCTCAGTGGCGGGCCTGAAGCCCAATAGTCTCCATGATTTCGCCTGCAGGTAACTATCTTGGTACAAGTTCGTCACCGTCTTTGTCCTCGGGACTGAACGCCGCGCTGTGATCAGACGGGAAATCCGGTAACGGATACCATTCGTTCCTTCTGCAACAGCCTTAGAAGAACAAAGCGAGCCCAGTTGCCCAAAGTGTAAGCATCTTGCACGATTATTCGTCTAACTCTGCACAAATCATCTTCCGACGGGCGAAGCCTATCCTCTCGTTGACAGGCGATACTATAGTCCTGAGATGTGGGGTTTTCGGAAATCGAGAAAGCCAAAATGACAGAGTCTGCCTCATGAAACTCCCTCGTCACGCCGAGATCTGGTTGCTCCCTTACCTTAAAGACCGTCTGCGGAGCCAGTTACGATCCTCAAAACCGAAACGTGTTTGGGTGGCCGTCACCGATCATTTTGAACCCTCAGCCAAGGGCGCGTCGCTTGATGTTGCTCTGGCTCGAGTCGGGCGTTGGCGTGATAAGTGGCCGCGTATTGCTGATGACGCGCCAAAAGATGCAGACGCACAACGACCTCAGTACAGCTTCTTTTACCCGCAGGAGGAATATCATCCGGACCTTCTCGATGGCATTGCAGAAATCGTCCGACTTGGCGTCGGTGATGTAGAAGTCCACCTCCACCATGACAACGAAAAGCGAGATTCTTTCATCCGGAAAATCACTGAATTCTGTCGCCGTCTAAGGGAGGACCACGGGCTACTGCATGAAGTGAACGGGCGTGTCGTCTTCGGATTCATTCATGGCAATTGGGCTCTGGATAACTCGCGGCCCGATGGACGACTTTGCGGGCTGAATGGGGAAATTGCCCTCTTGCGGGATCTGGGCTGTTACGCCGACTTCACCATGCCTTCCCTTCCCTCGCCGACCCAGGGGCGCATCGTCAATCAGATTTATTGGTGTACAAGCAATCCCGACTCCCAGCCGCGGTCGTTCGACACCGGCATAGAAGCTGCCGTCGGCGGTGGTCGACGAGGCGATCTCCTCATGGTGACCGGCCCGCTCGGTCTGCGGTTTGGCGAGCGACTGCGGCCGCGCTTGGAGACCGGAGAGATTGCCGGATACGATTTGCCGACTCGTGCACGGGCGAGTCAGTGGTTCGATCTGGCTCCCGCCATTGGCGAGGATTTGTTCTTGAAGCTCTATACACACGGCGCCGCTGACAAAAACCGCGAACCCTTGCTTGAGAACGGGCTGGCCAACCTATTCGCATGGCTCGCCGAAGAAGCCGCGCGGAGAAACATCGAGATACATTGGGCTACTGCCTGGCAGATGTACCAAGCCATCAACGCCCTGGTTCATGCACCTTCGAAGACGGCATGAGCCATTCAGAACGATAATCCCTGCCACGTGCAATCTACAGAGGTCAACCATTGCCGCCCGTTCGAGGGTTTTCAGTCGGGCGAAGGATCTTCACTTCTTTGCTTCACCTTGTTTCACTAGAAGTGGGCTCAGTTTTTCAAGGATATTCACTACCGTGGCATCCCACGTGTTGGCTTCCACGGTCTTTTTGCGGGTCGCCGCGAGCATCGGGCTGTCGTGCGCAAGCGCTTCTTCGATGGCGCGAACAAATCCAGCTCCATCTGTTGCGATCTGGACAGCGTTCCCGAGCAATTCTGCTTCGGGAATCGGAACCGCGACTACCGGCTTTCCGGATGCAAGATATTCGCGCAGTTTCAGCGGGCTTGACTGATTGTTCAGAGCCGTCCGGGTATAGGGCAGAATACAGACATCGATGGCCTTCGCCCACCGGGGAAGTTCCGCATACGGCTTGACACCTGCAAACACGACATTTGGAATTCCTCTCAATACCGACACATCCGCGGCAATGTGCCCTATAAAGAGCAGCGTCCAGTTTGGACGCATGCGTGCGATGCTGGCTACGATCGCGACATCGACTCGGGAATCGAACAGGCCCCACGAGCCAATAATCGGTCGCGGCAAAGACGCGATTTCTTCCGGGATCTTGGTTTCCGGCGACCCGGCGAGGGCGAACATCTCGGTGTCGACGCCGTGAGGAGAGAGATAGATCCTTGTGTTGAGCGCTCGGCGAGCCTCGAGGAGGCTTTGGTTGCAGGTAAAAACAATGTCGGCGGCTGCGGTTAGAGCATCATCCATAGCCTGAACGGTGCCGCCATCCACTTCAGGCAGCTTTGAGTAGTCGTCAATGCAATAGAAGACGGTGACCCTCTCCCCAAGTCGTTTGGCAAGAAACCCCGGATGCGGCACATGGAACCAAGCCACCGTGTCCTTGAAGCCCAGCTTTCCGATTGCCCGATGAATCAAGGCGCGAGAGAGGATGACATTCACAGTTCGCATTCCCGGGATTCGCCGGAAGGGAATCTGCGGAATCGTCATGACCCAAAGATGTGGGCCCACCTGCTGCGGTGGTTGAAATGTCCTGCCGATCTTCTTGAAGAGTTTGCAAAAATCCCGTGAATTTGCTTTGGGAGATCGCAGGCCCGGTACCTCCACATACAACAGTGGGAACTTAGCTCCGAGCCTTCTCGCTATATGATGACTGCTCGTGCGATTCTCCGCGAACCAGTCATTGCCGAAATAGACAAATTCCATGGCGTTCTCTTCGGAGCCTGGGCTGTATTGGGCGCTCCCCGGTCCGCATAGCACCTGAAGTAACACGAACGGGTTAGAATGCGCCGAGATGCTCTTGTGATAGCGTATAGGTGTAAACACCTGCAATCAATCGTCATTTTATCTGGATAGTGGCGCGAGCGCATCACTATGAGTGGGTTCAGAGTCGGAATCATTGGCGCCGGCTATGTCAGCGCACATCATCTGCGGGCATTGAAATCGCTGCCAACGGTTCAGGTGGTCGGCATCGCCGACCTCGATCAGACGAAAGCCGAGGCTGTTGCTAAGAAGTTCGAAATCCCTTCTGTCTACGCCAGCGCACAGGATTTGCTCGCTTCAGGCGTAGATGTGGTTCACGTGCTCACGCCTCCCGCCCATCATTCGAAGATAGCGATTCAGGCTTTGCAGGCGGGTGTTCACGTGCTTGTTGAAAAGCCAATGGCCGAAACGGTCGAGCAATGCGAAGACATGATCGCTGCAGCCGCTTCCAGTCAAAGGACCCTGGGCGTCGTGCATTCGGCGAGACTCGATCCGATTGTTCTGCGCGGAGTAGAGGTTGCCCAGAGCGGCACGATCGGCCAGGTCCTTTCACTCGACTTTCATCGCGCTTCCGATTATCCGCCGTGGGCCGGAGGAGCAACACTCCCGCCACACTACAGGAAGGGGTCTTATCCATTTCAGGATCTAGGCGTACATGGCCTGGCAATCACTGAGGCGTTTCTTGGCCCAATCAAATCGACGGAGATCGATTTTCGTTCCACTGGAGCCGACGTCAATTTCCTTTTCGACGAATGGACAGCACGAGTGGAGTGCGAGCATGGCCCGGCGCGTCTGTACATCTCGTGGAATGTCCGGCCGGTCAGGAGCCAGATCATCGTTCACGGCACAAAAGGCGTGATGCAGATCGACTGTCTCTTACAGACCTGTCAGGTGACAAAGTTACTGCCCGGGCCCAAGTTCGCATCTCCTGTCATCTGTACCCTGACGAACGCGGCCAGGAACCTCTATGAGGTCCCACGAAACGTTCTTCGGTTTTTGACGGGACGGCTTCCCGGAGCTCCGG
>Ga0335069_10009604_pt1 | contig 13762 bp, 7 predicted proteins | sample Lox_Sample_11_FD_206714 | JGI IMG/M metagenome (GOLD analysis project Ga0335069, IMG submission 206714) | Soil microbial communities from Loxahatchee National Wildlife Refuge, Florida, United States - Lox_Sample_1.1 | ecosystem: Environmental > Terrestrial > Soil > Wetlands | place: USA: Florida... | reverse complement strand
TTCGGAGGCGGTCCGCATCGCGAGACATGGATGCGGGTAACACTTTGATCGCGACATCGCGGCCCAGACGCGAGTCCTTGGCCCGGTAAACTTCGCCCATGCCGCCAGCACCCAGCGGCGCGACAATATCATACGGTCCGATCTTGGTCCCTGCGGCCAGAGTCATGCGCGTGCGCCATTATAGCGGCAAACGAGGAATAAGCAGCCAGTCTGTTGTGGTGTGAAATACGCGTTGATCGCTTGATTCAGAAGTAAACTTCCGGATTGCTCGTGATCCGGGAGTTCTCCGAGATCGATTCACATAAGCCGACTGTTCGTCACCTTTCTAGTCTCGATGAGCGCTTATGGCGATGTGGCAAGGCTGCTAGCCAGCGGTGTAGGCACAGACAGAGAAGGTTTTGCCCCGTCTCACACGCGTTCATTCATGTATACCGGCAGATCCAGATCATCTCGCAAGAGCCGCCCAATGAAGTAAGAACCAACACCGGGAATGCCAATTAGTTTCGTTGCTTGGTTGCGCACCCATACCCCGAATTCCGTGGACGGGACGAAAGTCGAGCCGGAACGAGCCGACGTTTCTTGCTTTTTCGTGATGAAGGGACGAAGCCGCTCCTCATACGCTTCGAACGCGCGCCTATAGGCGCTACCCGCGCGCGAAATCTCTCCAGCAAGAATATAGGTCTCCACGAGGGCGAGGCCCGTACCTTCACCGGCCAGAAGCGAAACGGCGGCCGCCGCATCGCCGACGAGTGCAACCCGACCCTTGTGCCAGCACGGCATGCGGATCTGGCTCATACGATCGAAGTAGATGTCGTCTACGCCTTGCATCGCGGCCAGGATGTTCTGAGCTTCCCAACCGACATCTCTGAACTCCTGCCGAAGCATCTCGCGCACCTCGGGAGTGGTCATGTGAGCGTCGGCACCGACCGGCTCATGAGCGAAGATAAAAAGGAATAACGTCCGGTCATCCCGCAACGCGAATCGAGCGAGTTGCCGCGAAGCCGAGGGATGGATGATGTAAATGTCTTCGTCGCGCGGCCTGTAACCTGTGACCTCAAAGGCCGCGACTGCGTAGCCAAGGTAGATTTCAAACTGCGCCTCCGGGCCGAAGCATAAGCGCCGCACCGAGGAGTGCAATCCATCCGCTCCGATCAGGAGGTCGTATTCACGTTCTCCCTCGTGCTGCAGCGCAACCGAAATGCTGTCCGGCTGCTCGGTCACTTTCGTAATCTCATCACCGAAGATGGATTCGACTTGGCCATTCAGGGCTTCAAAGAACATCTCCACCAATGCGCCGCGGCGAATCGTCGTGAAGCGTCCATTCGTCAGTTCGTGAAAAATGGCGGTGGAGAACCCTCCGACACGGGAATTGTCGTCGCCAACGAAGCGGACTTCCCGCTGCAAGTAGCCCTGCTTCATCACCTTCTCAAGTAGCCCCATGCGCTCGGTTACTGTTAGCCCAAGTCCCCAGAAATCGACAACGTAACCCTCAGTGCGCAGCTTGGGCGCCCTCTCGATCAAGACCGGCTCGTGCCCAAATCGCTTTAACCAATAGGCCAGCGCCGTTCCGGCTATCCCCGCTCCGCTGATGGCAATTCGCGTGGTCGACTCCTTCTCAGGCGAACACTGCTCGCTGTCAATGGTTTACAATATACCAGAGTGTGTACTATTGGTACATACCTATGGTACATATTTCGTGCGCAGTGTAAACCTTTTGACGACAAAGGTCTTCCGCTGATATACGTTTATTTTGTACCGTCAGTACATACCACAGTTCACGAACAGCATGCGGAGTGGAATTGAGCCGACCGCGACTTGAGAATCTCGATCCCGAACGACAGAAGACCCTCTTTGAGGCGGCAGCCGAGGAATTTGCCGCCAACGGTTTCGACGGGGCCTCTCTCAACCAGATCCTGGCGAAATCGGGGATGAGCAAGAGTTCGCTGTACTACTATTTCGACGATAAGGCCGACCTCTTTACTACACTGGTAGAGCGCACGATTTCAATCTTGCTTAAGCAGATCGGAGATTTCGATCCCGCCAACCTGACGGCCGAAACATATTGGTCGGAATTCGAGGCTCGCTACGCCAAGTTAATCTCCATCGTGAATGGCAATGGATGGCTCGTGAGGTTTGGAGGAATGTTTTATGCCCTTCGATCCGATCCAAAACAAAGCGCGCCTACGAATCGAATTTTTCACGCGGCGAGGCATTGGGTCGAAGCGATCATTGCTCGGGGGCAGGAACTTGGCGTCGTAAGGTCAGATCTGCCCAACACGCTGCTGGTCGACTCCGCCATGGCACTCCTGGAGTCGCTCGATCGCTGGGTCGTTACTCATTGGAGAGAAATGACAGACCCCGAGAGAACGGCACTGCCCAGGGCACATATCGACATGTTCCGGGATCTCTTGGCTGCTCGCGGAAGCAGCAAGACGCCTCGCGACTGTTGAGAAGTTCACATTCCGTGTGTAGAGTCGGCAATTGGGAAGTTGACTTCCGAACAACCCGTCATCCGGGCATAAATCTTAAAGATGCGCTGCTGATCCTCTGCAACTGAAGTCACTTCTAGGTCTAGCCGCCTTCGCTCACGCTTGTAGAGTCACTTGCTTGACGGAATCGGCGTGTCGTTGTTCGTTTTCCACTCACCGCGCGGTGGATGTCAGACTGTGGGATAGTCTTAAGCCATTCGGAGTTTCCGAGGGGAGGAATTTTCAAATGAGAGCTCTAAGTTTCTTGGGGACCGTGCTCCTTGTCTCGATTCCCGGTTATGCCTTGCAAAGTGACGCTCCTCAAGCAGCACCGGCGGAGCCAGACAATGCCGCTCTCATGCAAAAGATGCGCGATCTAGAGGACCGGGTAATCGCTCTGGAGGGGCAGATTCGGCAGATTAAGCCTGAGCAAGCTCCGCCCACGCAACCTGCGACCGCCGGGCCCAACACAGAGTCGGGTACGCCGGCAACGGGACCCCTGCCTCAATCCCAGCTTCCGGCCCCAGGTGCGGTTGCGAGTGCACCCGGAGCCCAGACGGTCGTGCTGGGAGGGGCTGGAGGCAGCGCCGCAAAGGCCTTAAACCCAGACATCAGCGCGATCGGTGATTTCATCAGCGTGGCTGGCCACAATCCGCTGCAGCCCTCGCCATCGTTGGAGATGCACGAGTCGGAATTGGGCTTTCAGGCGATCATTGATCCCTATGCCCGCGGCGATTTTTTCCTCTCTTTCGGTGAGCAAGGCGTGAATCTGGAGGAAGGGTACATCACCTTCACCGCACTTCCGGCAGGGTTTGTTGCCAAGGTCGGAAAGATGAGGTCCGCCTTTGGCAAAGTGAACACTCTTCACAACCACGTCCTGCCTTGGGTTGATCGGCCATTGGTGACAAACAATCTAGTCGGTGGCGAAGATGGAATCGACGATGCCGGTGTGTCGATCCAGCGAATCCTTCCCGCACCGAAAGGAATTTTCCTCGAAGCCACAGGGCAGCTTTTCCGCGGGGATTCCGGCAATCAGCAGAGTCCTGTCTTCCGTTCCTCCAACAAGAGCGACCTGAGCGCGGTGGCGCACCTACGAAGCTACAAAGACATAACCGAGTCAACCAACATTGATCTGGGGCTTTCCTACGCGCGCGGCCACAACGATCTCGGCAGCAATTTCTTGACCCAGCTCTATGGCCTTGATGCCACGGTGCGCTGGAAGCCTCTGCGGCGCTCCATTTATCATTCCTTCGTCGGGCGAGGCGAATTCATCTGGAGCCAGCGCCAGCAGCTGCCTTTCGAACAACGCTCATTTGGCTTCTACACTTCGGGCGACTATCAATTGGGCCGCCGGTGGTTTGTCGGTGGACGCTTTGATCGTTCGGGTCGCCCTGAGTCTGCCAGCCTGACCGATCAAGGCGCTTCCGCGGTTTTGACCTACTGGCCAAGCGAGTTCAGCCAGGTGCGCGGCCAATACCGTTTTATGCACTACGCAGGTAATATCGATACCAATGAATTCCTGATGCAGGTGATGTTTTCGCTCGGTGCGCATGGAGCCCATCCGTTTTAGGAGAGACATGAGAACACGGTGCTGCTCTTTTCCCTTCACCGCGGTTACAGTGGGTACCTTGTTGGTCTGGACGCTGGCTTTGCCCATCGCTGCGCATGCCAGGAAACTCAACGTGGTGACCTCGACTACCGATATGGCAGCGCTTACCCAGGAAGTCGGTGGAGACAGGGTTACCGTTGAATCAATCGCCAAGGGCTATCAGGACCCGCACTTTGTGGAGGCCAAGCCTAGCTTTCTGCTCAAGCTGCGCCAGGCCGACCTGCTGGTGATAGTGGGTCTGCAACTGGAAATTGGCTGGCTTCCGCCATTGGTTAACCAAAGCGGAAATCCCCGGATCCAGATTGGCGCCGCCGGCTATTTGGACGCATCCCAGTTTGCCGAGATTCTAGAGATTCCCCAAGGAACGGTCACTCGCGCGGAGGGGGATGTGCATCCCCTGGGCAATCCTCACTATTGGCTTGATCCCGACAACGGAAGACGGATTGCCCGAGGAATCGCTGGCAAACTCAGCGATGCGGACCCGGGCGACGCGGCATACTTCCAACAACGCTTCCAGGATTTCGACAAGCGGCTGACGGCGGCTGAGCAAAAGTGGGGAGCGGAGATGAAACCCTATCGCGGGCGGAAGGTCGTCACCTATCACCGCTCCTTCCCCAATTTTGCCAAACACTTTGGTCTCGACGTCATCGGCTACGTTGAGCCGAGGCCAGGAATTCCGCCGACGCCCACGCATACTCTGGAGTTGATCCAGTTGATGAGGCGGGAGAACTGCAAGGTAGTCCTGGTCGAGCCTTATTTCGACCTCAAGACACCGCAATCGATTGGCCGCGAAACCAGCGCGCAGGTCGTCGTGTACCTGCCCTCAGTCGGTGGGGAAAAAGGCGTAGACGACTACTTCAAGCTCTTCGACTACGATATCGATCTGTTGATAAAAGCCTTCACCGCAACCCCATAGGAGATCCATGGCCGTCCTTCCCTTTCTGCTGGCACCTTTTTTAGCCAGCCTGATTTTGACCGGCATTCACGCCTACCTCGGCGTTCATGTGGTGGAGCGCGGAGTCATCTTCGTTGACCTAGCACTGGCGCAAATTGCCGCGCTGGGGGCCACAATTGCCATCCTGATCGGCATGGATCCTCATGGCAGCGGGGCCTACTGGCTAAGTCTTGCATTCACCTTCGTAGGCGCCGCGATCTTCGCCTTTGCCCGGACCCGGCGGGGACATATCCCGCAAGAGGCCTTCATCGGCATCGCCTACGCCGTGGCCTCGGCGACCGCGATTCTGGCCATGAGCAAGGCCACCGGCGAAACCGAGCACTTGAAGGACATGCTGGTAGGGAACATCTTGGCAGTCTCGATGCACGATGTGGTGAAGACCGCGATTCTCTACGGCGTCATCGGTCTCTTCCACTACATCTTCCGCAAACAGTTCTTGTTGATCTCGACCGATCCGGAAGCGGCTGAAGCGCGTGGACTCAGCATCCGGTTCTGGGATTTTCTGTTCTATGCGTCGTTCGGTTTTGTTGTGACTTCCTCGGTAGCCATCGCAGGCGTGCTGCTGGTCTTTTGCTATCTCGTGGTTCCTTCCGTCGGCGCAATGCTTTTTGCGGACAGGATCGGGCGGCGACTCACGATCGGATGGACCATGGGCACACTAGTTTCCGGCCTAGGAGTGTACTTCTCGGTGTTGCTGGACACGCCAACGGGGGCGACTATCGTCTGCACCTTTGGCGCGGTTCTGATCGTGATGTTCTTCGTCCATTTGTTTTTCTTTCACAGGGGGAAGCCTCGTGCCCTTAAGGGGCAACCTCAGTAGATGACCCGAAAGACCGTGTCCTTCGGAGCCATCAGTAGACTGCTTTCTGCAAACCGCTGATCATTTCATCGCTGCATCACTGCATAAATCGAAGCCAGGCGTCGACCTTTGAGCAAACTTACGTGCTCACGAGATCGTGTAACGGGCAAACTGTTGCGGGTCCCGGCTCTCTCTGCCTACGTTTGTACCCGCTCGGCAGGGCGGATTGTGTCCGGTTTGTCGGCCATCCAGAAACTGACGCAAACGGTTTAATCACGAAGGGCGCGTCTGATGTCCGCACGCACGTTCACGTCCACCGTCGCCCTTCTCTACGGTGCTAGCTGCAGGCGCTGGAAGCCCATGCTCTGAGTCGCTGGGACACGCGATATCTGCTTTGTTTCCGAAGGCTCGCCCAAAGCACAAAAGCTTCGGGAGCAAAAAGCGGATGAAGGGTCACAGTTTTCTAACCAGAACTGCTGGATGCAATCAGCTGATGTGACCCTCGGCATCACCCAATTTCACAGTGGGTTAACTTCCGCTCGCTATTCTGCGGAAGCCAGTTCCTGGAGATGATCATGGTCACTCGTTTCCGGTACCCGGGTTTCTGCACACCCCTCGTTCTCCTGACGCTGATCTGGATATCTTCCCCTTCCGCTGCCCAGGTCTCGACGACCTCCTTGCATGGATTGATTCTGGACACAGCGGGTGCGGTGATCAACTCCGCCCAAGTCACGTTGAGGAACTCCGCCGAGGGATTCAGCAGGAGCGTTGCAACCAATGATCGTGGAGAGTACCAGTTCCTGCAGGTTCCGCCTGGTACTTATGTGGTAACGGCTTCCGCGGCTGGATTTGCCGCGGCGCGAAACGAATCCGTCGTCCTCCTGGTTAATACTCCGGCGACGTTGAATTTGATACTGCAAGTGGGCAAAGCCGAAACCACGGTAAACGTTACCGGGGAAGCATCCGCGGTAAACACAGTAGACGCGACTCTGGGCAATGCGTTCGATTCCAGTCAGATCGCTTTCCTGCCGTCGGAAGGACGCAATGCAGTCGAATTGCTGAGCTTGCAGGCTGGCGTCACGTATGTCGGCAATCAGGTGAACGTCGGGGCGGATTCCAGGGGCGGAGCCGTGAATGGAGCGCGAAGCGACCAGACGAATGTGACTGTCGACGGCCTCGACAACAACGATCAACTCGAGGGGTACGCCTTCACCGGAGCGTTGCGAGTTCCCATGGATTCGCTCGAGGAGTTCCGAGTGACGACGACGAATGCCAACGCCGATTCCGGACGATCCTCCGGCGCGCAGGTTTCCCTCGTCACGAAAAGCGGCACGAATCACTTTCACGGATCACTCTATGAGTACAACCGAACGCTGTTTGGAGCAGCGAACGATTGGTTCAACAAAGAATCGCAGCTTTCGACCGGGTTGCCCAACAAGCCGGGGCAGCTCATCCGGAACACGTTCGGAACAGCCATCGGCGGGCCAGTGATCAAGAATCGGCTATTCTTTTTCGGCAACTATGAAGGCCAGCGCTCCCGAGAAGCAGTGCAGACGAATCAGGCTGTCCCCAGCGCCAACCTGCGGCGCGGGATCGTGACCTACTGCAGTTCAAACTGTGGGCTGTCGAACGAAGCCAACGTTACCCTGCAACCCGGCGATATCGCAGCGCTGGATCAGGGATGCACGGGATGTCCGAACGGCCCGGGCGTGAATCAGGCCGTGCTCAACCTTTGGAATGGCGAAGCGACATTGCCCGGTGGTACGCCCATTCCCGCGTATCCTATGCCAAACACCTATACTTCCTTTGGCTCCGACGGATTCAATATCCTGGGATACACCTTCGCCGCGCCGCAGCCCGCGAGCTTAAACACGTACCTGCTCAAACTGGACTACAGCCTGACGAACTCTGGGAACCATCGCCTGTTCCTTCGCGGAAATCTGCAAGACGACAATACACATGTGGCAGCCCAGTTCCCGGGCCTTCCTCCGAGTCAGACACTCACGAACAACAGCAAGGGCATCGCGGTGGGGTACACGGCAGTCCTCAGCTCAGGGCTGATCAACAATTTGCGTTACGGTTTCGTGCGGCAAGGACTAGGACGTGCGGGTTCGAACCCTTATTCCTACGTAGAGTTCTGGAACATGTCTGACATCCTCTCGTTTGCGCGCACCGTCAACGTCAATGTTCCCGTCAATCAGTTTGTGGATGACGTGACTTGGACCCGCGGCACACACTCGTTCCAATTCGGCGGAAACTGGAGGATCATCAATAACAATCGTTTCTCGAATGAGCAGAATTTCTTTTACGGATCAGTGCATCCCACATGGCTCTATGGGGGTGGAGTTGCTGGAACCGGGCAAAACCTTGATCCGGGCGATGTTGACCCCAGCTTCGGATATGCGTACGACGCGGCCATCACGGATGTGACCGGCATTATTGGATCCATTTCTGCGCTCTACAACCAGAATAAATCCGGAAATTTCCTACCGACGGGAACGCTGATTCCTCGGCACTTCAAGTCGAATGAGCTTGAATTTTATGCGCAGGATGCCTGGCACGTGAGGTCGAATCTGCAGTTGACCTTGGGCGTGCGCTATACCGTCTTGCAAGTGCCCTACGAAACCAGCGGAAATCAAGTTGCGCCGACGCCGAGCCTGTCGTCATTTTTCAAGGGCAGGACCGCGGCCATGAATGCAGGACAGGTTTACCGTCCCACCATTTCGCTTGACTTGGCGGGGAAGGCGAATGGAAAGTCTCCGTACTGGAATCCGGATTATGGAGATGTAGCGCCGCGCATCGCATTCGCATATTCCCCAAAGCCCTCAACACGAGTCGGACGCAAGCTGTTTGGGGATTCGGGTAAGACTTCGATTCGTGGTGGATACGGCATCTATTTCGATCATTTCGGTCAAGGCGTGGTCAATAGCTTCGACCGGGAAGGCTCATTCGGGCTCACGACCTATCTAGAAAATCCGTCCGGCGTGCAGACGACAGATTGCGTGGCACGATTCGTCAGCCTGACCCAGATTCCGACGTTCGCCGGCTGCGGTGGACCGGAGTTGCCGGGAGCGCCAACAGCGGGATTCCCGAGCACGCCGCCCGGCATAGGTGCGAACGGCAGCTTCGCCATCACGTGGGGCATCGACAATTCGATGAAGACGCCGTATTCCCACGTGGTCGACTTTTCGATCACACGCGAGCTGCCGTCGAAATTCGTGGTCGAATTGTCCTACGTCGGACGTTTCGGCCGCAGGCTACTCCAGGAAGTAGATATGGCGGAACCCGTGAACATCAAAGATCCAAGATCGGGCATGACGTATTTTCAGGCTGCAACCATGCTGGCGAAGTTGGCGAATGCCAATACGCCGGAGAGCAGCATTGCGCCAATCGCATACTGGGAAAATCTTTTCCCGGCGGCTGCCGGAACAGCGGGAATCTACGGTTCAGCTCCGGGGATTCCAGCCAATCCAACAGCCACACAGAACATCTACGACCTTTACTACGCCAACAATCCGAACTTTATTTACGCTCTTCAATCTCTGGACGCGCCCACTCCGGATTATCCATGCTTTCCGGCATGTTCGTCGCTGGGTGCCTATGCTTTCTGGGATGATCAATTTTCCTCTCTGTATTCGTGGCGCACCACGGGAACCAGCAACTACAACGCGTTCCAGGCAACGCTACGCCGCCATGCTGGCGGTTTGGAGTTCGACCTCAATTACACGTTCTCGAAGTCGCTGGATGAAAATTCCAATGCCGAGCGAGTCAACGAGTACGAGCAGGGCACCGGAATTGGCAGCTTCAGCGGCGTCGGCTACAGCGGCCAGGTCATCAATTCTTGGGATACTCATGGACTATACGGTCCGTCGGACTACGACACAACTCATCAGCTCAACGCCAACTGGCTTTACGATGTTCCCGTCGGGCGCGGAAAGCGCTTTGGCGAGAACTGGAGCCGTCTGGAAGATGCTGTTCTAGGTGGATGGCAACTCTCGGGATTAACGCGCTGGACCAGCGGATATCCGTTCAGCATTTCTACCTACGCGTTCGCCACGAACTACGAACAGGATGGGCGCGCCGTATTGGTTGGTGCTGCGCCAACCGGCCTCTCATTCCAGAACGGTGTGCCGAATGTCTTTAAAGCCGGACCGAACGCGGCGAATTCCTTCCGCTACGCGTATCCAGGAGAAGCCGGACAGCGCAACAATCTCCGCGGGCCGGGTTATTTCGGGCTTGATATGAGCCTAGGCAAGAACTGGCGATTCACCGAATCGCAGGCGCTCCGGTTCTCGTGGGATGTCTTCAACGTCACGAATGCTGTACGATTCGACGTCGGGACTATCAACCAGTACCTGCTGTACGGAACCACGCTCGGCAATTTCAGTGAGACACTCAGCAAGCCCCGCGTCATGCAGTTCGGGTTGCGGTATAGCTTCTGATTACCCCGGCAATCGGAGGGAGATTGAACCACCGCATTCGGATTCTTGCTGTCCTGCTGTTCGTTCTTGGCAGTTGGGGCGCGGCATTTGCCCAGTTGAAGACGCGGAATGTGGTGTTGATCGTCAGCGATGGCCTGCGCTGGCAGGAGATCTTCACGGGGGCCGATCCGAGCCTTATCGGTGAGCACGGAGGCATTTGGGCGAGCCCCGACAAATTGCGCAAAGACTTCTGGAACGACGATCCCGTCCTGCGCCGCAAAATGCTGTTTCCGTTTCTCTGGGACGTTGTAGCAAAAGACGGTCAGATCTTCGGGAACCAGAAAAAGGGCAGCATCGCGAGAGTTACCAACGGCATGGCATTTTCCTATCCCGGATACAACGAGATGTTGACCGGTCATCCCGATCCGCAGATCAACAGCAACGAGTTTGGCCCCAACCCGAATCTAACCGTTTTCGAATGGTTGAATCAATTTCCCGAACTCCACGGGCATGTGGCGGTCTACGCGACTTGGGATGTCTTCAAGAATATTTTCAACGAAGCGCGTAGCCATCTACCCATGCAAGTCGGATGGGATTTGCCGGAAAAAGGCAAACTCACGCCGCGCCAACAACTGTTGAACGATCTGTATCGCACGACCACGCGCTTGGACGACGAAGACGTCTGGGACTCTTTCCTGCAAATCCCGCTTCTGGAGTACGTCAAGTCATCCCATCCGCGTGTGCTGTTTGTCGGTTACGGCGAGACAGACAACTGGGCGCACTCCGGACGCTATGATCTCGTGCTTGAAAGCGCTCATCAATTCGACGCCTTCGTGCGGCAGCTCTGGGAAACGATGCAGTCCATGCCGGAGTATCGCGGAACAACCGATTTCATCATCACGACCGATCATGGCCGTGGAAGCGGCCTCGAGCAGTGGAAAGAGCATGGAATCGACCAGAAAGGCTCCGAGAATATCTGGATCGCGATCATGGGGCCCGATATCGCTGCCCAGGGCGAACTTTCGGATAATAATGTCAGGCAGGCACAGATCGCAGCGACCGTTGCGGCGCTCCTTGGCAAGGATTTCACCAAATCTTCCGGAGCCGTATCACAACCTCTTCCCGGGTTTGCAGCACAACACTGAGATTTGAATTCGTGATGAGGAACGCCCCAGCTAAACAGTGCCAACAGCCCGCAATCCATCGAGTCATTTTAGTGTTCCGGAATCGTCGCACATGAGACAGTCGGGTCAATAGCAGACAGCCTCTTGCTGGCCCGTTAAGCAGGCACACATCTCACCATCAAGCAATAAACTTTACTAGGTCCACCCTGGGATTAAGATTTCGCACTAGAGATGGAATGTCAGTCCCTTTCAGCCATGCGGTCTCACTTTTTGGTTTGCCCGTCAACCGTAATCTGGACCCAGCCACTCCAGGCGATCTAGTCCTCGGCGATGAGGCTTCCTAAAGCAGCCTGCTTTCCTAAGGCGCAACGGAATCCATGGATCGCCAAGGTCGCGACGATAGACAGTACGAGCAGAGACCTTCCCGCGTACCAGTGCGAAAAGTCTAAGGCCACGGGGAAGTTCACCACCACGTTGAGGACGAGAACGGACGTACCGTAGGCCAGGATGCTGAATCGAACCAGGACGATGGTCAATATCACCGCGTTAAGTAAGGCAAGTGGAATCGTGATGTAATAATTCTCGCTGCCCACAGTAAGAGTCGCTATAACCAGGCATGTTGCCGCTACCGCCGGAATCTTACTGCGCAGCAGCAGACGAGTGAAGACCAGGGTAAGGGTCACCGCGAGGGAAAAAATAATGGCATTTGCCGGTTGAGCGAGTAGGTATCCCAGGGCCTGAGTCGTGGTTCCCAGAGGCAGAGACTCAATGTGGATAGGAGTGAGCTTGGGAATGCGGAGCCATAAGGGCAAGGCATAGACGAGATGGATGGAGAAAGCCCACACGCATCCGAAGAGCGCCCCAACGAGCACGTCGCGACCTACGAGTGGATCGCGCCAGCATCCGGCAACAAGGCGATTCCACGAGATCAGCAGGTCAGGCCAGTACTTGCGGGCGTAGGGATCCAGGGCCATGTACGCGATCCAGACAAAGGCAGTGGCGAAAAGCGAATCGGCAGCGGTGAAGATAAATACGCTCCACAGATTAGAAACCGACCCTTGCAGGTGCGCCTCCAACATCCACGCGAGCGCGTTGAAGGCGAACATACACGCACTTATGCGGAACGCCCCGCGGCGGTCACCGCGACCGAGGCCTAAATTGCGGCGCGCCAACACCAGGCCGGCGGCGCAGAGGAAGAAATCCAAGGCGGCGTGCAGGTTATCCGGGATCCGGTCGATCCAGCGGGGATTTTCCGGCTGTGGGGTTGTCCATGGTCCGTTAATGTCAAACGATACGACGATGCCGTGAAGAGCGGCGGCGTCGATGTGTACGGGCAGGCCCGCGTGGGTGCCATTCCACGAGGCTCGCACGTCGAATGGCTTTTGCGGAATCCAGATTGGGTCGGCCGCGACAAACTGGTTTTGGTCAAGACCGGCTGCCGCAAACAAAGGCGTCCAGTCCGGTTGTGACGAGGGGCGAAGCCATGGCTGCATTGCGGTTTCGGATTTGGGTGGAGCGACCTCATAGGTGCGGAGCATGCCCCGAGAATCCAGTAGCACATAAGCCATGCCGGGCACATCTTCCTGCGGATCGTCTTTGGAGACTTGTATCTTCCAACTTCGCGGCACTAGCGGTTCCGGACTTTGCCGGTACCAGAAGCGGATCGGAGTGGGATCCACACTAGCCAGACGTCGGCGCCACACACGCGAGTCTTCTCGCTCGGCCAAGTAGCTCAGGAACCCGCCGTTGGAGTAGATTCCATAGGCATAATCATCCAAAGTCACAGGCGGCCCCTCTGCCCGGATGATGTCTCGCGCACGTTCCAGCAGCAATTCGGGACTCTTCTCCCATCCAGAGATGCCGACGACCGTGGAGTACCGGGCAAGCGCAATACATCCGGATAGGACCAGGCCGACACTGAGCAGCAGAATCCACGCGGTGCGCAGCGGCACGGTCCCTGCTCCACCGGCGGCGGCCAGGAGTTCGGGAGACGGCGTCTCGCCTGCCGCAAGAACGGCTTGCAGAGGGTCGCCGCCACCGAGTCCTGCGGCCACTTCCAGGGCAGATGATGGGCGCGCTTTTGGATCCGTGTCGAGGCAACGCAGGATTGCGGAGTCCACGTTGGGCTCTAGCTCTCCGGCAAACTCGGACGGAGGAGGCGGGCGCATTGCCCCACGGTAGCCTTCGCTAAGTTCTGTGAGAGAGTTGGCCGAGAAAGGACGACGTCCGGTCAGCACTTCATAGAGCACAACGCCCAGTGAGAAGAGGTCGGTGCGGACCGAGGTCCCGGAACCCTCCAACTGCTCGGGAGCCATGTACATCGGTGTGCCTGCGAAGTCCCGCGCGCCCGCCAGTTCCAGTGCCAGACCGGAGAGTCCGAAGTCCA
>Ga0335069_10009603_pt1 | contig 13765 bp, 15 predicted proteins | sample Lox_Sample_11_FD_206714 | JGI IMG/M metagenome (GOLD analysis project Ga0335069, IMG submission 206714) | Soil microbial communities from Loxahatchee National Wildlife Refuge, Florida, United States - Lox_Sample_1.1 | ecosystem: Environmental > Terrestrial > Soil > Wetlands | place: USA... | reverse complement strand
GCGTCGAACACCGGCGTCTGGATGCAGCAGATCGCGCTCGGCTGGTTGATCTACGACATGACCCGCCAGGCCTCCTGGCTGGGCACGATCAGCTTCTGCGGCAACCTCCCGATGTTCGCGGTCGGGCTGGTCGGCGGCGCGATCGCCGACCGCGCCAGCCGTCGCGCGGTGATGATCGGCGCCAACCTGGTGCTGGCCGGCACGTCGACGGCGCTGACGATTCTCACGCTCACCGGCCACGTCGCGATCTGGAACGTGATCGCGCTCGCGATGGTGTCGGGCACGGCCGGCGCCCTCTACGCGCCGGCCGTCCAGTCGACGATCCCGAGCCTGGTCGGCGCCGACGCGCTCATGGACGCGATCTCGCTCAACTCGGTCCAGTTCAACATCGCGCGCACCATCGGGCCGGCGCTGGCGGGCGTCGTGTACGGGCGGCTCGGCTCGGCCGGCTGCTTCGCGATCAACGCGAGCGGCTTCGTCCTGATGGCGGTCGTGCTGCTGGGGATCCACATGGCGCCGCGCCTGGCGACGACGCCACCGTCGATGGGGCGGGCGCTGCGCGAAGGGTTGGGCTACGCGCGCCGCCACCCGGTGATCGGCCCGGCGCTGTTCCTGGCGGCGATGATGAGCCTGTTCGGCTTCCCGTACATCATCCTGCTGCCGGCGCTCGCCCGCGACGTGCTCGGGCTCGACGCGCAGGGCTTGGGCCTGCTCATGGCGGCCGTCGGCGGGGGCGCGGTGACGGGCGCGATCCTGCTCTCGATGGCCGGCGACCTGTCGCGGAAGGGGCTCGTGGCGGCCTGCGGCGCGATCGTGTTCGGCGTCGTGCTGAGCGGGTTCTCGGTCGTGCGGACCGCGCGCGGCACGATGCTGCTGCTGTTCGCCCTCGGCGCCGTGCAGACGCCGTGCATCGCGTCCCTCAACACCACCATCCAGATCGTCGTTCGCGACGGCATGCGCGGGCGCGTCATGAGCATGATGACGGTGATCCTGTTCGGCTTCGCGACGCTGGGGGGGCTCGTGATGGGCGTCGTCGGGGACCGCGTCGGCGTGCCGTCGGCGCTCGCAGGCGGCGGGCTCGTGATCATTGCCGCGGCCATCCTCGTGCTGACGTTCGCGCCCGCCCTGCCGCGCTCGACGACCGCGTGAGCGGCGATCCCTGTCGATCCACCGACCAAGCGGGGGCGGGGGTGTGGGTGCGAAAAATGGGCCGCGCGTTCCGATTCCCTTGGGCGAAGCCGGTTCAAAATCAACGGCGCGGATGAGGGCCCCGTTTTTCGCACCCACGCCCCCGCCCCCGCGTCACGACGTTGGATCGACAGGGATCGGCGCTAGTCGCGGGCGTCGGGGCGCGGCGGGAGCGGGACGGCGAGCGTCGCCAACGCCGGTGCGAGGCGAGCGAGGTCCTGCTCGAGCGCGTGGAGGGCGGCTTCGGCTTCGGCCAGGTCGTGGGTGCCGCCGTCGGTGGCGCGGCGTCGCATCTCGTCGCGGATACGGGCCACGAGCCTCGGGGCGCCGGTCCGGAAGAGTTCCACCATGTGGGCGACGCGGGTGGTGTCGCCGCTCACGTCGTCGAGGAGCGCCGCCGCGTCGAGGTCCGTCGTCCGACGGATCGTGCCTTCGGGGACGGCGGCGCGGGCGATGGCGGTGGCGAGGACGCTGGCGAGGGCCTGGAGGAAGTGGGTGTCGTCCTCGGTCCAGGCGCGCGGTTCGGTCCCGTGGACGGCGAGCACGCCCCACGAGGTGTGGGCGCCGGGGATCACGACGGTGGCGCCGCTCACGACGCCATGGTCGCGGAGCAGCGGCGGCGAGCCGAAGCGGCGGTCCTTGCTCACGTCGTCGACGGTGACGGCCCGGCCGGAGACCAGCGCGAAGCCGGCCTGCACCTCGGAGCGCGCGCTCACCGTCGTCCGGCCGACGAGCCCGTCGTTCCAGCCGACGCCGGCACGCAGCCGGAAGGCCTTGCCGCCCGGCTGGAGCTCCAGCACCGCTGCGTGGGTGCCGCCCGCGCCGATCGCGGCCAGGCTGGCCGCGGTGGCGAGCAGCGCCTCCAGGTCGCCGCCCGCGAGCGCCTCCTGGCCGAGCGTCGCGATCGCCGACTGCTGGCGGGCGCGCGCGTGCAGCCACTGCTCGGCCTGCCGCCGGTCGGTGACGTCGCGCAGGATGCCGACGAAGACGCGCGTGTCCCCGACGTCGACGCCGCTCAGCGACAGCTCGGCGCGGAACGTCGTGCCGTCCTTCCGTCTTCCGACGACCTCCTCCGGCTCGAGCAGCCCCGCCTCGAGCGTCGAAGCCGGCAGCAGCACGCCGACGTCGCGGCCGAGCATGTCGTCGGCGGCGTAGCCGAAGAGCCGCTCGGCGGCGGCGTTGAAGGACTGGATGCGCCCGTCCTCGTCGGTGGTGAAGAGACAGTCGCCGGCCGACGCCAGCACCGCGTCGTACTTCGCGCGCTCGGCGCGGGCCGCGTCGCAGAGCGGCCGCACGACCACGCGCCACATGGCGACGCCGCACGCGAGCGTGACGAGGAGCGGCGCGAGGAGCAGCGGCGCAAAGCGCCCGGCCTCGGCCGCCAGGGCCGGGATCGCGAGCCCGAGCAGCGCCTGCGGGAGGAAGACCATCGCCAGCAGCACGAGCGCGAAGCGGAGCGGCGACCAGGCGGTGACGGCGGGTGTCGGGGATGGACGGTCCATGGGCCAGCGCCCGGAGCAGCAAGGAACATGCCTCGGGGCCGCGAGGCGCAGCCGTGGACCCGCCGCCGCGCGCGTCAAACCGCTGACGCGAAGACGCCCCGAAAGCGTCTTCCACGACACCGCGGCTCAGCCCCAGAGCCGGAACCACGCGCCGAACACCCGGCGCGCGAGCGGCGTCAAGGCGCGGCGCCGCCAGGCGTCGGCGAGCTTGCGGAGCGCCTCGGCCTGCGTCGGGTACGGGTGCACCGTCGCGCCCAGCGCGCCGATGCCGAGCCCGTGCGTCATCGCGAGCGCGACCTCGCCGATGGTCTCGCCGGCGTGGCGCGCGACCAGCGTGGCGCCCAGTATCTTCCCGCTGCGCGCCGCGACGTGCACGCGCGCGAAGCCGTCGGTCGCGCCGTCGAGGCGCGCGCGGTCGACCTCCGCGAACGGCTGCGTCAGCGTGACGACTTCGGCGCCGCACGCCGCCGCGTCGTCCGCGGTGATGCCGACGTGCGCGATCTCGGGATCCGTGTACGTGCACCACGGGATCACGAGCGCGCTCGCCTTCCGGCGTCCGAGAAAGAGCGCGTTCTGCACCACGATGCGCGCCATCGCGTCGGCCGCGTGCGTGAACTTGTACGCCGAGCAGACGTCGCCGGCGGCGTAGACGCGCGGGTTCGTGGTGCGCAGGCGGTCGTCGACCACGACGCCCGCCGGCTCGCGGCGGATGCCGGCCTGCTCCAGGTCCAGGTCCTCGACGTTGGGCGCGCGGCCGACGGCGAGGAGCAGCTGGTCCCCGACCGCCTCCTCGACGCCGCGCCCGCGGTCGAACAGCACCGCATGCGCGTCGCCGCGGCGCTCGACCCGCACGAGGCGCACGCCGAGCGCCGTCCGGATTCCCTCGTGCTCGAAGCGCGCCGCGAGCACGCCCGACGCGTCAGCGTCGTCGCGCGGCACGAGCCGCGGATCGAGGCTCACCATCGTCACCGCGACGCCGAGGCGCGCGAACGCCTGCGCCAGCTCGCAGCCGATCGGGCCGGCGCCGATCACGACCAGGCGGGCGGGCGGCGTCGTGAGCGTGAAGACGCTCTCGTTGGTGAGGAAGCCGGCGTCGGCAAGCCCCGGCACCGGGAGGCCGGCGGCGCGGGCGCCGGTCGCGATGACGGCGCGTCGAAAGTCGAGCCGCCGGCCGTCGACCTCGACCGCGTCGGCAGCGACGAAGCGCGCGCTCCCGAAGAACACGTCGACGCCGAGGCCGCAGAAGCGCTCGGCGGAGTCGGTCGGCGCGAGCGCCGCGCGCAGCCCGCGCAGCCGGCGCATGGCGGCCCCGAAGTCGGGCGCGACGTCGCCGGTGCGCGCGCCGAACGCTGCGGCGGCGCGCGCGTCGGCGGTGGCGTGCGCCGCGCGCAGCAACCCCTTCGACGGCACGCAGCCGACGTTGAGACAGTCGCCGCCCATGAGCGCGCGCTCGACGAGCGCGACCCGTGCGCCGAGCCCGGCCGCAGCCGCGGCGGTGACGAGCCCGGCGGTGCCGGCGCCGATCACGACCAGGTGGTAGCGCCCGCGCGGCATCGGGTTCACCCAGTCGGGCGGGTGGACGAGCGCGCGGAGCGCGCGGTCGTCGGGGTCGTCGGGAAGGAGGACCGGGCCGCTCACGCGAGCGCCCCGCCGCAGCTCGAGCCGGCGCCGGCGGTGCAGCCGAAGCAGTGGCCCGCGGTCGCGATCGGCGCACCAACGAGCGCGGTCACGTCGTCCAGGTCGAAGACCGTGCGCGGCCGGGCGCCGAGCGGCAGCTCCAGCATCTGGTTGAAGTCGCAGTCGTAGAGCCGCCCGTCCCAGCCGACGCTCACCAGCGTCCGGCACATCAGCTCCGGCAGCGTGTCGGGGTTGAAGTGGTTCACCAGCAGCCCCTGATACGCCGCCGTCTGGCCGAGCCGGTGGAGCTGCTCGGCGAAGCGCTTGATCGGCATGTTGGTGATCGTGCGCAGGTGGTCGAACTCGACGCCGAACTCGTCGCGGAGATGCGCGCGGTAGTCGGCCTCCAGCGTCGCCTGCGGCGGCGGCAGGAACGCGCCCACCGGGTTGTAGACCAGGTCGAGCCGCAGCGAGGAGCCATAGCCGAGCGCGTTCAGGCGGCGGAGCGCCGCGATGCTGCGCTCGAACACGCCCGCGCCACGCTGCTTCTCGACGTTCTCCCGGCCGTAGCACGGCAGGCTCGCGACCACGTCGACCTCGTGCGCCGCGAGGAACTCGGCGAGGTCCTCCTGGCCGGGCTCGAGCAGCACGGTGAGGTTGCAGCGGTCGATCACCTGCCGACCGAGCCGCCGCGCCTCGCGCACGATCCGCCGGAAGTGCGGGTTCAGCTCCGGCGCGCCGCCCGTCACGTCGACGACGGCGAGCGACGGATTCCGCTCGAGCACCCCGAGCACGCGGTCGGCTACCTCGGAGGACATGCGTTCGGTGCGCTTCGGCCCCGCCTCGACGTGGCAATGGTGGCAGGCCTGGTTGCACAGCTTGCCGACGTTCACCTGGAGCGTCGTCGGCAGCGCGCGCGCGAGCGGCAGCTGGCCGTGGTTGGCGAGCGCGTCGTCGAAGGTCATGGGTCGCTGCGACGCGCGCGGCCGCTCAGCCCCCGGGCGGCTCGTACACGCGGATCTCGAGGATCTCCAGACACTCGTCGCACGGCACGTCCTTGATGACGGGATACGCCGTGAAATACGCCGCGATCCGCTTGTTCCAGCGCGCGATCGTCCGGCGACAACACTCCTTCTCGACAGCGGCTTCGACCATCGCCGACAGCATCTATCTGAAGCTGCAAGCCGGGCCAAGCACGACCGCTCGACACGCGACGGCAGCGGCCCGCCGCGCGTCGCTACCGACGCCGGTCGAGCAACCGCGCTCGGAGCCCGGCGTCGAGCGCCAGGTCGATCGCCGTCCAGCCCAATGCGAGGCCGCCGTCGACGATGGCCTTGTCGGCGGCGGGGGTGGCGCAGTGGGTGGCGAATTCGGGTTGGTGGTTCACGGCGGGGAACGAGTCGATGCCTATATACGGGTGGATCGACGGGATCGCCTGGGAGATGTTGCCCATGTCGGTGGAACCCGCCGAACGCTCGAGGAGCGGGCCCAGGTCGGGGAAGAAGCGGCCGAGGGCCTCGGCGTTCTTGCGGTACAGCGCGGCGATCTCGTGGTCGTGGGTGACCTCGGCGTAGGGCCGGTGGTCGTCGGAGATCGCCATCGTCGCGCCGGTGGCGAGGGCGCCGGCCTCGAAGCAGCGCATGACCTTGTCGCGCACCTCGCCCAGGTCGGCGAGCGTCCGCGCGCGCACGATGTACTTGGCGGCGGTGTGCGCCGGAACCACGTTCGGGGCCTCGCCGCCGCAGGTGACGATGCCGTGCACGCGGTCGGTCTGGCGGAGGTGCTGGCGGAGCAGCCCGATCGCGGTCTGCGCGACGGTGAGCGCGTCGGCGGCGTTGATGCCGTGCTCGGGGAACGCCGAGGCGTGCGCCTCCTTGCCGGTGTAGCGCACCTCGAACTGGTTGAGCGCCAGCATCGGCGCCTCGACCGCGTCGACCGGTGCGGGATGCACCATGAGCGCCGCGTGCACGCCGTCGAACACGCCGCGCTCCAGCAGCAGCACCTTGCCGCCGCCGCCCTCCTCCGCCGGCGTGCCGATCACGCGCACCGTGAGCCCGACGTCGTCGGCGACGCGCGCGGCGGCGAGCCCGGCACCGACCGCCATTGCCGCGATCAGGTTGTGGCCGCACGCGTGCCCGATCCCGGGGAGGCTGTCGTACTCCGCGCACAGCGCGATGTGGAGCGGTCCCGAGCCCGCCTCCGCGACGAACGCGGTCGGCAGGTTCGCGACCCCGCGGGTGACGCGGAAGCCGCCCGTGTCGAGCGCGTCGCACAGCCAGCCGCACGCGCACTCCTCCTCGAACCCCAGCTCGGGGTGCGCGTGGATGCGGTGGCTCAGCGCCAGCAGTCCCTCGCGCGCCTGGTCGAATCGTTCGCGTGCTCCGGCCTTGGCATCCATCTCGGTCACGGCTCCCGGCAGATGAGGAAGTAGCTGTTGATCGACTTCCCGCCTCGATAGGCCGACCCGATGAACACGTCGCGCGACACGCGCCGCAGGTAGTCGACCATGTTGTTGAACACGAAGCGCGACAGCCCCTGGCTGTTGGGACGGATCGCGGGCCAGGCGGGCGGGTGCTCGGGGGGCACCTGGCGGTAGTCGATCGCGGCGCCTTCGCGCGCGTCGGCGTGGACAACGAAATAGCCCGGGCCCGTCATCCACGCGAGCGGCGCACGGTTGTAGCCCCACAGCTCCTCCTGGCCGCGCACGCCCGGCGGACGGCAGAACCGCTTCTGGAAGTGCGTGAACGCGGGCAGCGAGTTCTTGCCGTAGAAGATGACTTCGCGCAGCGGCGGCATGTCCGGCGGCACGAGGTCGGCGAGCGTGACGGGCGGCGCGCCCGCCACGGCCTGGTAGAGCTTCGCCTGCAGCGTCGTGCCGCCGAGCGAGCGGATGGCGGCCACACCGTCGGCGGGCGACAGGCCGTCGAGGAGCCGCGCGATCTCGGCGGGGTCGGGGCGCGCGGGCTCGAGGAGCGCGCGTAGCCGATCGCCCGCCGACGTCGTGCCGTTCGCCATCGCGCGGCATGCTACTGCCCGCCCCGCGGGGGGCGCAAGACGATTCCCGAGTGTTGTCCCGGGGCGCGGCCTTGCTATGGTGCGCGCTCGCCATGGCGACCGACCGCCCGCTCGCGCCCGGCACCATCCGCATCCTGCGCGCCGTCGTCGACGCGATCCGGCCGCGCGGCCACGGCTTCGACCAGCCGATCGACGACGACGTGATGCGCGACGTGCAGGCGTTCTTCCCGTTCCTGCCGCCGGCGCTCCGCCTCGGCCTGCCGCTCGGGCTGCGGCTCGTCGAGTTCGGGCCGCCGCTCTTCGGTCACGGCCGGACGCGCTTCACCGCGATGCCGCGCGCGCAGGCGCAGGCCTACATCGCGAGCTTCGCGCACGCGGGCGGGCTCCGGAGCGCGCTCTACCTCGGGCTCCGCACGCTCGTCTTCCTCGCCTTCTACCAGCACCCCGACGTGCTGCGCGGCATGGGCATCGACTGGCAGGGTCGCGCCGTCGAGCAGACGACGCGTCGTGCTGCGCTGCTGGACCGGCATGGCGCCTGACGGCGCGGTCCCGCCCGAGCATCGGCTCGCGTACCCGAACGTGACGGCCGGCGCGACGGTCGCAGGCGATCTCACGCTGTCGGCCGACGCGGTGGTCGTCGGCAGCGGTGCGGGCGGCGCCGTGGCGGCGGGACGGCTGCGCGACGCCGGGCTCGACGTGCTGATCGTCGAGGAGGGCGGCCTCCACCGCACCGAGTCGTTCACGACCGACCCGGCCACGATGATCCACCGGCTCTACCGCGACGCCGGCACGTCGATGATCCTCGGGCGCCCCGGCATCATCTTCGCCGAGGGGCGCTGCGTCGGCGGCTCGACGGTGATCAACGGCGGCATGACGTGGCGGACCCCGGCGCGCGTGCTCGAGCGCTGGGAACGCGACCTCCGTCTCGACGGCACCGGGCCGCAGGCGATGGACCCGTACTTCGTCGAGGCCGAGCGCATCCTCCACGCCGAGCCGAACCAAGAGGACACCTACGGCCGCAACACGCACCTCTTCCTCGAGGGCGCCCGGAAGCTCGGGTGGCCCGTCGCCCGCGCGCCGCGCAACATGCGCCGCTGCGTCGGGCTCAACAACTGCGCGCTCGGCTGTCCGACCGGCGCCAAGCAGTCGATGCTGGTGACGGAGATCCCGCGCACGCTCGCCACCGGGAGCGCGCTCCTCACCGACGCCCGCGTCGACCGGGTGCTGTTCAAGGGCACGCGCGCGATCGGCGTCCGCGGCCGGCTCCTCGACGCCCGCGGGCGAAAGCGCGGCCGCTTCACGGTGCGCGCCGGCCTGGTCGTGCTGGCGGCGGGCGCGCGTCACACGCCCGGGATCTTGAAGCGCAGCTGGCTCCTCGCGCGCCCGATCGGCCGCGGGCTCCACACGCACCCCAACGCGAAGGTCGTCGGCCTCTTCGACGAGCGCATCGACCCGTGGCGCGGGACGCATCAGGCCTTCCACATCCACCACTTCCTCGAGCAGGGGATATTGATCGGCTACGCCGCGGTGCCCCCCGGACTCCTCGCCGCCGCCCTCCCCGGCATCGGCGCCGAGAACGCCGAGCACATGGCGCAATACAACCACATGCTGACGGCGGCCTGCCTGGTCGAGGACGAGGGCGAAGGTCGGGTGGTGCTCGGCCCCGACCGCCAGCCAGTCATGCTCTTCGACCTCGGCCCGAAGGACGTCGCCACCACGCAGCGGGGCGTCCGGCTGACGGCCGAGCTGCTGTTCGCGGCCGGCGCCCGGCGCGTGCTGCTGCCGTTCGACGACCTGACCGCGCTCGACTCCCCCGACGAGCTGGACAAGATCGACGCCCGCCCGCCACGCGCCGCCGGCATCGAGCTGATGACCGTCCACATCATGGGCACCGCGCGCATGGGGACCGACCCGCGCACCAGCGCCACCGACGCGAGCGGCGCCGTCCACGGCACCGACGGCCTGGTGGTCGCCGACGCGAGCCTCATCCCGACGTCGGTGGGCGTGAACCCGCAGGAGTCGATCGTCGCGCTGGCGCTCCGGAACGCGGACCGCTGGCTCGCGAAGCGCGGCCGCCCGCGCGCGGCTACGCCGGCGGTGGCGTAGGCACCGGGACGCCGCGGTCGTCGGGCTTGAGCGGCATCACGACCCACAGCACGACGTAGACGATCAGCCCGACGCCGCCGCCGAGCAGCATGCTCAGCACGAACGCCAGCCGGAGGATCGTCACCGAGACGCCGAACTCCTCGGCCAGGCCGGCGCACACGCCTGCCACCTTGCGGTCGCGGCGCGAGCGGTACCAGGCGCGCGACAGCACGGTGCCGCCCAGCATGCCGCCGCAGAACCGGCACTTGATCGCTTCGACGCGGATATCCTCCGCGCAGTACGGGCACTGCTTGGTGTCAGCCATGGGACTCCATCCATCGACCGCGGGCCTGCCGCTCGACCAGCAGCGGCACCGCGGCGTACGTGATCGCGAGCAGCAGCGCCAGCAGCGCGGCGTAGTTGAACGCGAGGTAGGTGCTGAGGCCGGAGGGGAGCACGACCGCGAGCGCCGACCGGAGCGCGCGCACGATCGCGGCGTCCAGGAGGACGATCAGCGGCAGCGGCACGAGCGACGCCGCGAGCGCGCGGGCGACCGCCGCCCAGCGCGCGCGCCGCGCCTGGCGCAGCACGGGGCGCGCCGCCCGCAGCACGGCGGCGCCGAGCCCGGGCCCCGGCGGCGGCGGCGCGAACGTCGCAAGCGCTCCCGCCACCCGACCGACGACCGGCGCCTCGGCCGCACAGCGGTCGCACGCCCGCACGTGCGCCTCCGCTGCGGCGTCGAGCGGCCGGCCGAGCAGCAGGGTCGCGAGCACGTCGTCGCACGTCGTCATCGGGATGCCTTCGCGATCGCGGTGAGGCGCGCGAGCGCCTGATGGAGCCGGCTCTTCACGGTGCCCCGCGGACAGCCGAGGATCTCCGCCACCTGCTCCTCGCCGAGGTCGTGGTAGTAGCGCAGCACGACGACCGCGCGCTGCGCCTCCGGCAGCGCGGCGAGCAGCCGCTGGGCGTCGAGGGCCGCGTCGGGCGACGGCGCGACCGCGGTGGCGGCGTCGAGCGTCATCGGGTCAACCGGCTCCGGCGGCGGACGGCGCCGCCAGTCGCGGGTCAGGTTGATCGCGATCTGGAACAGCCAGGTGGAGAACCGGCGCGTCGGGTCGAAGCGATCCGCCGCCCGCACCACCCGGAGCCAGGTCTCCTGGTACAGGTCGTCGACGTCCCGCCCGCCAGTGTAGCGGGCGAGGAACTGATGCAGCGGCCGCTCCCAGCGCCCGCACAGGGTCTCGAGCGCCCGCTCGTCCCCCGCGGCGACCGCCCGCATCAGCGCCTCGTCGGTGACCATCGACCGGTGCGGGGGGATGTATCACGCGACGGGTCCCCCCGGGACGATCGGCGACGCGCCCGGACCCGGGCCGCGGTCCGGGTCGGCGGGCGGCGCGCCGAAGAGCCCCCGGAGCAGCGCCCGCGCCTGCCGGATGCCCTGCTCGAGCAGGGACTCGCTGCCGGGCGCGAACGGGATAATCGCCCACAGCGCCAGGTACAGCACGACGCCGACGAGGTGGACGAACGTCAGCACCAGGAACGCGAGCCGGACCGCGCCGATCGGGAACGCCATCCCGTGGGCGACCGCGGCCGCGACGCCGCCCAGCCGTCGCTCGGGGTGGTTGCGCTGCCAGCGCTCCGGGTCGAGGGAGCCCAGCCGGCTCCGGCAGTAGCGGCAACGCACCGCCGTCGCGGGGATCTCCTCGGCACAGCAGGGACAGGGTCGGGTGTCGTTCATCGCAAGCCCTCCGTTGCCCCGTAGTACGCGGGTCGATCGCGAAAAGTTCATTCGGACCTTCATCCGACCGTTGGCGCCGGCGCGACCGACATGGCAGGAGGGACGCGCCATGCCGCTCCTCGCCCGCCCCGACGGTGCTCCGGTGCCCGACGTCCACCCGATGCGCCGGATCATGCCGTTCCTCATGCCGACCAAGAACGGGGCCTTCGTCCTGTTCGAGCAGGAGGTGGCGGCGGCCCCGATCCGCGAGCTGCTGGCGACGCTCAACGCCGACCGCCCCGCCGACCGGCCGATCACGTTCTTCCACCTGGTCCTGCGCGGGCTGGGGATCGTGCTGGGCGAGTTCCCGCGGCTCAACCGCTTCATCGCCGGAAGCCGCGTGTACCAGCGGAACGGCATCTGGCTGTCGTTCAGCGCCAAGCAGCGCATGGAGCGCGACGCGCCGATCTTCACCGCCAAGGTGAAGGTCGACCCCACGGAGCCGCTGGTCACGATGGTCGACCGCGTGCTGGGGACGCTCAGCGAGGGTCGCTCCGGGCGCGAGAGCGCGACCGACCGGGAAGTGAAGCTCTTCCTCCGCGTCCCCGCCCCGCTCCTCCGGCTGGGCGTACGGATCGTCAAGCGCCTCGACGCCTGGGGGCTGCTCCCGGCCAGCTTCACGAGGGACGACCCGCTCTACGCGTCGGCCTTCATCGCGAACCTGGGAAGCGTCGGCCTCGACGCCGCGTTCCACCACCTGTTCGAGTACGGCACGATCCCGATCTTCGTCACGATCGGCCGCTTCCACCGCGCGCCGTTCGTCCGCGACGACGCCTCGGTCGCGAGCCGCGAGGTCGCCGTGCTGCGCTACACCTACGACGAGCGCATCGAGGACGGGTTCTACGCCGCGCGCGCGCTGGAGCGGCTGCATGCGCTGCTGGCCGAGCCGGGCAGGCTCGTCGGCTAGGGTCGGGGGCACCGGGGCGTCGGACACGGAGTGGGACCCCGCCGTCCGGCGGACCGGCCGACGCCCCACTCCGTGTCCGACGCCCTGGTGCCCCCTTCGATCGTCGACGAAGGTGCCGTTCGGCGAGCCGGCTTGGGTGCGGGAGTCCGGCTAGCGTTCCTTGCGGGGGGTGATCGTGGTGCCCGAGCGCTGGCGCATGGTCTCGGCGGCGTCCTTGGCGTCGCCGATCGCGCCCCGCACCAGCGCCTGACGGAAGTGCTCGGCCATGGCGCGCATCATCGCGCCCTCCTGCGGGTCGCCGGTGCTCGCGAGCGCGGCCAGCCGGTCCATCGCCTGGCCGATCTTGACGACGGCGGCGGGGACGTCGCCGCGGCCGCGAGCGGAGAGCGCTTCCCGGAGCAGCGTCTCCACCTGGCCGACGTTGCCGGCCTCCTTCGGGTCGAGGAGCAGTTTCAGCTCGTGCATGCGCCCGAAGAAGACCTCGAGCGCCTCGGGGAAGCTGATCAGGTGCGAGTGTCCGCCGGGCGGCTCGTCGGCCATGGCGCGAGGCTAGTCGCGGGCTCCCCGGCGTGCAACAAGGACCGATGCTCTACGTCATCATCGGCCACGACGCGCCCGACGCCCGCGAGAAGCGCCTGCAGGTCCGCCCGGCCCACCTCGAGCACCTGAAGCCGCTCTCCGACGCGGGCCGCGTGAAGCTCGCCGGCCCGCTGCTCGATCGCACCGGCAGCCTGATCGTGCTCGAGGCCGCGTCGCTCGCCGAGGTGTGGGGCATCGTCGCCCGCGATCCCTACGTGACCGAGGGGATCTTCAACCGCGTCGACGTGAAGCCGTTCACGCAGGTCTTCCCGTAGCCGTCACGCGACCAGCACCGCGCCGCCGCGCCCCGTCCGCCGCCGGCACCCGGCGACGACGCGCCCGGCCGCCGCACGGGCGCGCCCCGGCTCCGCGAGCGCGATCACCGCGCCGCCGAAGCCGCCCCCGGTGAGGCGCGCGCCGTGGACGCCGGGTTCGGCGCAGGCGAGCGCGACCAGCAGGTCGACGTCCGGCGTCGACACCGCGAAGTCGTCGCGCTGGGAGGCGTGCGAGGCGACCATCAGCCGGCCAAGCGCCGCCACGTCGCCGGCCCGGAGTGCGGCGGCCGCCGCCAGCACCCGCGCGTTCTCCGTGACGACGTGCCGCGCGCGCCGGTCGAGCGGCGGCGGCAGAGGCGCGAGCGCGCCCGGGTCGGTCACGTCTCTCAGCTGCGCCACGCCGAGCCGCGCGGCCGCCGCCTCGCACTCGCTGCGGCGCGTGTTGTAGTCGCCGCTCGCGTGGGCGTGCGCGACGCCCGAGTCGAGCACGAGGAGCGTCGCCCCGGGCGGGAGCGCGAACCGCTCGTAGGCGAGCGAGCGGGCGTCGAGGAAGAGCGCGTGCCGCTCGTCGGCGAGGCTCGCCGCCATCTGATCCATCACGCCGACGCGCGCCCCCACGAAGTCGTACTCCGCGCGATGCGCCGCAAGCGTCAGCGCGACGTCGTCGAGCGCGAGGTCGAAGGCGGCACGAAGGGCACGGAGGAGCGCCACCGTGAGCGCGGCGCTGGACGCGAGCCCGCGGCCGATCGGCACGTCGGACGTGATCCGCGCGTCGAAGCCCGAGACCGCCGGCCCGGCGACGCCGAGCACGTGCGTGCTG
>Ga0335069_10009601_pt1 | contig 13766 bp, 13 predicted proteins | sample Lox_Sample_11_FD_206714 | JGI IMG/M metagenome (GOLD analysis project Ga0335069, IMG submission 206714) | Soil microbial communities from Loxahatchee National Wildlife Refuge, Florida, United States - Lox_Sample_1.1 | ecosystem: Environmental > Terrestrial > Soil > Wetlands | place: USA... | reverse complement strand
GCCGATCACTTCATGCGGCTTTTGCCACGCGTCGCGCTTCGGATCGTCGAATTCCTTCGCCCACCGTTGCGCATCGCTAAAGCTGTGATCGTGGGTGTGCGGCGCCTGTGCCGCCACCTGCGCGGCAATCCCCAGCGCGACCAGCAATGCCGGAATCCGCAGGACTCGATTCGAGAGGGAAATCATGGAAGTGCCCCCTTCTCATACCACGTTTTGCTTGCATTGACGACCCGCACCACCAGCAGCATCACCGGCACTTCGATAAGAACGCCGACCACGGTGGCGAGCGCGGCGCCGGATTCGAAGCCGAACAGGCTGATTGCCGCTGCCACCGCCAGTTCAAAAAAATTCGAGGCTCCGATCAACGCCGACGGGCAGGCCACGCTGTGCTTCTCCCCTGCTGCCCTGTTCAGCAGGTAAGCGAGCGTGGAATTGAAGAAGACCTGGATCAGGATCGGCACCGCCAGCAGCGCGATGATCAGCGGCTGCTCGAGGATCGCATTGCCCTGGAACGCGAACAGGAGAACCAGCGTGAGCAGCAGCGCTGCGACGGACCACGGCTGGATCCTTGCCATCGCTGCATCGAATGCGCTCTGACCGTGCGCTAGCAGCACCTTGCGGATTATCTGCGCGAGGATTACGGGGATCACGATGTAGAGGACAACCGACGTCAGCAGCGTGTCCCAGGGCACGGTGATCGATGAAATGCCGAGCAGCAATGCCACGATGGGCGCGAAGGCGAAGATCATGATCACGTCGTTGAGCGCCACCTGCGACAGCGTGAAGTAGGCATCGCCGTTTGTGAGCCTGCTCCAGACGAATACCATCGCAGTGCACGGCGCCGCGGCGAGCAGGATAAGTCCGGCGATGTAGCTGTCGATCTGGTCTGCGGGCAGCAGCGGCGCAAACAGCACGCGGATGAACAGCCAGGCGAGGAAGGCCATCGAGAACGGCTTCACCAGCCAGTTGATGACCAGCGTCACGCCAATTCCCTTGAGATGGTCCTTTACCTGGTGCAGCGCGCCGAAGTCGATCTTCAGCAGCATCGGGATGATCATCACCCAGATGAGCAGCCCGACCGGGATATTGACCCGCGCCACCTCCATCGCGCCGAGCGCGCGCACCGGGATGGGCAGCGCCTGGCCGAGCGCAATGCCGGCGACGATGCATAGACCTACCCAGAGCGTGAGCCAACGCTCGAATACGCTCATCGTCCGGGTGTCGCGCCGATTTCGTCCAGCTTCCTCTTGAGTGCCAGGCGGTCCAGCTTCTCAAGCGGCAAGTTTACGAGCAGGTTGATGCGCGCCGAGAGGGCGGAGAACGCCTGCCGGAACGCGTAGCGCTTGTCCTCGTCGCTTCCCTCAACTGCGGCGGGATCGGGCACGCCCCAGTGCGCGGTCATCGGCTGGCCGGGCCAGTAGGGACAGGGCTCGGCCGCCGCGTTGTCGCAGACGGTGAAGACGAAATCCATCTTCGGCGCACCCGGCTGCGCGAATTCGTCCCAGCTCTTGGAGCGCAAGACCGAGGTGTCGATGCGGCTATGCTGGAGCAGTTCGAGCGCGAACAGGTTGATTCGGCCCGCAGGCCGGCTGCCGGCGCTGTAGGCCCTGAAGCGGCCCTTGCCTGCCGCATTCAGGTAGGCCTCGGCGAGGATCGAGCGGGCGGAGTTGCCCGTGCAAAGGAACAGGACGTTCATCGCGCCGCCCTGTTCCGGCGCGCCGCAACGGGCGCGCAGGACTGCCCGCCGCAGCAGTTCTCGGTCAGGTAGCCGACGAGCTTGTTCATGTTTTCGAAATCGGCGCTGTAGATGACGAAGCGCCCTTCCTGGCGGCTTTGCGCAAGTCCTGCGCGCGTCAATCCGGCGAGGTGGAACGAAAGCGTGGCGGGCGGCAGGTCGAGCTTGTCACCGATGGCGCCGGCGGCGATGCCGCTCGGACCCGCCTGCACCAGCAGGCGGAAGATCGCGAGCCGTGAGTTTTGCGCCAGGCCGCTGAGCGCCTGGACTGCCTGGGTCATTTCCATATTTCTAGAATAATGGAAACGATGTGCCGGGGTCAACCCCGAATGCTGGCACCCGCCTAAGCGGCGGCCGCCTTGCGAACCGTGGCCGCTATCGATTTAGCTGCGGATTCAATGGCTTCGCGAGGTTCGCCTTCGACCATGACGCGCAGCACGGGCTCGGTCCCGGAAGGCCTGAGGAGCACGCGGCCGCGGCCGTTGAGCGAGCGCTCGGCGCGCGATTGGGCGTCGGCGATCGCCTGGTGCTTCTTCCAGTCGAAGCCCTTGGGCACTTCGACGTTCAGCAGCACCTGCGGGTACATCGACAGCTCCGCGGTCAGCTCGGCGAGCGGCTTGCCCGATTCGCGCATCGCCGTGAGGACCTGCAACGCGGAGACGATGCCGTCGCCGGTGGTGTGCTTGTCCAGGCAGATGATGTGCCCCGAGTTCTCCCCACCGAGCAGCCACTTGCGCTCGCGCAGCATCTCGAGCACGTAGCGGTCGCCGACGCGCGCGCGCGCGAAAGGCACGCCCATGGCGGCGAGTGCCTTCTCGAAAGCGAGGTTGGTCATCTGCGTCCCCGCGACGCCCGCGATCTTGTCCTTCGCGGCTCGGTGCTTGACGATGGCATACAGCAGCTGGTCGCCGTCGTACGACCGGCCCTGCCGGTCCACGATCACCAGCCGGTCGGCATCTCCATCCAGCGCGATGCCGAGGTCGGCGGACTGCTTCTTCACCTCCTTGACGAGGTTGCCGGTCGCGGTGGCGCCGAAGGCGTCGTTGATGTTGAAGCCGTCGGGCGCGATGCCTATCGAGACCACATCCGCGCCCAGTTCGTGGAACACATGCGGCGCGACGTCGTAGGCGGCGCCGTGGGCGCAATCCACCACGATCTTCAGCCCCTTCAGGTCGAGTTCGTTCGGGAACGTCGATTTGCAGAACTCGACATAGCGCCCCTGCGCGTCGTCCACCCGGCGCGCGCGCCCGAGCTTCGCCGATTCGTTGCAGCCGATCGGCTGGCCGAGCATGCGCTCGATCTCGGCCTCCATCGCGTCCGGCAGCTTGAAGCCGTCGCGCGAAAAGAACTTGATACCGTTATCGGCGTACGGATTGTGCGACGCGCTGATGACCACGCCCGCCGCGAGGCGCAACGCGCGCGTGAGATAGGCCACCCCCGGCGTGGGCAACGGGCCGCACAGCAGCACATCCACGCCGGCCGCCGAAAAGCCGGCTTCCAGCGCGGCCTCGATCATGTAGCCGGAAATGCGGGTGTCCTTGCCGACGAGAACCGCGGGATGGGCGCCGCTGCCGCCCACCTTCCCCGCCAGCACCTTGCCCGCGGCATAGCCCAGGCGCAGGACGAAATCTGGCGTCATCGGCGCCTGCCCGACCGTTCCCCGTACCCCGTCGGTACCGAAAAAATTCCGCTTCATCGGCGCCACGCGCGCCATACGGCAATCACGTCCCGGGTCTCCTTCACGTCATGCACCCGCAGTATTGTCGCGCCACCCTGCAAAGCGAGCAAAGCGGCCGCCAGGCTGCCCGCCAGGCGCTCCTCGACGGGCCGCCCGGTCACGGCTCCCAGCGTCGACTTGCGCGACCAGCCGGCGACCACCGGCACCCCGAGCCCCGTCAGCGCCGCGAGCTCGCGGAGCAGCCGGAAATTGTGCTCCGGCGTCTTGCCGAAGCCGAAACCGGGGTCGATCGCTATGCGGTCTCTTGCGATCTTTTTTCGTTCGCATTCCAGGATTCGTTGTTCGAGAAAATCCTTTACCTCGACGACGACGTCATCGTAGCGCGGTGCCTGCTGCATGGTGGCCGGGTCGCCCTTCTTGTGCATCAGGCACACCGCGCAGTCGCTGGCGGCGACCGCCTCGAGCGCTCCCGGCGCCAGAAGCGCCTCGATGTCGTTGATCATGGAAGCGCCTTCCGCGAGCGCCGCGCGCATCACGGAAGGCCTGCGCGTATCGACGGATACCGGGACATCCTTTAAAGCCTTCAACACCGGAACTACGCGCAGAAGCTCTTCGTCCTCCGCAACGGCCCGGGCGCCGGGCCGCGAGGACTCGCCGCCGATATCGACGATGTCGGCGCCCTCCTCGATCAGGCGGCGGCCATGCGCTACCGCCGCCTTCGGATCGAGGAATTTCCCGCCGTCGGAAAACGAATCGGGCGTGACGTTCACCACGCCCATCAGCAGCGGGCGGTCCAGCGGCAGCGCGAACCTGCCGCAGCGCAGGACGCCGGTCAGGCGGAAGCTGCGGGAGCGGCTGCGCCCTGCGCGCCGTCGGTCGGGGCGCTGGGCGCGCTGCCCGCGGCGGGCGCCTTGGGCGAGCGCGGCGGCTTGCCGGCCATGATGTCGTTCAACTGGTCGGAGTCGAGCGTTTCCCAATCCAGCAGAGCGCGCGCCATCGTTTCGACCTTGTCGCGGTTTTCCTCGAGCAGCCGGCGCGCGAGCTTGTACTGCTCGTCGATGATGCGGCGGATCTCCGAGTCGACCTTCTGCAGCGTCGACTCGGACACGTTCTTGTGCGTGGTGATCGAGCGGCCGAGGAACACTTCGCCCTCGTTCTCGCCATACACCATCGTGCCGAGCGCATCCGACATGCCCCACTGAGTGACCATGCGGCGCGCGATCTCGGTGGCGCGCTCGAAGTCGTTCGACGCGCCGGTGGTCATCTGGTTCATGAACAGCTCCTCGGCGATGCGGCCGCCGAACAGCACGGTGATGGTGTTGAGCAGCCGCTCGCGGTCCTGGCTGTAGCGGTCCTCCGTCGGCAGCTGCATGGTGACGCCGAGCGCGCGCCCGCGCGGGATGATCGTCACCTTGTGCACCGGGTCGGTCTTGGGAAGGAGCTTGGCGACCACCGCGTGCCCGGACTCGTGGTACGCGGTGTTCTTGCGCTCCTCCTCGGGCATCACCATCGAGCGCCGCTCGGCGCCCATGATGACCTTGTCCTTCGCCATCTCGAAGTCGTCCATGTCCACCAGGCGCTTGTTCTTGCGCGCGGCGAAGAGGGCCGCTTCGTTGACGAGATTCGCGAGGTCCGCGCCCGAGAAGCCGGGCGTGCCGCGCGCGATGATGTCGGCCTTCACGTCGGGCGCGAGCGGCACCTTGCGCATGTGGACCAGGAGAATCTGCTCGCGGCCGCGGATGTCGGGCAGCGGCACCACCACCTGGCGGTCGAAGCGGCCGGGCCGCATCAGCGCCGGGTCGAGAACGTCCGGGCGGTTGGTCGCCGCGATCACGATCACTCCCGCGGTCCCCTCGAAGCCGTCCATCTCCACCAGCAGCTGGTTCAGCGTCTGCTCGCGCTCGTCGTTGCCGCCGCCAAGGCCGGCGCCGCGCTGGCGGCCGACGGCGTCGATCTCGTCGATGAACACGATGCAGGGCGCGTGCTTCTTCGCCTGCTCGAACATGTCGCGCACGCGCGCCGCGCCGACGCCGACGAACATCTCGACGAAATCGGAGCCCGAAATGGAGAAGAACGGCACCTTCGCCTCGCCCGCGATGGCGCGCGCGAGCAGCGTCTTGCCGGTTCCCGGATTGCCGACCATCAGCACGCCGCGCGGAATGCGCCCGCCGAGCTTCTGGAACTTGGTCGGGTCGCGCAGGAAATCCACCAGCTCGGAAACTTCCTCCTTCGCTTCCTCGCAGCCCGCGACGTCGGCGAAGGTCACCGTGTTGGTCGATTCATCGAGCATCCGCGCGCGGGACTTGCCGAAGCTGAACGCGCCGCCGCGCCCGCCGCCCTGCATCTGGCGCATGAAGAAGATCCACACCCCGATCAGCAGCAGCATCGGGAACCAGGACACGAAGATGTTCATGAGGAGGGACGGTTCCTCCTCGGGCTTCGCCTCGACCTTGACGCCGTATTTGAGCAGATCGGAAACCAGCCAGATGTCGCCGGGCGAATAGCTCACGACGCTCTTGCCGTCGGTGGTCGTGGCCTTGAGCTGCCGGCCCTCGATCGTCACCTTGGCGATGCGCCCAGCCTTCACCTCCTCCAGGAATTGCGAGTACTCCAGCGGCGAGCGCGCCGCCTGGCGGGTATTGAACTGGTTGAACACCGTCATCAGCACCAGTCCGATGACCAGCCAGATGACCAGGTTTTTAAGCATGTTATTCAAGGAGATGCTCCTTACGCGGCACGCGGCCGGACGGACAGTTTACGCGGTTTTGCGGTTGCAAAAAAGTCTTCGATATCAAAGAGTTTTTGGACCTCTGGCGAGCAGATAGGTTTCTCGGGATTCGTCGCGGGATGCGGCGGGCTTGAGGGTCCGCACCTCGCGGAAAACGCCCTTCATTTCCTTGAGGACGGCCGCGAACTCTTCTCCCTGGAATACCTTCACGAGAAAAGCGCCGGCCGGCTGCAGCTGCGCGCGGCAGAAATCGATCGCCGTGCGCACCAGTTCCGCTGCGCGCGCCTGGTCCGCCGAGGCGATGCCCGAGATGTTCGGCGACAGGTCGGACAGCACCAAGTCGGCCTTCTGGCCACCAAGGGCCGCCGCCAGTTGCGCCCGGACGCCCTCCTGCCTGAAATCGCCGCGCAGAATCATCACCCCGGAGATGGGGACGATATCGAGCAGATCAACCGCGATTACCTTGCCACGGGCGCCGATTTTCCGCGCCGCGACCTGGGCCCAGCCGCCGGGCGCGGCGCCCAGGTCCACCACTTTCGCACCGGGAACGAGCAGCCGCTCGCGGGCGTCTATCTCGATCAGCTTGAATGCGGCGCGCGAGCGGTAGCCCTCCGACCGGGCTTTGCGCACGTAGGGGTCCTTGACGTGGCGCTGCAGCCACCTGCCGCTCGACTTCGACTTGGCGATTGGGAAACCTCTGATACAAGACCGACTCTAGCGGGTGTAGGCTGCGGGTGCAAAAGATGGAGCCCGGAATGATCAGAGCAAAGAGTCTCGCGATGTCCCTCGTGCTGGGCGCCGCCTTCGTTTCGGGCTGCGCCTCCTACGATGGGCGCGGCCTGGTTCCCGGCAAGTCGACGGCCGCGGAGGTCGAGCAACTCATGGGCGCGCCCGCGGAGAAGATGGTCGAGCCCACAGGCGATAGCGTCTGGTTCTATCCGCGCGGCCCGATGGGCCGGCACACCTACGCGGTGCGCGTCGCGCCCAACGGCGTGATGCGCGATATCGAGCAGCGCCTTACCGTCGAGAACCTGTCAAAGCTGTTCGCTGGCGAGACGACGGCCAGGGACGTGCGCGTGTTGTTCGGGCCCCCGAGCCGCGTCTTCCGCAACGACCGGCTGCAGCGCGACATCTGGGAATACCCCATGAAAAACCAGATCGACATGGACTACAGCCTCTTTGCGCAGTTTTCGTACGACGGCGTCCTGCGCGAGGCGCTGTTCCTGCGCGATCCCAAGTACGACGCCGGCCCCGGCGGCTACAACTGAGCCTCGTGTGACGCCGGCGGAACGCAAGGCGCTGAAGGCCCGCGCCCATCCGCTCGACCCGATCGTTCATCTCGGCGGCAAAGGCCTGACCGAGGCGGTCATCGCCGAAATCGGCCGCGCGCTGGACGCGCATGAGCTGATCAAGGTGAGAGCCGCCAGCCTTGAACGCGACGCTCGCGAGGCGGCATTCGCGGAAATCTGCGCCCGCCTCGACGCGCAGCCGGTCCAGCACATCGGCAAGGTGCTGGTCCTCTACCGCAAGAAGCCCGAAACGGGCTGAGCCGCAGCTTGCGCGGCTACTCGAAGCGCACGTCGAGGATTTCGTAGTGTTTGACGCCGCCGGGCGTCTGCACGTCCACGATGTCGCCGGATTCCTTGCCGATCAGGGCGCGCGCGATCGGCGAATTGATCGAGATGCGCCCCTCCTTGATGTCGGCCTCGTCGTCGCCGACGATCTGGTAGGTCGTTGGCGGCTTGCCCTTTTCCTCCAGCTCGACCGTGCTGCCGAACACGCAGCGCCCGTCCGAGTCGACGAGCTTCGGGTCGATGATCTGCGCATTGCCGAGCTTCGCCTCGAGTTCCGCGATGCGGCCCTCGATGAAGCCCTGCTGCGCCCGCGCCGCGTCGTACTCGGCGTTCTCCGACAGGTCGCCGTGCGCCCGCGCCTCGGCGATTGCCGCGATCACCCGCGGCCGCGCCTCCGCCTTCAGGCGCTGCAGCTCGGCGCGCAGCAGCTCGGCGCCGCGGATGGTCATCGGGGTCTTGGCCATGATCCCAGTCTATAGTGGATAGTGGATGCGGTGCGGTGCGGTGCGCCTAGTCTAATGCAGCCGGGCGTGCAGATCCTGCAGCCGGTACGGCTCCAGGGCCGCCAGCGCCCGCATGCCGGTGCAGGCGGCGCGCGCCCCGGCGATGGTCGTGTAGTAGGTCACCCGCTGCGCGAGCGCGGTAGTGCGGATCGACCGCGAGTCCGAGATCGCGGTGCGCGTGTCCTCGACCGTGTTGACGATGATGCTGATGTCGCCGTTCTTGATCATGTCCACGATGTGCGGCCGGCCCTCGGCGACCTTGTTCACCAGTTCCACCTCGACGCCGTGCGCCCGCAGCACCTGGCCGGTGCCGCGCGTCGACACCACCGCGAAGCCGAGCTGGATAAGGTCGCGCGCCACCGTGACCGCGGTCACCTTGTCGCCATCGCGCACGCTGACGAAGGCGCGCCCGCCCTTGGGCAGCTTCACCCCCGCCGCCACCTGGGACTTGATGAACGCCTCGCCAAAGCTCCTGCCCACGCCCATCACCTCGCCGGTCGACTTCATCTCCGGCCCGAGGATCGTGTCAACCCCCGGGAACTTCACGAATGGGAACACCGATTCCTTCACGGAAAAGTACGGCGGCACCACTTCGTGGCGCACACCCTGCTTCTCCAAAGTAATGCCCGCCATGCAGCGCGCCGCGATCTTGGCCCACGGAATGCCGGTCGCCTTGGAAACGAAGGGCACGGTGCGAGAGGCGCGCGGGTTGACCTCCAGCACGTAGACCGTATCGCCCTGGATGGCGTACTGCACGTTCATCAGGCCGACCACGTTCAGCGCCCGCGCGAGCAGCACCGTCTGCCGGTGCAGCTCGCGCTCGAGGTGGCTCGCGATGGAATGCGGCGGCAGGCAGCAGGCCGAGTCGCCCGAATGCACGCCCGCCTGCTCGATGTGCTCCATGATCCCGGAGATCAGCACGTCCTTGCCGTCCGACACCGCGTCCACGTCCACCTCGATTGCGTTCGACAGGTAGCGGTCGAGCAGCACCGGCGAATCGTTGGACACCTTCACCGCGACCGTCATGTACCGCTCGAGCTCCGACTGCTGGTGCACGATCTCCATCGCGCGGCCGCCCAGTACGTAGCTCGGACGCACCACCACCGGATAGCCGATTTCCTCGGCGAGCTTGATCGCCTGCTCCGCGGAACGCGCGGTGCGGTTCGGCGGCTGGCGCAGCTCGATCCGGTGCAGCAGCTTCTGGAACCGCTCGCGGTCTTCGGCGACATCGATCATGTCGGCGCTGGTGCCGATGATCGGCACACCCGCCGCGGCGAGGTCGCGCGCGAGTTTCAGCGGCGTCTGCCCGCCGTACTGGACGATCACGCCGAAGGGCTTTTCCTTGTCGACGATCTCGAGCACGTCTTCCAGGGTGAGCGGCTCGAAGTAGAGCCGGTCCGAGGTGTCGTAGTCGGTGGAGACCGTCTCCGGATTGCAGTTGACCATGATGGTCTCGAAGCCGTCCTCGCGCAGCGCGAGCGCCGCGTGCACGCAGCAATAGTCGAACTCGATGCCCTGCCCGATCCGGTTCGGACCGCCGCCGAGCACCATGACCTTTTTCTTCGCCGTCGGCTCCGCCTCGCACTCCTCCTCGTAGGTGGAGTACATGTACGCGGTGCGCGTCGCGAATTCCGCGGCGCAGGTGTCCACCCGCTTGTACACCGGGCGGATGCCGAGCGCATGCCGCTTTTCCCGGATGCGCTTCTCATCGGTGTTGAAAAGATAGGCAAGCCGGCGGTCGGAGAAGCCCTTTCTCTTCAACTCGATCAGTTTTTCTTTCCCGATGTCCTCGAGCCGCCGATCGTCCAATTCCATTTCCAAATCGACGATTTCCTTGATCTGGGCGAGAAACCACGGGTCGATGTGCGTCAGCCGGTGCACCTCGTCGAGCGTGAAGCCGCTCTCGAAGGCATCGCCTACGTACCAGATGCGCTCCGGCCCGGGGTCGCCGAGCTCCTGCTCCAGCGTCTCGCGGTCGCGCGTCTTCTGGTTCAGGCCGTCGACGCCCACCTCCAGGCCGCGCAGCGCCTTCTGGAACGATTCCTGGAAGGTGCGCCCTATGGCCATTACCTCGCCGACCGACTTCATCTGCGTGGTGAGGCGGTCGTTCGCCTGGGGAAACTTCTCGAACGCGAAGCGCGGCACCTTGACGACGACGTAGTCGATGGACGGCTCGAACGAGGCGGGCGTCGCCCCGCCGGTCACCTCGTTCCTCACTTCGTCTAGCGTGTAGCCCACCGCAAGCTTCGCAGCCACCTTGGCGATCGGAAATCCTGTGGCCTTCGAGGCAAGCGCCGAGGAGCGCGACACGCGCGGGTTCATCTCGATCACCACCATGCGCCCGTCCCGCGGGTTGATGGCGAACTGCACGTTCGAGCCGCCCGTATCCACCCCGATCTCGCGCAATACCGCGATCGAGGCGTCGCGCAGGATCTGGTATTCCTTGTCGGTCAGCGTCTGCGACGGCGCCACCGTGATGGAGTCGCCGGTATGCACGCCCATCGGGTCGAGGTTCTCGATCGAGCAGACGATGATGCAGTTGTCCGCCCTGTCGCGGACCACCTCCATCTCGAATTCCTTCCAGCCGATCAGCGACTCCTCGATCAGCAGCTCGTGCGTCGGCGAGGCCTCCAGGCCGCGCTCGCAGATGGCGACGAATTCCTCGCGGTTGTAGGCGATCCCGCCACCGGTGCCGCCCAGCGTGAACGAAGGGCGGATCACCACCGGATAGCCCAGGCTCGCCTGCACCTGAAGCGCCTCCTCCATCGAATGCGCGAGCGAGGAGCGCGCCGAGGCGAGTCCGATGCGGGTCATCGCCTGCTTGAACTTCTCGCGGTCCTCGGCCTTGTCGATCGCCTCGCGCGAGGCGCCGATCATCTCGACGCGGAATTTCTCCAGCACGCCGTTCTTCGCCAGATCCAGGGCGCAGTTGAGCGCGGTCTGCCCGCCCATGGTCGGCAGCAGCGCGTCCGGGCGCTCCTTGTCGATGATCCGCGCCACCGTGCGCCAGTTGATCGGCTCGATGTAGGTGGCATCGGCCATCTCCGGGTCGGTCATGATGGTCGCCGGGTTGGAGTTCACCAGCACAACCCGGTAGCCCTCCTCGCGCAGCGCCTTGCAGGCCTGCGCGCCCGAATAGTCGAACTCGCAGGCCTGGCCGATGACGATCGGCCCGGCGCCGATGATGAGAATGCTCTTGATATCAGTTCTTTTTGGCATTTCTTTTTCTAGGATTTCTTCTTCTCTTCCATCATCGCGGCAAACCGATCGAACAGATATCCAATATCGTGCGGACCCGGGCTCGCTTCCGGGTGGCCCTGAAAGCAGAACGCCGGCCGGTCCGTGCGCGCGAGGCCCTGCAGCGAGCCGTCGAACAGCGAAACGTGCGTCGCGCGGAGGTTCCCGGAAATCGTCTTCGGATCGACCGCGAAACCGTGGTTCTGGCTGGTGATCACCACCTGCCCGGTGTCCAGGTCCTTCACCGGGTGGTTGGCCCCGTGATGGCCGAACTTCATCTTCAGCGTCTTCGCGCCCGAGGCGAGCCCCATCAGCTGGTGGCCGAGGCAGATGCCGAACACGGGAATGCGCGTGCTGTCGAGGATCTCGCCGATCGCCTCGATGGCGTAGTCGCAGGGCTCCGGGTCGCCCGGTCCGTTGGAGAGGAACACGCCGTTGGGCTTCAGCCGCAGGACTTCTTTTGCAGGGAATGAAGCAGGGACGACCGTAACGCGCGCGCCGCGCTCGACGATGAGGCGCAGGATGTTGCGCTTGATGCCGTAGTCGTAGGCGACGACGTGAAATTTGAATTCCGGTTTCTTCTCGAAACCCTTGCCCAGGTTCCAGCGGCCTTCGGTCCACTCATACGGCTTGTCGACCGAGACGACCTTCGCCAGGTCCATGCCGGCGAGGCCCGGAAACGTCTTCGCCTCCGCGAGCGCCTTCTGCTCGTCGACGTCCCCGGCCATGAGGCAGCCGTTCTGGGCGCCCTTCTCGCGCAGCAGCCGCGTCAGCCTGCGCGTATCGATGTCGGCGATCGCCACAATCTTCTGCCCCTGCAAATAGGAGCGCAGGTCGCCCTGGCTGCGCCAGTTCGATGCCAGCGGCGGCAGGTCGCGCACCACCAGGCCGGCGGCATGCACCCTGGAGGCTTCCTCGTCTTCGGCGTTGACCCCGGTATTGCCGATATGAGGGCAGGTCAGCGTTACGATCTGGCGGCAGTACGAGGGATCGGTGAGGATCTCCTGGTAGCCGGTCATCGCGGTGTTGAACACCACTTCGCCCGCAGCCAGGCCGCGCGCGCCGATGGAGCGGCCCCGGAACACCGTCCCGTCGGCGAGGACGAGGACGGCGGCATCGAGCGCTGGCACGGCAAACTCCCGGATTAGATGTGAAAAAGCGGAAGAGGCTTGCGCCCCTCCCGCTCGTTTGAGCGACGAATTATACCGCGCCTGCTATCGCAGGCCAAGCGCCACGGCAGGCCGGGCGCTTCTCACTTAAGGCCAAGCACGTCGTTCATGTCGTAGAGCCCGGCCCGCTTGCCGCGCAGGAACTTGGCGGCGCGCAGGGCGCCGAGCGCGTAGGTCATGCGGCTTTGCGATCGGATGGTGACCTCCACCCGCTCGCCCGTGCCGGCGAAGATCACTGTGTGCTCGCCCACGATGTCGCCGCCGCGGATGGCGTGAAAGCCGATCTGCCCGGCGGGCCTGACGCCCGTATCGCCCTGCCTGCCGTAGACCGCGGTCTTCGCCAGGTCGCGCTTGAGCGCCTTGGCCACGATTTCGCCCAGCTTCAGGGCGGTGCCCGAGGGCGCATCGACCTTTTGCCGGTGGTGGGCCTCGACGATCTCCACGTCGTAATCGTCGCCGAGTATTTTCGCGGCCGCTTCGGCGAGCTTGAACACCGCGTTCACGCCGATCGCGAAGTTCGGCGACATGGCGATCGGGATCTTGTGGCCCGCCTGCAGGATGGCCTTGGTCAGCCGCTCCGGAAACCCGGTGGTGCCGATCACGATCGGCTTGCCGAGCCGCGCGCAGGCCGCCAGGTGCTCGATGGTTCCTTCCGGGCGCGTGAAATCGACCAGCACGTCGCCTGCGGCGACCGCCTTGCCGGCATCCGAGCCGACCTTGATCCCGCCGATGCTCGTGCCCACCGCCGCGCTGCCGCGCACGTCGAAGGCCGCGGCGAGCACAAGCGACCGGTCGGCAAGCACGCTTTCGATGAGCGTGCGCCCCATCTTGCCGCCCGCGCCCGCGATCACGATCCTCGTCCCGGCGCGGCTCATAGGCCGATCTTCTCGCGCAGCCGGTCCAACCAGCCGGGCTCCTTCTTCTCTTCTTCCGCGGGCTTGCTCTCCTCAGGTTTCGGGGCCGGGGCTGCCTCGGCCTTTTTCTCGGACTCCGCGGTGCCCCAGTTCTGCGCGGCCTGCGCCGGCTGGGTTGGCTCGGCCGCCGCCTTCGACGCCTCCGGCTTGGGCGATTCCGCCGCCGGCTTTGCCGCCTCCGCGTCCGGCTTCGCGGCCGCCTTCGCCGGAGCTTCGGGCTTCACCAGC
>Ga0335069_10009600_pt1 | contig 13766 bp, 13 predicted proteins | sample Lox_Sample_11_FD_206714 | JGI IMG/M metagenome (GOLD analysis project Ga0335069, IMG submission 206714) | Soil microbial communities from Loxahatchee National Wildlife Refuge, Florida, United States - Lox_Sample_1.1 | ecosystem: Environmental > Terrestrial > Soil > Wetlands | place: USA... | reverse complement strand
AAGTCCTCGGCGAACTGCTCTAGTGTCTCGCTTGGCATTTCCGCCTTCCGCGATTCCCTACTCAGTAGCCGAAATGATTGAGATCATGTCGCGCGGAGCTGTCGAAAACGGCTTGCACGCTGCAAGTGCAAGAGCATAAGACACCTCGCCTACTTCCGAAGCGAGATCCCGTTCAAGAATTCTCGGAAACCCTTCCTCGGGAGAGAGACCTGGGGAAGGCCGAAGCATCGATGCATCGGGCGGCAACAAGCGCAGACGATCGCCGGTGGACGGTGTCGTTCGCATTCGTCCCATCCCGACATTGTCACATCGGTGACCCACTTGTGATATTTCTCAGGAAGAAGCATCGAGCTCGCCTGCTGAAAATGCCACGAGGTTCACGCCATGTCCGAACGCGCCAACCCGAAGATCACGAGCTCGACCGCGTTTGTCCGAGCGGATTTGGAGCGGATCGACGCGTGGTGGCGCGCAGCTAACTATATCTCCGTCGGGCAAATCTATCTGCTCGACAACCGCTGGCGCTCAAGCACATCAAGCCGCGACTCCTCGGTCACTGGGGCACGACGCCGGGCCTGAATTTCATCTATGCACATCTCAATCGCGCGATCAGCGCCCGGGATCTCGACATGATCTACATCGCGGGCCCGGGCCATGGCGGCCCCGGTGTGGTCGCCAACACCTGGCTCGAGGGCACCTATAGCGAAATCTATCCCCACATCCCGCAGAACGCCGTCGGCATGCAGCGCCTGTTCAAGCAGTTCAGCTTCCCCGGCGGGATTCCGAGCCATGCGGCGCCTGAGACCCCCGGATCCATCCATGAGGGAGGAGAGCTCGGCTATGCGCTCTCCCACGCCTATGGCGCCGTGTTCGACAATCCTGACCTCATCGCCGCCTGCATCGTCGGCGACGGTGAAGCCGAAACGGGGCCTTTGGCGACGTCCTGGCATTCGAACAAGTTTCTCAATCCGGCGACCGATGGCGCGGTACTGCCGATCCTTCATCTGAACGGGTACAAGATCGCCAACCCGACGATTCTCGCGCGGATCGGAGCCGACGAGCTCCGCAGCCTGTTCGTCGGCTATGGCTACAAGCCCCATCTCGTTGAAGGCGAGGATCCCAACGCCATGCACCAGCTCATGGCGGCGACCCTCGACAAGGTCTTCGACGAAATACGCACGATCCAGCGGACGGCTCGCGATGGACATCTGGCGACGCGTCCGTCCTGGCCGTTGATCATCCTCAAGACGCCCAAGGGGTGGACCGGCCCGAAGGAAGTCGACGGTCTCAAGACCGAGGGTTTCTGGCGCTCGCATCAGGTGCCGCTCGCCGAACTCGCGACGAAGCCCGAGCATGTGAAACTGCTCGAGAGCTGGATGAAGAGCTACCGGCCCGAAGAGCTCTTCGATGATAATGGCGCGCTACGGTCCGAGATCGCAGCACTTGCACCGGCAGGCGATCGCCGCATGAGTGCCAATCCCCACGCCAATGGCGGGATCTTGATGCGCCCGCTCGATCTGCCGGAGATCGGCGCCTACGCCGTCAAAGTCGAGAAGCCCGGCAAGCGCACGGCCGAGGCGACCGCGGTGATGGCCGGATTTCTCCGTGACGTCATCAAGGCCAATGAGCCGCGGCGCGACTTCCGGCTGTTCGGGCCGGACGAGACGGCCTCCAACCGCCTGTCCCGGGTATTCGAGGTGACCGACCGGGCGTGGGATGCGGAGAGCCTTCCCTATGATGACCATCTGGCCCCAAACGGACGGGTGATGGAAATCCTCTCCGAGCACACCTGCCAGGGCTGGCTCGAAGGCTATCTGCTGACCGGCCGGCACGGGCTGTTCAACTGCTACGAGGCCTTCATCCACATCATCGATTCGATGTTCAATCAGCATGCGAAATGGCTGAAGACCTGCCGCGAAATCCCCTGGCGGCGCCCTATCGCCTCGCTGAACTATCTTCTGACCTCGCATGTCTGGCGCCAGGACCATAACGGCTTCAGCCACCAGGACCCGGGTTTCATCGACTACGTGTGCAACAAGAAGGCGGATATCGTGCGGGTCTATCTGCCGCCCGACGCCAATTCTCTTTTGTTTGTGACGGATCACTGCCTCAGGAGCTGGAACCGGATCAACGTCATCGTTGCTGGCAAGCAGCCTGCGCCGCAATGGCTCGGCATGGATGAAGCGGTCAAGCACTGCACGGCCGGCATCGGCATTTGGGAATGGGCGAGCAACGACCGCGGCAGCGAGCCGGACGTCGTGATGGCCTGCGCCGGCGACGTTCCGACACTGGAGACCCTCGCGGCGGTCGATTTCCTCCGCCAGCACGTTCCTGATCTCAAGATCCGGGTCGTGAACATTGTCGATCTCATGACGCTACAACCCCATGAAGAGCATCCCCACGGGCTGACCGACTACGACTTCGATGCGCTGTTCACGACCGACAAGCCCGTGATCTTTGCGCATCACGGCTATCCCTGGCTGATCCACCGCTTGACCTATCGGCGCACGAACCATCGCAATATCCATGTACGCGGCTACAAGGAAGAGGGCACGACGACCACGCCCTTCGACATGGTCGTCCGCAACGACCTCGATCGCTTCCATCTCGCCTGCGATGTCATCGATCGGTTGCCTCAGCTCGGCCATGCCGCCTACGCAAAGCAGACACTGCGCGACAAGCTGATCGAGCACAGAGCCTACATACGCGAACATGGCGAAGACATGCCCGAGGTGAAGGACTGGCGCTGGCATGATCGGGCCACTGCGGCAGAGGGCGCTATTCCCTGACTGAGCGTGATCCCACGCGCCCGGCGAGAAAGTCCGGAGCGCTTTCATCGCCGCCAACACCTCTCCGAGCCAACAAGCCGGAACGATTGCGACGCGGCGGCACCCATGTGGCCGCGTCCCCGCTTGGCGATCTAGCTTTCGAATCCGAGGGAATGCGGAATGCCAATTGCGTCAGCAGTATGATTGTCTTGCTGCCTGTCCGGGCGTTGACGCCATGGGCTGCTGAGGGCTAAGGCGCCGGTGAGAAGGGAGAACGTGCACCGAGGCGGCCCATCCGCTACGCCGAGGGCGGGCGCTCTTCTTCGATGTCCGGTTCACCCGCCCTGAGAATCTCATAGACATCGGCCGCAGCGCCGGTAAGCGGACGCTCCAACTCGCCGCCGAGATACTCGTCGCTGCTAAGCCAAGTGAAAGCCTCGAGCACCTGCGCCGAAGTGGCGCCGGTCGCCAATATGGCCGATAGCTGATCGTCGCCGATCCGGCCAACGATCGAGCGCACGTCCTCGGCGGCCAGGTGGGATGATTCCTTTGTCGGGTGCACTGCTTCTCCTTTCGGCTCGATTGCGTCAATTCCATGTAAAGATTTCACCGCAGAGGTGCGAAACAGCCTTGATGCACATCAATGGCTCGATTGTCCGCAGAAGGTTAGGACCAATTTCTCGCCCTCCACCATCTCACTCGCGAATTTGACATGCCGGACATCCACCAGCTCGGAAAGATGCTGAATGCACAACGGTCGGCATGAACGCCACCAACTCGAGTTTGCAGCCTGTCCACGCTGGCAGGTTGCAAGCCTTCGATTCGTGATCACGCAGAAGATACTTCAGCCTCTCTTTGCCGGCTGGCGGGCTGGCACGACGGGATGGTGCGAGAAGAACCATCGCTTCGCGATCTCGACTGCCACGAGGTATGCCGCAGTCAGGCCCGCGATCGTCGCCAGCAGGCCGAGCGGCGGAGCAACAAACCCGAACCACGCTGCGAGGGGAGTGAACGGAATGGTGATAGCTGCCAATACGACGGCAAGCGACGTCGCCACCAGAAGAGGGTGCGGCCGGCTCCGATAGGCTCTTCCCCGTGTTCGGATCAAAAAGATCACGAGCACCTGAGTCGCAATCGACTCGATGAACCATCCTGTCTGAAACAGCGGCGCGGAGGCACCGAATACCCACAGCAATGTTCCAAAAGTCAGAAAGTCGAATACCGAACTCACGGACCCGAACGTCAGCATGGAATCTCGAATGAATCCAACGTCCCATCGACGTGGTCGCTCAATCATGTCCTGGTCCACACGATCCATGGGCACGGCAGCTTCAGAGACGTCGTAGAGGAGATTGTTCAGGAGAATCTGCACCGGCAGCATCGGCAGGAAGGGCAAGAATAGCGCGGCCCCGGCCATGGAGAGCATATTTCCGAAGTTCGAGCTGGTTCCCATCATCACGTATTTGACAATGTTAGCGAAGGTGCGCCGGCCTTCGCGCACACCGCGCTCCAGAACTGCGAGATCGGGCTCTAGGAGAATCATTGCGGCCGCTTCCTTGGCCACGTCCACGCCACTATCGACGGAGATGCCGACGTCTGCGGAGTGGAGAGACGGTGCGTCGTTGATGCCGTCGCCGAGATATCCCACTACGTGGCCGCGATGGCGAAGTGCACGGATAACGCGGGCCTTCTGCGCCGGCGTCACGCGGCAGAACAGCGTCGTATCCCGTAGTCGCGCACTCAAGGCCTCGTCTGTGAGGTCGGCCATGGCGCCACCGGTGAGCAGCCCACGAACCGCGATCCCGAGCTGCTCACAAACGAAACGCGTGACGCGCTCGTTGTCGCCGGTGACGATTTTTACATCGACTCCAAGGCGGCCGAGAGCGTCGACCGCTGCACGAGCGGATTTCTTTGGTGGGTCGAGAAAGGCCGCGAATCCCGCGAAGGTGAGCTCCGTCTCGTCGTCGATGCGGGCATGATGTTGCTGGGTTCCAACATCCCGGAACGCAATGCCTAGTGCGCGGAATCCCTGATCGCCGAGAGTATCGAAGAGACGCCGCGCACGCTCATGTGCACTGTCATCAAGCACGCGCATCGCGGCGCTGTTTGCCGCGCGGTAGGAGGTACAGATCTTGAGGACGTCTTCTGGGGCGCCCTTAAGGATCAGAAGATGCTTTCCCTCGCCGGCTGCCAGGACCGAAACGCGTCGGCGCTCGAAATCGAAGGGCACCTCGTCGAGCTTCGTCCAACCGGAGGAATCCGCCCCGCCATGCTCCAGAATTGCCTCATCGAGCGGACTTCTGATGCCGGTTTCGAAGTGGCTGTTGAGGTAAGCGAGCTTGAGCACCTCCGAGCAGTCGTTTCCCTCGAGGTCAAGCTTCCGCATAAGTTTGATCCGTGCTTCGGTGAGAGTACCCGTCTTGTCGCAACAAAGAACATCCATTCCGCCAAGGTCATGGATGGCGCTCAACCGCTTCACAATCACCTTCTCGCGCGCCATTCGGATCGCACCGTGGCCGAGCGTCACAGTCACGATCATCGGCAAAAGTTCAGGCGTAAGTCCGACGGCGAGGGCGAGCGCAAAGAGAAAAGACTGCAGCAGTGGCCGGGCTGCCAGCAGATTCACCAACAGGACAAACAGGATCAGCAGAACCGTGACTCGTACGATCAGCATTCCGAAATCGCGGATGCCGAGCTGGAACGCGGTCGGCGGTGGCTCTCGATGCAGTTCGCTGGAGATCTGGCCGAGCTGAGTTGCGCCGCCCGTGGCAACAACGAGAGCGCGGGCGATTCCACTGACGACGGAGCTTCCCATGAAGACGGTGTTTGCCGTCTTGACCTCAGGAATCGACCATTTGACATGCTTCTCGACGGGATAAGCCTCCCCTGTGAGCAGGGCTTCATTGACGAAGAAGTCGTCGGCCTCGAGCAGGCGCCCGTCCGCTGGCACTAGATCGCCAGCGGAGAGTCGCACTACATCTCCCGGAACCAGGATTCGCGCCGGAATCTCGAGTTCATGCCCATCGCGGATCACCCGGACCCGCAATGCGACCTGTTCCTGCAGTGCTTCCGCCGCGCGCTCTGCTCGGTATTCCTGCAGAAAATCGAGGGATACCGACAGCACCACCACAACAGCAATAATGGCAAAGGAGGCGATATCGTTAGCGAAGGCCGACACTCCCGCAGCGCCGAGGAGTATCAGGACGAGGGGATTAGCAAACCGATGGAGCAGGCCTCGGACAATGGTCAGCCTGCGGCGCTTTACGATCTGATTTGGACCATGGCGGGCGAATCGAGCGGACGCCTCAGTCGAGGTGAGCCCGATCTCGCTGGTCTCGAGCCGACGCAACAGGTCGTTAAGCTCACTGGCATTGATGTCCATGGCTGGGGCGGTTGCTGTCATATCATTTGAGCATTTGGTGATGATGTTCTTCATCAGCGGGAGGCGGCGTGTTTCTTCTCGCGTTGCAGATGTCAGGCAACCCAGCGCAAGCCAAGACCAATCAGCGCAATGCCATTGAGAGCCATGATCAACGGTGTCAGACGAGATATCCCGGCGTGCCAACCTCTCAATCCGAATTGACCGATCCAGCCCACCGCGATCAGGCTCGGCACCGTTCCCACCCAGAACGCGGCCATGCCTGCGGCACCCGCTACAGGCTGCGCCGTCGCGGAAGCGATCGCGACAGCAGCGTAGAGGAGCCCGCACGGCAGAAAACCGAGCACGACGCCGAGCGCGTAGCCTCGCCGCCCGACGGGGTTTTCCGAGAATGGGCGTGCAGCCCAGCTGATGGCGCGCGCCCAGCCTCCAGCAGCGCTGGGAGCGGCGAAGGTCAGAAAGCCTGCGAGGCCCAAGGCCTGGAGAAAGAATGCAACGGCGGCCGCGAAAATCAGAACCGCCGGCAACCAATGCAGCGACCCCAGGTTGGACATCCGGCCGGCGATCGACGCGGCGGCGGCACCGAGCGCCGCATAGGTCGTCAGCCGCCCGGCATGATAGGGTAACAGCAATGCACCCGTCAGCCGCCGCAATTCTCTCATCCTCGTCACGGGCGCAGTGACAAGACGCATCCCCACCTGGCCCAGCACGAATGGCCCGCACATGCCTGTGCAGTGACTGAGGCTTCCGGTCAATCCGGCAAGGAACAACGACGCGATCAGGCCCCCATTGGCAGCCACGGCCGCGCCGCAGTGCTGAAAGCCAGCGGCCAGGAACGTCCAGGATGTGAGGTCGTCGCTCAATCGAACTCCGTAGGCAACCAAAACCTCGCGCAAGAGTCACCGCCGCCAACGGGAACCGTTTGCGGCATGGGGCGCCCCGGGCAATGACCTAGATCAATGCGGGGCCGGACAACGCAGCTATAGGTCCCGTTGGGGCACGCGACAGGGGCAGGCATGTCTGTCCGCGGCCCGGCAAGGGGCTGCATGGCGTTGAGCTCGACATCGTCGCCGAACGTGCTCGCCGTTCGTACCGTTGGCGCGGATCGACCATGGATGTGGTTGCAGGCCGGATGGCGCGATCTACGCCATACGCCGACCGTCAGCCTTGCCTACGGCACCGCCTTCGTAGGCATTAGCTTCGTGCTGACGCTCGGGCTGTGGCTGCTCGACCTCCTCTACCTGCTCCTGCCGCTGGCCGCCGGATTCATGTTTCTGGGCCCGATCCTGGCTATGGGGCTGTATGACGTGAGCCGTCAGCTCGAGCATGACGAGATTCCGACACTCGCCCATGCGCTCGGCGCCTGGCGCGATCGCGGTGGTTCGATCGCGACCATGGGCCTGATCTTGGTGCTGTTTCAGCTCGCCTGGATTCGCATCGCCTTCCTGCTGTTCGCCTTGTTCTTCGGTCTCGAACCCCCGAGCTGGGACAGCCTCATCAACATTGTCTTCTTCACGACGCAGGGCGTGCCCTTCCTGCTCGCTGGGACCGCCATCGGAGGCATTCTCGCCGCGCTCGTCTTCACGATCACCGCCGTAGCCATTCCGATTCTGCTCGAGCGCGACGTCGGCACCATGGCAGCGATCACCACCAGCGTCGCCGCCGTACAAGTGAATTGGCGCGTCATGATCGGCTGGGGTGCGCTGATTGTTGTATTCACGGCTGCCGGACTGGTGACGTTCTATATCGGGCTGGCTGTCACCTTGCCGCTGCTCGGCTACGCCACCTGGCATGCCTATCGCGACCTCGTCGAACCGCCCGGCCGGTGAGCTGGAGTGGCAACAGTCAAAGGGATCAAGTCATCATGGAAGAGACGGCAAAGTGGATCGCCGGCGGACTCGTCAGTCTGGTCGGCATTGTCGGCCTGTTTCTCGCAGCCAACGCCGTCGATGGCGGCATCTACATCTTCGGGCTCGCGCTGGCCGGGTTCTCCATCATCTACGTCTTCGCATTGATCCGTCATGCGTTTGACGAGCGCGACGCGCGTATCGCGGCGCAACCGCGCACTACATGGACAGCGTGAACGAACGGCGCCGCGGCATCGCAAGGAGAGAGGGACATGGACAGGGCTACGACCGGAGCCGTCGGTGTGACAATCCACTATGAGGAGGAGGTCGTCCGTAAGCTCGTCATTGCTTCGGTCTTCTGGGGTGTGGTCGCATTCACCGTCGGCCTGTTCATCGCACTGCAGCTTGCATTCCCGGCGCTGAATCTGGGGCTGGAGTGGACGACGTTCGGACGCCTGAGGCCGGTGCACACCTCGGCCGCCATCTTCGCCTTCGGTGGCAATGCTCTGCTCGCCACGTCGTTCCATGTTGTGCAAAGGACCTGCCGCGTTCCGCTATTCGGGGGTCGTGCGCTCGCTGATTTCGTCTTCTGGGGTTATCAGCTGTTCATCGTGCTGGCGGCATCCGGATATGTGATGGGCATCACCGAGGGCCGCGAGTATGCCGAACCCGAATGGTACGTCGACATTTGGCTGACCATTGTCTGGGTCGCATATCTGGTCGCCTTTCTCGGCACGATCATGAAGCGGCGCGAGCCGCACATCTATGTGGCGAACTGGTTCTATCTGGCCTTCATCGTCACGATCGCCGTACTACACATCGGCAACAATCTTTCGGTGCCGGTGTCGTTCTTCGGCACCAAGAGCTACTCGCTGTTCTCCGGCGTGCAGGACGCGATGCTGCAGTGGTGGTACGGCCACAACGCCGTCGGGTTCTTCCTGACGGCGGGCTTCCTCGGCATCATGTACTACTTCATTCCCAAGCGGGCCGAGCGGCCGGTCTATTCCTACCGGCTTTCAATCATCCACTTCTGGTCCCTGATCTTTCTCTATATCTGGGCGGGCCCGCACCATCTGCACTACACGGCGCTGCCGGACTGGACGCAGACGCTCGGCATGACGTTTTCCGTCATGCTGTGGATGCCGTCCTGGGGCGGAATGATCAATGGCATCATGACGCTGCGGGGGGCCTGGGACAGGCTGCGCACCGATCCGGTGCTGCGCTTCATGGTGACGTCGGTCGCCTTCTATGGCATGTCGACCTTCGAGGGGCCGGTCATGTCGATCAAGGCCGTGAACTCGCTCAGCCATTACACTGACTGGACGATCGGCCATGTGCATTCTGGTGCGCTCGGCTGGGTGGCCTTCGTCGTCTTCGGGGCGATCTATCACCTCGTCCCCGTGCTGTGGAAGCGGAGCGGCCTCTACAGCCTGAAGCTGGTCGACGCGCACTACTGGATCGCGACCATCGGCATCGTCTTCTACATCACGTCCATGTGGATTTCCGGGATCATGCAGGGCTTGATGTGGCGGGCCTACGACGAACTGGGCTTCTTGCAATACGCTTTCATCGAAACGGTCGAGGCGATGCACCCCTACTACATCATTCGGGCGCTCGGCGGCCTGCTCTTCCTGACCGGAGCACTCCTCATGGTCTACAACATCTGGCGCACCATCCGCGGCGGCGCCATGGCCGAACAGCGCTATCCGATACCGGCGCCGGCCCTAGGCGCGGCGGAGTAAGGTCCATGCTGCACGACAAGATGGAGCAGAACTCGATCCTGTTGCTCATCGGCATCCTCGTGACGATCGCCATCGGCGGTCTGGTCGAGATCATGCCGCTCTTCACCATCGGTGAGACGATCGAGAAGGTCTCGGGCATACGCCCTTATTCGCCGCTCGAGCTGGTCGGCCGCAACATTTACATCCGCGAGGGCTGCTACCTCTGCCACAGCCAGCAGATCCGTCCATTCCGCGATGAGGTGGAGCGCTACGGCCACTACAGCCTGGCCGCCGAGAGCATGTACGACCATCCCTTTCAGTGGGGCTCCAAGCGCACCGGTCCCGATCTGGCGCGGGTTGGTGGGCGCTATTCCAACGACTGGCACCGGGCGCACCTGCTCGACCCCCGCGCCGTCGTACCTGGGTCGATCATGCCGTCTTATCCGTTCCTGACGCGGCCACTGCAGGCTGCCGACATCGCGGATCATCTGAAGACCTTGCGGATCGTCGGCGTGCCCTACACTGACGAGATGATCGCCAATGCCATGGCCGACCTTGAGGCGCAGGCCACGCCGAATTCCGACACCAAGGGTCTGCTTGCGCGCTATCCGAAGGCCGTCGTTGGCGACTTTGACGGCAATCCCAAGCAGGTCTCGGAACTCGACGCGCTCATCGCCTATCTGCAGGTGCTGGGTACGATGGTGGATTTCACGGCCTACAAGCCGCAATACGCATCCAATCCGGATGGTCAACCATGACTCTGATCGAGATTGCCAACATGGCCCGCTCGCTCTGGCCGGCCTGGATGATCCTGTTTTTCGCATCCATCGGGCTCTGGGCATTCTGGCCCTCCAACCGGCAGCGGTTCGAGCGCGATGCCTGCATCCCCCTGAACGACGATAAGGCGGAGACCTGAACAATGGCGGGCACGGAACGCGACGCCGTATCGGGGCGGGAGACGACCGGCCATGAATGGGACGGCATCAAAGAACTGAACACGCCGCTGCCGAAATGGTGGCTCTACGTATTCTATGCGACGATCGTCTGGGCAATCGGATACTGGGTGGTGTATCCGGCTTGGCCGAGCCTCAGCGGCTATACGCGCGGTATCCTCGGCTACAACTCGCACGCGCAGTATGCGGATCAGGCGGCGGCCGCTGCCGCGGCGCGTCAGGTATGGACCGATCGGTTCAAGGGCAAGGACATCACCCAGATCGCAGCCGACCCCCAGCTGCTCGACTACGCCATCGCCGGCGGCCGGAGCGTGTTCGCCGCCAACTGCGCGGCCTGCCACGGCTCGGGTGGCCAGGGCGCCAAGGGATTTCCGAACCTGGCTGACGACGACTGGTTATGGGGTGGCGACCTCGCCAGCATCGAGCAGACGATCAGCAACGGCATACGCAACTCCAATGCGGATTCGCGGCAGTCGGAAATGCCTAAGTTCGGCGCCGATGCCTTGCTGACGCCCGAGCAGATCAACGAAGTCGCCGAATACGTGCTCTCATTCTCCAGCCGATCGAAGGACTCGGCAGCGGCCGGTCGCGGCAAGGCGATCTTCGCCGACCAATGCGCCGCCTGCCATGGCGAGAACGGCGAAGGTGTGAAGGACGTGGGCGGCCCGAGCCTGAAGGACGGCATCTGGCTCTATGGCGGCGAGAAGGTCGACATCGTGGCGCAGCTTACCAATCCGCGCATGGGCGTAATGCCCGTCTGGAAGGAACGGCTCGACGACGCCGCGATCAAGATGGTTGCGATCTACGTCCACTCGTTGGGCGGCGGCCAGTAGGACACCGTAGCGATGGCGCTCGCCGCAGAAGCCACGGCCCGGCTGCCGCCGGAGACCCGAGCGCCGCTCTACGCGAACCGAGCAAAGGTTTATCCGCAGCGCATCAGCGGCGTGTTTCGGCGCACCAAATGGGCGGTGCTGATTGCGTTACTCGGCATCTACTATCTCGTGCCCTGGATCCGGTGGGACCGCGGCCCAGGGGCGCCCGACCAGGCCGTGCTTATCGATATGCCGGGGCGCCGCGCCTATTTCTTGTTCATCGAGATCTGGCCGCAGGAAGTGTACTACCTTGCCGGCCTGCTCATCCTCGGCGCGATCGGCCTCTTTCTGGTTACCTCGCTGCTCGGTCGTGTCTGGTGCGGCTTCACCTGCCCCCAGACGGTATGGACCGACCTCTTCATGTGGGTCGAACGCTGGATCGAGGGCGACCGCAACAGGCGCCTGAAGCTGGACGCAGCGCCGCTGTCATTCGCGAAGGCCGGCAAGAAGGTCGCCAAACATGGCGTCTGGCTGGTGATCGCGCTCGTCACCGGCGGCGCCTGGATCATGTATTTCAACGACGCCCCAACCGTCTTGCGCAACATTGTCACGGGCCAGGCCAGCGCCGCGGTCTACGGCTTCGTCGGCCTGTTCACGGCCACCACCTACCTTCTCGCTGGCTGGGCACGCGAACAGGTCTGCATCTACATGTGCCCCTGGCCGCGTTTCCAATCGGCCATGTTCGACGAGCACTCGCTGGTCGTCACCTACGAAGCCTGGCGCGGCGAGCCGCGCGCCAATGCGAAGGCCGGAACATCACCGGAGGGTCGCGGCCATTGCATCGATTGCGGCCTCTGCGTACGCGTCTGTCCGACCGGAATCGATATCCGCAACGGCCAGCAACTCGATTGCATCGGCTGTGGGTTGTGTGTCGACGCCTGCAACAGCGTGATGGCGAAGATGGGTTGGCCGCGCGATCTCATCACCTATGATTCGCTCGCCAACATGGACGCCCGTGCACGCCAGGGGGAGCCTCGCTACCGCTTCCTGCGCGCCCGAACGATCATCTACGCGGCACTGCTTGTCATCGTCGCCGCAATCATGGCAGTCAGCTTGGCGACACGGTCGACCGCCGGGCTGAACGTCCTGCAAGTCCGCGCACCCCTCTTCGTCCGCCTCTCGGACGGCAGCATACGCAACGGGTACACGCTGAAGATCGCCAACAAGGAGCGCGCGGTGAAGACGTTGAGCCTGACTCTCTCGGGGCTTCCCGGGGCCGAGCTCACGGTGATCGGTCGCGAGCGCGCAGCGGACGGTTCGGTCGCCGTGACGATTCCCGCCGACAGCGTCGCCACGTTCAACGCCTTCGTCCGGCTGCCATTCCCGCGTGAGGTGGGCGATGGGGAAACAAGCAGAGAGGACTCCGAGCATTTCACGTTCAAGGGCACGGACGTGACCACCGGTGAGGTCGCCAGCCATGAAGCCGTCTTTTCAGCCCCCGCACACTGACGTGTACGCTCGAAAGGCAGGCGAGCCATCGACACGTGGCCGATGGTATCCGCTGATCTTCGTGTTCGGCATGGCCATCGTCATCGCCGTCAACGGAGTCCTCATCACCACTGCGATCAGCTCGTTCAGCGGGCTGCAGACCGAAACCGCCTACCAGGACGGGTTGACCTACAACGCCACCATCGCGGCGGCGCAGCGCCAGGACCAACTGGGCTGGCAGATTCGCCTGATCACGACGCCGCGCTCTGCCGCCGGCGCCGCGTCACATGCCGTCGACCTCATCGCTGCCTTCACCGATCGGGATGGGCGGCCACTGACGCACCGGTCGGTTGAGGCGCTGTTCCTCCGCCCGACCCTCGCGGGACATGATTTCAGGGTCTCCCTGGCGGACGAAGGCTCCGGGACCTATGGCGCGCCGGTAGAAGCGCCGCTCAGCGGACAATGGGATGTCACTATCCTTGCGCACTATCGCGCAAGCGATGGAGGCGACAGGACATGGCAGACGACGCGGCGCATCTACCTGCCGTAGTCGCCGCCTGCCTCCACTGCGGCAAAGTGGCCCCCGCAAAGGCCGACGGTCCGCCGTTCTGCTGCCGGGGTTGCGCCGCTGCGTATGACCTAATACGGAGCCTCGGGCTGGACCGCTACTATCGACAGCGCCGACTCGATCCGGCGGTGCGGCCGCCGCGACCCGATCCGGATAACGCGGCTCAGGATCTCGATGCCTTCGCACAAATGCGGCCGGACGGCACGGCAACGCTCAACTTAATGGTCGATGGG
>Ga0335069_10009599_pt1 | contig 13766 bp, 15 predicted proteins | sample Lox_Sample_11_FD_206714 | JGI IMG/M metagenome (GOLD analysis project Ga0335069, IMG submission 206714) | Soil microbial communities from Loxahatchee National Wildlife Refuge, Florida, United States - Lox_Sample_1.1 | ecosystem: Environmental > Terrestrial > Soil > Wetlands | place: USA... | reverse complement strand
TGCTCGACCGGGACTACATCAGGCACGGGAGCAGTATCATTGGTGTTCGAGTTCATGGGCATGGCGTAGAGTCTAAATCAGTTACACGAATAGACAAGCCCTAGTGCCTGATTTGTGGGCTTACCGGACAAATGGGTACCAGGACTAAACGGGTGTACACTGATCTTCCCCTCCTCCACCGCAAATCCCTGCGGAGCCTCCCATGACCGAAGAACGCAAACACGCAATACTCTTTGCCGCGACGCTCCTCTGCGCGCGGAAGATTATCGACCTCGTCGACTCGCCCGACCACGAGAAGATGGGCAAGCGCCATTGGCTCGGAGTGTTCGAGAAAGAAGCTCTCGAGCACGTTGCGGCGCTGATGGAGAAGATCGACGAGCGGTGGCCGCAAGGTTAAAGGTTTTTTGCAGAGCATTCACCTCCCGAAGAGCAAAGGCGCAGAGAATCCCGTCGGCTTCATGGCCCTAATTCACGGTCGCGGCCGCGGTGGCCTCATCCTGTGTAGAGTTCATGAGGCGCCTGTAATACTCGATCAACCCGGAGTAGGACCCGCGGAAACGCGCAGCGGTCTGGCTCCACGCGTCCACTTGGTCATCGTGGCTGCCGTTCGGGAAAGCCGCGCACTCTTCGATGAACTCGTCACCAAGAGAATTCTTCGGGATGTAGTAGTTTCCTGCCTCGACTTCCGGTGCGCCGGCCTGCGCGCGGGCTTCCTTGCTGCCTTGCGGAGTGACGGCGATGATACCGGAAAGCTGGTTTTTGAGCACGTTGATGATCGCGGGACCGTTGGCCTTGTCTTCGACAAGCTTGGCCGTCGCCTGTGGCCATTTCGCCGAGAGAGCTCGCATCGCCTGGACGGTTTCGCTGAAACTCATCCGGCGGCGCACCTGGTCGAGCAGATATTTGTTTGCGCCGACTCTGCCCCACACCTGACCCACAACGTAGTCGGACGTTTTCGTTTCCTTGAATGCCAGATCCCACGATTGAATCACCTCATCGAATCGCGGCGGAATGGCCTCGTAACGGCGCCACCAAGCGCGCTGTAGGATGCCGCCTTCCAGCGGTGACGGCCGCTGCTGATACTGACCCGCGTATGCGTAAGATCCGAGTCGGACTTTCGCCTGGTCGAGCACCTTGCGGTCAAATCTCTCCTCCCACAGCAATTCTCCCGGCTTGCGCATGTGCACGCGGCCGGAGACAGGGAATTTTCTGGTCTCTTCGACTTCGGCCTCGGCGGGGAGAACAAGCTGGTCCCAGCCGGCCCCAGAGATCAAATGCCCGGTGAGATCGTCCTCGTGAAGCCTTTGCATGATGACCACAATCGCGCCTTTCTTTGGCTGATCGAGGCGCGTCGAAAGTGTGATGTCGAAATGGCGCAATGCAGTAAGCCGTTCGGCCTCGGAAAGAGCCTGCAAGGGGTTGTGTGGGTCATCACAAACGATAAAATCCGCGCCTTTTCCGGTGATCGAGCCGCCCGTCGAGGTGGCGATCATGTGCCCGCGGGCATCATTCTGGAATTCGCTTTTCAGATTGGCATCTTCCCGAAAACTCACCTGGTCACCCCAAAGAGACTGATACCAGGGCGAACTGAGAAGCGTGCGCCGGTCGAGGGAGTGCTTGATTGAGAGTGAATCCGCGTAGCTCGAACAGATGAAACGCGCGTGCGGTTCCGTGGTCCACACCCAGCAAGGAAAGAAAACCGTGGTCAGCAAACTCTTGCAATGGCGCGGAGGAATGTTCACGATAAGGCGGCGAATCTCACGCCGGCGCACAAGGGTCAAGTATTCGGCGATCAGGTCGATATGCCAGTTGTCGAGGAAGGGCGTTGCGGGCTCGAGGATATGCCACGCCTGGCGGACAAAGCCGCCAAAGTCATTCTCGGCCAGAAGCCGGTACGCTTTCCTCTTCTCCGACTCGGTCAATAGGGATAAAGCGGGAGCGCTCGATGAGTTCGGCGAGTCCGGTGTCGAGTCCATCTTTTCCTCCGATGTGTACGCTTAAGAAGTTCGCTTGCCGAGGCTTTAGTTCGCCGCTCACCTTGGCCCGAAATTCGAGCAAGCTCTGTTTCCGGTCGATTGCTGCGAGGCAAGTTCTGTGATCCTTCGAGAGCTTTGCGCTTTGGAAAATGGCATCCACTTCCTGTTCGAGCTTGATGATCGAGCCGACAAGCGAGAGCGCGTCGGCGAAATCTTCGGCGGCCGGTGATCGCGCGATGAGTTCGACCACGTGCGACTGGTGGCGGCTGACGGCAAACCGGGAAATGCCGAATTGCTTCCCTATGTCCTGAAAGTCCTTGCGGGCAACGATCGCCGCGTCGATTTCAGGCCGCTGGGGGTGCTTACAAATTGTGCATGTTCGCGGCATGGTTCCTCTTCCCGCGGGGCCGGGCGCCCGCGATCTTTGTCCGAGTGCCCGGCCTTCGCTCTATCGCGGCCACCGAAAGGAGGGAAAATCGGCGCCGCGAACTCGCTACTTCAAAACTTCCAGGTGCTTCAGATTGGCCGGCGGGCAAGCATTCCGAAGCACGAGATTTGTTCGCCCATAAGTGCACCGGCTCTCAGTCCAACCTTCATTGATCGCGGTCACCACAAGCTTTTCACGAGCGGCTGTGATGACGTCGGCCCTTTGCCGCTCGCTGAGTTCCGCGCCAAACTCGACGTGGGCCCGGAGGTATTCGCTTAGGTCGTATTCAGCGCGACAAGCCAGGCGGTAAAGGGCTTGGACGTTGTGAGCAAGCCGCAGAGCTTCGGCAGAGATTTCTTTCGCCCTCGCAGCCGCCCGCGCTTCCCCGATCTCCCGGGAGATTCGGATATGTTCCCGCTGAGCCGCGTTGAGTTCGAGCTCTGCAGCTTGTGCTCTGAGCCGGAGCCCTTCGATGATGCGCCCGTTTGCGAGTTGCTTCTCCTCGATCTCCTCGACGTGCGCGGTAGCTGCCTGGTCGCCGGCACTCGCGGGAATCAGGAATTTCTCGCGCAAGGTTTTGAGACTTTCCTCCTCTTGCGTTGCCGCCCGGAGCTCTTTCTGGAGGGCATCGAACACAGACTGTTTGTCTCTGAGTTTTGTGGCTGCCTCTTCGAGCATGACCACTGGTGATGCTGTCGCTGTTGCCATTTCTCTTTCCTCCAATTTGATTTCTGCTATTTCCTACTCGTTGCGATGCGCCGGGCCTGATGGAGCAGATCGCGGACCTTCGCCTGTATGGCGCGCTGTTGGTCGAGTAAGTCAACGTGCCCTACGCGCCCGGACTTTGCGAGAATCGCTTTCATCGTTTCCAGATCCGCCGTCTTTCGGAGAGCCTCCGCGAATGCAGCCTTGTCCACCGGGACATTCGCACTGAGCGGAGTTGTTTCCCGCCTCGGTCCGTGAGCGGGATCTGCGTCCGCTTCGACCGATTGCCGGAGAAGTTCCGCAACAATCGCTGCGTTTTCGCGCAGGCTGTCCCGGCCATCGGCCGCATTTGTGGAGTTTCGGACGAGTTGCTGGTATGTGGGAGATTCCAGCAGTTTTCGCCTGAGTCCATCGTTACCGCCGCTCAGTGCGAGGGCGAGAATCTCCGCGACGGTGTGCTGCCCGTTGTTTGCATAGATTCGCGGGGTTTCGTACTCTTCTCCGATCTCCGAGGCGGACTTCTTGATGCCCCAGGTTTTTTCGAGTTTGTTGATCCTCGTGCTCAGGCCATCTAGTTCTTTCAAAATTCTTGAGTTCATAGTTTCCCTTTCTCCCATTCCTTAGTGCTGCATTCCGGTTCTAATACCCCGACTTACCTACGAAGAGGCTCACTTCCGCTCGAAGATGCTCTACGGCATCGAATATGAGCCTCTTCGTAGTTTTTGAGCCCCTATGTCGTTGAAGGTGCTCACTTTTACCGAAGGCGCTCACTTTTTGGTGCTGGGGAGCATCTTCGCTACTTTTGAGCATCTTCGGCCTCCCAGATCCAGGGCCCGCCAAAGCTCCCCCTGGTCGACTTGATCTTGGCCCGGCCCTTGGCCCGGCGAATCGTAGCCCATGAGAACCCAGCCTTCTCCGCTCGGTCCTCGATTTGGGATTGCGGCATGGGGCCGTCAGCTAACAACTCTCGAAGCCACTCTTCCGCGTCGTTGCGGCGGGAGGTGCGCCGGTCGCGCAGTTCACCACTTAACACTTCATCGGCGGATACTTTGACATTGCTGCCCCAGACGATGCGCGGGATCTCCCCCGCCGATTGAATCGAGTAGCTGATGGCGTCTCCCAACGGCGCCAAATTATTTTTGATCGGAACCATGCACGGGCCATCGTCGATCGGATTTTTCCCGAATCCCCATACCACGCGGGCAGCCGCGGCGAATCCGATGGAACCGCTGACCCGAAGCAGAGCAGTGCTGTCGGACTTGCGCAAATGCATGATGCCGATGATTGCAAGGCTGTGCTGCGCAGCCAGTTCCGACAGTGGAGAAAGCACCCGGCGAACGTCGGCGTCTTTGTGCGCATCTATCCGCGACCCCAGATAGGCAGATAGCGGATCAATCACGAGGACCTTCACGGCGGAATTTTTGGCGATTGTTTCGCGCAGTTTTTCCAAATCACGATCCAAGTTAAACATCGATGCACCCGATGATCCGTCTGCCAGCGTCACCTTGACGGATTTCACGCGATGCACGCGATTAACGTCCGCGCCTGCGATATCCAATCGGGGGCGGATCGTCTGTGCGGCGTCATCCTCCGCACTGAGGAAAATGGTGTCTCCCAGCGGCGCGGGCGACCCGTCTGGAAAAGAACCGCCGCGGCTGACAGTGGCAGCCACGTTAATACTGCCGAGTGATTTGCCCCGGCCAGCATCGCCGACAAAGAGGGTGAGAAATCCGACAGGGATGCGCTTGGGCCACACCCAATGTACTTTCGCGGCTGATACTTCGCGGAAGCACTCCAGCTCAACGTCCACCGTGGTCTCCATCGGCTGAGATCCCCTGAAGCCAGCGGGCTTGCTGCCGACAAAATCCGCGAGTTTCTGGATTTCTGCCGCATCGAGCGGGGGAACGCATAGCCGCATGTTCGCGCTTTCCAGTTCTGCGAGAACAACTTCGCGAGACAATCCGCGGGCTCGCAAAGCCCCGGCGATCGAAAGCATTGTCCTGTGCCGCTGGCCTTGAGGGATTGTGTTCCCATTCGATGACCGCGGCGCGGGCTGCGGTTCGAGTAATTCGATAGGCGCGGGCGCCCACGGAAGATCCTTGACCACTCGGTAGGGCTTGTGCGTCTGGTGGTGAATGGAAGGCGGCGCGATAACATAACCGCCATCGCCGCGGGTGTCGAGTTGAGGTGCGAGTACGCTTGCAGTGCATTTGCTTCTCATGCCTTCCGGCTGCCGAAACCAGAATTGCCAGCGGCCTTGCCGCGTCAAAACCGTGAATGTCTCCGGCAAATTCATTTTCTGTGCTGCCCGTTCGCCCTCGGGCCCGTCAACGTCCACGACAAAAAGGTGATTTAATTCACCGGTCGGAATTCCGATCTGGGCGTCAGGAGTCTTTGTCCACCACTCGATCACCTGTTCTGCGTGCCATGAGGCGGATTTGAAACCGTCTGGAGTGAGCGGAACTTTATGAGAGCACGGAAAAACCGCAATCTCACGCGACGCCCAGCCGACTGCGCCCTCCAGCATTGGAGATATCTGTCGTAGCGAAGTCATGCGGCCCTCTCGATCTCGCGCAACACTGAAACGCAGTAAGCGCGATGCCGTTGGCGTAGGGCTTTCAACTTTTTCGGCCGTGATCGAAATGTCCACTCCGCGCGAAAAATCAGCTCGTCCGCGCCGAGGGAAGTTGCCCTCAACTCGTGCCTGGAGGGGAAATACATTCTCTTTTTCGATTCGGTTTTGCGGGGATGAAGTTCACTCACTTATCTCACTGAGCCCGTGCGGTCGCTCGCGCCTCGCGCCGGCATGGACTCCACAGATTCAGAATCTTTTTCGGGGCCGAAACTTTCGGGGTGATCGCGCCGAGCCCAAGCGAGAAGCGAAGAGTAGGGCACCAGAACGCGGCGTCCGATGCGCCTGGCAGGGAGCTCGTTTTTCGAGATCAAATAATCGACAGAGCGAATTGAGACGCCGAGCAAAAATGCGGCCTTTGCGCGGCTCAACAGGATTGGATCGAGTTCCTCGGCGCGGGTCATCATATCCCCTGATTCGTTAACAGTTCCCTTACCTTCGAAAGCGCGGTGACCCGGCGCACAGTGGCCCAGATTAGCGCCACCCGGACGCGCTTCAACTGTGCACTTGAGAGTGGACCGCGACCGGCCTCGTACCGGCACAAGCTCGCGACTTGAAGCTTGGCCCGCATCGCCAATTCATCCTGGTGGATTCCTACGAGGGCCCGTATCTGCCGAATTTGTTTCCCTGTCATAGTTATGCCTGGCCAGTTCTCAAAAATTGTTGTAGACGTCGATAGTATTGTGGACTAGACTTCCTGACATGTCATCATGCAAAACCAAATAGGCTAAATGGAATAGGGCATAGACGATGGCCAGGCACGCAAAACACAGACCTCACCAGTTTGTAGGACAAGAAGAGGGTGATGCACTTGCCCAATGGCTGAATCAATGGCAAGCAAAGAAAATGGGCCAGAGTGTTGCGGAACTGCTGAACGACCTCAAGCGTCTCCTCCAGGAGATGGACGAGATTGGCGAAAAGTTCGCGCAGTTAATGAAGCGGAAGCATGCCGAGGCGATTGTCATAGCAAAATCGGCACCATCTCATAGAGGCACGACTGTGGTTAATTTGTCGGAACTTCCATCGTGCCCCGACTACCAAAAAATTGTCCGGCGGGCAGACCGTCTCTTGTCCCAGTGCTCCATGCGACCGCGGTTGATGTGGCAGAGGAAGGGAATTATCGTCCGCAACGCGAACGTGATCGAGTTCGGTTGGCACTATAAGGACGCGCGCTCGGAGGGTCTGCATCGGCTGGTAACAGTCGCAGAGAATGGTTACTTGGACCGGATCAGAAACTGCGCGAACCCAAAATGCGCTTCCTGGTTCTTTGCAAAGGGTCCGACTGGAAAGTATTGTTCCCGTGACTGCCAGCGGCGCGATTATCAGACAAGCGAGGAGTGGAAGAAACACCGGCGGAAGAAACACCGTGAAAACTATCACATGCGGAAGCGGATTTATGGGGGGTAAGGCGATGACGCAAAGCTCCAAAAAAACCCGGGGCGTTTTTGAAAAGGAGCCCGGCTCGGGCATCTGGTGGATTCGATTCATTGACGCCAAGGGCCGCTATCGTCGCGAGAAGGCGGGCACGAAAGGGATGGCGATTGATCTGTACCGCAAGCGCAAAATGGGAGCACTGGAAGGGAAGAAACTCCCAGAAAGGCTCCGCCGTGCCACTGTGAGCTTTGCTGAAATTGCTCGCGATGCCCTGACCTACTCGAAGGTCCATAAGGCGGGCACAAGTTACCGCTGCGACGCGGGACGCATGGAGGTCTTACTCGGATGGTTTCGCGAGTATCCCGCGGAGTCCATTACGGCTCAGGACATTGAGCGACAGTTTCAGAAGCAGGAATGGGCTCCGGCTACCCCCAACCGCTATCGCGCGCTGCTTTCGCTCACCTACAGGCTCGCAATTCGCAACGGCAAGGTGAAAGAGAATCCTGCCCGACTCGTACCACATCGGGTTGAGGACAACGCCCGCATTCGGTTTCTGTCCGCCGAGGAAGAGAAGGAACTGCGGAAGGCCATCGCAAAGAAGTACCCTGAGCGTCTGCCGGAGTTCGATCTCGCACTCAACACGGGCCTTCGCTTGAGCGAACAGTACGGGTTGCTCTGGGAGAATGTTTCTCTTCCTCTGAGGGTGCTGACAATCCCGCGCAGCAAGAACGGCACTATGAGGCACGTCCCCTTGAATCAGGCAGCCGTTAAGGCGTTCGAAACTCTCCGCGAGCAGTATCCAGCCTCGGAACTTGTCTGTGGGGGCGCAAAAGAGCCCCGGCGTTGGTTTGAGCCCGTGCTCAAAGATGCAAAGGTCTCAAATTTCAGTTGGCATTGCCTGCGTCATACGTTCGCCAGCCGCCTCGTAATGGCCGGAGTAGACATTCGCACCGTGCAAGAGCTTCTCGGCCACAAAACCATTGGCATGACCGTGCGATATTCGCATCTGGCGCCGAAGCACACCATGGCTGCCGTCGAGCGGCTAGACGCCCCTACAGAGACCCCAACCGACACCACTACCGACACCAGGGTGTTTGAACAGCCAGCGGCTCAACCGGCTGTGTTGCACTAAGTCTTTTGATTCGCTAAGGTTGTAATGCCGGCGCCCGGGTGGCGGAATGGCAGACGCTGAGGACTTAAAATCCTCCGGGGATTTTTCCTCATGTGGGTTCGACTCCCACCCCGGGCACCATTATTTCCCGCTGAATCTAAAGAAGTTCCTGAGTCATCGCCTCCCATGTACCTCTGGTGTACCTCACCTCTCGAAAGTACGAGTGGGTCCCGACTCCACGCGCGCGCCAAATCCGCTTCAAGTTGTTCTTGTCTCGAACGTACCCAGGGCGCGTAATGCTTTTCAGTGATCCGCACACTCTGATGGCCAAGCAAAACTGAAACTCTCTCGATGGGGACGCCAGCTAGGAGTAATTCGACGGCGAATGTGTCGCGGAATCGGTGCGCATGCCCGTCTGGTATGGCCGCCAGCTTGAATAGCCTACGTAAACGGGTCTGCCAGCTCCGCACAATGCTCTCCAGTTTCCCTATACCACTCCAGAAGAATAGTTTGTCTGTGACTCTTGGTGTTGCGGCTAGGGCAGATACAACGAACTCAGGAAGAACTGTGTTTACCGGAACGCCCGTCTTTTGGGTGTAGAGGAAAACACGATTGCCCCCGAGCCTATCTGCACTGAAGTTCACAGCGTCTCCAATCCGCATCCCACTGTATCGCAGCAGCAAAACGAGGCCACGAATGCGCCGACCATTCTCTGCACCGTGACTCGGCATTTCATCTTTGTATTGTTCAGTTGCGACAAGAATTTTGCGCATCTCCTCATTGCTGAAGGGGAGAGTCGGGCAGAGTGTTACTTTTGGTGCTTTTAGTTCAGCTGCTGGGTTTTTGTGAAGCCAATCCCTTTGTTGAGCGAACCTGAAGAATGCCCTCATGCGCTCTAGCTTCTTTGCACTTGAGCGCGGACCATCTTTCCAACTTGCCCTAAATGCGCTGACAGTAGACAACTCGAATTCGTCAATAAAGTGCAAACCATTTTGCACTGCGTGCTCCTCCATCTGTTGTCGTAGCAGTTTGTACTTCCGTATTGTTGACTCGTGAAGTTTTCGGGCTTCAATGTCGATGAGGAACTCCTGCCAGCAATCAGATAGGGGCTTTCGTGCTGGACGGGAGTTACGACGATCTTCGACTTCCCACTCGCGGACGATTTCCGAGGCCCTTTTCCAGTCCCGCACTTTGAGGGATTCGCGTAATTCTTTGCCGGCCAGGGAACCATCCACCCATATAGGACACTGGCAATGGCGGTACTTGCGGCCCTTCGCCCGGTGCTTGCAGCCCTTTAGATGGCGACGGTAGATGGTCAGCATTCGATAGCCTTACAGATGTACCGCTTTAGCGGCCAACCGGTGGTGTACCCTGAGCAGGACCGACTGAGGAATGCGAAGCGTGAGATAACGCCTTTTGTGGCGCGGGTTGCGGTCTCCAATGACCAGCACACCAGGCTCATGCTCGAAGATCTCGCGTACTTTGTCAGGGCTTAGGTGCCACATTTCTGCTACCTCGGCGACCGCGTAATGGCGCTCGCCGGGTACCACGTTTTCTTGCTCCGCCAGAACTCCCATGGTTCATTCCTTTTCTTTCAATTCGGGGGACAGAAGGAATTGTATGTTTGTGCTACCTGTTCGCGACCTTTGGAGGTAATTCTTCGAACATCGTCCGGCGACTAGGCTTGACTTGAGTCGGCTCCTGCAGGACGGGCTCGTTTGGCAGTGGACGAGTGGGTTGGTCGGCGTGTTGCGTTAGCCATTCCCGGAACTCGGCATCTTTGTTGAAGACCATCTTGAGCGACTCGGTGACGACAAATGCAGGCGTGGCATCGATGAATTCTGCGTACTTCCTGAGCTTGAAGTCGATCTCGTCTTCAACGCGCACCTGGACGGTTGCGTTGCGAATTACCTTTGGCGGTGCTTTCAGAACTGGCATCTTTTTCCTTCTCCTTTCTGTGGTCCTGCCGAGCAGGACGTGATACAGAACTTGGCCCATCACTGCATGAGTTACGAGTGAACTCTGTCATGAGGAGTTCTCCCGCAGAGGTAGTAGTAGCTGTAGGGTTCTGCGCATCCGGGTTGAATAAGGGGTGGCCAGGAGCGAGGCTGTCCCCCCAGCGCGGCAGAGCAGGGCATTGCCGACTGAACCTCGTTCCTGCCATCGGTGGACAGGGGTTATGCGGTGGGCCGTTTGGTGAGAAGGTGCTTTGGAGTAGCGAGACATTTCTCCCTCTACTCACCCATTCAGTCGGATAGTGTGTCGCAAAAGGAAAAATGTTTTGCTTTGGTCCATGGGATAGTCGCGGCAGATAGCTGCCGGATCGGTCGTTGCATCGACGGCCAAAACGGGCGGGAGCGACCCCAGGAATCCTTTTGGGCGGATTGAAGCCCAAAAGGTGGGGTCGCTCCCGCCCGTTCTTGTAGTTCTCCCACCGCTGCTTTTCGTTTTTGGTTCCGGTATTGGCTTTTCTTGCCAGAGGATGCGCGGCCACAGGGTGAAAACGCTGTCCGGGCCAATGGGAAGAGTATCTCACTTCTGGGTATGGAGGAGGGTACCCGTTGTAGACCGTTGCCGCGAAGGCTAGTCAGTAGCCCCAAATACCGCCTCTGCGGACGGTCGTTCCGCACCCTGATGACCAATGCCCTCTTCTGTCCGACCAGCACCCAGTTCACCCAGCAGGCGGGTACTATGAGGAACCTTTCCGGTTGACTTCCCGGGAGTTAGAGAATTGTTTGGTCACTACATGATTAGTTTCGGGTGAGTTTTACGCGTCCGAAGGGTTTCGAGACACCGTTGGCCACATTATCCATGCGCCACTCCCAAGTGTTCGCTTTCGCGTCATACACGAAGTCATTGTTGAAGGTAACTGCGCTTTTGTCATCCTTGAAAACAAAAGGGAGTTCATTTTCCTTCGGGCTTGCGACGCCAATCGATTCTGAGGCCAAACCACCGTAGACATCGAGCCAAACGCAAGCGTAGTCCTTCGTCGCTTCATTCCACCCAATGAAGATTGTGGCTTGATATTGCGGTTCACCTTTGTCGTTCATCTGACGAGAAACTTCTTGGATGCGCAGGTAGTGATGTTGAAGAACCCACTCGGCGTTGACATCATGTGTGGTGTCTTGGCCTGCAATCGTACCCTGGAGCACCCATCTTCCGACTAGATGGTCGAGCAGCGGAAAATTCACCGGAGGCTGTTGAGCGACAGCGACGGTGGCTGAACAGAGCATCAGAGGTAAGAGAATCCTTCGTATGAGACTGAGCATAGGCCAGAGCCTCCAATCTTAGGGTCGCGATTTAGGCCACTCACCATGGCACGCGCTGCGGACATTATCAAGTGGAGGCCACTTTTGCGTGTGTTTGGATTCTTCGTTGCATTTGCGGCATGGGTTTGCTTCAAGGAGTTGGTCATTCCGTACTTCCGCAATGGGGTACTGGTAACAACATGTCCGACATACCAGACTTGACCGTAAATCTCTGCCCCCTGAGACAGCTCAGACCCATTCCCGTGCGCTGACAAGGGTAATCACCCAGTGGTATAAGTAATGTCCAACGCTCCTGGCCTACCAGGTTCGTCCGTCGAAAAGTGATTAGAGCTGCCATGAGTGAATCGCCGTCCTCCGGAGCTACAGAGCCTGGCCCCATCATTACCCCAGTAAATCGAACCGGCTGGATACGCTGGTTTCCAGGGTTGGACACTCTGCGTCATTACAAGTCGTCTTGGCTGCGGCATGATCTTGGCGCGGGCCTGGTAATGACCACGATGCTCGTTCCTGTCGGCGTCGCGTATGCTGAGGCATCCGGTGTGCCAGGCATCAACGGCCTTTATGCGACCATCGTCCCGTTGCTCGCGTACGCTCTGTTTGGTCCAAGCCGCATTCTTGTCTTGGGCCCCGACTCTGCGCTTGCGCCAGTGATCCTGGCTGTCGTGCTGCCCCTTTCGGCTGGAGAGCCACAACGTGCGGTGGCACTAGCAGGAATGTTGGCAATCGTCTCTGGCGTCGTGTGTATTGCCGCGGGGCTGGGGCGTTTGGGTTTCGTCACAGAGCTGCTTTCAAAGCCTATCCGCTACGGTTATATGAACGGCATCGCACTGACAGTCCTGCTGAGCCAAGTCCCAAAGCTCTTCGGGTTCTCTGTGACTGCAAAGGGACCGTTGCGCCAAGTGTGGGGAATCGTCGACAAGGTCCTCAAAGGGAACACAAACATTGCAGCACTCGCGATAGGAGCCGGCGCGCTCGTTCTGATACTGTTGCTGAAGCGTAAGCCGCGCGTTCCGGGTATTCTGATCGCGGTCGTCGCGGCCACGGTCGCAGTCGCGATCTTCCACCTCGCTACTCGTGCTGGCGTGTCCGTGCTTGGTCCCCTGTCGCGCGGATTGCCCTCGCTAACGCTTCCCTTTGTCCAAGTCGAAGACTGGGTATCGATCCTCATGGGCGGCATTGCCGTCGCGCTCGTTTCATTTGCCGACACGAGCGTACTTTCTCGAACCTACGCTGCGCGTCTGCGAACGCAGGTTGACCCGAACCAAGAGATGGTGGGCCTTGGCGTCGCCAACCTTGCCTCGGCTTTCTTTCAGGGCTTCCCGATCAGTAGCAGCTCATCGCGAACACCAGTGGCCGAGGCAGCAGGAGCTAAGACACAGTTAACTGGAGTCGTGGGCGCACTTGCCATAGCACTTCTGCTGGTCTTTGCGCCTGAGATTCTAAAGAATGTGCCGCACCCCGCTCTCGCAGCCGTCGTTATTGCTGCGGCCATCGGTCTATTCGAAGTGTCCGACTTGCGCCGCATCTATCGTATCCAGCGCTGGGAGTTCTGGCTTTCGATGACCTGCTTCGCAGGTGTGGCCGTGTTCGGTGCCATTCCGGGCATCACCATCGCGATCGTGATTGCAGTGATTGAGTTCCTTTGGGATGGCTGGCGTCCGCATTCGGCAGTGCTCGGCCGCGTCGAACGTGTGAAGGGCTATCACGACATAACCCGTTATCCCGAGGCCCGGCAGGTCCCTGGCCTCGTGCTGTTCCGATGGGATGCGCCCCTCTTTTTCGCGAACGCCGAATTGTTTCACAAACGAGTCCTAAGTGCTGTTGCTAAATCCCCCACGCCCGTGCGCTGGGTAGTAATCGCGGCGGAACCGGTCACAAGCGTTGATGTCACTGCGGCCGATGCCGTTTCCGAGCTAGATGACACCTTGCACGCCGCCAGCATCGAATTGTGCTTTGCAGAGATGAAGGACCCGGTAAAGGAGAAGCTGAGACGTTTCGGACTCTTCGCGCGCTTTGGCGAACAAACCTTCTTTGCGACTCTCGGCGAGGCGGTGAATGCCTACCTTGCGACGCATCCTGTCGACTGGGTCGACTGGGAGGATCGCCCCAAGTCTTGATTACTGTCCATGTGGGTACTGGGACGGGCTTGATTGCATAACAATGTCGGCTCCTCGACCCGAGTAGACTGAGGTTGCTTAACGACCACAGGCTCGGGAGAAAGGAGCCGAACATGATGATTATAGGCGTAGATTACCACCCGAGCTTTCAGACG
>Ga0335069_10009597_pt1 | contig 13767 bp, 19 predicted proteins | sample Lox_Sample_11_FD_206714 | JGI IMG/M metagenome (GOLD analysis project Ga0335069, IMG submission 206714) | Soil microbial communities from Loxahatchee National Wildlife Refuge, Florida, United States - Lox_Sample_1.1 | ecosystem: Environmental > Terrestrial > Soil > Wetlands | place: USA... | reverse complement strand
ACGCAGTAGAAAAGGAAATCCAGTACGCTATCGATACGAATCAGCATCCGTGGTCCTGTAAGGCAATGCAGGATCAAGGAATCTGCCGTATCGGCGTGCATCCGGTAAAGAACGATCACTGCATCAAAAAAGTTCCTCCCGGGGAATATATTAACGGGCAGTATCGGGTAAATCCGGATGGACTTCCAGAGTCGGAGTGGAAAGAGCCAAGCCCAATTCGATTTGCGACTGGGTTCATGACTCGTGAGCAGCTTCTCAAGACTCTTGAAGAGTTACATGCGTTCCAAAATCAAAAGGATGCGAATGGGAAAACAGCGCTCCCACCGTCTAGCTTTGATGAGGACCTCAGAAACTGCATTCGAGTTTCTTATAAACACGAACCTGATGTTCAGAAAGAGGTTCGTGATTATATCGAGTCCAGGAAGGCGGTAAAAAGCTCTGATCTGAAAAAGATGTTCCAGCAGGTCAACAAGGAGGTTAAGGAGAGGGAACTTGAAAATAAAAAGGAGCAGTATCCTCATTTTACTTTCAAGAACGTCACTTACTTCTTAAGACCAGGGGGATATTTTGTCAGCAGGAGGACCGCACAGGGAGTCCCAGAAACCTACGCAATCACCAACTTTACCGTCGACATTCTTGAAGAGATTATGGTCGTAAAACCGCAGGATCTGGCGGATACGGACGACAATCTCTCGGTGAGTTGTAGGCATGTAAAGTGCGCAGTGAATTATGGGATCGATAAAGGGAAGCCTAACCGTAAATACTTCAAAGTCCCCCTAACTGAGTGGATCAGGACCCAGGATAGTTTTTTCTCAATTATCATGGGAGCGGCGGGAACCAATCTGATGTATGAAACGGCGGACTTTAATGCTCTGAGAAACTGTATCTTTGAATTCAGCAAGGATACCAAAGTCATTCGGAAGAAAGTCGAGGAGTTTGGACACTATAAGCTCAACGGAGAATTTGCGTATGTTACTCCGTCAGTTTTGGTGACCAAAGACAAGATCCAGCCCAACAATGAATTTGAGCTTCAGTTTAATGATCTAACCTGCAAGCATCTAGATTTTAAGATCATTGACGAGTCCAAATTCAAAGACCTCGCTCTGCATATTCTTTCGGATTACTTTGAGTGCAACTCTTCTACCGCTACGATGGCCATCTTCGCCCACGCGTTGGGGGCTTCGATTCTGTCCCACCTACCCATCACCAAGAGTCCGGTGCTCTGGATCGACGGGTCGTTGGGTCAAGGCAAGAGCTTCATTGCTGAGGTTGCCCAGTGTTTCTACGGCAACTTCACCAATGTTACTGCTTCTGACTCGACGACTGTAGGCAAGATCGCAATTGCGCATAACTTCAGAGATGCGTTTCTTGTGATGGATGACTTTAAGAAATCCCTTTCGGATCATGACCTGAAAGGAACAATTAAGCTCATTCAAAAGGCTTACGACAGAAACGGAAGAATAGCTGCACAGAGGGATGGCGAGGCCAGAGAACCCAAGATGATTCGTTGCCTTATCGGAATCACTGGGGAAGACCCGCCATTCGAAGAAGCAAGCGCCATCTCTCGTTTGATTCTTGTCTCAACGAATAAAGATTCGATGAACAAGGACAAGGGAGAGCGGGCCAACTTGAGGCGAAGTGAGTATTGTGGATTCACCCCGTACTTCATCCAGTATGCTTATGGTCTGGGCGTGGACGAGGTGAAGAGAATCTTTAACGAGTATCTTGAACATTTCGAGAAGAAAAGCCGAGAGAGTGAAAATAAAGAAAGCATGCTCCGCGTTTCGCAAAACATGGCTTTCAATATGACCCCCTTTAGGCTAGCGATGGATATGCTTGTTGAGCGCGGCGTGGTCCCGGTTCAGAAAAGAGACGAACTTTGCGCCCGTCACTTGAAGAACCTGGATATTTGCCGAGAGACTGTCATCGCCCAAACAACAAGCCATCGCGGCTCAGCAATGTTCTTAAATTCGATTAAAGAACTCTTGCAAGATCCTGCAAGATACCACATCACTCATCTGCCTGGATTTGACCCAACTGAGTATAAAAACTCAAAACCTCTTGGATTCTGGAGATCTAACGATCCGACTGTGATTTTTCTCTATCACGGTGTTGCTTTAGGTGAGGTGGGGAATCATCTAAAGAAACAGAGCAGTTGGGCACAAAGCCAGCAGCATGTCGCTCGCCAGCTTCAGGAAGAGGGGCACATCGCGATGTACGACCCGAGCAGTCCTTCTTTCACCAAGTACGTTAAAACTCCAAATGGTGGGCCTCGCAATTATTGCTGGGCTATCCGAATGGAGTCTTTGGGTTTCTCGCCCGATCCAAAGCCTGCGAAAAAAGAGGTAAATCCTCTACCAGATAATGTGGTAAATATTGCCGCAAGCGAGTAAGATCAAACGAGGAGACTCAAGCGTATGGAAGCACAAGCACAACCTCAGCCGCAACCTGACACCCGGGATACTGGAGTGTATCTTCTGCTTTATCGGGCGAACGGAGAGCTTGCTTACAAAACTTTTGAAAGCAAGAAAGACGTTCTCGCTGCTATCGAGAAGATTGGCGCAGATAATCTTGGAAACGTAAAACTCTTCAAGAGCGCCAAGGAGGTTGAGGTAAGAACGAAGGTGACTTTCACCTTCTGAACTCAGTAGGGAGCTGGATTCGCGTCCAGCTCCCTACAGAGGGTGTGGTGTGTGCTTCTCTTTTTTAGCTGTTTCCTGGGTTAGGTGCAAACGTTTTTGACAAGGCAATAATTGCCGGGATATAGTCACACTATGGCCAAGTCCAAGGGCAAGATTCCAAGCGGTCTTTCTGATCCTAAAAATGATATCCCCGTTACTAGAAAATTTGTCTTGGAGCGAAATGAAGACGTATCAGGAATGAGCGGAACGGGGATTGTTGCTGTGGGATTCGTTCTCCCTAGCGGGTTCGCAATCATGGAGTGGGTATCTCTTGAAAAAAGTATCGGCTTCTACCACTCCATTGCCCAGCTCGAAAAAGTTCATGGCCATGAGGGGAGAACAATCGTGAGGTTCTTAGACTAATGGCTAATGACAACCCGTTCAACGTAGACAAGCAACTCAAGAGAATCACCGAAGCAGCGCTCTCTCACACGGGTGGCAACCGAACGGATGCTGCCGATCTTATGGGCATCAGCGTCAGAACTCTTCGCAACTGGATTAATAAATTTAACCTGGCCCGTGAGTACCCACCGCCTAGGCGGGTGAGACGAAAGTAATCCGTTCCTGGGTATAAGAGCTATAGAGGAGATTTCTCTATGGCTAATGAAATCGTACGCGTCGATTCAGACCGGGCACTTGTTCATCAGAAACAACCCACTTTTCAGGTCGCAGTTAAGCAGACCAAGAATCCACATAAGGCACAGTTCTTTGTTGATTACGGTAGTGAGCCGGGTCCTTGGCTCTGTATCGGTATCAACAGCACTGTCTATGGATTCGGCTACCTTCCTAAGAAAAAGAAGAGAGGAAGTGCATGAGATGGAAAGCTAAGAAATACCTCCACAAAGAGGGGGACAAGGAAGTTGTTATTAAATTTGCGTGGTGCCCAGAAGAGGGTCCAGACGGCACTGTTTACTGGCTAGAGCGGGTACGTATACAACGCACCTGGGAGTGGTGCGGCGATTGTTGGTATGCCCAAGACGTCGTCATCGGTCCTGTGGAAAGGGAATAATTATGGCCGACTATTGCGCCACCGTGCGCTCAAATTATTTTAAAGTGAAAGATCCCCTTCTGTTCGATACGTTCTGCGAGCGGTGGGGTCTTGAGAAATTAAGCAAGAGCTCAGGAACTCTGGTTGGGTTTACTCCAGATCCCATGAGTAGCTGTCATGGCACGATCGAAGGCCCGCCAGAAGAGGACTGCCCAGATTTCGCACACGAATTATCCCAGCAACTAGAAGATGGCGAAGTGGCGATCTGGATGGAGGCTGGGAATGAAAAACTCCGCTACGTTCATGGGACTGCCTGCGCGGTGAACTCAAAAGGCAAGTTAAAGACGGTGAGTCTTTACGACATCTATAAAAAAGCAGAGAAACTCACTGATAGACCGAAAGACATTTCGGCATGTGAGTATTAGGAGGAATATGTCTGAACGTTGGGGGAACTGCCGCTCTTGCGGAGGGAAGGGAAGCAAGAAGGTCTCGGGTCAGGATATGACCGGAGAGCGCACATATTATGACGAAGAGTGCGGAACTTGCGGTGGAACAGGGGAAAGCGGGGACATTCAAGATTATTTACAAAAAGAACTTGAAAAGGAGCCTGACCCTAGGTAATCTATTCCTATGACGCTGTTTAACTACTCCTCAAGCTATTTTAATAGCAACCAGCAAAGCTGGTCTGGGGAGGTTTGCGTCTAAGAGTTCTTAAAAGACCAAACTTGAAACCCCAGATCTGGCAACGGATCTGGGGTTTTTGTTTTTTAGCTCTTTGAAAAGTTTCATGTTCCGAGGTCGTTCAAAGGTAGGACGGTTGGCTGTTAACCATCTAATGCACGTTCGATTCGTGCCCTCGGAGCCAAGATTTATGCGCTCCTCAGTTCTACCTGGTGGAGAAATCGGTCTGTTAAACCGACTGCGTTGGGTTCGATTCCCAAGGGGAGCGCCATGTGGGAGACGTGGAGTACAGGGCGTACTCGGCTGACTGTAAATCAGTTCTCTTCGGGGCAACTGGGTTCGATCCCCAGGTCTCCCACCATAAATTTTAATGTGCCGGAATGGTGTAGTTGGTCTGCACGCTCGCCTGAAGAGCAAGAGGTTTCCGTTCGATCCGGAATTCCGGCACCATATTGGGGAATCATCCAATGGCAGGATGGCGGTCTTTGAAGCCGCTCATGTTGGTTCGAATCCAGCTTCCCCAGCCAATTTTATATTGGGGGATCATCCAACGGCAGGATGACAGACTCTGACTCTGTTCATGTTGGTTCGAATCCAGCTCCCCCAGCCAATTTGGAAGCGTAGGAAAGTGGCTTAATCCGCTTGTCTTGAAAACAAGAGGCCCCTAAAAAGGTCCGTGCGTTCGAATCGCACCGCTTCCGCCATATTTGGAGAGTCAATCGGTACAGGCTACCGAGCCCGTCTCGAAAGCGGTGCGTGCCTGAAAGGGCATGGGTTGCGACTACTCGGCTCTCCGCCAGATTTAGAGGGTGATCCGTGATGGTGATCGGGCCTGCTTGGAAAGCAGTGCGTGCCTTGAAAGGGGCATACAGTTCGATTCTGTCGCCCTCTGCCAAGACTATGGAGAGTAAACTAGGAAGGTCCCTAGTCCTGTTTGCTAAACAGTGAGCTCCCGCAAGGGAGTGTGGTTCGAGTCCACTGCTCTCCGCCATTTTAAAAGTGGGAAGGCATTCGTCTAACTAGCGAGCTGCGGTCCTATCCCTTAGCCTTCCCAGGGGAGCCATTAAAAATGGTCAAATCCCCGTTTGGTAGGTCGCCTCAGCTCCCGTTTTAGTCTATCATATAAACATGAAAATTTTTGTGCTTGGGTGGTACGGGCACGGAAATCTTGGCGATGAAGCTTTTAAGCCCTCCATAAAAAACCTATTTCCAAACCAAGAGTTCCAGTTCGGTGACCACATTCCGGATAACATTAATCAACAGTACGGAGAGCTCTGGATCGGGGGAGGAAGCTTCCTTGACCAAAAGATTAAGAATATCGAAAAGGTGACCATTCCTATTGGATTTATAGGGGTGGGGGTGGGCCATACCGTCGAACCCGGCAACCAGGCTGCACTAAAGAGGGCTAAGTTCGTTATTGTTCGAGATCACGCCTCGGTGCGGAGATGCCCTAACGCGCTATTTGCTCCTGATATAGTTTTCTCTAGAACCGATCTGAAGATACCTAAGAAGCCCACGGGGGCTCAAAAAAATGTCGTGGTTCTTCTTAACGATTTCTTCTATCCGGGGTGGGAAAGCCCCGAGTGGAAGACTTTCTCCTATTACCGCTTCAGTCACGAGTTCAGCAAGGTATGCGAGTCTCTTGCAAGCAAAGGGTACTGGGTGAAGTTTCTCCCGATGTGTATCTCCCCCGAGATTGATGACCGAAAAATCGCGGCAGCGGTTATCAGCAGGATGAAGACTAAGAAAAAAGCGATCTGGTACCACGAAGACGCAATCCCAGAAGAAAAACTTCTTCAGGAAATTTCAAAAGCAGATCTTGTCATTACCCAGAGGCTTCACGGGGCAATTTTCTCAATCCTCGCACAACGTCCTTTTATCGTTATTCGCTCCCACGATAAGCTCACCGGCTTACTTGAAGACTGCGACTGGCAAGGGCACCTTGATTATTACGGCTTCACAGATAGCGAGTTCTTTAAGATTCTGCAAAAAGTTGAAGGAAAATCGGTTTGCAAAGAGTATATTGAATACGCCCAGAAAAGATGGAGCGAACTTAGAGAAATTGCTGTAAAATCGAAGTAGACTCAGTAACCCAGAGGACATATGGCAAACATTATGGATAGAGCAAAATTTTTACTTAGAAAATTTATGGAGCCCAATAAGTTCCGAGAAATCAGCGGAACCTTGAACCTAGGAACAGCAACTGGGGAGATGGAGATTCCCGTCGACTTTGAAATCGTTGACGTTGAGTACGACAGCTTTGCCCAAGGTCCAGACCCGAGCCCGGATTTTATCGCCCCCTGCGCACCCATCCCAAATGAGTTCATCAAAGTTACATTCGTCAACGACGCCAGCAAACCCCACAATTTTGTAAAGGTCAGCTGGTCTATCAACTCTTACCGGATGCTCTCCTGGAAGGCGATGGGCTTCACCACTAAATAAGGAGCCCAAATGTATAAGCCACTCTACCCGCTCTGGCGATGTGTCTATCCCAATCGCTATTTCGAAGTGACTGGAGTAATTGAGTTAGATTCTCTCGAAGGGATTATTGAATTACCCCTCCCTTTTGCGGTCTACATTATGGACGTGGATATTTACGATGATCACACCGTCATCCACGCCCCCTGTGATTCTAGGAAGCCCGAACACGTAGGGTGTGATATCCGGGCCTGGGGCAGGACGACCGCCTTTGATGACTACCGTCCCGACGCTGATGGCAGTCCGTTTTCTGCGGAGCCACACACCTTAGTTGTTTCCTGGTCTACTAACACTAAAAAGACACTCTACTGGAGAGCAGGTGGCTTCCGATAAAATTTACGTTGGATATAAGCATAGCCGAATCTGTTTCGTTAGTAGTTACCCCTGCCGTACGGATAAATTCAAGGTAGTTGCAGTTGATAAGCCAGATGATGTTACAGAACTCAAGGAAGTATCGGAGAACTACCGCGTGTGGCGAGGGAAGTTAATTTCAAAGTTTAAGCCTCTTCCTATTAACGAACTCAGAATCGCGCTCGTCGGGGTCTATAAGATCCCATGCGGTATTGCCACTTACGCTGAAGCTCTTTGGAGAGAGCAGAAGGAACTCGTAAAAGAAGCTAAGATCTTTTCTGAATACGCCGACGTTCCAGACGAGCCTGGCGTTGTTCGGTGTTGGAAAAGAGGACAGCCGCTCGATAATCTCATTAGAGAAATCGACGCTTACGATCCAGATATTGTTTTTGTGCAGCATGAGTTTGGTATCTTCCCTGATGCCCGCTATTGGCTTTCTTTTTTATCTGCAATGCAGAAGTACCGAACCGTCGTCACCCTCCACAGTGTCTTTCGCCATCAAGATAAGACAATCTGTGAAGCGGCTATTCCGGAAATCATCGTCCACACTAACATCGCTAAAAGTGTCCTGATAAAAGAAAAAAAGATCCCAAGCAAAGTCTACGTCTTCCCACACGGGTGTTCTCCGCCACAGAATGCTCCCAGACTCTGGAATCGCTATTTCACCAACCACACTGTTATGCAGTTTGGATTTGGGTTTAGGTATAAAGGCTGGGAAAGAGCAATTGATGCTGTTCATATCCTGAGAAAGAAATTTCCCGACATCTTCTTCACAGGCTTATTTAGCGAAAGCGTTGCTGGCCCTGCCGCGCATGACGAATATTTCCATGAGCTTTTAGCCAAGATTGATCAGTACAAACTTCACAACCACATCTCAATCATCCGTGGGTTCCAAAGCCAAGAAACTTTAGAGACCTATCTCCGGATGAATAGGGTCGCAATCTTCCCTTACGTTAACCACCCGGAGCACGTGGTTTTCGGAAGCACCGGGGCTGCCCGCGTCGCAATGACTCAGGGGGTTCCGACCATTGTTTCTGATGTACCTCTTTTCCACGACCTTGAGGGAGTGTGCCCAAGAATCAGTACTGTGGAAGAACTCTGCGAAGAGATCGAAAAACTTTTCAATGAAAAAGCTGCAGCCAAGCAAGTTGAAAAACAGAACCGGTTTCTGATCGATAACACTTGGGCCAAAATGGCTGAAAGACAGCTCGAAACCTTCTCTCGTTAATCAGGCAAAATTTTATTGCGTAGTGGTATGAGAGTGATGTAGGAATTCTACATCACTTTTAAAAGGAGACTCAATATCATGGGTAAGCTTCACGAAGTTCTTGCTGTTGAAACCGATCTTAAGGCCACTGCGGATAAGCTGCTGAAAGAAGCGCTTCACACGCTGAAAGACAAGGCCACTCACTTTGAATCGAGCGAAGTTCGCTTCCATCCGGACGAAGAAACGACGCTGGTTGAGGCTCCTGAAGTAAAGCCCATGGTCGACACCGTCCGATCCAAGATCAAGTTTGTTACGGACCCGTACGCCAAGTACATCGATGCGGTCTTCCAAAAGGAGTCCACGAATCAGGTCGCCAAGGCTGACCTGGAACTCAGCGACGAAGAAGGCGAGAAGATCGTACTAGCGAAGGACGTTCCTGCAACGGTTCTTCTGGGTTTGGAAACCAAGCTCAAGGAGATCCGCTCTCTTTATGAGAGTGCCCCGACCCTGGCACCGGGGGAAAACTGGCTTAAGGACGATAAGACGGGCAACTGGAAGGCAGTGAGCGAGCGCATCCGTACCGCCAAGATCACCGAGCCTGTGGTCGTGGTTCCTCCGACGAAAGAGCACCCTGCTCAAGTGGCGACTGTTTCCAAGGACGTTAGAAAAGGACGCGTGGTCACCACGAAGGAGAGTTCCTTTCTGACTTCAGCGGAAAAGTCGGATCTCCTTGGACGTGTGGACATGCTCATTCGCTCGGTCAAGAAGGCCAGGATGCGTGCCAACAATGCCGAAGTCGTTAACGGCAAGATCGGTCGGAAAATCTTTGACTTCATCCACAAGGGTGTGGTCACCTAAGTTTGGAGTAAACTCAGCCTTATCGTTATCGTGAAAAACCACCCCTTAGGGGTGGAATGAGACTAAGCGTTGTGCTCCAACAAGCTTAGCTTCAAGTGTTGAGCGACAGATCAGTACTCCCTAAAGCCGAGGCGAGAGTTCGAATCTCTCCGGGGCCGCCTAAGCCCACGACTCGTTCGTGGTTTTAACGGCCCTGTAGCTCAGGGGTAGAGTGCGGCGATTAAACTTAATTGTACGATCTAGATCGATTTAACAACACGAAACCAAACTTATACATTGAAACGTATAAAGTTCTGGTTGTTGCGCAGGCTACGCGTGACAACTGAAACCTAAACCCGGGCCTCCCCGCTGGCATTGCGTCCAGCGGGGAGGTTCCGGCAAGGTCTTGTTTTAGTTATTCTCAAGAACGTAAGTAGGGCTCTTAATCTCGGCCCCACCCACAGTCTTGATGATTGCCCCGCCGCCACGGATTAATTCGTAGGAATTAATCTGATGAAGAGCGCCCATGAAGTTTACCGTCATACTATTGGTATGGATCACGAGATCCCGGCACTGGTTACCTGAGAGCTCACTACGAACCCCCTTAAGCCACAAATCAAATGTAACCGGGGCAGTCTCAGTGGTAAAGTTAGCTGCCTCCACGTGGAACTGCTGAGAAGAGTGGCTTCCTTCGGCGGTTGCTCCCTTGTCAGAGAGTGGAGCTGCGCAAGCCGCAGGCTCCATCCCGAAGTCCATTACACAGCCGGTCATATTAGATTCGGCAATGCTGCCATTGGTAGCGCAGTAGAAAGAGCTAGTGGGAACTCCAGTAATGTAGTCGACATTATTAGCAACCGTCGACGACATTCCACGGAGAACGCCCCCGGAAGAACAGCCTCTCGCTCCGCGAATTTTAACTGCCCCGCCTGTGCTGGCGGTCGTCAAAGTCCACTCGACTTCAGGATAAATCTGAACACGAATGAGACCGTTCTCGTAGGCGGTGGGATCTTGCACCTCACCTGTTCTTGCGCCTTGCTCAACTGAAATGAACTTAAACTTCTTTCCACTATTGAGATCGTCCACAAAGCGCTCAAGCTCAATAGACTGATAAGGGGCGAGGATAAGCTGCTTTCCGCCCGTCAGAACATCAGTGCCGTCAATGCTGACTGACACCAGGGCCTTCTTCCAAGTCTTGCTCTTAATGCGGAGTTTATATTCGGAGTTGAAAGGAATGCGGCAGACACGCTGCCCACCCTCGTTAAACTCCCTAACTGGCTTGTTATTGTGAATGACAGAAACGACGAATTCGGCACCAGATGCCGACTTTTGATAGGCCACCATCTTACTCTCCTTGTTATGAGGCCAGGGTCAAAGCCTCGGTTTCAGGACCCTTGGATAGGTAAAAGTTACCCTAGGAAAGAGTAGGTGTCAAACGGGTATAAGTAAGATGTAGGAGAATTATTTATGTCTGACATACCGGTTCGTGCTTGTGTCCGATCCGGATACTGCTGCAAGAAATCCCTCTGCGCTTTTGGCGAATACCAAGAAGGCGGAAAACTTCCTTGCAAACATTTAGGAGGAGATAAACCAGGTGAGTACTACTGCAAACAGTTCGACGAAATCAATAAAAAGGTCTGGGCGAAATGGAACCCAGCCTTCGGAGCAGGCTGTTGCTCCCCGATCGGTAACACAGCGAGGGATGAAGTCATACAGCGCCGAGGCGAGGGCGAAGTGTATGTTCTACCTGCTGATGGCACTATCACAGGAAATGATCTCAAAAGATTGCTGGGCTCTAGCAATGTCGGCGGCTCAAAAAAGGGCAGAAGAAGTCGGAGTCGAAGAGCACGCAAAAATCTTCGAGGATCTGGCCAGAGTGATCCTCCATTCTAGAGGAAGCTCTTTCACTGGGGCCTTGGATAGAGCGGGGTTTTTCTAATTAGGAGGTAAGTGTGGAGACAAAAAGAATTGGGTTCGCTTCTAGCGTTCTCCAAAGGAAGGCAGACGGAAAATACGGGTTTTCTATACACACCACAAATGGTCGTGGTGAAATCGATGAGGAATCTGAACTTATATTACAACCTCAGTTCATTTTCGATTCAGAAGAGGAAGCTAAGATGGCTGGTTCGGCTACGCTGGATTACGCAATGAAACAAATGAAAGAGGAAAATATCGGCAAGCAAGTCGGTAGAGTCAAAAGAGACCCGGACGGAAAAGTAGTGAGCAAAGTGGAACTGATTGACTGATGGGCTGGAAGTGTGATTGCGGCGTAGCCGTATTGTCAGGACCTGGAGAATGTCCAAAATGTGGCAGAAGGCTGACTCTCTATAAAAAAGAGGAAGAAGTCTGTGCCAAATGTAATGGGAAGATCCGTGATGGATCAACCTACGTGGTAGTCAACGGTCGGGACTATCATCCATTTTGTAGACCGGAATAATCAATCGATAAGGAGCAGAAGTATGCCGTTATATGATGTGACTCATAAAGACGTTTTAGTTAAACCGAAGGACGCGGAGAACTACGACGTATTGCAGGGGGCCTTGAAAGCTCTCAATGCTAAGCGATTCGCAAAAGATGTGCGAATCATTGATGAAGCCCTTCAACAGGCAGTTGATCGTGCTACGTCCAAAGACAAGCTCGTGTTTACCAAGACCGGAATTTTGGTGGGCCACCACAGCGTTGCGCCCACTACCCATACGACACATATTTGGGATAGTGCCGCGATTGCCTACCCCATGAAACCAGTGACTTCGCAGGTCATTAAGACTGTGAATAAGATCAATCCGCAACTTGCTGCCGCTATGGCTCATCCTAACCATGCGGATCTAGCTGGTGAGTTGCAACTCAAATTCGTAGGTGGTCTCGTCCGCTGGAGAATTTCTCTTCGAGAAGAGATGTGGCTTGTCTATCGGCGCGAGTCTGACCGTGAGAACAGATTCACCGGTAAAGTCATTCGTGTCAGTGAGTACTGGGTGAACAATGACTACGTTCCACCTATGACTCACATCAAGCACACGGTGTCTGATCTCATGAAGAAGTTCAATCGACCGGATATTCGTTTCGTGCGGGAGCAGGAGGCGAATAATCACTGATATCTAAAGACCCAGGAGGGGTCTTTTTTAGCTATTCTAAAAAAAGATGTTGCAACTTCTTCCTAGCCCTATTATCCTAGATTCTATGTTTACCTTATGGTCCACCACTAGATTTGAACGTACAAAGCCAGCCATGGTGCTGGATACGTGCGTTCATGGCGGGATTAAACTCCCGACCCAGGAGGGCGGACTCTAAAAGGTAAAAGAAAGTTTAAGACCTTTTAAAGCCCGCTCTCCGATAAGGAAAGCGGGCTTTTTGTTTTTTAGATATTGAAAAGCAGTGTAGGAAGTAACGATCGGACCTCTCGGGGAAGCCCGAGAGATACGCAAGACCAGAAGCGGGGTGACTCCCGGGCGGTGGTCGTGAAGCCTACATGAATATATTATCCACGGTGCCATCATTTAACGGCAGGATACCCGTCTGTCTAACGGGATGTAGGGGTTCGACTCCCCTTGGCACCGCCATTCTTGTATGCCTCCAAAACATTGGTAGCGATGTGCAGCTTTCGTAAAGCTGAGAGCTCGGCGCAAATCCGGGTGGAGGCTCCATTATGCTCTTAAGAGCATTTTAAACGATTTAATACGCTCTCAAGAGCCTATGCCGACTTAGTTCTATGTAGTAAAACCCCGCACTTGTAATGCGGAGAACCGGATGCGAACGCCGGAGTCGGCTCCAAATTTAGATCGCCATTTCGTCTAGCGGCAGGATACCGGCATTGGAGCCGGAGAGGGCGGTTCGAATCCGTCAATGGTGTCAATGTCCTCGTGGCTGATGTAGTAAAGCGGCAGGCTGCAACCCTGCAGAACTCGGTGCAAGTCCGAGCGAGGACTCCAGATTATTTAGGAATCCAAAGTCCCTTCTCAAGAAGGTAAGGGCGAAGGGTGCTTAGTCTCCGCTGATGACCGACATGAATCATGTAACAGCTCTTTTTTCTGATCTCAGACCCGCCTAAGATTCGAGTCGTACCATCGGCAGGTACACGGGTAGCTAAAGATAAAAATTCGTCTGAAACGCACCATCCTGTTAGAAAAATTAACCCGGCATCTACGTTCACAAGTGAAAAAATATAGATACCTACGAACTCGGGATAATACTTATCTTCCCAAATAATCGCCCGAGCCGTTTCATAGACTGAACTGTAATTGAAACTTGTCGCTCTAGATTCAAGCTGCGTTTTGCCAAGAATAGCGTCTGGAAATTTTTCATAAGACTTCTCTTGAGCGCAATCCAGACGATCAGAAGGAAGCCAATCGAGCATTCGGAGCTCTCCCGGCATACCGATCTGAACCGCCTCTTTTCGATCGACTGCGCCCGGATGTTTGTCCCAGTCAGGATCGAAGGTTAGGACTCGCTTCTGGACTCTCTCAATAAAGTCTGGGGTCATTTCGTAGCGATTGAGTCCGTGAATAGGTTTCTTTTTTAGTTCCATAGATTTTATGGGGTACAAGCTTTAA
>Ga0335069_10009596_pt1 | contig 13769 bp, 9 predicted proteins | sample Lox_Sample_11_FD_206714 | JGI IMG/M metagenome (GOLD analysis project Ga0335069, IMG submission 206714) | Soil microbial communities from Loxahatchee National Wildlife Refuge, Florida, United States - Lox_Sample_1.1 | ecosystem: Environmental > Terrestrial > Soil > Wetlands | place: USA: Florida... | reverse complement strand
CGACCTGTCAGTCGCCGGGAACCTGGGTGACATCCTCGTCTTCAACGGCTCGCTCGACCTGACGTCGGCCGCACAGATCGCCAAGGTGTCGGGCATCGAGACTATCTCGATGGCCGACGGCCTCGGCAGCGCGGGCAACGATACGCTGAAGCTCAACGTCAATGACGTGATCAATCTGGGCACGGGCACATTCGACCCGGCATTCTCCGGCACCGACAACTACTCGAGCAAAGACGCCGTGAAGATCAACGGCGATGCCGGTGACTCGCTGCAGCTTGCTCAAACCACGAGCGGCGGGAGCGACCATTGGTACCAGGTCACGACCGGGACCAACGTGCCGGCCGGTTACAATCTTTGGGTCCATGAGACGGCAGCAACGAGCACGGGCACGTCGGAAGACGCCTACGTGCTGGTTCAGACCACCATTGCGGTGACGACCCCCTGATCGGAGAATCGGCAGCCCGGCGGCGGCGTTGCCCGATGTCGGGCCAGACTCATCCGGAAGCTAGTGCTGCACGCGATTCCAGCCGGCGATAGCATCGACAAGGCGAGGCAAATATTTGTCGCCGAAGCCCTGGATTTCGGCGAGTTGTAGGGTCTGATGCACGGCCTCGCCGATGAAGGCGGCCGCAGGGATCGATTCGGCAAGATGCGTATAGTAGCGCAGATCCTTGCAGGCATTGCTAATCGCGAACTTGGCCATTCCGTCGTCGCCTTCCAGATAGTACTTGCTAAGCCGCCGCAGCATGACGCTGTCGGCGCCTCCGGATGTCGCGATGTCCGTCAGGGCCTTTAGATTGACGCCAGACTTGGTCGCCGTGGCAATGGCCTCGGCGACCGAGGCTGCCACCGCCAGGGCCAGAAAATTGTTGATCAGCTTCAGCTTGTGAGCGGAGCCCAGCGGCCCGGCGTGGATTATGACTTCGGCAAAGGTCTGCAGGATTGGCCGAATTTCCTCGATCGTCGCTGGATCGCCTCCAGTCATGACGGCTAAACGTCCTTCCTCCGCCTCCTTGGGCGTGCGCACCAGGGGCGTGTCGACGAAGCGCCCGCCACGCTCGGCCACCGCGGCGGCGACCTTTGCCGTGGAGGTCGGCTCGGCAGTACTGCTGTCGGCCACGATCATGCCGGTCGACAAGCCGTCGAGAAGCCCATCCTTGCGGAACATGATGTCCTCGACCTCGGGAGAGCCGGTGACGCACAGGAACACCACGTCGGATCGACGCGCCAGTTCCGCCGCCGTCTTGGCTTCGGCCGCTCCGCGCCCTATGAGATCGTCGACCGGCTGCCGGTTGCGGCGGCCGAGCACGGTCAGCGCGTAGCCCTCCTCGACGATGTTCTTGGCCATGCCGTGGCCCATCAGCCCGACGCCGATGAAGCCGATTCGCTGCTTTACCATCACCGCTGATCTCCCTGCCTGTCCGCGGGTCGCACGCCCGAAACGGCCCGGGCATTGTTCGTTAACGAGTCATTTCTATAGTATTGCGGCCGGCCTCATCCAGAGGCGCGGTGGCGTAGCGCGATTTTGACAACCGGGTAGTGAGGGGCACGGGACGAAGCATGGGCGATCGGCGAGCGAAACCCGCCCGGCCGTCGAAGGCCGGAGCCCAGGGGGCCGCCTACGCGCGGCCTCTATTTGAAACGGCCGAGGCCCATCTGCGGGCAGGGCGACTGAAGGAGGCCGAGGAAGCGCTGCAGCGGGTCGTCGCGCTCGATCCGCGCCACGCGGCAGGATTCTATCATCTGGGCCGGACGCTGCGAAGTCGTGGCCGGCGCAGTGACGCCGTAGTCGCCTTCCGCCGCTGTCTGGAACTGGATCCGCGCAACATCGACGCCCATCTCATGCTAGGCATCTCCTTGCGCGAGCAGAATCGCCATGCCGAGGCGGAGATCGTCCTGCGTGAGGCACTGGTTTTGCGTCCCAACCAACCCGCGCTCTTGCTCGAACTGGCGAATGCTCTGTCGGGCCTCGGCGAGCGCGGAGCGGCCACGCAGACGCTGCAGCAAGCCATTACTGCCGATCCTACCTATGCGCTCGCCCACTACAATCTCGCGAATATCTTCCGAGAGTCGGATCGCCTGAATGAGGCCGTCTCGGCGTACGAGGAAGCGATCCGGCACAGGCCGGACTATGCCGAAGCATACTACAATCTCGGCATCACGCTGCAGCGAATGAGGGAGTCGCATAGGGCCATCGCTGCCTATCAACGCGCAGCGGAGCTGCGACCCGGCCACGCCGGCACCTTCTTCAATCTTGGCAATGAATTGCGCACCCTTGGCCGGACCGACGAGGCGATCACGGCCTACCGGCAGGCACTCGCTGTGAAACCGGACTACGCGGAGGCGTATTACAATCTCGGCAACCTGCTGCGCTATTCGGCGGGGCCCGACGAGGCAGCGGCCGCCTACCGCGCATGCCTCAAGATCAAGCCGGACTACGGATCTGCACTGATCAATCTGGGGAGAATTCTGCGCGCCCAGGCCAAGTTCTCCGAAGCCGAGCAGCTTTACCTTGATGCCCTGCACCGGGATCCGAATAGTCTTTTGCTGCACGAGCGATTGGCCGAGGTCCTGCGTGACCAGGGCAAATCAGCCGGCGCGCGCCTCGTGTATGAACGAATGCTGGCATTGCAGCCGGACTATGCGGAGGCGCTGGCTGGGCTCATTCATCTGAAGGCCTCGCAATGCGACTGGCGGGACCGCGACGCCGATTTCGAGCGGCTGATGCAGGTAACCCGACGCCAGATTGCCGCCGGGGAGCGGACCGCGCTTTCGTCGTTTGCGGCGCTGTCGAGACCGCTTACGCCCGATGTCCACTTGGCAATCGGTCGTACCTGGGCGGCCGAGACAGAGCGCCTGTGCGTCGAGGAAAAGGCTCGGCTTCACTTCGTCTTCGACGGTCGGCACAAGGATCGTATCCACGTCGCTTATGTTTCGTCCGACTACTACAACCATGCGACGTCGCACCTGATCCAAGGCCTGTTCGGATTGCACGATCGCAATGAGTTCCGGATCTTTGCAATCTCCCACGGCAAGAACGACGGCAGCAGCTATCGCCGGCGCATCGAGGCCGACTCGGACCGCTTCATCGACGTGGCCGCCATGTCCGATCGCAACGCGGCCCAGGCAATCTATGACGCCGAGGTCGACATACTCGTCGACCTCAACGGGTTCACGCAGAGCCATCGCCTCGGCATCTCCGCCTTGCGGCCGGCTCCGGTGACGATGACCTATCTCGGATTCCCCGGTTCGAGTGGCGCGGATTTTTTCGATTATGCCATCGTCGACAAGATCGTGGTGCTGCCGGACGAGGAGCGCTTCTACAGCGAGAAGCTCGTCCACCTGCCGAACTGCTATCAGGTAAATGACCGCGAGCAGCCAATCGACGATGCCCCGGTGAAGCGCGCCGATCTCGGGCTCCCGGAGGAGGGCTTCGTCTATTGTTGCTTCAACAACAACTACAAGATCGAGCCCTTTATCTTCGACGTGTGGATGCGAATTCTCAAGCAGGTCTCCGGCAGCGTCCTCTGGTTGCTGCAGCTGACCCCTGAGTTCGAGGCCAACATACGCCGCGAGGCTGCTGAGCGGGGAGTTGATCCGCAGCGCATCGTCTTCGCCGACAAGATCGCCAAGGCCAAGCATCTCGGGCGCCACCGCCTGGCCGACCTGTTCCTCGACACGCGCTACTACACGGCCCACACGACCTGCACCGACGCCTTGTGGGCCGGGCTCCCGGTCCTGACATGTCCGGGGCCGACGTTCGCGTCGCGCGTCTCGGCGAGTATTCTGTTGGCCGCTGGATTGCCCGAACTCATTGCCCCGGGATTCGCCGACTATGAGCGGCGCGCGATTGAACTGGCGCAGCAGCCTGGCGAACTTCGCCAGCTGCGCGACCGGCTCGCCGTCAATCGGCCGACCTGTCCGCTGTTCGATACGGCCCGCTTTGCACGCAACCTTGAGCGCGCCTACCGGCTGGTTTGGCAGAACTATCTTTCCCGGCTGCCGCCGCGCCGCTTTAGCGTCGACGAATAGCAGTCGTCTCACGCGTCGCTGTCCGTCCACAACGACCATCGGCGTCTAGCAGCTGGCGACAGGATTCCATTCCTCTGGGCCTTCTAGGCCGACTTGGCATGGAATGTGAATGTCCAAACATCGCGAAAGTTGGGAGGTGGGGTGGCATTCGTGGCGCGTTGCAGCTTGCCGACCGTTGGCACCGCGTGATGGTTGCGGGTGCCGAGCGTGACGGCAAGCTGCTGGGCCGTAGTGCCGCACCGGGGGATCAGCCTGTTCGGGGTTTGTGGGACGGGGTCGCATGGAGACATCCAAGCTGGCGTCGCGGTCGCGGCCGCGTGTGCCTGTGCAAGCTAAGAGCCGAGTCGCAAAAACGCCGGTGATTCAAAACGATTTGCGTGTGAATTCGCCTGCGTCTTCAACGCAGCGCGTGCGCAATCGCGAACCTGTTGGCGGCGACGATCAGGCCGTGTCGTCGCCTGTCATCCTATGGGATGACACCGACAAGGGGGCGGGATCGTAACTGTCTGGTTGGCGGACGATTTGTTCGCGGTGCTCACTCGATCACTTGCGGGCGACGCAGCTACGGCAGCCGGGCAGTTAGGCTAGTGGGCGATGCCCAGACCTCTGGATGTCATTTCTCTTTACACTCTCGCAACCATTGACCTAACACATTGATAGATAGTGGTAAAATTCACATAGAGCGGTGTCGCTTGCGCGGACCGTGTATCGAATTGTGACACCTCGGGCGCCCCGCCTTTCGCCGTCACTTGGCTGATCAGAAACGAGAATAAGCTAAATATATCAAATAATTACTATGGTCCTCGTGACCCTCCCGCCGATGTTTGCCGCATATTGGTGGTGCGCGTCCCCTCAATTTTGAGACAGTGCCCCGGCACCGGTAACATTAACGCACGCGACCCGTCACATCCGGGCGCAAAACCAAGGCCGAAATCCTAGCCAACTGTGGCTTTTTCGGTCTTTCAGAGCGATTGGCACGGTAATTGCTTTACCTTTGACGACACGGCGCCTGCCCGCGTTATGTCGGGGGATGTCGTGTCGGCGGTTGCCGACCCTAGCCAATCGATCGAAAGGCTCGACAGCCGCGTGGGGAACTCGGGTCCATTCCGGACCTGGCCGTGATTGGAGGCACCACGAATGAGAAAAAACGTACTGCTGGCTGCCGTATCGGCCATGGCGTTGTGCACATTTAGCGCCAGCGTCTGGGCGGACGGCAGCAACAACGATGGCAACGCCGGTAGCGTTGTCGGTAACGACAATGACCACAACAACGCCAACTCAACGGCGGGCAACGACAACAACAACAGCGATCAGAACAACGACAACAGCTCGGGTGATACGCTTTTCAGCTCGAGCGGCAACCAGAACGGCAACATCGATACGACGGCAGTTGGCGGTGACTGGCTGCAGATCGGCAATGACGGTGTGAACGCCAGTAATGGCCACAACACTGCCGTCGCCGGCACCAATTCACTGATCTCGATCTCGGCCCTGTCGGCCAACGTCAGCAACAACCCGATCTATAACGGGGCTGCTGCTGCCGCTGCGTCGGCCGGGGCTGCTGCTTCGGCCGCAGCCGCGGCTGGGGCTTCAGCAGCCGCGGCGGCCAATGCCGCAGCGGCGGCCAATGCTTCGGCTGCGGCAGCCGCAAACGCAGCGGCAAGTTCTTCGTCCTCGGCTGACGCAGCAGCAGCGGCCGCGGCCGCGGCGGCGGCGGCAGGCAGCACGGAGAATGTGACTGTAAGCTCTTCGGTCGACGTCAGCGCGACCAACACGCAGACGGTGACCAACAACATCACGCAGACGATAAGTCAGACTGGGCCAACCGTGAGCCCGTCCAACTCCGCCAGTGGCAATGGCGGAGATGGCGGAACCTGCGGCTTGGCCACGTGTAACGGCGGTCCGGCCGTGCCGGTTGCAGCACAGATCGTTGCACCCATCACGGCCCAGCTGGCTGCACCCGTCGCCGTACCGGTGACTGCACAGGCGAACGTGCAGATTCCGATCGGCGTATCGATCGCCGTCGGCATCGCGACCGGTTCTGCAGCGGCTGCTGCGGATGGGTCGGCGGATGCCTCAGGCGCGGCTAGCGCTGATGCGGCAAGCGCCGCTTCAGCTGATGCCGCTGGCGCGGCCGCTGCCTCGGCAGCAGCTTCGGCGGCGGCGAGTTCTTCGGCCCATGCTTCGGCCGATGCTTCAGCGGATGCCGATGCAAGTGCCGATGCCGCGGCCGCCGGTAGCTCCTTCGCGACCGGCTCGATCAACGGGTTCAACTCGAGCAACGTCGGCGGCATGAACCTCATTCAGCTGACGACCGGAATAAACAACGCCATTCAGAACTCGATCTCGATTTCTGCGGCGGCGTCGTTCAACTCCGGTACCAACTGAGTGGTGCGAAACCGGCTCCGGCCGACTTGAAAGGGTCGGGGCGGACTAGGCGTAAGCCGACGATACCCGTGGGGGATCGCCGGTGAGTGAGGAAGAAACGGTCCTTCGTGGACCAAACTCGATTGGAGGCACTATGTACAGAAACGTCCTTCTAGCGGCCGTTTCGGTTCTGGCACTGAGCGCATACAGCGCCCACGCCTGGGCCGACGGCAGCGACAACGACCACAACAATGGTAGCGTTGTCGGCGACGACAACAACGGCAACAACGCGAACCATACTGCTGGCAACGACAACAACAACAGCGACCAGAACAACGACAACAGCAACCAGAACAACGACACCAACAGCCCGGATGGCAACCAGAACGACAACTCGCACAGCACGCTCGTTGGCGGTGACTGGCTGAGCATCGGCGGTGGTGGTGGCGGTGAAGGCTACTATCACTCCAGCGGCGGCGACGGCGTGAATGCCACCAGTGGCCATAATTCGGCCTCAGCTGGCGGTGACGCCATCCTGTCGGTCTCCGCTCTGTCCGCGAGCATCACCAACAACCCGTTCTACAACGGTGCGGCGGCAGCGGCGGCTTCGGCGGCGGCGGCGGCTGACGGTGCGGCAGCGGCTTCGGCGGCGGCAGCGGCCTCCGGCGCGGCAGCGGCTTCGGCCGCGGCGGATGCTTCCTCCTCGGCTGATGCCTCCTCGTCGACGTCTGCTTCGGCAGCGGCCTCGGCGGCGGCGCAAGCCTCGGCGGCGGCGGCCAGTGCTTCCACCAACATCTCGGTCGGTAGCACGATCGCGATTGGCCTAGGCGCGGCCACGGCGGCGGCGGCTGGATCGGCTGATGCTTCATCGTCGGCGGATGCCTCCGGCGCGGCTGACGCTTCGGCGTCGGCGGCGGCCTCGGCTGATGCTTCGGCTCACGCCTCGGCTTCCTCCTCGGCTGATGCCGATGCGGACGCCTCGTCGTCGGCGGATGCAGATGCGGATGCCAAGGCGGCGGCGGCTGGCAGCTCGTTCAGCACCGGCACGATCGGCGGGTTCAGCACGGCGAATACCGGCGGCATCAACAACATCGAGTTGAGCACCGGCTTCAACAACGTGCAGCAGAACTCGGTCTCGATCTCGGCGTCGGCGTCGTTCAACTCCGGCACCGAATAAGCTGTGGGGTACCCGGTCCGCTTAGGACCATCTTCGATTGGAGGCACTTAGCATGTACAAGAACCTTCTCTTGGCCGCCGTCTCGGTCGTGGCGCTGGGCATGACCAGCACCCACGTCTGGGCCGATGGCAGCGACAACGACCACAACAACGGCAGTGTCGTTGGCAACGAAAACGACAACAACAATGCCAACCACACGGACGGCAACGACAACAACAACAGCAACCAGAACAACGACAACAGCGGCCAGGGCAACGACTCCAGCAGCCCTGACGGCAACCAGAACTACAACACCTATGGCACGACTGCCATTGGCGGCGACTGGTTGACGCTCGACGGCGACGGCGTCAATGCGAGCAATGGCCACAATTCGGCCACGGCTGGCGGCGACGCGATCTTGTCGGTCTCTGCGCTCTCGGCCAGCATCAGCAACAACCCATTCTACAACGGTGCTGCGGCTGCTGATGCGGCGGCCTCCGCGGCGGCCTACGGCGCGGCTTCGGCCGCGGCGGCGGCTTCGGCGGCGGGTGCGGCTTCGGCGGCGGCTGATGCGGCGGCCTCGGCTTCGGCCGATGCCGCATCGTCTGCGTCGTCGGCGGCTGACGCCTCTGCGGCCGCGCAGGCGAGCTCGGCGGCGGCGGGCGCGAGCCCGGCCGTTACGGCGACCACGATCGCGATTGGTGTCGGCGCGGCGGCGGCTACGGCCGACGGCTCGGCCGATGCCTCGGCCTCGGCGGATGCTTCGGCGCATGCTTCGGCGGCGTCGGCGGCGGATGCCTCGGCGGATGCTTCGGCGGCGGCGTCGGCGGATGCCAGCTCCGATGCCAAGGCGGACGCCGATTCCGATGCGGCTGCCGATGCCAAGGCCGCAGCGGCCGCGGCCGGCAGCTCGTTCAGCACCGGCACGATCGGCGGGTTCAGCACGCAGAACACCGGCGGTATCAACAACATTCAGTTGACCACCGGCTTCAACAACGTGCAGCAGAACTCGGTGTCGATCTCGGCGGCGGCGTCGTTCAATTCGAGCGGCGGCGGCGAGCCGTAAGATCAGTGTTTGCGTCGGTGGGCTTCGGCCCACCGACGCTTTTTTTGAGCGATTGGTTTGTGACTACGATCACAGAAGTTTCGGTTCGGCTAAGTCGTAATGAAAAGGACCGACGGGAGGATGAATTGATGGCAGCAAAGAATGGAGCGGTCCTCACGGCGGCAAGTCTTTTGGCCTTCGGCCTGTGGGTGGGCAGCGCGGCCGCCGGGGAGTCCAATACGGGCGATCCGGCGGCCGGCGACTTTCTCAACGTTCCCAGCAACGATCAGCTGGGGTCGGGCGAGTTGTCGTCGACCAATACCGGCCAGGTCACGCAACTCACCTCGACCTCGCAGGATGCCGACGTCAAGCACAACGACATCAACATCGGCGACAACTCGTCGATGACGACCGGCTCGGCCTCGACGTTTTCGCAGAACTCCGGCGGCTTCAACGTCAATATGACGAATACCGGCAATAATGTGGTAATGCAGAACACGACGAACGTGAACGTGTATCTCGGCCAGCAGCCATAATTTGTATCCGTCGGCAGCGGCTGTAAGAGGGGCCAATGCAAGCAGGAAAGCGGATCAAGTCCTTGGTTGGCGCCCTGGTCATCTCCGGGGTGGCATTGGCGGCTGGCACCGCTGCGGTTCAGGCCGGAGTACTCGACTACACGTTGGGCGGCGTCTCCTATAGGGTCCCAGTCGTCAGCCTGCGCGAGGCGCGGTTCCAGACCATCATCCTGCAGAAATACGACTACAGCTGCGGCTCGGCGGCGCTGGCCAGCCTGCTCACCTTCCACTATGGGCGCCCGACGACCGAAGAGGCCGTATTCAAGGCGATGTTCGCTGCTGGCGACCAGGAGAAGATTCGGCGCGAGGGATTCTCTCTGCTCGATATGAAAAACAACCTGGCCGAGCAGGGCCTGGTGGCCGATGGCTTCAAGGTGACGCTCGACCGCCTGGCCGAATTGGCGGTTCCGGTGATCACCCTGATCAACACCGGCGGCTACCGCCACTTTGTCATCGTCAAGGGATTGGACAAGGATGAGATCGTGCTGGGCGATCCGGCCCAGGGGGTCGTCATCGTCAAGAAAGAGCAGTTCACGGCGGTCTGGAGCGGCATTGCCCTCATCATTCGCAACGAGGCGAGCCGTGGACGCCAGAACTTCAACCTGGCGCAGGATTGGCGCGTTCGCCAGAAGGCACCGTTCGGCACGGCCTTGACCCGGGATTCCCTGGCCAACTTCACGCTTCTTAACGCCTTCGAACCCAATCGCCTCTTCTAGACGGGGAAATGGCTATGACCATTCGCAAACACTGCGGAGCTGGACCGCGCGTCGTCGCCCTTGGCGGCATTGCGCTCAGCGGCCTGCTCGGTACGACAATCCTCTGCGGCTCGGCCGCTCCAGCGCTGGCGGGCGGGGTCGATCAAGACACGCTCGACGTCTCCAATCTCGAGCGAATTTCGGACGGATCGATGCAGAACCTTCGCGGCGGGTTCATGGTCGGCGGCTTCGATATCAGCTTCGGCGTCACCGTCACGACGACGGTGAATGGCGCCACAGTGCTGCAGACCAGTTTTGACGTCAACAATCCCGGTCAGATCTCGAATCTGTCGACGCAACAGAACGCAAATTCGACGCCGAACCTCGGCAGTTGGACCGTGTCGCCGGCCAGCGACGGCTCAGGCGTGACGATGACCAGCAGCGACATGGCGACGACTATCATGCAGCACTACGGCAACGGAACCGGCTTCAATACGGACATCAACAATACGGCCAACAATCGAAGCTTCTCCAACACCACAGACTTGAATCTGTTTCTGAACAATTCCGCGCAGGTTTCGGCCCAGTCCGCGACCAGCCATCTGCTGACGAACTTGAACTTGGAGATGGCACGCTAGGGTAACGGGCGGCCGAGATCGGAGGCGGCAGGACGGTGCGTTCAGATGGCAGGGCGAGATACCGAAGGCGCCAGCCAATTCCCCTGGGTCCCGCAGTCGACGGTAACGATCCGTTAACTTGATTTGTTAACAATACATTGGCAGACGCTGCTGGGGAGTGTTAGCGTGCTGTGCAGGTAGGGGGAAGTACTGAGATGACCATGCTGTCCGCCGGGGGGCGGTCGAAGCTACCATCTTTCAGGGCCGCGTTGCTGTGCGCCGCGGTGGCTTTCTCCGGTCTTGCCGCCGGCACCCCGACTGCGCTCGCCGACGATAGCCAGCCGGTCACCCAGGCGGACCTGCAGAAGCTGATGCAGGATCTCGATCTGCAAAAGAAAAAGCTGGCCGCCCAGGAGCAGGCGCTGGCCGAGCAGCAGCGGGTCATCGCGAATCAGCAGAATCAGTTGAATTTCCTCAAGGCGCAGGTCGGCGTTCCCGACGACCCGGCGCTGGTGCCCGTGGCCTACAATCTCGGTAATGCGGTCCCCTCCGGCACCGTTGGCGGCGTGCTTCAGGCCCAGGACAACAGCACCTCCAGCGACCAGAAGCCGGTTGGCACGGCGCCGGAGCAGAGCCGTCCGCAGGTCGCTATCCTGCAGGACGAGGGTGGCGTGCTTACGCGGCGGGGTCAGGTGATTCTGGAGCCCAGTATCCAATACACCCATTCGTCGCAGGATCGCTTCTTCTTCCAGGGGTTTGAGGTCATCGACACCGTGCTCATCGGCCTGATCGAGGCCACCAAGGCCGACCGCAACACGGTCGAGGCGGCCATGGGCGTGCGCGTCGGCGTAACCGACCGGCTGGAGCTCGAGGCGCGGATTCCCTATGTCTATCGCAGCGACCGTGTGCAGAACACGATCGTCAGCCAGATTCAGTTGCCGACGGTCGAAACGAACGGCACGGGCAGCGGCCTCGGCGACATCGAGATCGCCGGCCACTATGACTTCACCAGCTTGATCTTTGATGCGCCGTTCAAGGTCTATACGGTTGCGAATCTGAAAGTGAAAACCCCGACCGGCGAAGGGCCCTTCGATGTGCCGTTCGACCAGGAGGGCAACCCGACGCGGCTGTCGACGGGTAGCGGCTTCTGGGCCGTGCAGCCGAGCTTCACCGCGATCTTTCCGACCGATCCGGTGGTATTCTTCGGTACTGTTGGATACACCGCCAATATTGGAAAGCACATCGGCACGACCCATAACGTGCAGCGTTTCTGCGCGAACCAGGATCCAACGGTCGACAATCCGTGCGTCAACGAGGACGTCTTCATCGGCGACGTCGACCCCGGTGATTCGATCAATACGAGCGTCGGCATGGGCCTCAGCTTGAACGAGCGCACGTCGCTCAGCTTCGGCTTTCAGTTCGACTATGTGCTGCCGACGACCCAGCAGACGTCGACCACCAACAACAACCCACCGGGCGGCACTCTGATCAGTAACGTCAAGTCCGACCCGCTCTATGTCGGCTCGTTCGTGTTCGGCTGGTCCTATCAGATTTCCGACAATATCGGTCTGAACCTGAACTTCTCGGTCGGCGCCACGGACAACGCGCCCGATTTCGAGACCACGTTGCGCGTTCCCATCCGCTTCGACGTTTTCTGACCCGCACACCGGCCCGAATCGCAAGGCCGGTTGGCGCATCGCGCGTTTTCCGCAGCGCCAAAGCCCGACGATCGACGTTATCCCTAAAAGACGGTGAATCACACCGGAGGGTATGGGTTTCGAACGGGAATCGATTCCCCTTATCGCTAGTTTTCACTAAATTCGACAGCAATAAGAACCAAATCCTTTGCGTGCTGACAGGGAGGAGGGCAGGCGAGCGCCAGGGCCTCCAACCCGGTCCCACGATAGGACGAATGATTGGAGAGCCAGATGACCGACTCCACGAGCTTTCAGCCCGAATCCCATAGTGCGGCCAGCGAGACTTCGGAGACGGCCCCCGCCGAGACCCAGTTGGCGGAAGCCGCCGGCACGGTCGAGGTGGCCGAGCCGAAGGCGGAAACGACGGTCATCGTCCAGGTCGATCCCGGCCAGACCCTCCATCTCGATTTCGACCCGACGATTGCGCACGGCGCGGTGAAGGACGGCAATCTTGAGCTGACCTTCGACAACCACAGCACCGTGCTGGTCAAGGGCTATGAGGCATGGGCGGCGCAGGGCGGCCAGGCGACCGGCCCGCAGGGCGGCGCGGTCGATCTGGCGCAACTCTCCGGCCAGACAGGCGAGACGGCGCAGAACGCCCCGCCGGCATGCGAGATTCCCAACCAGCAGGTGGTGGACATCCCGATTCCGGCGGCGGGCGAGCGCGTGCTGGTCGATGCGCATCCGGGCGACGCCCTTCGGCTGGCCTGCGAGTTCAAGGACGTGAAGGGTAGCGAGGTCGGCCACAACCTGGAGCTGACGTTTCCCGACGGCGGCGTAGCGGTGATCGAGAACTTCGATCAGTGGGTACTGGCCAAGGGCGCCACCGTCACCGACTGCAAGTGCGGCGGCATGAACCTGGCGGATTTCGTGGTCGCCCTCGGGCTCAATCCGGAAGACGTGTTGCCGGCCGCCGGAGGGCAGCCAGGCGGGCCGCAAGAGGCGACCAATCATCCGACCTTCGATGTAACGCCGAGTCCGGATCTGCTGAATGGCCTCGACCATCCGCACATCCTGCCGCCAACGGCCCTCGGCTATGGCGTGCCGGAGCCGGAATTTGGCTTCTTGCCGATTGAGCACAACGACGAACAGGCAGGCCCGATCGCGTCGCAGCCGGATCCGCTGGTCGTCGTCGAAACGACGGCGCCGATCGCCCAGGCACTGGCGCTGCAACTGGCGGCGCCCGCCGCCGAAATAGTGCCGCCGATCGGACCGGTGGAATTCGTCACGCAGACGGATTCGGAACACATCTTCACCAACGACGACTTCGGGCCGAGCGGTCCGAGCGCGACGCCGCTGGTCAGTTTCACCTACACCGGGTCGACTCCCGTCGACAATATCCACGGCAATCTGCTGCCCGATGGCATCACCCTGGAAATCAAGTCGACCGACCCGGACAAGCCCTGGGTGATGGATGTCATTACCAAGGGTCCCGACGCCGGCCTGGCCACGGTGACGCTCACCGGTCCCTATCTGCATGACCCGGTCCAGGGTCCCAATCAGGCGCTGGAAACATTCGACTACACCATTCAGAGCGCCAACGGCAAAACCAGCAGCACCCACGTCACCGTCGACATCGTCGATA
>Ga0335069_10009594_pt1 | contig 13770 bp, 11 predicted proteins | sample Lox_Sample_11_FD_206714 | JGI IMG/M metagenome (GOLD analysis project Ga0335069, IMG submission 206714) | Soil microbial communities from Loxahatchee National Wildlife Refuge, Florida, United States - Lox_Sample_1.1 | ecosystem: Environmental > Terrestrial > Soil > Wetlands | place: USA... | reverse complement strand
ATCTTCGGCGTTGACGCGGCACTCGATGGCGTGTCCCCGCAGGCGCATCCCTTCCATTTTGAGCCGCAGGTGCTCGCCCGCCGCCACCCGGATCTGCTCCTTCACCAGGTCGAAATTGGTGCACATCTCGGTGACCGGGTGCTCCACCTGGATCCGGGTGTTCATTTCCATGAAGTAGAACGACCCGTCCTCGTCCAGCAGGAACTCGACCGTCCCCGCCCCGACGTACCCGATGGCCTCGGCGGCGGTGACCGCCGCGGCGCCCATCTTCTCCCGCAGGGCCTGATCGAGGGCCGGGCTGGGCGCTTCCTCGATGAGCTTCTGGTGGCGGCGCTGGATGGAGCAGTCCCGCTCGCACAGGTGCATCACCCGGCCGTGCTGGTCCCCCATGATCTGGATCTCGACGTGCCGGGGCCGGGCCAGGTACTTCTCGATGTAGACCTGGTCGGAGCCGAAGGCGGCGAGCGCCTCCTGGCGGGCCAGGTTGAAGCTCTGGGTGAACTGCTCGGCGTCGGGCGCGACGCGCATGCCCTTGCCGCCCCCGCCCGCCGCGGCCTTGATGATCACCGGAAAGCCGATCTTCTCGGCGAAGGAGAGCCCCTCCTCCACGGACGTCACGGGGCCGGGGGACCCGGGCACCGTCGGGATCTTCACCTTCTGCGCGATCTTCCGCGCCACCGCCTTGTCCCCCATCTGCCGGATCTGATCGGGGGTGGGACCGATGAAGGTGATGTTCGACGCCTTCACGATGTCCGCGAACTCGGCGTTCTCGGCCAGGAAGCCGTAGCCCGGATGGATGGCGTCGGCGCCGGTGATCTCCGCCGCGGCGATGATGCGGGGGATGTTGAGATAGCTCTCGCGGCTGGGGGCCCGGCCGATGCAGACGTCGTCGTCGGCGAAGCGGACGTGGAGGCACTCGCGGTCCGCCTCGGAGTACACGGCCACCGTGGCGAGGCCGAGCTCCTTGCACGCCCGGATGACCCGCAGGGCGATCTCCCCGCGGTTGGCGACGAGGACTTTCTTGAACATCAGGGCGTCAGGTCGATCGCGCCGGCGCCGGGCGCACTGGCCCCGCCGAACGCCCGGCTGGCCTGGGAGTCGACACCCGAGACCTTGAGGGCGAACTCGCTCGGGTTGGACGCGTAGAAGAGCGCGCTCTCGTAGCTGATCACGCCCTGCTGGAACCACTGGAAGAGCGACTGGTCGAAGGACTGCATCCCGTACTGTACCGAGCCTTCGGCGATCAGGTCGGGGATGGAGAGCGCCTTCGTGAGGTCGCGGATGTTGTCCTGGACGGTGGCGGTGTTGATCAGCACCTCGGCCGCCGGCACCCGCCCCTTCCCGTCCTTCCGCGGCACCAGGCGGAGGGAGACCACGGCCTGGAGCGCCGTGGAGAGGAGGTGACGGACCTCGTCGTGCTGGTGGGGCGGGAAGAACGAGATCACGCGGGTGATGGACTGCGTCGCGTCGGTGGTGTGGAGCGTGGAGAACACCAGGTGGCCGGTGTCGGCCGCCTTGAGCGCCGTGTCCAGCGTCTCCATGTCGCGGATTTCGCCGATGAGGATGACGTCGGGGTCCTGCCGGAGCACGTGCCGCAGCGCGGAGCTGAACGACAGCGTGTCGTTCCCGACCTCGCGCTGGGAGATGTTGGCCAGGTTGTCGCGGTGCAGGAACTCGATCGGGTCTTCGATGGTGATGACGTTGACCCGGCGGTTCGAATTGATGTGGTTGATCAGCGCCGCGAGCGCCGTGGACTTGCCCGAGCCGGTCACGCCCGTGACCAAGACGAGGCCGCGGGGCTTCAGCGCGATCTCCTCGAGCACCGGCGGGAGCGAGAGATCGCGGACCGTCTTCACCTCGTACGGAATGGCGCGGAACGCGAAGGCCACCGTGCCGCGCTGCTGGTAGACGTTGGTCCGGAACCGGCCGACGCCCGGCACGCCGATGGCGAAGTCCGCCTCCTTGTGCTCGGCGAACTCCTTGACCTGGCGCGGCGTCATGATCTGCTCGGCCAGGGATTTCAGCTCTTCGGGCTTGAGCGGCTGGGTTTCCAGCGCCACCAGGTCCCCGTTCACCCGGATGGTGGCGGGACGGCCGACCTTGAGCAGCAGGTCGGAGCCGTTGCGCTGCACCATCTGGGTGATGGCCTGCTTGAAGTTGAACGCGACCGGGCCGCTCGCGGCCCCCGCGACGCCCGATGTCGGATCAGCCATTGGGATCCAGTCGGAAGAGGACTTGACCGAACTCGACGGGCTGGGCGTTCTCCACGCAGACCTCGCGCACCACGCCCTGCACGTCGGCCTCGATCTCGTTCATGATCTTCATCGCCTCGATGATGCACACCACCTGCCCCGACGTGACCCGCGATCCCACCTTGATGTAGGCTTCCGCGCCGGGCTCGGGGGACTTGTAGAAGGTCCCCACCATCGGCGACTTGATTTCGAGGAGCAGGGGGGCGGGCGGCGCGGCCGCCGCCACGGGGGCGCCACCGCCGCCGCCCCCGCCCCCGGCCGCCATCGGCGCCGGCGCCGTCATCGGCGGAGGGGCCTGCCCGACGACGACGTGCTGGGCCCCGCCCGCCTGGTGACCCGCGCGGGAAACCCGCACCGAGGCCCAGAGGCCGAGAAACCCGCGCCGGATCTCGACGGACCCGATTTCGGGCGCGTCCTGGAGCGTTTTGACCAGCTGGCTGATGAGGTCGAGGTTCATTTCACCTAATAGAGCGTGCGCCCGGTTGATCCGTCAATCCTGCGTCAGTTCCAGTAGTTCCGTGGCTCCGTCCGAGAGCAGCACCGGTCCGCCGGCGGAAAGCCACACGTCGTCTTCGATGCGGACCCCCCCGTCGCCGGGGAGATAGACGCCGGGCTCGATGGTGACCACGGCGTCCACCGGCAGCGCCTCCGTGGCGGTGGAGGAGAGCCGCGGCGCCTCGTGGACGTCGAGCCCCAGCCCGTGCCCCAGCGAATGCCCGAACGCGTCCCCGAAGCCGCGAGCCGTGATGGGATCGCGGGCCAGCGCGTCCGCCTCGCGGCCCGTCATCCCGGCCCGGATCCCTTCGCGGGCCCTCCGCTGCGCGCCGGCCACCAGATCGTACAGGGCCCGCTGCTCTTCGGTCGCCCGCGCCCCGACCACCACGGTGCGGGTGATGTCGGACGCGTAGCCGTCCACCGTGGCACCGAAGTCGAGGAGCAGCCACTCGCCCGCCCGGACCACGCGGCTCGACGACCTGGCGTGCGGCAGGGCGCCCCGCGGGCCCGACGCCACGATGGTCGGGAACGGATGCGCCTCGCTGCCCAGCGTCCGCAGCGCCCCTTCCAGCAGTCCCGCGATCCCGTGCTCCGACATCCCGGGCCGCACGCGCGCCAGGGTGGCGCGGAGGGCTTCCATCGCGAGTGTCGCCGCCGCCCGGATCGCCTCCACCTCACCCGGGTCCTTCCGCATCCGGAGGGCTTCGACCAGCTCGCCCGCGGGCTGCCACCGCCACCCCTTGCCGCTCGCCGCGAGCCGCTCCGCGTCGCGGACCGTCAGCACGTGTCCCTCGAAGCCCACCGTCTCGAGCGGACCGAGGCGGGACATCTCCCGGAAGAGCCGGTCCCAGACGCTGGTGCGCTCCACCTCGACCCGGGCCGCGCCGGCCGCTTCCGCGCGGGCCTGCTCGTCGTACCGGAAGTCGGTGACCAGGAGCAGGTCGCGTGCGGTCGCCACCACCATCCCCGCGGACCCGCTGAATCCCGTGAGGTACCGCACGTTGGCCCGGCCGCCGACCAGCAGGGCGTCGAGGCCCTGGGCGGCGAGGGCCGCGATCAGCGCATCACGCCGCGCGGGCCGGGGGTCAGCGGCCACGGCGCGCGGGGAGGGCGGCCAGGTGCGCGACCAGCCCCTCGAGACCGAGCCGGTAGCTGTCCGCGCCGAAGCCCGTCACCACGCCCACCGCCAGATCGGCCAGGAGCGAGCGCCGGCGCTCGGGCTCCCGCGCGAAGATGTTCGACAGGTGCACTTCGACGAACGGGACCTGCACGGCCAGGAGCGCGTCCCGCACGGCCAGGCTCGTGTGCGTGAACGCGGCGGCGTTGACCACCGCGCCGTCCGCCGTCCCCTTCAGCTTCTGGATCGCGTCGACCAGCTCGCCTTCGTGATTGGTCTGGCTGAACACGCACTCGACGCCGAGGGTGCGGGCGCGCTCCCGGGTGGCGGCTTCGATCTGCGCGAGCGTCACCGCTCCGTAGATCTCAGGCTCGCGCTCCCCCAGCAGATTGAGGTTCGGACCATTCAGAACCGCGACACGCACTAGGACTTGAGACCCTTGAGCCACGCCTGGAACTGGTCGAGGTCGCCGGCGTCCTCCACGGGCGCCGCGGGACGCGACTGCCGGGTGGAGGGCCGAGGGGTCGGGGTGGCGGTGGACGCGCGGGGGGGCGCGGGTGCGGGCTCGGCGGGCGCCGGTTCGTCCGGCGCGCTCCCCGGCGCGGGCTGCCCCGACCCGCCGAAGAAGTCGTCGAACGAGAATCCGCCTTTCCCCGCCGCGGCCGAGGCGGCCGCTTCGGGAGCGCGCGGCGCTTCCACACGCGGCAGCGAGCCGCGCCCGCCGTCGTCGCCGAACACCGCGTCGAGCGACAGCGAGTCCGCCGCCGGCCGGCTCGGGGAGCCCGGCGTCGGGCCGAGCGGGGGCTCGTCCCCGAACGCCTCCTCGAGCATCGACTGCGGGGTCGCCCCGGTGGACTGGCGCGGGGCCGGCGCCACGCCTTCGGGAAGGCGCTCCGCCGCGGGCGCGCCCGGCCGCGCGGACAGAATCCGCTTCAGGAAGGCGCCCAGCGGCTGGCCGCTCGCGGGCCCGCGCGCGGGGAACGACGTCAGCATCGGTCCTTCGATCTCGGCCACCCGGGCGAGGAGGCGCTCGTCACCGGGCCGCTGCACCAGCAGGGCCTGGTACACGCGGAGCGCGTCGTCCCGATGCCCCTGCTGGAGGTACAGCTCCGCCATCGTCTCGGTGAGGACCGGTTCCGCCTGCGAGAGCGTCGCCGTGTCGGCGGCGCCCACGTCGTCCGCGGTATCCGAGACCAGCGCCGGATGCGACCGGCGCGCCGGCGGCTCGGCTTCCTCGAACTCGGGGAACGCGGGCGTGGGGGCCGGCGGCGGCGGCTCCTGGGCCGCCGGCGTGACATCCTCGGGCATGATCAACGGCAACGACACCGACGGGCCGTCGGACTCGAGGTGCGGCGTGGCCGTACTCTCGAGCAGCGGCTGGTCGAGCTTGAACATCCCGCTGCCTTCGTACTGCGTCCGCGCCAGCCCTTCGATTTCCACGCCCTGCACCGCCTCGGCCTCGATCGGGGGCGGCTCGTCCGGGACCATCCCCTCGATCGGCGCCGCCTGACCGCCGGCACCGAAGTCGATGCCGTCGAAGCTCTCGAGCCCCAGGCTGTGCCGCGGGCCGGGCGTGGTGCCCTGCCCCGGCAGCTCGGGCTCCGCCTCGATCCCGACCGAGAGGCGCTGGTCGCCGCTCCCCAGGTCCACGGACGGAAGGTCGGGCTCCCGCTCGATGAGCGAGTCGGCGTCGATCAGGGCGGGCGCCGGGGGCGGCGGGGGCGGCTCCGCGGCCGCCGGGGGCTCCACCGCAAAGGCGCCGGACGCGCGCTCCAGCGCGAAATCCGGCTGTTCCATCGGAACCGTCGCGGCGTCCACCAGGGAGATCCGCGCGGGGGGCTCCCCCAGGTCCGGAATGCTCGTCCGCTCGATGCTGATGACCGGGGCGGGCACCGGTTCGGACGGGACCGACTCGACTTCGACCACGGCCGCCGCGGACGCCGGCGACTCCGGCACGAGCTTGGCGATGGCGTCGGTATCGAAGGTGGCGGGGGGCTTGAACTCAGGCGGGGCGGCGGATTCGGGGGGCGGCGCGGCCTTGGCCTGGGCCGCCTTGCCCTTCATCCGGGCCAGCGATTCCGCCGCGTCCCCGTTCATCGGATCGGCGTTGAGCAGGCGCCCCAGCCATTCCGCGCCCTGCTCAAACTGGCCGGTCCGCTCGGCGATCTCGGACAAGATGCGGAGGGCGAGGATGTTCTCGGGGTCCAGCGAGAGGACCTTCTGGAAGACCCCGGTGGCCCCGGCGTCGTCTTTCTTGTCGATGAGGCAGCGGCCGTAGACGATGTGGGCGCTGACGTAGTCGGGGTGAAGCTCGAGACCGCTCTTGCAGAGATCGATGGCCCTATCTACTTCTCCCGCTTTGCGATACGCGTCCGCAAGGGGCGCAAAATTGCGCCCCTTGGGGTTCTCGAGCCACCGACGCTCGAGCTTTTCGATCTCGCTGGTGTAAGCCAAGGGCTTAAGTCTTTGTGGGAATTGAATCAACATAGTGTTTGGCCGGCGTCGCTGTCAATCACGGACGCGGCGCCCTCGCTTGAGTTTTCTCGTTGTGGTTTTTAGACTTATGCCCCTTCACCCCCCTTCTTGACCGGAGCCGGTACCCGCCATGATGCGCGCGATGCGCGAGAACTCGAAGTACATCTTCTTCGTCGTCGCCATCGCCTTTTTCGTCTGGCTGGTGGTCGACGTGGGGATGGGGATGACCGGGGGAAAGACCGGCGGCGACGTGGTCCTCAAGATCGACGGGACCGAGATCCACCTGCCCCAGTATCAGCAGGCGGTCGCGGCGGCCCAGGAGCAGCTCCGCCAGCAGGGGAGCACCGCCCCGCTCACCGACGACGAGCAGAAGCAGCTGGAAGACCGGGTGGTGGACCAGTTCGTCCAGGACGTGACCCTCCAGGAGGCCTACGACCGGCTGAAAATCACGGTCTCGGACCAGGAGGTCGTCGACGCCGCCCGGACCTCCCCGCCCCCCGAGGTGATGCAGTCCCCGGATTTCCAGACCAACGGCCAGTTCGACATGAACAAGTGGCTGCGGTTCCTGGCGTCGGGCTCGAGCCAGGACCTGATGCTGGCCCTGGAGGCGCGGTACCGGCAGCAGATCCCGCAGCTCAAGCTCGCCCAGTATCTGACCGCCGACGTCTATGTGACGGACGCCAAGCTCTGGCGCATCTGGCGGGACGCCCACGACAGCGTCACCGCGGCGGTCGTCGCCTTCCAGGCGGCCACGCTTCCCGACTCCGGCGTGACGGTGAGCGATCAGGATATCCAGGCCGACTACGCGGCGCACCAGAAGGACTTCCGGCGCCCGGCGACGGCCTATACCACGTTCATCGCGCTCCCCCGGGTTCCGCTGGCCGCGGATACCGCCGCGGCGCTGGCGGAAGCGCGGCGGCTGCGGGCCCTCGCGGTGGTGAGCGAGTCGGCGTTCGCGAAGACGGCCCGCCAGTCCTCCGCGGACACGGTGAGCGGCGCCAAGGGCGGCGACCTGGGGTGGATAAAGCGGAACGAGCCGGGCTTCGACGCCCAGTTCATGGCCGGGGCGCGGCCGCTCAAGCCGGGCCAGGTCTCGGAGCCGGTGCTCTCCCAGTTCGGCTATCACCTCATCCGCGTGGACCGGGCGGCCGGCGACTCGATGAAGGTCCGGCACATCCTCGTCCCGATCGCGTTGTCGGGCCCGCGGCTGGACCTGGTGGAGGCGCGGGCGGACACGCTGGACCGCCTGGCGGCCGAGCACGACGACGGCGCCGTGATCGACACGCTGGGCAAGCGGATGGGGTTGGGCGAAGCGCAGGCGCCGCCGCTCTTCCAGGGCGACCGGATGACGCTCGGGAAGTACGTGATCCCGGACGTGGACATCTGGGCGTTCGCCGGCGCCCGGCCCGGCCAGACCAGCAAGGTCATCGAGGGCGAGCGCGCCTACTACGTCTTCCGCCTCGACTCCCTCCGGCCCGCGGGCGTGCCGCCCCTGGCGGACGTCCGTCCGCAGGTGCTCCAGGCGGTGCGGTTCGACAAGAAGAAAGAACTGGCCCGTACGCTCGGCCGCCAGGCGGCGACCGCGCTCACGGGCGCGACCGACCTGGCGCAGGCCGCCGCGGCGCACGGCTATCCCGTCCAGCGTCTCGGGCCGTTCACGCGGCTCCGGCCGCCGGCGCAGCTCCAGGCGGACCCGGAGGTGATCGGCGCGGCGTTCGGGCTCAAGGTGGGTGAGCGGAGCCCGCTCATCGAAGGGCGTACGGGGGACTTCCTGCTCCAGGCCCTCACGCACAGCGCGCCCGACTCGGCGGCCTGGCGGGCGCAGCGCGATCAGCAGCGCCAGAGCATCATCCAGTCCGCGCGGCAGGCGCGCATCCAGGCGTATCTCGCGGCGATCCGGGCGAAGGCGAAAATTGTGGACCGGCGCCGGGAGCTGTTCAGCCAGACTCAGGCCGCCGGCTCCTAGTCGAGCAGGGAGCGCGGCTTCGCGGGAGGCGGGGGTGGCGGCGCATCGGGCCGCCCCATCGCGTCCCGCGCTTCGTTCAGGGTCCGGCGGAAGGTCCGCAGGGCCTGCCCCAGGGCCCGCCCCACCTCGGGAAGCTTCCGGGGCCCCACCGCCACAAACAGAACGGCGAGCAGCAGGAGCCACTCGCCGATCGAAAAGCCACCGACATCCACGCGCGGCCTACTGGCTCAGGCGCTTCGGCTCTCCGCCCGTCGGGGGGAGCGTGGAGTTGGACGCCGGGGGCGGCGGCGTGACCGACCGCTGATCCGGCTGGGTGTCGATTTCCTTGATGCTCCGCTTGAACTCCCGGATCCCCTGCCCCAGGGACGCCCCGATTTCCGGGATGCGCTTGGCACCGAACACGAGGAGGACGATCATCAGCAGGAGAATGATGTGCCACATCGACAATTCCATAGACGCCTCTCTAGAAGAGCGACCGTGCCACGAAGTAGGCGATCACGACTCCCAGCACCGCCACCAGCGACACGTCCAGCCCGATCGGTCCCAGCGTAATGTCCACCACCAGCAGATTGATCTGCACCGGCCCGAGGGTCGGGTGCACGGCGGTGGTGAAGAACTCCTTGGCCGCGCCCGCCGGCAGGAACTGCCGCAGGAGCGCCTGGAGAAACCCTCCCAGCACGAACCCGGTGGTGAGAACTCCCAGGTAAAATAGCGGGCGCCGCGGTCCGCGCGCCACGCGCTAGCTCCGCCGCTCCACGGCGTAGGCGATGCTGCCCTCGAGCGCGGTCCGCGCCGGCGAGGACGGCAACCCGTCCAGCGCGCGCTCCGCCTCCTGCGCGAGCGCCAGGGCCCGGTGCCGGGCATACGTCAGCCCGCCCGCGTCGATCACGCACGCGATCACGTCCGCCACCAGCTGGCCCGACGGCTCCGGCTCGTCCATCAGGCGCTCCACCAGCCGCCGGCCCTCCGGCGCCATCCGCGGCAGCGCCGCGATCAGGGGGAGCGTGACTTTGTGCTCCTTCAGATCCAGGCCCCAGGGCTTCCCGGTGACGGCTTCGGGCTCGGTGTAATCCAGGAGATCGTCCGTGATCTGGAACGCCATCCCCAGGTGGAGGCCGAACCGGGCCAGCGCGGCCCGCGCCGCCGGGTCGCCGCGCAAGGCGCCGCACTCGCAGGCGCCGGAGAGCAGCGACGCGGTCTTGGCCCGGATCAGCTGGTCGTACTGCTCCTCCGTATAGGCGAGCTTGTCGTGGGCCTCGAGCTGGCGCATCTCACCGATGGTCATCTCGTTGGTCACCCGGGCGAACACGCGGAGCGGCTCGATGTCGTTGAAGCGCACCAGCTCGATGATGGCCCGCGAATACAGATAGTCGCCCATGATGACGGCGATCTGGTGCGAGAACAGCGTATTGAGGGTCGGGAGCCCGCGCCGGAGCGCCGAGTGATCCACCGAATCGTCGTGCACGAGCGTGGCCAGGTGGATCAGCTCGACCACGGCCGCCAGGGTCGCGGTGCGGGGATCGGCGTCCCCCGACGCCTGCGCGGACAGGAGGAGCAGCATGGGCCGGAAGAGCTTCCCCTTCATCCGCAGGAGATGGTCGTTCACGTCCGCGATGCCGGGGAAGTCCGCCGCGATGATCCGCCGCAGCTCGTCCGCCACGCGGGCGAGATCCTGGGCCACGGGGCGCTGGATGTCGTGCAGGGTGACCGGCGCGACTTGCTGGCTCACGTCAGTTCCCCTGCGCGGCGAGCGCCTTGACGCGCTCGCCGACGTCCAGGAACCGGATGCTCACCGCGAACACCCGGCCGTAGAGATCCCGCGCGTCCCGCGTCCGTCCCTGCTCCTCCAGCGCCCGCGCCAGCCAGTAGAGGATCCCCAGCCGCTCCTCGTCCCCCGAGGCCGGCAGCTCCAGGCCGCGCCGGAGGATGGACTCCGCCACGCCGAACGCCCCCTTTTCGAAGAAGCAGACGCCGAGCGCTTCCGACGTGCGCAGCTTGCCGTCCTGGGCCCGCAGGGCCTTCTGGAACTCGGCGATCGCCTCGTCCAGGAGCCCCATCTCCTTGAACGCCACCCCCAGGTCGTAGTGCGACTGGAAGTCGCCTTCGTCGATGTTCTCGTCGATCCCCTGCTTGAAGCGGGCCAGCATGTCCTTGAAGTCCTGCTGCTCGTCCCCGGTGGGCTCCTCGTCCTGCACCTTCATCCGGGAGTCCTTGGGGGGTTCCTCCTCCTCGAGGATCATCGCGCCCAGGTCCACGAAATCCGCGCCGCTCGCGGCCTCGTCGCGGACCTTCATCTTCGCGTCCTTGGCCTTCACCTTGCCTTCGGGGACGGCGGCCGGCGGAGGCGCCAGCATCGCCAGGGCCGACTGGGCCCGCGCGTTCCCCGGATCGTGCTCGGCCACCCGCTCGTAGACCGCGCGGGCCTTCTCGGGCACGTCCGACCGCAGGAGCGTATCGGCCAGCTCGAGATACGCCGTGATGAGCTTGTCCTTCTCCCCCGACTTGTACGCGAACTCCACGAGCTTCTGGCGGTGGCGGATGCTGTTGGGATCGAGCCGGAGGATCTCGTCGACCAGGTCCTCCGCCTGCTGGAGGTTCCCCAGCCCCTCGAATCCCGCCGTGGCGTGGTCCAGCTCCTCGATGCCCCGATCGCGGTCCCCCGCCTCCACCAGCGCTTCGCCCAGGGCCTGGTGCGCCTCGGGGTCGTCCGGATTGTCGGCCACCCGGCCTTCCAGGTCCTCGATCGAGACGGTGGCCGCCTCCTCGATGTCCGAGAAGTCGATCGCCGGGGCCTCTTCCTCGGCCTGCACGGGCCCGTCGAGCCCCACGTCGATGTGCACCGATGGGCGACCACCGACCGACGTGTCATCCTCGGTCTGGATCCACTGCGGCCGTTCGGCGTCGGCGGGCGCCTCCTCGATGACCAGCGGTTCGTCGTCCACCACCGCTTCGGGCTCGGCTTCCGGCTCGGGCTCCGGCTCGGCGTCGAGAGACAGCTCGACCACGGCCTGCCGCCGCGCGGTGGTCCGCGCCGGAGGCTCGGGCACCTCCTCCGCGACGGGCTCCTCCACCACTTCCTCGGCCACCACGTCCTCGGCCACCGCATCCTCGGCCACCGGCTCCACGTCCGCCGCCGTCGGCTCGAGCTCGGCGACCGGCTCGACGTCGTCGGCGACGATCTCCTCGCGCACGGATTCGACATCGTCGGCGCTCGTGCGGACATCCTCGAAATCCGCGCTCGTGGCCTCCAGACCCTCGAGCGTGCCCCCCACGTCCGCCGCCTCGACGGACTCTTCCTCGACCAGCGAGGTCGACTCGATCTCGAGCGACGTGTCGGGCTCCGCCACCGGCTCCTCCAGGATCGACACCGGCTCCGGCTCAGGCTCGGGCGGCGGAGGAGGCGGGGCGGGCTTCGGAGGCGCCGGCGCCCTGGCGGCGGGCGCGGCCGGCTTTGGGGCCGGAGCCGCCGGCTTGGGAGCCGGAACGCCGGGCTTCGCCGGCGCGGCGGGCGCGGCGGGGGCGGCGGGGGCGGCGGGGGCGGCCGTCGCCTTGGCGGGCGACGGCGCATCCAGATCCAGGAACACCAGGCTCGACGTCTTCCGCTTCGGCTGCTTCGGCTCCACCGGCTTGTGCGCCGCCGTGGTCCGCCGCTGCGGCACGTCGGCCGTACCATACGCCGCAAGCTGCTCTTCCAGCATCGCCCGGAGCTGCTCGCCCTCGGACGAGATGTCGGTGAACTCCTTGAGCGCCGAAAACGCGAGCTGGATGTTGCCGGCCTTGTGCACCCGCTCGGCGTACTCCACGAAATTCTGCTTCGCCTCGGCGTTGAATCCCTTGGCGGCGTAGAGCTTGGCGAGCTTCAGGTAGGTGTTCTGACGTCCCGGCGCGTTGCGGAGGACCTTGTTGCACATCGCGATGGCGTTGTTGTGCAGGCCCTGCTCGGCGTACTTGTCCACCGCGCGGTCGTAATGATCGGCAGCCTGACCGGGGTCCTTGAGCTTGACGTAGAGGTCCCCGATGCGGTTGTAGATGGCCAGATCGGGATTGGCCTCGCCCTCGGCGTCCTGCTCTTTCAGGACCTCGAGCCAGGCCTCGACAGCCCCCTTGGGATCCTTCAGCTCGAGGGCGCGGGCGCGTTCCTTCGATTTCTCGAGTTTGGACATGTCACGCTAAAGATATCGGGGCCGATGGGGAGCGACAAGCCGAACCCCCTGTCCAGACGGCGGTTACGAGGTTGGCACCGAGCCAGTACGCCGCTTCCCGCCAATCCGACACGTCGAGCGCCACCAGGTCGGCGCGCATGCCCGGGGCGATCTGGCCCCGATCCTGGGCCAGGCCCAGCGCCGCGGCCGCGTTCACGGTCACCCCGATCAGCGCCTCCTCGTGACGCATCCCGAGCTGGGAGACCCCGAGGGCCATCACCAGCGGGAGGGAGAGCGTGGGGGACGACCCGGGGTTGAAGTCGGTCGCCAGGGCCACGGCCGCTCCCGCATCCCAGAGCGCCCGCGCGGGCGCCTGCGTCCGCTTGCCCAGGAACGTCATGGTGGCGGGCAGAAGGACCGCGACCGTCTCCGCCCCGCCCAGCGCCCGGATCCCGGCTGGCGACACGGCCGCCAGATGATCCGCCGACTGCGCCCCCAGGGCGACGGCCAGCTCGGCGCCCCCTGCTCCTTCGAGCTCGTCGGCGTGCATGGTGAGTGCCAGGCCCGCGCGTCGCGCGGTCTCGAGGATCCGGCGGCTCGCGTCGGTGGTGAACACCCCGGGCTCGCAGAAGACGTCGCAGCGGAGCGCGAGGTGCTCGCGGCCCACGCGGGGGATCATGTCGTCGCAGAGAAACCGGATGTACCCGGCCGGGTCGCGCCGGTGCTCCGGGGGCACTTCGTGCGCGCCCAGGAACGTGGCGACCACGTCGGGGCTCCCGTCCCGCTTGAGGCGCGCGATGACCGCGAGCTGCTTGAGCTCGGCCTCGAGATCGAGCCCGTACCCCGACTTGACCTCGACCGTGGTGGTGCCGTGCGCGCGGAGGGTATCGAGGCGGGCGCGGGCCAGGCGGTACAGGTCGGCCTCGGAGCGGCCCCGCACATCGCGCACCGACTCGAGGATCCCGCCGCCCGCCGCCGCGATCGCCTGGTAGGTCTCGCCCAGCGCCCGGCGCCGGTGGTCGTCGAGGCGCGGCGCGCCGAACACGCCGTGGGTGTGGGCATCCACGAACCCCGGAAAGAGCATGCCGCGCACTTCTTCGCGGAGGGCGCCGGGATGGGCGGCCGCGAGGTCGGCGGCGGGACCCACCGCGGCGATCCGGGAGCCGTCGAGCAAGACGGCCGCACCGGCGAGGACCTCCACGTTTCGGGCTTCCGCGCCGCGGCGGGCCCGCGCGGGGCCGCGGCAGGTCACGACCGCCCGGGCGCCGACGAGCAGGGTGCTCAGTCGCCGGCCTCGCGCATCGGCAGGCGGAGGTGCTCGCG
>Ga0335069_10009593_pt1 | contig 13771 bp, 10 predicted proteins | sample Lox_Sample_11_FD_206714 | JGI IMG/M metagenome (GOLD analysis project Ga0335069, IMG submission 206714) | Soil microbial communities from Loxahatchee National Wildlife Refuge, Florida, United States - Lox_Sample_1.1 | ecosystem: Environmental > Terrestrial > Soil > Wetlands | place: USA... | reverse complement strand
CCTCCGGCGGCTGGCCAGGACCATGCCCGGCGCGCTCACTCACCGGCGCGCGGTGGCCGGCCGGGGCCGCGTGGACCCCGGGCGCACCATGCGCGCCAACATGCGCTTCGACGGGATCCCGTTCCGGCCGGTCACGGTGGCGCGCAGGCAGGACAAGCCCCGTCTCGTCGTCCTGGCCGACGTGAGCCTGTCGGTCCGCCACACCACGCGCTTCACCCTGCATGTCGTGCACGGCCTGCAGCGGCTGTTCGGCCAGGTGCGCACGTTCGCGTTCGTAGCCGATCCGGTGGAGGTCACCGATCTGTTCGCGGAGCATCAGGCCGAGCGCGCGCTGGAACTGATCGTCGGCGGCGACGCCCTGGACATCGACGCCGACTCGGACTACGGCGTCGCGTTCGGGCGATTCCGTGAAGAGTTTCCCGACATCGTGACGAGGCGGACTACGGTCCTCATCCTCGGCGACGGGCGGGGCAACGGGCACGATCCCAACATTCCCGCCTTCGAGGAGATAGCCCGGCGTGGCAGGCAGCTTATCTGGCTCACGCCGGAACGGCGGAACACGTGGCGGCTGGGGCGCTGCGACCTGCCGCGGTACGAGGAATTGTGTGATCGCGTGGACGTGGTGCGTGACCTCGACGGCCTGGATCGTGCGACCAACGACATCCTGGCCGGCCTGGCCGGGCGCTGACCGTCGGGACGGGGGTCGTTCGCGTGTCATCTCGTCACATCTGGTCGCCCGGGTGCCGCCGAGCCCAAGCGCGGGATCAGCCTTCGCCCGTACTTGCCGGGCGCGCGCTTTGCTGGATCCGGGCCAGGACCGAGGCGTCACGCAGAGTAGTGACATCGCCGGGCTCATGACCTTCCGCGATGTCACGCAGCAGCCTGCGCATGATCTTCCCGGACCTAGTTTTGGGCAGGTCGTCGGCCCAGATGATCCGGCTCGGCCTAGCCAGCTTGCCGATCTGGGCGGAGACATGTTCACGTAGCCTGGCCTCGAGCTCCGGCTCGGGCGTGACACCGGAGCTCAGGGTGACGTAGGCCACCACCGACTGGCCGGTCAGGTCGTCGGGGGTGGCTATGACCGCGGCCTCTGCGACCGCTGGGTGCGAGACGAGAGCCGATTCGATCTCGGCGGTGGACAGCCGATGGCCGGACACGTTGATGACGTCGTCGACCCGGCCGGTGATCCAGAAGTAGCCGTCCTGGTCGCGTCGCGCGCCGTCGCCGGCGAAGTAGGTGCCGGGACCGAACCTGGCGAAGTAGGTCTGCACGTAACGGTCGGGGTCGTTGTACAGCGTGCGGAGCATGCTCGGCCACGGCTGGGTAAGCGCGAGGTAGCCGTTACCCTGCTCGAGGGCGCCACCCGACTCGTTCACCAAGGCGGCCGCCACTCCGGGCAGCGGGAGCCCGGCCGAGCCGGGCTTCGCCGGGTTCAGGCCGGGCAGTGTGGTGATCATGATGGCGCCAGTCTCCGTCTGCCACCAGGTGTCCACGATGGGGCACCGCTCGCTGCCGATGACCGTGTGATACCACAGCCACGCCTTCGGGTTGATCGGCTCGCCAACCGAGCCGAGCAGCCGCAGTGACGACAAGTCGCGCTTAGCCGGGTATTCCTCCCCCCATTTCATGCACGCCCGGATGGCAGTCGGCGCGGTATAGAAGATCGTGACACCGTACCGCTCGACGATCTCCCACCAGATGTCCTTGTCCGGATAGTCAGGAGCGCCCTCGAACATCACCGAGGTGCAGCCGTTGGCCAGCGGACCGTACACGATGTACGAGTGGCCCGTGATCCAGCCCACCGCGGCCAGCCAGCACATGCCGGTCCAGGCAGTTGTAGGAGGCGTTGATCGTCCCGTCGGCGAACCACGTGTAGAACGGCGCGTTACTGTCGTCGAGCACCGAGGAGAACGGCGTGCTCCAGTGCAGGCGCTCGCGTGCCTGCGCCGCCCACCAGATCGTCGGGTCGGTCGCTGCCTGCTCGAGTACCACGGGGTCGGTTACCTGAGCTCGTTCGGCGAAGTCGGCCGACGGTGGGAACTGCTCGACCTGTAGCAGGGTCTCAAGGCGGTCACCGACCGGAGAACGTGGGTCTGTCATGTGCGCTCCTCCTGAGGATCTGGTTCCAGCCTCTGCGAGGCAAGCCTGCGCGCGGCACCCCCCGCAGGTCGTGAAGGCCACGGACATCCGGCCAGTTTTCACCTAGCCGATTGGCCGGTATCGCCATGCCAAACAGGTGGTTTGCGCGCGGCTCCAGCCTGGCGAAGTACGGAGCTGGCATCGGGTCAGATCAGCCCGAGCTTGCTGGCCGCGTACACCGCCTCGGCGCGGCGCCGCACGCCAAGCTTCTGCATAACGTTGCCGACGTGGAACTTCACCGTCGCCGCGGAGATGTACAAGCGCTGCCCGATCGCCACGTTGCTAAGCCCCCGGGCGAGCAGGCACAGGATCTCTCGTTCCCGCGGGGTGATGTCGCACGCGGCGGCCCCGGGACGCTGGCTGCCCCGCATCCAGCGGACGACGACTCCGGCGCTCCGCGGATCAAAGGCGCTCCCGCCCCGGTGCACGGCCCTGATCGCCCGGACAAGCTCGGTCAGGTCCACGTCCTTGAGCACGAAGCCCCTCGCGCCCTGCTTCATAGAGTCGAGAATCAGCCACTCATCTGCCGAACTCGTCAGGACCAGCACACGGCTGTCCGGGTAGCGCTGGGTTATCGTGGCGCACAACGCGAGGCCGTCGCACTCGCTGTCCGGTGTCAGCTTGAGATCGAGCAGCACGACCCTGGGATGCGCCCGGTCGAGCATCGCCGTGGCCTGACTGGCGCTCGACGCCTCGCCGACCACCCGCAGATCCGGTTCCCTGTCGATCATGGTCCGCAGGCCCTGACGGACGATCGCGTGATCGTCAATGATGGCCACACGGATCTCATCCATCGCTCTCTCCCCGTTCGTAATCGCCGACCGCCGCGGGCAGTAGGACCTGGATCGCGATCCCGCCTAGGTCAGACCGGTCGGCGCGGAGCGTCCAGCCCATCTCTTCCGCCCGCGCGGCGATGTCGGCCAGGCCGAGGTGATATCCCCCTCCAGTGCCGGGAACCGTGCCCCGGATTATCTTCCTCAGCGTCCTCGGGTTTCCGCGGCCATCGTCCGCGACGCACAGCGCGATCACCTCGCCGTCGTAGTCCAGCCGGATGATCGCGCGACGCGCCCTCCCGTGGATGGCTGCGTTGAAGACGCACTCGCTGGCCACCCGGAACAGCGACTGGCGGACCGCCATCGGCAGCGGCACCTGCGGGCCCGTCACCTCCACGCTCACGTCGAGCTCATGGGCGGGATGCCGGGCCACCAGGCGCAGCAGCATGTCAGGAAGCTCCTCATCAGGGCCAGCCATCCCTTCTCGCAGGTCCTGCAGCGACGACCGCAGGCGCCGCACCGCGGTCGCGGTGAGCCGCTTGGCGTGTTCCAGCCTCGCGTGCATCAGCGATCCCGCAGGCGCGTCAGCGAGGCACAGGTCGATGGCCAGCCCGGCCGCTAGGACCTCTTGGATGGCTCCGTCGTGCAGTTCGCTGGCGAGGCGGTGCCGCTCGTGGTCCGCGAGTATCCGCGGCCAGGCTGATGGACTGCCCCAGGCGGCTTGGGCCGGGACGGATGGCTGCGTACGGATGCGTCCTGGGACGGCGGTCTGCGTCATGTCGCCCTCCTCGGTGGGAGGGGTTGATCGTAGACCGGATGAGGTTGGCCGTTGGTAGGTTACCGGCCGCGGGCGCTGCCGAGGATATCCAGGTCATACGGTGCCAGCTCCAGGTACCTCTGCACCGCAGCCGGATGCGGGTCGGCCAGCAGCGCGTTGCGCAGGGCAACCGTGACGAAGTTGCCGAATTCGGCCAGTGCCGGCGATTCAGTGCCGGGGAGCAGTTCTCCGCCATATCGTTCGGTCGCGCCGAGCACATCGTCGGCCCGGAGCCGGTGCAGCACGTCGGTCACGTCACAGCGCACGTCCACCCCGATTCGGTACGGACGAGACTCCAGCCGCCCCCCGAGAGCGGCGCGCAGCTGCGACATCTCCGCCTTCAGCGTGCCCTTGCTCACCGGCCGGTCACCGTAGAGCCGTGCATGCAGATCGCACAGGTCGAGCCCGTCGGAATTGAGCGCAAGCAGCCCGAGGATCTCGATCTGCCGCCTGGTGAGGCGCAGCCCGACGCCGTTGAGCCGCGCGCTGGGCTGGCCGAGCAGCTTCAGCTCCAGCAGCCCGGCGCAGGAACTGACTGTGTGGTGCGCCGCGGCCGCCACGACGGCCGTGCGCGCTTCCCGGGCCAGCAGCCGGGCCAGTGCCTGCGCCGTGGCCATGCCGATCGGGTGGGAGCGGTCCCAGGTAGTCGACAGGTCGAGCACGCCGAGCTGGCGCCCGGTACCCGGGTCATGCACCGGGGCGGCCCAGCACACCCAGCCGTGCACGCAGCTGGAGAAGTGCTCGGCCGAGTACACGGTGGCCGCATGGTCCAGCCTGAGCGCCAGGTCCAGTGCGTTCGTCCCGACACTGGCCTCATCCCACCGCCCTCCGGGGACGAAGTTCACCTGCTCCGCGCGGCTGCGCATGACGGTACCGCCGTATGTCCACAGGATGCGGGCGTCGGGATCGGTGACCGCCACGACGAGCTCACCGTCGTCGGCCGCCGCCTGTAGTTCGGATTCGAGCTGCCTGACGGCGCCGCTGAGCGGACTCGTCTCCCAGGCGAGCCGGGTCTCGTCGGCGTCTGCCAGCGGCGCCTCGTACACCTCGGGCATGATATGCGCGGCCGAGCGCTCCCAGCTCGCGACGATCTCGGTCCGCACGCCTGCGCGCTCGGCGTTCGTCCGCCGCTTGTCGCAGATTGCCGGAACGTGCTTATCCCACGCTTGCGTTAGAAGAGTGCGTCGCCTGTGCAACTGCGCGCGAGTATGCATGAACAAACCTCGGGGTCAGGCCTGGCTCGCTACTGGTTCAGCGAGCATGCGGCATTATCGACCGGCCGCGGAGGGTGAAGCTAAGGCCCAAGGTCCCGGTACCTTGAGCCCTCGGTCCCGCCTCACAGCGTGAAACCGGGGCCTGAGCTGTCGTGGCTGGTGTCAGCGTGCCAAGCTGCTGTCATGGCGGAGGGCAAGGAGCCGGTGACTGCGGCTGGTCGGCCGGCAGTGGTGGCGTTTCCCGAGCATGTCAGCGTGGCGGACGCCGAGCATATCGGTGAGCAGTTGATAGCCGCATTCGATCGCGGCGCGTCGGTGGTGATCGCGGATATGGCGTCGACGGCGTGGTGTGATGGCGCGTGCGTCGACGCGGTGACCCGGGCCTGTCGGCGGGCGGCGGCGGGCCAAGCCGAGCTGCGGCTGGTGGCCAGAGACCCAGATGTCCGGCGGCTGCTGGCCGCGCAGGGCCTGGACCGGCTAGTTCGGGTTTACCCCTCGCTGGAGGCGGCCGTCGCCGACGCGGATCTCACCGGATCTGATCCCGCCGGTGATCCCGCGCCGTCGGCGGCGGCACTATGGCCGGCGCGGGTCAGACCGGGGCGGGCGCGGCTGACCGAGGCAGTCCTGCGGCAGCTGATCGACGCGCTGGCTGACGGGATCGTGCTGACCAGTGAGGACGGCCAGATCGTGCTGGCGAACCGGCGGGCGGCTGAGCTATTCGGCTACCAGCCTGGCGACCTGGCCGGGCAGCTGGTGGAGTCGCTGATGCCGACCGCGCTGCGGGACGCGCACCGGCTGGACCGGGCGGCCTTTGCGCTCACGCCGACGGCCCGGCCGATGGCCGACCGGGCCCGGCTGGTCGGCCTGCGCAGGGACGGCAGCACAATCCCGGTAACGATCACGCTGAGCCCGGTCCCGACCGCCAGCGGGAATTTCGTCCTGGCCGTGGTCAGGGACGCCACGCGCGAGCACTGGCAGGACGACCTCACCGGCCTGATCCATGATGTGCTGGCGGAGCAGGCGCAGCACGCCGAGGACCTCCTGGACCGGGTCGTCGACAGCTTGTTCCACGTCGGCCTTAGCCTGGACGAGGCCGTCGGCCAACCCGCGGAGCATGCCCGGGAACGCATCAGCGGGGCGCTCGAGCGGCTGGACAACACCATCCACGAGATCCGCGACCATGTCTTCCGGTCCCGGCGCCCGAGCGGCGGGACGGCCTGATGATCTGGTGCCCGCGCACGGCGGGCAAGCCGACCGCGCCGCCGTCTGGCGGGGCGCGCTGGCGCGCGTCGCGCTGACTGCGGCAATCAGGAAGCGCGGACTGCCGGGCGCTGCTCTCACATGGTCGGCAGTGGCCGGCTGGCGGCCAGCAGTGTGTCGATGAACGGGCACGGGTGTATCCAGTGGCCGCTGATCTTCCCTTGCTCGATTTCCACCACCTGAGCCGCGGCCGCGGGCCAGCCGCAGCCGGTATCGACCCGCAGCCCGCGGGCGATCACCGACTTGCCCCGGAGCTGCACCGACCAGCCGGACCTGGTCACCGGGTCGATCGAATCGGCGGCGAACGCGATGATCGTCTCGTCCAGTGCCCGCTCGGGCAGCGCGTGGTGCCCCAGGCATACCGCCAGCCTGCGGCCGTCCAGGTAGTACTGAACAGGCAAGATCAACGGCAGCGCGTGTACCGACAGCGCCAGCCGACCCACCGATGCTGTCGCCAGTAGGTGCCAGCACTCCCGCTCGGAGAGCGCATCATCATGCGCGGTCATGCTTGGAGAATTTACGAGCCGGCGGATCGACCCCACAGGGACCCAGGTCCCAGCCAGAAAAGTCCAAAGGCCCGCCATTTCCGTGGCTGCTGGTCGCGGGGCATGCGCAAGAGGGTGAGGCGTGAGCGGTCGGTGTCAGGGGCTGTCTGGTTCGCCGGGCGGCAGCCGGGCGGTGGGGGACGCGGTGGTTGCGGGTCCGAGCTGTAGCAGTATCTGGGGGTGGCCCGGCAGCGCGAGCTGGGTGCTGATGAGGTCGCGGGTTACCGCGTCTTCCAGCGGCTGGGTGTGCAGGGACGCGTATACCCGCCGGCTGGCGGCGTGCAGCAGCAGCCGGTACAGGGCCTGCCCGGCGCGCAGCCAGTCCGCTCGGCGGTCGCCGGGGGTCAGAAGCACGGCGGTGGCGAATGGGGGTGCCCCGCCGGCGGGCAGGCGGGCGATGCCGCGGCCGAGGTCGAAGTCGCGCTGCGGCAGCCGCCCGGCAGGGCGCCCGGTGCTGGTGGCGAGCGCGGTGGCGGGGATGCCGTCCCGTGCCGTGCTGGCCGCGACCCTGGTCCAGCGCCGTACGTCGGCCCGGGCGTGCGGGCTGAGGCCGCCGCGGCGGGCCGCGGCGGCGGTGATCCGCTCTAGCCGGTCGTAGGCCAGGCCGCCGGTGACGAGCACGAGGGTGGCTCCCTCGGCCAGCGCGTCGTGCTGCAAGCCGGCCAGTAGCCCGTGCGGCAGCGGGCCAGGTGCGAACGGGCCGCGGTGCGTGTGCCGGCGCGAGACCGCGTCCATCATGTGGCGTTCCAGGCCGTTCGGCGGCGCTGCCTCGCCGGTGCTCACCCGGGCCATCAGCCGCAGCCGCGTCGGATCTGGCAGCAGCTCGGTCACCGGCAGGTAGCCCAGTGACCGAACCGCCAGGCGCAGCCCGAACAGGGCGGCGCCGCAGCTGATCAGCATTTCCCGGCCGGCCGGGTCGGTCCGCAGCTTGCGCCGGGGGTCGGTCCACAGCTCGACCGCGTCCGGACTCACGCGGAACCGCCACGGCTGGGTGTTGTGGACCGACGGGGCGCGGGCCGCCGCGGTGACCAGGAACCCGGCGTACCCGGCCAGCACCCCCGCCTGCATGGCGGTGGTCCCGGTCGCGCTGTCGCTGCCGTCCTTCATCCGGGCAGGGTCGCCCGCCGCCAGGACGGGTGTCAGGGTCTTTGGCCGGTTTCCGGGCCGGCCAAAGTCCTTGCTGCGCGGGCCGTGACGCGGCCCCGGCGCCTCTGCTATCCGTTGTCGAGCAGGGGACGACGTGCGGACTGATGATTTCCCGGAACGGTCTTTTGATCTATTGCACGTTCGCGCCGTGCTCATGCACATCCCGGACCGCATGGCGGCGCTGCGCCGGATGGCCTCCTGGCTCGCGCCTGGTGGCTTGACTCGTCCGCATGAGTAACCGGCTCCTGGCCGCAATCCCGACAGCAACGCAACGTCCAAGGCGGGCAACCGAGGCCCACTGACGGCGGCGATGGCCAAGAGCCAACCCAAGAGCAACGACCGCAGACGCGAGGAGTCACCAGGCCGCGTCCAGCCACAATCGCCGCAGATAGATGCCATATCAGGCCGCTCCAGGCGACGTTCCGCGACGGTACGAACACACCTAACAAGCGAGGGGTTCGTAGGTTCAAGTCGTACTGCGCCCACCAGATTTACGCAGGTAGAAGGACTGCGAGCGATCCGGGTCAAAGAGCTGGCCGACGAGAGCACGGCCGTGATCTTCCGCTGCGGCCAATCCTCGCGCCGATCCTCGCGGCTGTTGACGAGCGCGGCCGCAATCGCAAACGGCAAGCCGCGCACTCGGGCCTGACGGCCCCCATCCTCTTGTCCGGTGCCATTGGATCTGAGCCACCGGCCGGCCGCCTGACCGGGCGTCCATCAACGCCGGGGCCTGTCCACCTGGCGACTAGATGTCCGGCACGTGCGAGACCGGCGTGCCCCGCCTCATCCAGCCAGCGCGGTCAGAAGGCTGCCCGGCGATGCCTGTCGCCGTCAGGTCAGGGTGCAGTTGCATCTCGGTCACCCGGGCCGGCCGAGTCGAGGCGGATCAGGTCTATCGTGACTGCTCAGCGGTCGAGGGCCGGACCGGGCGTTCTGGGTCAGGCAGGCGGCTGCGGCCGGCGGTGATGGGTAGTGATCCACCAGCTAGCGGGCCGGCCCAGGTAGTAAGCGGGCGTGCTGTTCGGGCGGGCATGCGGTACTCCTGTGCTTGCTGGCATTGTCTTGCTCCACCGGGAACCGGTGGCGGATGCAGCCGCGGCGTCCGCGGGGTGAAGCGTGAGCTCGGTCATGAAGTCCTCCGTGAGTTCGGGCCGGTTTCGTCCGGCTATCACGGTCATCCTCGGGACTTCGGGGTGCCGGGTCTTGGAGTCAGGTGATGCGAGATGAGCTGATCGACGCCTTCGACCGGGCCGACTCCGACGATGATGTACGGGCGGTGGTCGTCACTGGCCGGGGACGAGCGTTTTGCGCAGGCGCCGACCTTTCTGCTGGCAGCGACACATTCAATGCCGAGCGGCGGCAGCGACCTGGGACGCCGGCCAAGGTTATCGACGGGGTGCCGCGGGACGGTGGCGGTCAGGTAAGCCTGCGTGTCGCGGCCTCACTCAAGCCGGTGATCGCCGCCATCAACGGGCCTGCGGTCGGGGTCGGGGTCACGATGACGCTCCCCATGGACGTCAGACTCGCCGCCGATAACGCCAAGTTCGGCTTTGTGTTCTCCCGTCGTGGGCTGGTAATGGAAGCTGCCTCCAGCTGGTTCCTCCCGCGAGTCGTCGGCATCAGCCAGGCTCTGGAATGGGTGGCGACCGGCCGGGTCTTCGATGCTGCGGAGGCGTTGCGCGGAGGCCTGGTCGCCCGGACTTGCCCGGTCGGCGAGTTGCTGCCAGCCGCGTACGCGCTTGCCAGAGAGATCGCTGACAATACCTCCGCCGTTGCGGTTGCTACCTCTCGTCAGCTCATGTGGCGCATGCTCGGCGCCGATTCCCCCTGGGAAGCGCACCGCCTCGACTCCAGGGGCATCTATGAGCTTGGCAGGGCGCCCGATGTCGCCGAGGGGGTTAGCGCGTTCCTGGAAAAACGACCGCCCCATTTCCCGATGCGGATAAGCACTGACTTGCCCGACCTCGGACCGCAGTGGCCCGAGCCGCCGGGCGACCTCACCTAGCCTCGGGCCACCGCGATAGAGCGCACCAGGGCGTCAGATTGCGCTATGGCTTTCTGTTGAAGCCCAGAGCCGGTCTAGCGGCAGGACCGTGATCCAGTCATCATGTACGTATGCGTGTCCGCCGGTGTGCAGGATGATCGCTTCCTCCAGCCGGGGGCCGAGGCGCTCTTTAAGCTGGCGGAGGCCGCGAAAATCCTCGCCGCTGATCCTGGAACCTGCCTTGATCTCGACGGCGATGACCTGGCCGTCGTCGCGCTCTAGGACAAGGTCAACTTCATCGCCGGCTTCGGTGCGGAAGTGCCCGGCGGTGACCGGCGCATCGGACCAGCTGGCTTGCTTGAGTATCTCCCCGACGGCGAAGGTTTCGAGCAGGTGCCCGTATTCGGTGAGGGTCGTCGGTGCGGCTTGAGTGATCTTCTGAGGCGTAAGGTTCAACAACCATGCCATCACGCCGGAATCGACGAGGTGGACCTTCGGGTGCTTTGTGACGCGTGAGCCCAAGGTCGTGCCCCACGCGGGGAGTCGGTAGATAAGGAATACGGCTTCCAGGAGCTTGATGTAGTTCTCCGCGGTGGACTTTTCCAGGCCGATGGTTCCGCTGATCGCCGCCATGTTCAGGACCTGGCCGGATCGGCCGGCGAGCTGGCCGAGCAGCCGGGGTAGCATCTCGCGCTGCCGGACTCGCGTGATGTCCAGGACATCCTTGTCGATGACTAGATTGACGTAGTTGGAGAACCAGCGGGAGCGGGAACGCCCAGGCGGTCGGCGAAGGGACACCGGCATGCCGCCGGAGGTTGACCGCTGGGCGTACTCGTCGCGGGCCGTCGCGTCCTGCGGCGGGGCCATATCAATTCCGGTGCCGTCGAGCAGCCAGGCGACGAAGGTCTCATGTGTGTTATCGATTTCTCCCTGCGACAGCGGCAGCACCGGAATGATGTCCACGCGCCCGGTGAGGGCCTGCGCGGCTTCGGGCAAGGTCGCGTAGCGCGTTGAGCCAGCCAGGACGTATCTGCCTGGCCGAAGATCCCGGTTGAGCTGAGCCTTGATGGCGTCCAGCAACTCGGGAACATGCTGGTATTCGTCGATCAGTACGGGCTGGTCTGATTCGACGAACCGGGCCGGATCGGCGCGCACTGCCGCCCGGGTGGCCAGGTCATCGCAGTCGATCACCGTCCGTCCCAGGCGCCCGGCCAGCTGACCGAGCAGCGTGCTCTTGCCCACGGTGCGCGGCCCGTTGAGGACAATTACTGGCTCTTCGGCGAGCCTAGCCTCCACGACCTCCCCGAGCCGACGCCTCGCCAGCCCGGTCAGTACTCCGCGCATGTCTACACCCTAGCGGAATGTTCCGCGATTCCGTTGATTATTTTCCGTTTTTCCATGCTAAAAAATCCGCGTTTCCGACAGTTTGCTACCGCAGATCCAACGCCAGGCCGTCCCCGTCGCTGCAGTGGTGCGGGCCGGCAGAACTATTAGGGCGCCGAGAGCCTAGCCGCTGCGCGGGCCTTCCCGTTGTATCGGCGTCCGCCGAGGAGCTCCGGGCGCTGAGGTGAACCGAAGTCGACCTCAACGCCAATACCGTCGCGGTTTACCGCACTGTACGGGCCTCCGCCGACACCAAGACGCCGAAGAGCAGGCGTGTGCTATCCCTGCCGTGGCTCGCGGTGCAGGCGCTTCGTGAGCATCGCGCCCGCCAGGCCGAGGAGCGGCTGCTAGCTGGGGAACTGTGGCAGGATCACGGTCTTGTGTTCGCGTCGGCCATCGGCGCGTCCCTTGATCGTCACCACGTGCGCCGCGAGTTCAGGAAGATCACCAAGGCCGCGGGGCTGGGTACCGACTGGGTGCCGCGGGAGATGCGGCATACCTTCGTGTCCCTGCTCAGCTCCAACGGGACCGCGCTGGAGGACATCGCCGATCTGGTCGGGCACCGGGGCACGGCCATGACCGAGACGGTCTACCGGAAGGTGATCGTGCCCGAGCTGCGACGTGGCGCCGAAGCCATGGACCGCCTATTCACCCGACAGCGGCCAGCTTCCCCATCTCGGTGGCCGATGGCCTCTCCGGGTGCTGCTGGCGCCAGGGCGGCGGGCATCAGCCGGCGGGTGGAGAGCCCAGATCAACCCCAGATCAACCCCAGATCAATCCAGGAGCCGATGACAGCGACCGGCACCGGGCATACGGTGATCGACGTCCGCCCGGCAACTGCGGGCGGAGAAGCCGGAGAAGCAGCATGCACCCACTTGAACTCGCCATCGGTTATGCCTGGCTCGTCTTCTGGATCTACTGGCTCGTGTCCGCCTCCACCAGCAAGGAGAGCGTCCCGGGCGGGTGGCGGACACGGCTGACCGGCGTCAGCGCGGTCGGGGTCTTCGTGATCGCCGGCGTCCTGCGCGGCGGCAGCCTGGCCGTGCACAGCCCGGTCCTCGCGGCGATCGGGGCGCTGCTGTTCGCCTGCGGGATCGCGCTGGCAGTCTGGGCCCGCCTGCATCTCGGCCGCAACTGGGGAATGCCGACCACGCAGCGGGCCGAGCCGGAGCTTGTCACCTCAGGCCCTTACCGGTTCGTCCGCCACCCGATCTACACCGGGCTGCTGACCGCGATGCTAGGGACCGCGCTGGTCGACAGCCTGCTCGGCCTGATCGTCGTCGCGGTGCTGGTCGCGTACTTCTATTACTGCGGGACCGTCGAGGAGAGGAACCTCACGGCCACCTTCCCCCAGGCTTACCCGGAGTACAAGAGCAGGACGAAGATGCTCATCCCGTTCCTGCTGTAGGACAGCGGATAGGCGAAGCGCCCACTCTTGCCGCACGACCGCACGAAGGGGAACCGCAGCGGCCTGGCCGGATGGCCCCGGGCTGCGCACAACCGGAACGTCCCCGCGCCAGAAACGACACGATCACGTCGATGCGAAGGAGATTCCGAGCGTTGGCCGATGTGTCTGGTTGTGTCTGAATGCTTGGTAATGCTGGGGAATCGAACGCCCTTATAGGCTCCATGTGGTTTGAGGTCGGCCGATGATGGCTCCCCGCTCCCACGAGCGGACGGGCACTGCGGCTGACCTCCCAGACAAGTCAGCCAACCGCCTGCGGGTTGCAGCGACAACTGGCATCACGCCAAGTGATGAAGGAAGTCGGAGAGAACGCGCGCGGAGCCGCCGTTCTGGTCGGTTGGCCATTCGGCCGCCGTGATGGTTGCCGCCGAACCAGAAGGGTCGATCTGCGCAGTGTGCTCTCCTTCCGAACGTCTTGGGGTCGACCGGATCCACGTAAGAGAGTGAGTCTCGTGCAACAACCTTGGCAACGATCCGTATCTGCTCGGTGGGCCGAGGCAGGCTCGTATGCGGTGCCCGCGATCGGTAAGTCCGGTGACCCGGTTGCGGCTCCAGTCAGCGTGTGCAGTTCGTGGAGTACGTCCGATGCGATGTCAGAAAGGGACCGGGTTTCGCCTTCGCGGATCCACTGTGCGAACGCGATTCCGAACACGGTGGCGCCGGACTGCGCTGCAAGGGTGGCCGCCGGCTCGCCGATGCCTCGCGCGCGCAGCGCCTCGGCGACCGTGGCGGCGAGGCTCGCGAGTTTGTGCAGTTCGCGTTCCCGGAGCGCGGGGTTCTGGTCGATCACGGACTGCCGCATGCGGGAGTACGGGCGGCGCTCGTCGGGGAAAAACGATGCCGCCGCGTGAAGCGCGGAGGCGATGATCTCAAGCGGGGATGCGTCAGGCGGTGCGGCGTCCACACCGCCGGTGAACGCCTGGAGGAACTGCTGCTGCCCGTAGAACAGCACCTCGCGCTTGTCGCTGAAGATCCGGAAGAAGGTGCGCTCGGTCAGCCCGCCATGCGCGTTTTCGTCACCGGAGCCTCCGGATGGATCGGTTCC
>Ga0335069_10009592_pt1 | contig 13771 bp, 7 predicted proteins | sample Lox_Sample_11_FD_206714 | JGI IMG/M metagenome (GOLD analysis project Ga0335069, IMG submission 206714) | Soil microbial communities from Loxahatchee National Wildlife Refuge, Florida, United States - Lox_Sample_1.1 | ecosystem: Environmental > Terrestrial > Soil > Wetlands | place: USA: Florida... | reverse complement strand
GCGCTTATAACGCGATTAACGGCGAACCTGCATGCGCAAACCAGTATTTGCTCGAGGACCAGCTGCGCGGGAAGTGGGGTTTCCAGGGATACGTGGTTTCGGACTGCGACGCAGTCAGGGATGTCGCCGCCAATCATCGTTATCGTCCGACGCAGGCGCAGGGCGCGGCAATTTCTGTGATTCGCGGCATGGATAATGAGTGCGTCACCTTCACCTCCCGGTTCGGTGATCCCGTTGAGAAGGCCTACATTGATGCCGTTCAGCAAGGCTATCTACCGGAAAGCACTCTCGACACCGCACTCATCCGCTTGTTCACCGCACGCATCAAGCTCGGCATGTTCGATCCTCCTGACATGGTTCCCTATACGAAGATCGATGAAAAGGAGCTGGACAGCGCAGAACACCGCGCGCAGGCGCACAAGCTGGCAAACGAGTCGATGGTGCTGCTCAAGAATGACGGCATGCTACCGCTGAAATCGGAGATTCGAAAAATCGCCGTTGTCGGACCGCTTGCCGACCAGACCAGGCCACTCATTGGAAACTATGCCGGTCAACCAACGCACATTGTCTCCATCCTCGATGGCCTTCATGCTGAGTTCCCCAATGCAGCCATCACCTTCGTTCCGGGAACGCAGTTCCTTCGCACCGACGGAGTTCCGGTGCCAGACACCCTGCTGACCACCCCCGATGGTAAGCCCGGTTTGAAGGCTGACTACAACGAGGGCATCCGGAGGGGCCCTGCGGCTCCGGGCGAGAACGCTAAGCCGATCGTCAGCCGCACGGAGGCTAACGTCAAGCTCACCGAGAGTAACGTGCCGGCAGAGATTGCCGGAAAGAAAACCTTCGGCGTGCAATGGTCGGGATTTTTCTTGCCCACTGAATCTGGCGACTTTCTCCTCGGCATTCGCTGCGCGGGATTCGGCAGGCTTACCGTCGACGGCAAACAGGTAGCGACGGCATTTGGTGGTGGCACGCGCGGACTGTCATCGGGCGTAGGCCGCGTTCACCTCGAAAAGGGGCGCAAGGTCGCGCTCGACCTCTCTTACGGAACCAGGAACAGCAAGCCGCATGCGGAACTGATCTGGGCTAAGGCTAACAACGCGCCTGCGCCTGAAGCGATCGCAGCCGCGAGAAGTGCCGATGCCGTCATTGCTGTAGTCGGAATTACAAGTCAGCTCGAGGGTGAAGAGATGCCTGTCAGCGAACCCGGTTTTCTCGGCGGGGATCGCACCAGTATCGACCTGCCTCAGCCGGAAGAGGACCTGGTGGAGGCTGTGGCTGCCACAGGCAAACCCCTCGCTGTGGTTCTCATGAATGGCAGTGCCCTGGCTGTGAACTGGATCAACGAGCATGCCAATGCCGTCCTCGAGTCATGGTACCCGGGTGAAGAGGGCGGCACGGCGGTCGCCGAAACGCTGAGCGGAAAAAACAACCCCGCTGGCCGGTTGCCGGTTACCTTCTACACCGGAGTTGACCAGTTGCCGAACTTCGAAGATTACGGGATGGCGAACCGGACCTATCGCTACTTCAGCGGAAAGCCCCTTTATCCATTTGGATACGGGCTCAGTTACACAAAGTTCAACTACAGCGACCTTAGTGTACCGGCGCGGGCTGTCGCTGCCGGACAAGATGTCAAAGCCGATGTGACCGTCACCAATACCGGCAAGGTCGCGGGAGATGAGGTCGTCCAGCTCTATCTCAAGTTCCCGCCGGAGAAAGGTGCACCACTCGTCGCTTTGCGCGGTTTCGAACGAATTCATCTGGAAGCTGGCGCTAGCCAGAAGGTGCATTTCGAGTTGAAGGCCCGCGACCTCGGCATGGTGACCGAGGACGGCAATCCGATCGTTGCTCCAGGCGATTACACCATCAGCGTCGGTGGTGGCCAGCCCGACACGGGAGCGCCAGGTGTTACAGGTCAGTTCCACATCGACGGGCAATACGCTTTGCCCGAGTAGTGCGAGAGAGCGAGTCGAACGAAGCAACACAATCATGCAATTCGCCGGGCGCATGCACGAGCCGGCTCAGGAAAGGAGATGCATTGATGTCTAAATCCGCGAACCACACCGTTCTCACCCGCCGGGAGGCGCTTTTTCTTTCGGCGGCGGGAGTCGGCATCGCTGCAGTCAGCCCTGCACTTGCTTCCGACAGCATCAAGACCGCGGCCCACCAGGAGCCGGGCAATTGCTCTACGCCGCTCTCGGCCATCGCCCGGACGCAGTACGGCAAGGTGCGCGGATTTGTCGATGGCGGCGTCCTCACATTCAAGGGGGTTCCTTACGGTCACACCACGGCAGGAGAGAATCGCTGGCTGCCGGCCAAGCCGCCTGAGCCGTGGAAGGACGAATACCCGGCGCTGGTCTATGGGGCGAACTGTCCGCAAAACCTGCACACTTGGACTAGCCCCGAGCAGACCTTCATCCAGGATTGGGATGACGGCTGGCAAAGCGAGGATATGCTCAAGCTGAACATCTGGACTTCGAGCCTGAGCGGCAGGCGCCCCGTAATGTTCTACATTCACGGCGGAGGGTACAGCTTCGGATCTTCTTACGAACTACCCTCGCATGAGGGCGCGCAGATGGCGCGCCATCACGATGTCGTGCAGGTATCCGTCAATCACCGTCTGAACATTCTCGGTTTCTTCGATGTCTCGGAGATCGGCGGGAGCGCCTTCGAAGATTCCGTCAACGTTGGTATGACCGATCTTGTGGCGGCACTGCGTTGGGTGCGCGACAACATCGAAAACTTCGGTGGTGATCCCGATCGAGTGATGATTTACGGCCAATCTGGCGGCGGATCAAAAGTCACGACGCTGATGGGAATGCCTTCTGCTGCGGGTCTGATCCATCGCGCCGCCGCACAGTCTGGCGGCGGTGGAAACATACCCAGCAAGGAGCAGCAGAGTGAGCTTGCCCGACAGGTAATGAAAGAGCTCGGATTAGCTCCGAACGACATCGGATCCTTGCAGAAGATGGAGTGGGGCAAGCTGATTGCTGCAGGCAATGCAGCCGCTGCAAAAATCAATCCGCCAGGGCCGCCCATGATGGGACCAGGAGCGCCGGGCAAGCCGCGCGTCGGGTGGTCACCCTGCGTTGACGGCAAGGTGATCAACATGCGTTCTTTCTTCGACGCTGCTCCTGAGATCTCGAAAAATGTTCCGATACTGATCGGCTCAGTGACGGAGGAAGGCAATCGCATGTCGTCTCGGCCGACCGAAGACGAGTGGCATGCAAACCTCACCAAAACTTACGGAGATGAAAAGGCGACCGCCATTATCGCGACGTTGAAAAAGGCATACCCGCAGAAGAAGATCCAGACCTTGTCGTACATATGCAGCGGCAACCCGGGATTGAATGGCCTTTCCATGCGGAATAACGTGGTGAAGATGGCCAGATTAAAGCACGAATTGAAGGCCGCGCCAGCATTTGCTTACTATTTCACCTGGCAAACTCCGATCCTCGACGGCGCTCCTGGCGCGTGGCACACGGCCGACCTTCAATTCTGTTTCGACAACACCAAGCGCTGCGAACAAGGAACCGGCAACACGCCCGAGGCACAGGTGCTGGCCAAGAAGATGGCATCTTCCTGGGCCGCCTTTGCCGCAACCGGAAACCCAAGCATACAGGGACTCAAGTGGCCACCGACCGATCCTGAAACTAACAGAACGATGATCTGGGACAATGAGTGCCGTATGGTCGATGACCCCGACGGGGAAGCTCGCAAGATCATCTTGACTTGATCGCTCCTGATAACTCGTCAAGGCTTGCATTAAAGCTGCGCCAAGGCTCCCCTCTGAGTTGCCTGAGGGGGTGCTGGCTTACGCGCAGTCGCCAGGCACACCGAGCGGGCTTGTGTTTTCAACGCGCACCTTTCTCCTGGATGTTCTGTGCCGAGCCCGTCGCGTGCCCCGACCTCGACTGAGTGCGGAAACGCGCGGGAGGAACGGTGAACTCGCGCTTGAACGCCCGATTAAAAGAGGCTTCGGACTCGTAGCCGACTTCGGATGCGATCTGAGCCACCGAATAACTGGTCGAAGCTAGCATCTGCGCTCCCAACTGAAGGCGCCAGCGGGTGAGATATGCCATTGGAGGTTCTTTGAGGTAATGTCGGAAGCGCTCCGCGAGAACCGAGCGCGATACTCCAGCTTCTGTTGCCAGCGAAGCAATGGTCCACGGGTGCGCAGGATTTCGGTGCATGAGCGCCAGAGTCTTTCCGACTTCCAGATCGCGCGCGCCAGCCAGCCAACCGGTTTGTTCTGCTGGAAGGTGCGAAATGTAGATCCGCAGCGTCTCAACAAACAAAACCTCCGACAATTTGGCCAAGACCGCTTCTCCACCTGCGCGAGAAGCGCCCGCCTCATTGACCGAAAAGCGAATCGAGTCTTCCAGCCATCTTCCCGAGGCATCGTCGCGAATACTGACCTTGAACACCGGTGGCAGACCGCTGAGAAAAACTTGACTGAGTAGTGGCTCACACGCCATGAAGCCACACACGAACTTCGTAACTTCTCCTCCGCCACCTTGGCGCGATAGCTTCAACCCCTGGGAGAGAATTCGACCTAGTTCCTTCACCATGTCCACTGCCTTCACCGCAGGGCCGTTCTCGAGGAAGTGTGCATCTCCATGGGGAAAGATCACAATGTCGCCGGCCTGAAGAATAATGCTCTGGCCATCCACTAGCCGGGCAGAGGCACGCCCTCCAGTGACTAAGTGATAAATGATGACGTGCCTCGCACCCTGCGCCACATAGGGCGCGACCGTCCGCGAGGGTGGCGAGTAGAAACCCCACGGAGAAGAAAACTCTCCATGGTAGAACATGGCCCCCTGAAGTTTTACGACCTTCAGCACTTCGGAAAGCACGTCCATTTGTCCTCCCGTGGGACGCCCGGCAAACGCTTCCGGACTCTGAGGCAAAGTCATCATACGACAAGCTTGCCGCAATCAAGAAAGGCGGACGCGCGGACAAGTGGCGGCGGCGATATGCGTGCATGGTAGGTCTTGTTGGGCCTTTGCAGAGGCGAAAACGCTTCAAGTGAATTCGAAATGCAGAAAGGGATGACCAGCGGCAACTACGGGCGGCGTTTCATCGGCGGGCAGGCCATGTCCACTGAGGCCATGCCCGCCCTTGCTGCAATCGGAATTCCGACAAACATACTGGAGGAAGCATGAGCACCACTACAACCGCAGCGGAAATCGTCGATTTGAAGGCACGGCTAAAAGATATGTGGGCGGCCGGAGATTACGATCGCTTCTCGCGCTATATGGAGCAAGGCGCCCGCACTTTCTACGAACAACTCAACGTCCCCGCCGGATGCCAACTGCTCGACGTGGCTTGCGGCTCGGGTCAGGTCGCACTGTGGGCGGCGCGGGATGGAGCGCACGTAACTGGCGTAGACATTGCGCCGAATCTTGTGCAGCGTGCTCAAGCCCGCGCCAAGGCGGAAGGCCTCAACGCCCGTTTCGTGGAAGGCGACGCCGAAGCGCTCCCGTTTGAAGATGCCAGTTTCGAGGTCGTGACGAGCCTGGTCGGAGCGATGTTTGCCCCGCGGCCGGAGCTGGTCGCCCGCGAGCTGCTGCGAGTGTGCAGTCCCGGAGGGACCATCGCCATGGGAAATTGGACGCGCGAAGGATTCGTGGGACAGATGTTCAAGACCTTAGCCAAGTTCATCGCTCCCTCGGGCATGCCGTCTCCAGTGTTGTGGGGCGCAGAAAGTGTAGTGCGCGAGAGGCTGGGGCCCGGCGCCTCGGACCTTCAAATGGCGCGGCGGCAGTATAGCTTCACTTACCCCTTCCCACCGGCGGACGTCGTGGAGTTCTTCCGCCAATACTATGGGCCAACGAATCGTGCGTTCGCTTCGTTGGATGAATCCGCTGCGCGAATGCTCCGCGAAGAACTTGAAGTGTTGTGGAGCACACACAATCGCGGAGGGGATGAACTCACCGTGGTTGCAGCGGAGTATCTCGAGGTGGTTGCGATCCGCGCCTGAGGTCCGGGGCCACTGCCTGAATCACCGGCCTTGAAACTGCAGCAGCGGCATTGGAGGGCGTCTTCCGTCGCTCCGAAAAAGGAACGTTCCGTCGGAGCCATGGTTCAGAAGAATGCCAGTTTCCAGATCACGTATGAACTTGACAAAGACAAGACGAAGGAAGGCGGCCCAGGCTGGAGCGGTGCGAGGTTGAAACCCTTTTTCAAAGTCGTTTTGTGCCTCGCCGTGGCGTGGCTGCCTTTGGTGCCTGCATCGGGTCAACAAGAGGTCCAGCCTTCGCTCCTCACCCTGCAGCAAGCGGTGAATATTGCGCTGGAGAAAAATCCCTGGCACAAGGCCGCAATTGCCGACACAAAGGCTGCCTCTGCGGAGGTCAGTGAGGCGCGTTCGTTACTTATGCCCCATTTGAGTTTTTCTGAAACAGCGACTCGTGGTGATGACCCCGTGTACGTATTCGGCAGCAAGCTGCGGCAAAAGCGTTTTACGGCTGCAGACCTCGCACTGAACGAGTTGAATGCGCCTCTGCCCTTCAACAACTTCAGTACGCGGTTTGGGGGAAACTGGAACCTCTTTGATTCGTTTGCCACCTGGCATGGGATCGGTCGAGCAGAACAGATGAACGAGGCGGTGAAGCACCAACTGGGCCGCACTGATCAGGAGATAGTTTTCCGGGTCCTCAGCTCCTACTACGATGTTCTGCTCGCAGCCAAGCAATCTGAAGTGGCCGACCAGTCCGTCAAAACGGCCCAGTCGATCATCGACCGCAGTCAGGCTAGATTCGACAGCGGTCTGACCGTAGAGTCGGATCTGCTGATAGCGAAGGTTCGCATGGCAGCCCGACAGCAGGAAGCGATCCGGGCCAGAAACACATTGGAAACGGCACGAGCTGAATTGAACACGGCGATGGGAATGCCGGTCGAATCCTCGTTCCGCTTCGTGGAAGGACTGGTGGGGGACGCTCTTCCGATCTCGACGCTGCAGGAGGCGGAAAAGCAAGCTCTTGCGAATCGGCCGGACTTGAAGCGTATCGCCTCAGAAGAAGCAGCTCAGCATCACAATGTGGCGATGGCAAAGTCATCATTTGGTCCGCGAGTGAACGCCTTTGGAGTTTGGGAAATGGATAACCCTACGTTCACCGGCGGGGGTGGGGGCAACAACTGGCAGGGAGGGATCGAAGTGCAATTCGACATCTTTCAAGGTGGTGCAAAACGCGCGGCACTTTCGCGACAACATGCGCTCGAAGAGAAGGTCGCGGCGTCGAAGCAGGGCGCCAGCGATGCCGTTCGCCTCGAAGTCAGGCGAGCCTACTACGACGTCGAAGCCAGCCGACAGCAGATCGAAGTAGCTCGCGCGGCAATCGACCAGGCAAAGGAGAGTCTGCGAATCAACCAGGATCGCTATGACAGCGGCTTGAGCACGATTACCGACTTGCTGGGGGCTGAAGATGCGACACGCCGGAGCCAGACCGACTACTGGGAAGCCATCTATCACTTTCGGACCAGCTACGCCAACCTGGAGCTGGCGACTGGAAACTTGAATCCGCAATCTCCCGTGGTGATGCCATGAATCGCATAGATGCAGGACTAAAACTCGGATCCTTGATGGTAGCCGCCGTGGTCGGCCTGAGCAGCTGCTCGACTCCAGCAGTGAAAGCCCGGTCCCCGGAGACCATCCGGCACATTTCGGTGCTCTCGGCGCAGCAAGCTGATGTGCCCGATCTACTGGAAGCCGCTGGCACCGTGAGTGCTCTCCAAACCAGCGATCTCGCGAGCCAAATGATGGGAAGCATCGTCGAGATCCGGGCTCAAGAAGGAGACCGAGTGCAGCGAGGAGAAGTGCTCGCTGTAATCGAAGACTCGGAAGCGCGAGCCGCCCTGGATCGTGCGACTGCTGCCGGGGTTGCGGCCCAGGAGCAACTCGTCGCAGCCAATTCTGATCTGGTTCTGGCGGAATCGACATTGAAGCGTTACCAGAGCCTTTATGAACGGAAATCGCTTAGTCCCCAGGAGTTCGACGAGGTGAAGGCCCGCCAGCAGGTCGCTCTCGCGCGCCGGGATATGGCACAAGCAGGTCAGGCCCAGGGGCAGGCAGCTTTGAACCAGGCAAAAACGATGCTGGGTTATACGCGGATTCGAGCTCCATTCGACGGTGTGGTTACGAAGAAGAAGGCCGATCCAGGAACGTTAGCGTCACCCGGCATGCCGATCTTCACCGTCGAGGATGTGCGTCGCTATCGACTGGACGTCGCGATCAATGAGAGCGATCTGCGGTATGTACGAACAGGAGGGCAGGTTTCGGTCGAGATCGAGACTCTCGACAACCCGGAACTGAAAGGCAAGGTGGTGCAGATTGTCCCGGCCGCCGACCCCGCAAGTCGCGCGTTCCTGGTGAAGGTCGAGCTGCCAACGGACCCAGGTCTGCGCTCGGGGCTGTTTGGGCGAGCCCGGTTTTCTCGTGGCGAACGGCGGACGCTCCTGATTCCCCGCTCGGCAGTGGTCGAACGCGGCCAATTGCAGGGAGTCTTCGTGCTGGATCAGAACAAGGTCGCAGGCCTGCGCTATATCACTTTGGGAAAGTCCTCCGGGTCAGAGATCGAAGTGCTCACAGGGCTTGAGGGCGGAGAGCGGATTGTGAAAAGACCGGGTGGACTGGACCTGAGTAACAAGCGAATCGAGGGCGAGTAATGACTGACAAAGAGACCCAGCCGGGGATTTCGTCTTCACCAGCCTTGGGTCTGGCTGGCCGCATTGCGCGCAGCTTCATCAATTCGAAACTGACACCGTTGGTGGTGGTCGCCGCGTTCCTCCTTGGCGCATTGAGCATTCTCAAGACTCCACGAGAAGAAGAGCCGCAGATCGTTGTACCCATGCTCGACGTGTTCGTTCAAATGCCGGGTGCGTCAGCAGAAGAAGTCGCGCAGCGAGTCAGCCTCCCCATGGAGAAGCTGCTGCGCGACGTGCCGGGTGTCGAGTATATCTACTCCATCAGTCACCCTGGCGTAAGCATGCTGGTGGTTCGCTTCTACGTCGGAACCAAGGAAGAAGATGCGATTGTAGGAACCTACAACAAGTTATACTCCAACTTCGATCATATCCCGCCGGGCGTTTCACAACCGATTATCAAGGTTCGCTCGATAGATGACGTGCCGATCCTGACCCTGACACTGTGGGGGAGAGACTACGATTCTTACCGCTTGCGGAGAGTCGCTGGGGAATTGGAAAACTCACTCAAGCCGCTCAATGGCGTTTCTGAGACCAGAATCATCGGGGGCCAGCCCAGGCAAGTGAGAGTCGTGCTCGACACGCAACGGCTCAGTGCCTACGGCCTCACCCCGCTCGCCATCGTGGAACAACTCCAGAATGCGAATAGCCGAAGCCAGGCCGGGAGTTACGCTCGGGACAATCGCGAGTTCCAGGTTGAAGCGGGAACTTTCTTTACGACTCTTGAAGATCTACGCCGGGTTGTGGTTGGAGTTCACGCCGGACGTCCGGTTTATTTGCGTGACGTAGCCGAAAAGCTCCAAGACGGTCCAGCTGAACCGGACACGTACGTCTTGTTTGCGAATGCTCGCGGTGGAGCAGAACAAGCAGCCGGCGGCGAGTATCCCGCGGTAACCATCACGTTCTCCAAGCGCAAAGGTACAAATGCAACTGACATTTCCACGCGACTCCTCGACAAGGTCAATGCCCTGCGCGGTTCAGTGCTTCCGAACGACCTGAACGTTACGGTCACACGCAACTACGGCGAGACCGCAAAGGATAAATCCGACGAACTCCTCAAGCACCTGCTCATCGCAACGTTGTCAGTCACGTTACTCGTTGCACTGGCGCTGGGTTGGCGTGAATCGGGAGTGGTCCTGTTGGCGGTGCCGGTAACGCTGGCTCTCACTCTTGCCGTTTTCTACCTGTATGGTTACACGCTGAACCGTGTCACATTGTTCGCGCTGATCTTCTCAATCGGCATCCTGGTTGACGATGCCATCGTTGTGGTTGAGAACATCGTCCGGCACTTGCGGTTGCCGGAAAACCATTCGCGATCGATGACGGAAGTCCTGGTGGAGGCGGTGGACGAAGTTGGGAACCCTACGATTCTCGCAACGTTTGCGGTGATCTGCGCCGTCTTGCCCAACGCCTTTGTGCGCGGGCTGGCTGGTCCATACATGCGGCCGATTCCGGTGGGTGCCTCTGCGGCGATGTTGTTTTCGCTGGGCGTAGCCTTCGTCGTGCCGCCGTGGGCGGCGTTGCGGCTGCTGAGGAAACGCTCACGGGCTGACGTACGTGCCGGCCAAGCGAATGAAGGCTGGACCACTCGCTTGTATCGCCGGATGATGATCCCGCTCATTCTCAGCGCGCGCAGGCGTTGGATGTTTCTTGGGACTATCGCGGTCTTGCTGTTCGGCGCGCTCACATTAGTGCCACTAAAGTGGGTGCGCGTCAAAATGCTCCCGTTTGACAACAAAAGCGAGTTTCAGGTCATCATTGACATGCCGAACGGCACGCCGCTGGAACAGACAACACGCGTGGCTCAGGCGTTAGGACGATACTTGGGCACGCAGCCTGAGGTTATCAATTATCAGATCTATGCGGGAACGTCCGGCCCTTACAATTTCAACGGCCTCGTGCGTCATTACTTCTTGCGTGATCAACCTAATCAGGCCGACATTCAGGTGAACCTGCTCTCGCGACACGACCGAAAGTCACAAAGCCACGACATCGCGCGAAGGTTGCGACCGGAGCTGGACAGGATTGCCCAACCGTTTGGCGCGCGCATCAAGATTGCTGAAGTTCCACCAGGTCCGCCCGTGTTGCAGACTCTGGTCGCGGAAGTGTATGGTCCCGACTACAAAGGCCAGATCGAGTTGGCCGCTCAGATCAAGAAAGTCTTTCAGCAGACTCCGGGCGTTGTCGATGTGGACTGGTCTGTCGAAGATCCACAAACCAAGTACGACATGAAAGTGGATCTGGAGAAAGCGGCGCTGCATGGAATCTCACCGGCTGATGTCACGCGCACCCTGCAGGCAGGGCTCGCAGGAACCAGCGCCGGTCTTTTACATGATTCCCATTCCCGCGAAGACATCCCCATCGAAGTGCGGTTGTCGCGCCCGGATCGTTCGGGGATAGAGGATCTTGGCAACCTGAAGCTGCCAACCGCTTCCGGTGGACAGATTGCTTTACAGGAAGCAACAGCCGTCCAGCAAACGACGATCGATACCAGTGTGTATCGTAAGAACCTGCAGCCGGTAGTTTATGTGACGGGGGATGTCGCGGGTGGAGAAGAAAGCCCGGTATACGCCATCATGAAGATGAGCGAGGCAATCGACAAACTCAAGATGCCCGATGGCTATACTGTGAAGCAATATAGAGGCACCTCCACGCCCGAGCGCGCCGACCGTTTCTCAATGAAATGGGATGGTGAATGGCACATCACCGTGGAAGTCTTCCGGGATCTGGGATTGGCATTCGTGGCGGTGCTCGTCTTGATCTACGTACTGGTCGTGGGATGGTTCCGTTCGCTGGTCACGCCGCTCGTCATCATGACGCCTATTCCGCTGACTCTGGTTGGCATCCTCCCGGCCCATGCGCTCATGGGGGCGTTCTTCACTGCGACGTCAATGATAGGCTTCATTGCGGGCGCCGGAATCATTGTCCGTAACGCAATCATCCTCGTCGACTTCATTGAATTAAGGCTTTCGCAAGGAATGTCGATGGAGAATGCCGTCGTTGACGCGGGCGCGGTTCGCTTTCGTCCCATGCTTCTGACGGCAGCTGCGGTTGTTGTCGGAGCGAGTGTGATCCTATTCGATCCAATCTTTCAGGGCTTGGCGCTGTCCCTTATGGCTGGTGAAGTGGCGTCCACGGTTCTCTCGAGGATGGCGGTGCCGGTCCTTTACTACATGTCCAAGAGGGGTGAACACCAAGAGGATTGGTCCGGATTGTCTCGCGACGAGGAACCAGCCGCTACGTATGGAGAAGCTTGTTTGCCTTAATGGCTCAAAGAAGGCCATATCCGATTTCGGATTGATCGGGAGTCTTCTGGCCTTCTCCGCGTGCCTGGGGGGACACTCTCGAAAAGGAGCCGCGATGGAACGCTTCGAAATTCACATTGCAGATGAAGTGCTCGATGATCTTCGTGCGCGGCTAAGGAATACGCGATGGCCCGACCAGGTGCCTGACATCGGCTGGAATCAGGGCACCGAATTGAATTGGTTGCAACGTCTCGTGAATTTCTGGATGGGGGAATTCGACTGGCGTGCATGGGAGCAGAGACTTCAGGCCTTCGATCACTTGAGCTGGCAGGGTATCCACTTCGTCTACAAGCGCGCAGCATCGGGTCGTGGTTCGCCGCTCATTCTCACGCACGGCTGGCCCAGCAGTTTCCTGGACTATGTGGGGGTGTTGCCGATGCTCGATGAGTTCGATGTGGTCATACCGTCCCTGCCGGGATATGGATTCACGCCGCGCCCAGCACGGACTGGTATCAACTATCGCTATGTGGCCGGCAGATGGCACCAGCTCATGTCTGAGCTGGGGTACACCCGCTACGGAGCTGCGGGCTATGACTTCGGTGCTGGCGTAACAACCGTGCTTGCGCTTGACCATCCGGAATCGGTTGTTGGGATCCATCTCGCAACGCTGGAATCGGATCTTACTCCTGCGGTCAACGATTCGGAACTCTCCGATGAAGAGCGGGCGTATCTGGCGGTGAACCAAGCTTGGGAGACTACGGAGCGGGGCTATAGCACAATCCAGTCCACAAAGCCGCAAACCGTCGGCTACGGACTCAATGATTCCCCCGCCGGGTTGGCCGCCTACATAAGCGAGAAATGGCATTCGTGGAGCGATGTTACGCCTTCCCTGGATTTTCTCTGTGCTACGCTCACCATCTATTGGGTAACACAGACGATAACATCGTCGATGCGTGACTACTGGGACAATCGCTGGTTCCCCGTGGACCGCGCCTATATTTCAACGCCGACGGCCTTTGCTGCCTTCACGCATCAAACAGTTCCCGAGGGTGAGCCTCCTCGCTCCTATGTGGAGCGCGTGTACAACATCCAGCGATGGACGGTGTTTCCGAGGGGCGGCCACTTCGCCCCCATCGAGCAACCAGCGGCCCTGGCGGGAGACCTGACTGCTTTCTTCCGCGACCTGCGCTAAGAGTGCGAATCGCGCATTTCGCTCGGTCCCGCACCTCACTATGCCGGGAGGTAGCACGTCAGCAGCGACATCGCACCAAGCAGTGCGACCACGGAAGCCACCGTCACTGGATCGCCGGCGCTGACTCTGTAAAGCAGACTTCCAATTTAGCGCGTTAGGCCGAGTATGTAGAACTCCATCAGCGCCATCGCCGCGACTGAATTGGAGGTTGGGATGCTCGTTCTAGGGACTGCGGTGTATCTCGCCCATCATCTTCTTCAGCGAAAAATCAAACGAAAAGAAATCCCCAGAGCGATCACTGATGATTGAAGTCCCAGGAATTGACGGTTCGATATGCAGCGTGACAGACCCGGCGCTGACCAGCATTTGCGCAGTTCCGCAATTCAATCCAGTTGCGAGTCTGCTCGCGAGCAGGCGTCCAACGATGCGCAGTAGGCGCGGCCGTGCGCGAGGACCATGCAGCCACTGCTGGATATTTCAGACGAGAACGGCCAACCGCGATGCCGTGGAGCGCCTCCTCGGTCCGGCAATCGTGCTGATCGCTGTGCCAGGATCGGCGCGATCGATGCTACTCCCCTGGTCCGGCAAAGAAGACTCGTTCGATACATCTTAGTATTGCGTTACGTGGAAC
>Ga0335069_10009591_pt1 | contig 13772 bp, 15 predicted proteins | sample Lox_Sample_11_FD_206714 | JGI IMG/M metagenome (GOLD analysis project Ga0335069, IMG submission 206714) | Soil microbial communities from Loxahatchee National Wildlife Refuge, Florida, United States - Lox_Sample_1.1 | ecosystem: Environmental > Terrestrial > Soil > Wetlands | place: USA... | reverse complement strand
TGGGCGGCAGCCTAGACGACCATCCACACGCGGGCCGCCGAGCGCACAACGGTCGGGCCCACAACGGAAGCGATGTTCCACACTTCCCGAGATCGCGGGAGCCTGGCAACGTGTGGTCGCCGGCAGTTCGCGATCGGCCAGACCCGCGAGGCAGGGGGCGACTGAGGGAGATCGTGTGCGTTGCAAGAGTAGGAAGTAGGAAGTGCCACTGTTTACTTTCGGGCGAGGCTTCGGTAGCGTCCGCACCGCCGCCGTCCCGACGAGGAGAGACCACCTGATGGCAACCGCCGACGTCCTCAAGCCAGACTTCGCCACGCAGCGCAAGCACTTCATCTTCACCGACGAGCACGAGCAGCTGCGCGAATCGATCCGCCGGTTCGCGATCAAGGAGCTCCAGCCGCACGCGGAGGAGTGGGAGGAGACGACGTTCCCGGATTGGGTGTTCGCGCGGATGGGCGAGCTCGGCTTCCTCGGGCTCGACAAGCCGGAGCGCTACGGCGGGCAGGGCGGGGACTACTACAGCTCGCTCGTCCTCGCGGAGGAGCTGGCGCACGCGCACTGTGGCGGGTTGGCGATGGGAATCGCGGTCCAGACCGACATGGCACTGCCGCCGATCCTCGCCTTCGGGACCGAGGAGCAGAAGCAGCAATGGGCGGCTCCCGCAATTCGGGGCGAGCGGATCCTGTGCCTCGGGATCACCGAGCCGGATGCGGGATCCGACGTGGCCGGGATCAAGACCCGCGCCGTGAGGGACGACGCCACCGGCGAGTACGTGATCAACGGCTCCAAGACGTTCATCACCAACGGCCACCGCGCGCACGCGATCGTGCTCGTGACGAAGACCGATATATCCGATCCCGCCCACCCCCACGGGGGCATCACACTGTTCCTCGTGCCGATGGACCTGCCGGGTGTGATCCGCGAGAAGAAGCTGCAGAAGCTCGGAATGCACGCGTCCGACACCGCCCTGCTCGCGTTCCAGGACGTGCGCGTGCCGGAGTCGGCGGTGCTCGGCCAGCTCGGCAAGGGCTTCTACCACATCTCCTGGGAGCTCCAGGGCGAGCGGCTGATCGGCGCGGCCGGCGCCGTCGCGGGCGCTCAGCACGTGTTCGACCGCACCCTCCAGTACGCCAAGGAGCGCACGGCCTTCGGCCGCGAGATCGGCCACTTCCAGGTGATCCGCCACAAGTTCGCCGAGATGGCAACGAAGATCGAGACCGCCCGGCAGATGGTCTACACGACCGCGTGGCGCTTCCAGAACGGCGAATATCCGGTCCGCGAGATCACGATGGCGAAGCTGTATGCGGCGCGGATCGCGGTCGAGGTCGCCGACGAGTGCATCCAGATCCACGGTGGCAACGGCTACATGAAGGAGTATGGGATCGAGCGTTCGTGGCGCGATCTGCGCCTGAACCGAATCGGCGCCGGCACAGACGAGATCATGCTCGAGGTGATCGGTCGCTCGTACGGGCTCTGACAAGCACACGAATACGCACGCCCGCCGAGCCAGCCGTTATCGTCCGCGCCGTGGAAGGGGCTGTGACAGAGGGCGGGCGCGGCGCGGCCGGCGACGGCGGCACCCCGACGAGCGGTCGCGGCCTTCGCCCGCTCGGCGTCGGCGAGACACTCGACACCGCGCTCAAGCTCTACCGCAACAACGCGGTCGCATTGTGGACGATCGTCGCGATCGTGATCGTGCCGCTCGAGATCATCGAGGTGATCGTTCGCCGGCTGTCGCTGCCGAGCGATGTGTTCGTATCCAACGGGACGCTGTACACGTTCACGACCAGCGGCTCGAGCGGCACCGGAGGCACCGTCGCGCTGCTGCTCGTCGCGCTCCTCGGCCTGCTCGGACAGCTGCTGTCGACCGGTGCGTCGTTCAAGCTCGTGCTCGACGCGTACATCGGCCGCACCCCGGATTGGCGCGAGTCATTCGCATTCGCGCGCCACCGGTTCGGCTCGCTGCTGTGGCTCGGGATCCTGCTGACAGTCCTGGTCGCGATCGGGTTCCTGCTGCTGTTCATCCCCGGGCTGTGGCTGATCGTCGCCACCTCGGTCTCCGTTCCGGCGCTGATGCTCGAGGGCGTCGGCGGGTTCAAGGCGATGAGGCGCTCGATCGATCTGGTCGATACGCGGTGGTGGGCGACGTTCGCCAGGCTGCTCGTGGCGTTCCTGCTGTACGCCGTCCTCACGTTCGTCATCCAGGAGCTCGTCAGCGCGTTGACGAAGGCGCTCAACGTCACGAACGTGACGCTGTGGGTCGCGATCGACGGAGTGCTGCGCGCCGTGGTGATCATCCTGATGACGCCGTTCATCGTCGCGGTGCTGACGACGATCTACATCGACCTGCGCGTGCGCAAGGAGGCGCTCGACATCGAGTTGCTCGCCAGCAGCTTCGGCCCGCCCGGGAGCACCGTGCCGCCGCAGCCGACCGTCGTCGCTCCGGCCCCGGAGGCGAGCACGTCCGCGCCGTCGGCGCGGCCGAGCGGGCTCGAGCGGCCGTCGGACCCGCACGGCGGGCTGCCGCCACCAGAGCCGCCCACCTGGCCACCCGCTGGATGACCCGGGGAGGGCGGGCCGCAGCACTGACCGTGCTGCTCGCGCTCACGCTGCCCCCCGGCGCGACTGCCGCGGACGTCACCGCCGGGCAGCTGCACGCGCTCGCGGTTGGTGCCGCGGCCGGAGCCCCGACCGCGCTCGCGCAGCTGCGCGCGGTCACCTCCGTCGACGGCCGGCCGGCCCGGATCGCGGCGTCGCTCAACACCGGCGATCCTGCCGAGCTGCACTCCCGGCTGGTGTCACTGGCCGCCGGGACAGGCCCCGCTGCCTCGACGCCGGCGTCCGCACACGCCCAGCAGACGGCCGCGGCGATCCTCGAGGCAAACCAGTACGGGACGGCGCCGGTGCCCGACCCCGTGGGGAGCGCGCTGCGCGGCCTCGGCAGCGCGCTGTCGAAGCTCGCCGCCGGCGCGCCCGGCGGTCCGGCGGCGTTCTGGGTGATCGTCGGCACGATCGCGCTGGCGCTGTTCGCGCTCGGGGCACGGCGGATGATGCGCCGGCTCGACCCGGTCGCCCAGGCTGCTGCCGCCGCCGCTCGCTCGGCCGGCGAGGACCCCGACACGCTCGAGCACGCCGCCCAGGCGGCGGAGGAGGACGGCGCCTTTGCCGACGCGGTCCGGCTCCGCTTCAGGGCCGGGCTGCTGCGCTTGAGCGCTCGCCGGGTGATCGACTACCGGCCGTCGCTGCTCACAGCCGACATCGCGAGGCGGGTGCGCTCAGCGGAGTTCGACGCGCTCGCCGCCACGTTCGACCGCGTCGCCTACAGCGGCGCACCAGCCGTCGCGGGGGACGCTGCCGCCGCCCGAGAGGGCTGGCGCACGTTGCTCGCGACCGAGATCGAGCGCTGAGCGATGATCACCGCCAGACGGGTGAAGGGGGTCCTGGGCGTCGCGGTCGGTCTCCTGCTGGTGCTGACTCTGATCAATCGGTTCACGCCGCACTCGAGCGGCCCTGCCTCGTCGTCGTACGCGAGCGCCGCCGATGGACTCGCGGGGTACGCGGCGCTCCTCGCACGCTCCGGGCATCCCGTGGCGCGATTGCGGGCTACGCCCGCACACGCGCGCCTCGACCCGCGCCAGACGCTCGTGCTGCTCGATCCCGAGGTGCTCGTGCCCGGCGACATCGCCGCGCTGAAGGCGTTCGTCGCCGCCGGTGGACGCTTGATCGCGGGTGGGCGCGAGCCGGGCGCATGGCTCTCGAAGCTGGTGCCCGGCGCGCCCGAGTGGTCGGCCGCCGGTCAGGCGAGCGTGGCTCCGCTCGTGCCGGTCACGGAGACGATCGGCGTCGGCCTCGTCCAAAGCGACGCCGACGGCGCCTTCACCGCACCCCACCGGACGCTCCCCGTGCTCGGCCCGGCCGATCGCGCGCTCGTGACCGTCGCCAACCTCGGCCGCGGGCGGATCGTCCTGCTGGCGGACTCCTCGCCGCTGCAGAACCATCTGCTCGCGCACGCCGACAATGCGGCGCTCGGCCTCGCTCTCGCCGGTCCGCCGCAGCGGTCGGTCGTGTTCGACGAGGCGGTCCACGGCTACGGGCAGCAATCGGGCCTCGCCGCGCTGCCGACGCGCTGGAAGTGGACGCTCGTCGGGCTGGTCCTCGCCGCGCTCGTGATGGTCGCCGCGCGCTTCCGGCGGCTCGGCCCGGTCGAGCCGGCACCCGCGCCGGCGCTGCCGCCACGTCGCGCCCACGTCGAGGCGCTCGCGTCTGCGCTCGCGCGAACCGGCGATCCTGCGGCCGCAACGCACAACGTCCGGCAGCACGCGCGGGCGCTCGTGCAGCAGCGCGCGGGTGTGGCCGCGGATGCCGACATGGACACGACCGCTCAGGCGGCGGCCCGGCTGGGCCTCGACCGCGACGAGATCGTCGCGGTCACGTCAGCGCCGCCTTGCGACGATGATGTGCTCGCCGCCGGCAGCGCGCTGGCGAAACTGACGGGCACGACGAGATGAACGATTTGCGCGACCGCATCCACGCCGAGATCGGGCACGTCGTCGTCGGCCAGCGCGATGCGGTCGACGTGCTGCTCAGCGCGATCGTGCTCGGCGGTCACGTCCTGCTTGAGGGCGTCCCGGGCGTCGCCAAGAGCCTGCTCGCGAATGCGTTCGCGCGCGCGGTCGGCGGGACGTACCGCCGCGTCCAGTTCACCCCCGACATGCTGCCATCCGATCTCACCGGCACGATGACGCTGCGCGGCGGCGAGCTGGCGTTCCGACGCGGTCCGGTGTTCACGAACGTGCTGCTCGCTGATGAGATCAACCGGACCCCGCCGAAGACGCAGTCGGCGCTGCTTGAGGCGATGCAGGAGCGTCAGGTCTCACTGGACGGAGCCGCGCACCCGCTCCCGGATCCGTTCCTCGTGGTCGCCACGCAGAATCCGATCGAGTACGAGGGCACCTACCCGCTGCCCGAGGCGCAGCTCGATCGGTTCCTGTTCCAGGCCGAGATGGGCTACCCCGACGAGGAGCAGGAGCGCGCGATCCTCGCGCTCGAGCGCGCCGGTGTCGCCTCACCGCCGCTCGAGCGGGTGACGCCCGTGCTCGGGGCCGCAGAGATCGCAACCGCCCGCGCCCTTGTCGACGCGACGATCGTGGCGGACGAGGTCGCCTCGTACGTCGTCGCCGTGATCCGCGCAACGCGGACGCTGCCGAGCGTCACGCTCGGGGCAAGCCCCCGGGCCGCGGTGCATCTGCTCGCGGCCGCCAAGGCGCGGGCCCGGCTCGCCGGCCGCGACTACGTGACTCCCGACGACGTCGCGGCGATGGCCGGACCGGTGCTCCGGCACCGGCTCGTGCTCACGCCCGAGGCCGAACTCGAGCGATTCGGCCCCGGGCAGGCCCTCGCCGCCGCGCTCGCGGCGGTCCCGGTCCCGCGATGAGCGACCGATGAGCCCGACGCTCCGTGCCGCGACCACGCTCGGCGCGATCGCTCTCAGCGCGCTTGTGCTTCCGCTCGGGCTTGTCGCGATCGCGGCCGTCGTGCTGCTCGCGGCGACCGCATTCGATGCGTGGGTCGTTCGCAAGCCGCCGGAGCTCGCGCGTACGCTCCCGCAGGTTCTGTCCCGCGGCGCCCGGGTGCCCGTACGCATCGAGGCGCGGGCCCCCGGCGCCCGCGCGCTCCGACTGCGCCAGGCCACGCCGGCCGCACTCGCGCTCGATCCCAGCGAGGGCGGGGCGACGCTCGAGTCGGCGCTCGTCCCGCGAACGCGGGGGCGCCACGCGCTGCCACCGGTCGGCGTGCGCGCCGAGGGACCGCTCGGACTCGGAGCCGCATACAGCCAGGTGGGCGGAACCGAGCAGCTGCTCGTCTACCCCGATCTCGTGGGCGCGCGCCGGCTCGCGCGCGCGGCGCGAGAAGGCCGGCTGCTCGACTCGCGAACCCGCGCCCGCGGACCGTTGGGGCTCGGGACCGACTTCGAGTCGGTCCGCGAGTGGGCTCCGGACGACGACGTGCGCCACATCAACTGGGCCGCGACGCAGCGCATTGGCCGCCCGATGACCAATCAGTACCGGCTCGACCAGGCGCGTGAGCTGGTGTTCATGATCGATGCGGGCAGGCTGATGGCCGCGCCGCTCGGCGACCGAACGAGGCTCGATGCCGCGCTCGACGCGGTCACCGCGGTCGCTCTGACCGCCGATGAGCTCTCCGATCACTGCGGTGCGGTCGCGTTCGACTCAGAGGTCCGCCTGCAGATGCGCCCGCGTCGCGCCGGCGGCCGCGATGTCGTCCGCGCGCTGTTCGACCTCCAGCCCCGGCTCGTCGAGAGCGATTACGAGCAGGCGTTCAGGCGGGTCGCGGGTGGGCGGCGAGCGCTCATCCTGATCCTCTGTGACCTGTTCGACGATGCGGCGGCACGCGCGCTGATCGAGGCCGCCGCGGTGCTCGCCCGCCGCCATGCCGTGCTCGCTGCGACGGTCACCGATCCCGACCTCGAGCGGCTCGTCCACACCGCCCCCGCGGTCGAGGCTGACGTGTACGCGGCCGCGGTCGCGCTCGACCTGCTCGATGCGCGCGGGCGTGCGACCGCCCGCCTGCGCCGCAGCGGCGTCCGCGTCGTCGAGTCGGCGCCCGAGTCGTTTCCGGCCGCGTGCGTGCAGGCCTATCTCACCGCGAAGGCGCGGCTGCGGCTCTGAGGGTGGGCGCTGCCTCGAGGGACGGTGGCGGGCCGCACATTGTCTTGCCGCTCCGGCACGTGCGCCCCTGACGGGACCAGCGCTTTCGGGCTGCGCTGTTCGTACGGGCTGCCTGGAGCGCGAGTCCCGTCAGTGGCGCACGCGCCTCCGCAACCGTCGCGAGCGACCGGCCCGGGGCCGCATAACGTGAAAACGTTCGCGCCGCGTTCGACGGTTTTCACGAAAGGCACCGCCACGGTGCTTATTGGGCAAAGCGTTTAACGCGGCGCGGATCTTTTCACGTTGCGCAGGCCCGTGGGCGCCCCGCACCCAACCCCTTCCCAGCCCGATACCGAGATCAGCGCGACGGGCGGGTTCGCCCGAGCAGCGCGACGCACGCCCAGTACGGCGCCGCCAGCCCCACCCCGATCGCGAGCGCGGCGAGCAGCGGTAGATGATGCGGGGTGACGAAGCCCTCGACGAGGCCCGCGAGCACGAGCCACGGCGCGGTCGCGAGCACGAGCAGGACAGCCTCCGGCGCCGCGTGGGTGAGCGCCGCGAAGCGACCGCGGGAGCCGGGTTCCACGAGTGCCCAGCCCATCCGCATGCCGGCCGCCGCGCTGACCGCGATGCACGAGAGCTCGAGCATGCCGTGTGGGGTGATCAGCTCGAGGACGTCGGTTCCATGCGAGGTCGCCGAGCCGATGCCCATCACCGCGCCGAGCAGCAGTCCGTTGTAGAGCAGGAAGAACGCCGGCGCGATCCCGAATGCAATCCCGCTCGCGAACGACGTGAACGTCACGCCGATGTTGTTCGTGAAGATCGAGATCGAGAGCGCGGCCGCCTGCCCGGCGGCCAGGCCGATCGCGCGATTCGGACCGCCACCGGCGCCCGCGATCGAACCAGGCACAACGCCCGCGGCCGCACCGGGATCGTGCGCTGCCCAGACCGCAGCCAGCGCGGCCGAGCCAAGCAGCAGCACCCACGCGAGCGCCACCACGCGCCCATGCCGGCGCACCGACTGCCAGTAGCCCGCACGGAAATAGTGCGCCACTCCGCCCCGCTGGGGCGGGGCGACGTAGATCGTGGTGCGCGCGCGTCCGACGAGGTCCTCGAGCGCGCGGACGGCGGGGTCGGTGGCCGAGGCGCGGCGCCCGCGCGCGAGATCGGCAACGGCGCCGCGATAGAGCTCGCCCAGCCGGCGAACACCGTCGGGCCCGAGCCGTTCGGGGCGGCCTCGCGCTCGCCGCACGAGGCCGTCGAGTTCCGTCCAGGCTCCCTGGCGCGCGCGCACGAAAGCCTCTAGGTTCACGGCGATGGAGTATGAGGATCGGATCACGATCTGGGCGCCCGAGGGGATCGAACTCGACTACACGCTCGCCGGCCTCGGCTCGCGGTTCATTGCCGCGTCGGTGGACACGGTCATTCGGATCGCCGTGCTGGGCGCGCTGATCGGCGTGCTCGCAGCACTCGGCGCGAGCCCCACGGCGCTGCTGATCGTGCTGATCGTCGGGACCTTCCTCGCGTTGTTCGCATACGACGTCGCGTTTGAGGTGTGGGCCGGCGGCCGCACGCCGGGCAAGCGCTGGAGCGGGCTGCGCGTGCTGATGACGAGCGGACAGCCGGTGTCTTTCGCGCCAAGCGCGGTGCGCAACCTGATGCGCATCGTTGACGAGTGGGCGACGGCGTTCATTCCGGGCACGATCTCGATCCTCGTCACGAAGCGCTGCCAGCGGCTCGGTGACCTCGCGGCCGGGACGATCGTGATCCGGGAGCGTGGCGCCGGCACGCCGGCGCTTGCCACGGCGGAGCTCCGCAACCTGCGGCCCGAGCTCGACGTCACGGCCGTCAGCGCGTCCGAGCTCGCCGCGATCCGCGACTTCCTCAGCCGGCGCGAGAAGCTCACCGCGGAGTCGCGCGCGCGTGTCGCGGGCGTCCTGGCCGAGCGGGTCGCGGGGAAGGTCGGCGGCCTCACGGAGGGCCAGCTGTCCCCCGAGCAGCTGCTCGAGACCGTCGCCGCGGCGAAGGCCGCCGCCGCCGGCTGACGGCGCGCGCGACCACGGAGGCCGGCATCGCGGCTCGCGCGGTACGGTTCCGGGCCCGGAGGCTCAAGCCAGGAGGCACGCGATGACTAACGTCGGGGTGATCCGGCCGGGATCCGGTGCCAGGCCGGCGCCGATCCCTCCCTTCACCGCTGAGCACGAGGAGTTCCGCGCGGCGGTGCGGCGGTTCGTGCAGACCGAGCTCCGTCCGCACGCCCGCGAGTGGGAAGACGCCCGGTGGTTTCCCAATGACGTGTTCCCCCGCCTCGCCGAGCTCGGCTACATCGGACTGAAGTTCCCGACCGCGTATGGCGGCGATGACGACCCCGTCGCCGACGCCGTGTTCGTCGAAGAACTGGCCTGGTGTGGATCGGGGGGCCTGGCCGCCGGTATCGGCGCACACTCCGGCATCGCCCTCCCACCGATCTGGAAGTTCGGGACCGAGGATCAGAAGCAGCGCTTCCTCGTGCCCGGGATCCGTGGGGAGAAGATCGCGGCGCTCGCGATCACCGAACCTGACAGCGGCTCTGACGTCGCGTCGATCCGGACGCACGCGCAGAAGGTCGACGGCGGGTATCTCGTCAACGGCTCGAAGATGTTCATCACCGGCGGGGTCCGCGCGGACGTGATCGTCACCGCCGTGAAGACGACCGCCGAAGGCGGTCACCACGGCATCTCGTTCCTGATCATCGAGCGCGGCCCGGGCATCGAGTCCCGCCCGCTCGAGAAGCTCGGCTGGCACGCATCGGACACGGCCCACATCGCCTTCGACGACGTATTCGTGCCGGACGAGAACCTGCTCGGCGAGCGGCACCGGGGCTTCTACCTGATCATGGCCAACTTCCAATGGGAGCGGTTGTTGATGGCGCTCGGGGCCGTCGGCGCGATGCAGGTCGCGTTTGAGAAGACGCTCCGCTACGCGCTCGAGCGCGAGGCGTTCGGGAGGCCGATCGGCCGCCACCAGGCGATCCGCCACAAGCTTGCGGAGATCGCAGTCACGATCGAAGCCGGACGCGACGTGACCTACGCGGCGCTGCGCCGCTACATCGCCGGCGAGGACGCCGTCCGCGAGGTGACGATCGCCAAGCTCGCAACCCAGCGCGCGTCGTTCGAGGTGATGGACACCTGCCTTCAGATCCACGGCGGCGCCGGGTACATGGTCGAATACGACATCGAGCGCGCCGCGCGCGATGCGCGACTCGGCCCGATCGGGGGCGGAACAGACGAGATCATGAAGGAGATCCTTGGGCGCTCGCTTGGACTCTGAGCGCGCGTCAATATCTGAGCAAGCGCTCGTAATCCTCACAATTAACGTGTATCGTGCTGCGCGACATTCCGTGAGCCTCGTGGGGCGAGGTAGGGACGCAACCGCCGCACCAGCGGCGGGGGCAGGACGATGAAGCTGACCCTGACGACGAGCACCGGTATCGAGATCGTCGTCTGGCGAGACGACGAAATGTTCCATGCGCGCCGTGCGAACGAGGCGAGCGAACCGCAGATCTGCCTCGGCGTCGACCTGTTCGAGGTGATCGCCGAGCTCGCGAATCTCGATCTCGACGCAATGCCCGATGCCGCCGAGGCGGTGCTGCTGGCCGACGACGCGCAGCGGCGCCTGCGCGACGGCGCCGGCAACGGCCGGGCCGAGGAGGACGCCGCCGCCGGCGAGGACTGGCGTCGCTCCTCGTAGCGTCGCGACCGAGTTCCTGACACCGCAGGGCCCGTTGCTGCGATCCTGCAGGAAGATGGAGTCCGTTCGCGGCCAGCTTCTCATCGCAGGGCCATCGCTGCTCGACCCCAACTTCTGGCGAACCGTTGTGCTGATGATCGAGCACACCGACGAAGGCGCCCTCGGTCTCGTGCTCAACCGTCCGTCGGAGACGACGGTCGGCGAGGCCGTGCCGCAGCTCGAAGAGCTCGTCGATCCCCACGACCAGCTGTTCATCGGCGGTCCCGTGCAGCCGTCGGCCGTGATCGTGCTCGCGGAGTTCGAGGACCCGAGCGAGGCCGCGCTGATCGCGTTCGGGGACATCGGCGTGCTCGGCACGGGCACCCCCGGTGACGAGCTCGCCGCCGGCGTCCGCACCGGTCGCGCGTTCGTCGGCCACGCGGGCTGGGGACCGGGACAGCTGGACTCCGAGCTCGAGCGCGGCGACTGGATCCTCGAGCCCGCCCGGCGCCAGGATGCGTTCACCGGGGCAGCGCCGGACCTCTGGTCAGAGGTGTTGATCCGCAAAGGTGGCAGCTACGCGCTGATCGCGAGGATGCCCCCGGACCCCTCGGTGAACTAATGGCAACGCACTCGCACGCGGGACACGCGGGACACGCCCGACACAGCCACGTCCATGGCCGCGACGCCGACCGGCGAGCGCTCAAGCAGGCGCTCGCATTGATCCTCGTGTTCATGGCCGCTGAGGTGGCAGCGGGAATCATCGCCTCTTCGCTGGCGCTGCTCTCCGATGCCGCCCACATGCTCACGGACGCGGCGGCGCTCGCACTGTCGCTCGCCGCGGCCCATCTCGCCGCCAGGCCGGCACACGGCGCGATGACCTACGGCCTGGGTCGTGCGGAGATCCTGAGCGCCCAGGCGAACGGGATCACGCTGCTGATCCTCGGCCTGCTGATCGTCTACGAGGCGATCGTCCGGCTCGTCTCACCGCCGCACGTCGAGGGCGGCCTTGTGCTCGTCGTCGCGCTCGTCGGGATCGTTGTGAACCTGGTCGCGGTGCGGATCCTCACCCCGCGGAGCACATCGCGCAGCCTCAACGTCGAGGGCTCCTACCGTCACATCCTGACCGACCTGTACGGGTTCATCGCGACCGCCGTCGCCGCCGTCGTGATCATCGCGACGGGCTTCTCGCGGGCGGACCCGATCGCGTCGTTGCTGATCGCCGCGCTCATGCTGCACGCCGCCTACCTGCTGCTGAAGGAGTCGGGCAGGGTGTTCATGGAGGCCGCACCGGCCGGCCTGGATCCGGAGGAAATCGGTCATGCGCTTGCCTCCCAGCCGGGTGTCGTCGAGGTCCACGATCTCCACGTGTGGGAGGTCACCTCAGGGTTCCCGGCGCTGTCCGCGCACGTTGTCGTACGGGCCGGCGACGACTGCCACCAGCGCCGGCGCAACCTCCAGCGCCTGCTCGAAGACGAGTTCGACGTCCACCACACGACGCTCCAGGTCGACCACGAGGCCGCCGAGCAGGCGCCGCTTCAGATCGAGGTCCCGGCGGTAGACTCGCCGCATGAGGGTGGTGAAGCCGGGCGTCGACCGTGACGTGCCCCGCGGCGTCGTCGGCGGCGCCGAGATCTCGCAGGCGACGGCAGGCGCGCAGAACATCTACATGGGCGTCTTTCGCGTCCCCCCGGGAGCCCGCTCGCGCCCGCACTACCACGAGGGCTGCGAGAGTGCGGTGTTCATGCTGTCGGGTCGCCTGCGAGTGAAATGGGGCGATCACCTCGAGCAGGAGGTGCTGCTCGAGCCGCGCGATCTCGTCTACGTCCCTCCGCGCGAGACCCACATCCTTGAGAACGTCTCCGACACCGAACCCGCTGAGTACATCGTGGCGAGGGACTCGCCCCATGAGGACGCCGTGATCGTCCCGTGGGCGCAGGAGCCCGCGTGACGCGCGAGCAGGGACGGTTCACCGGCGCCGGCGGCCTGCGCATCTTCTGGCAGTCGTGGTGTCCCGAGACCGCGGCGCGCGCGGTGATCGTGATCGCGCACGGTGCCAGCGAGCACAGCGGCCGCTACGAACATGTCGCCGCACGCCTCGTGGCTGATGGCCACGCGGTCTACGCGATCGAGCACCGCGGGCACGGCCGCTCCGAGGGTCCGCGCGCCCTGATCGACCGGATGGATCGCGCGGTCGAGGATCTCGACGCTCTGATCGTGCTCGCCGTCGGCCGGCATCGCGACACTCCGGTCTTCCTGCTTGGCCACAGCATGGGCGCCACGCTGTCGCTGTGCTACGCCCTGCGCCGTCAGGATCGGCTGTCCGGCCTGATCCTGTCAGGACCGCTCGCCGCGCTCGAGCCGCCGCCGGCGCCGGCGCGCGCAATCGCCCGCGCGCTGTCGGCGCTCACGCCCGGACTCGGGATCGTCGCGATCGACCCGAACCTCGTCAGTCGCGATCCCGCCGTCGTCGCCGCGTACGTCGCGGACCCGCTCGTCCACCACGGCAGGCTGCCGGCGCGCACGGTCACCGAACTCGCCGACGCGATCCGGTCGTTTCCCGAGCGGGTCGCCGCGATCACGATCCCGACGCTGCTCATGTACGGCACGGCTGATGGGCTCTGCCCACCCGCCGGCAGCATGATGCTCGAGCAGCGGCTCGGCGCCACCGACAAGACGGTGCGCGCATACGAGGGCCTGCATCACGAGATCCTCAACGAGCCCGAGCAGGACCAGGTGCTCGACGACATGTCCGCGTGGCTCGCGGCACATGTCGCCGTGCGCGCTTAAGACGACCTGGTGGTCAGCGGCGAGCTGCTCTGACTGCTCGAGCTCTGCGAGCTCGATGAGCTGGAGCCGTTCGTGGAGCCGCTCGCGGAGCTGTCGTCGGACGAGCTGGACGCCGTCGAGGGCGTCGAGCTGGACGTCATCGCCGGCGTCGAGCTCGCGGAGCTGACGCTCGCTGTCTGCTTGCTGAGCGCAGGGTCGTGCCCGGTGACGAGCATCAGTGCGATGAACAGCCATGCGGTCACGAACAGCGCGGCCGCGCCCGAGATCACGCGCTTGCGGATCGTCCGTGTCCGACCGGCGCGGGCCTCCCGCGCCAGCCGGGCCCGTTCGCGCGCGGCCGCTCGGTCCTGATTGATCGGTGTCATGGTCGGTTCCTCGTGGTCGATTCGGTCGATCCAGCACCGAGGAGGCTGACGAGCCTCCGTATCAGTCGTGTGAGGGGCCGCTAAGAGCGGCGTATGAGGGTGCGACCGGGCCGGCGGACGGTGTCCGTCATGCCGGCTGGATGTTCTGGTTGATGCGGAACACGTTGTCCGGGTCGTACGTGGCCTTGATCTTGGCGGGGCGGGCGTCATTGTCGCCGTACGTCGCCCGGATGCGCTCCTG
>Ga0335069_10009590_pt1 | contig 13773 bp, 11 predicted proteins | sample Lox_Sample_11_FD_206714 | JGI IMG/M metagenome (GOLD analysis project Ga0335069, IMG submission 206714) | Soil microbial communities from Loxahatchee National Wildlife Refuge, Florida, United States - Lox_Sample_1.1 | ecosystem: Environmental > Terrestrial > Soil > Wetlands | place: USA... | reverse complement strand
GGCGACTTCGCCAACGCCGGTCTCCCGCGTTTCCCTGCCCTTGTTCTTTGAGCCGAATCAGGGCCAAACCGACTCGCAGGTCAAGTTCCTGGCGCGCGGCACTGGCTATGGACTGTTTCTGACGGCAAACGAGGCAGTGTTGGAGTTGCAGCGCGGGGCCGCTGGCCATCAGCCATCGGCCGTCAGCCAGCTGGACAGCGCGAGCAGCGTGATTCGCATGCATCTGGATGGTGCTGCGACCAACCCACGCGTATCCGGAGCCGATCGGCTGCCCGGCAAGAGCAACTATTTCATTGGCAATAATCCGAAGAAGTGGCGCAGAGGCATTCCGCAGTTCGCGCGGGTGAATTACGAATCTGTGTATCCGGGGATTGATCTGGCCTATTACGGCAATCAGGGACAGCTCGAGTATGACTTCCGGGTTGCGCCCGGAGCCGATCCGAATCAGATCGCGTTGCATTTTGATGGCGCCTCGACCCGTCTTGAGGGCGGAGAACTCGTGCTCTCTACTCCGCACGGCGATGTGCGGTTCCAGGCTCCCTACATCTACCAGGAGTCGGAAGGCAGGAAGCAGACAATTCCTGGCAGCTTCCGCCAGTTGGCCGAGAACAAGGTTGGTTTCGACGTTGGGAGCTATGACCGCAGCCGCGAACTGATCATCGACCCGATCCTGACCTATGCGACATTCCTCGGCGGGAGCAGCGTCGAGTCACTCACCCGGGTAGCCATAGATTCCGGCCTGAACATGTATGTCGCCGGCTCGACCACGTCATCCAACTTTCCCGTGACAGAAGGACCAACGCTGAATGGTACCCAGGATGTCTTCATCGCGCAGCTTAATCCGGCGGGTTCGGCGATCCTGTTTGCGACCTATCTCGGCGGCAGCGGCTCGGAATTGTTGGCAGGGCTGGAAGTCGATTCGAGTCGCAATATTTACGTGGCCGGGACCACCGACTCATCCAACTTTCCTCACACCGATAACGCATTCCAGACAAGCGCGACCGGAACGCACGGTTTCCTGAGCCGCTTTACGCTGTCGGGTGGGTCCTATGATCTCACCTATTCGACATACCTGGCAGGCGATGGGGCCGATACGGTCACAGGACTTGCGCTTTCCCGAAACAACAATCAACGCGCCTATGTAACGGGAACGACGTCGTCGAAGAACTCGGGCGACGGGTTCCCGTCGACAACCAATGCCTATCAGGTTTGCCCGTTTCAGTCGGGGTTGACTTGCTCAATAGCAGCAGGCCCTGGCCCGTATCCCCTGCAATTTTTCGCGAGCCAGATCAATACCAATGGCAATGGCTCGGGCAGCATGATGTATTCGACCTACCTCGGCGGCAACAACCCCAAGACAGCCACATCCATTGGAGGTGGAATCACCGTTGATGCCTCCGAACGCATGTACTTCACCGGTTCGACCAACATGCGCGGCGTGATTGGCGACAACGGAGAAAGTCCATTTCCCCTGCTGAATGCGCAGCAGAGCTGCCTCGATGAGGCAGGTCTCACCAGCGGATGCGCACCGGGACAAACGGCCTTCGATGCGATCCTGGTGAAAATCAATCCGGCGATCGTCGGCACGGGAAGCTTGGTGTATTCGACCTATCTGGGCGGGAATTCCGAGGACACAGGGAACGCAGTGTCGGTGGATTCGTCGGCCAATGCCTACGTCACGGGCGAGACGTTCTCGACTCCATGGAACGTGAGCAGTTCGCAGGCCTACGGCGGCGCCGGCGACGCTTTTGTCGCCAAGGTGACGAACCCGACCGGTACCAACACAGTTTATCCTCTGAGTTTCTTCGCCTATCTGGGCGGGACCGGCGAAGACGCCGGCACTGACATTGTTGTGGACAACGTGCAAGCGGCCCACGTCACGGGCTGGACGACATCCGCCGATTTCCCCGTAACTCCAGACAATAACCTTGCGCCGTTCGGAGGAGCAACCGACGCATTCGTCGCGCTGATCTCTTCCACCGGAGCCGCCGGCAACTATCGTGGTGTGTTGGGCGGAAGCGGCCTGGAGCAGGGCACGAGTCTTGCGCTCGATCCGAATCTCGACAGCAGTCCCACGTTTGTCGCGGGCATTACGCAGTCGGCGGATTTCCTCACGCACACCGGCCCGCTTCAGCCGCCATTCCAAAACACACTCAGCGGCTCGCAGGATGCGTTCGTGGCTCAGATCGGGTCGCGCAGCGATTTCGCCCTCGACGCTGATCCTCCGACGGTAAATCCCAATCCGGCTGCCGTCGGAAATCAGGTTACATTCACCTTCGTGTTCGACAACAACGGACCGGACCCTGCAAGCAATGTAGTTTTTCAGGGGCTGCTGCCCTCGAGCGGCTTCACGTTCTCTTCTGCCAGTTCCACACCGGGCGGCACTTGCCTGAACCCGGTGAGCGCGACCGTAACCTGCCAGATCGGGAACGTCGCCGAAGGGGCAAAAGCTACGGTAACCGTGGTTCTGATTCCGACGACGGGGACCACAGGTTTGACGGTCACTCCGCGGCTGAGTGCCAACAGCGGGGCGTTCACTCAGTTCACTGCCGGCACGACCACCGTCACCGACTTTGCCATCAGCGCCGATCCCAAGACCGTAACGATCACCGCGGGCGAGAGCACGAGTTTCGTCATTACACTTTCACCGGTGCCGACCTACGCCAACGCAATTACAGTCAGCCATTCTTCCCTGCCCACTGCCTCGACCGGCACGTTCACGTCCACGTCAGTAACGATCTCGGGCAATACGCCTTCCACGACAACGCTGAATATCAGCACCACGGCGCGGCCTGTCACCACAGGGAGCCTGCTGCGCAGCGGTGGGTTCTATGCCACCTGGTTGCCGCTTGGGGGGCTGAGCCTGCTGGGCTTCGGGGTCGGGTTGAGACGCCGCCGCTGGCTCGCTGGCACTCTGCTGGGTCTGGTAGCAGCCCTCATCCTGTTGCAACCCGCCTGTGGCGGCAGCAGCAGCTCTACGACGCCGACGGGTGGTACGCCAGCCGGGACCTACACGATCACGCTGACTGGTTCTTCGGGGTCGGTGTCGCATAACGTTCCTGTAACCATGATCGTGAACTAAACCCGATTCGCCATTGGCCAGAGCCTCCGGAATGGAGGCTCTTTCTTTTCTGGGCCGCTTCCCGCCGCTAACCCAATGAAAACAGAAGAAATACAAATCTTGACAAATATCGCATATTGCAATATTAATATTGCGATCTGGAATATGACACTGGCCGAGAAAATCCGCTACCTGCGGGAGGTGGAAGGCTCATTGCGCGGCCTGCAACGGCCCTTGACCCAGCAGGAACTGCTGAAGGCGATCCGGGCTGAGACGGGCAAGTCGATCAGCCAGTCGTACCTGTCGCAGATTGAGGGCGGGAAGCGGCCGCATATGACGCAATCGACGCGCACGCTGCTGGCGAAGTTTTTCAAGGTGCATCCGGGATTCCTCGTGGATGACCCTGAGGGATACCACACAGAGTTGACGTCGGATCTGCGCACGACGGAAGGGCAGCTCGATGTCTGGCTGCTGCAGGGCTCGGAACGATTTGCCGGCGACCATGACGTCAGCGATGTACTGATCAAGCTGGCACGGCAGAAAGACACGCGCCGCTGCGTGTTGCTGATGGGCGAGATTTTGAATACTCCAGGGTTGGCGGAGCGGCTCTATGAGGCACTGCATCCTGAGTCCGAACAGCGCGAAGTGCGGGAGAGGAGGCGGACATGACCTGGTCTGACTTCTATCTGATCTGTTTTGCGATCGGTTTCTTGTTCAGCTTGCTGTCGTTCATTCTCGGAGGCGTAGATTTTCATGGCGCCTGGCCACACGTGCATGGGCTGCACTTTGGCCATGGCGGACACTTGCCGACCGCCAATGGCGGAGCCGGGCACGGTGCCAATGGCCACGGAGAAACTCATTCCGTGTCTCCGTTCAATATCTTTACGATTGCCATCTTTCTGGCGTGGTTCGGTGGCACGGGCTACATCCTGACGCGTTACTCGACGGTCGTGCTCGCTCTGGGGCTGCTCGTTTCGACAGTAGTCGGACTGATCGGCGCAGGAATCGTGTTCCTGTTCCTCACCCGAGTGCTGATGACACCGGAGGACGAGATGAATCCTGCGGATTACGAAATGGTGGGAATCGTCGGGCGCATCTCCAGCCCAATTCGCGAATCGGGCACGGGCGAGATCATGTACACGCAGGTTGGCACGCGGCGGGCATGTCCGGCGCGCAGCGAGGACAACGTGACCATCGACCGGGACGCCGAAGTTGTCGTTACCCGCTATGAAAAAGGGATTGCCTACGTACGGCGTTGGGAAGAAGTGGCAGGGGAGTAGCACGTTTCTGATTGCTTGCAGCTCGAGGCTCGCAGCTCGGAGCTACTTTATGACCCGCAGATTTTTCCAACTCGGGATTGTCGCACTCTGGCTGACACTGCCGCTGGTCGCCTTCGAGTACTGGCTCGTGTGGGATGAGCTGCCGAGCCCAATGGCGACCCACTTCAACGCTGCCGGGGTGGCCAACGGCTGGATGTCGCGGGACGTGGCGCTGGGATTCGGTTTGGGAATCATGGCCTTCCTGGTGGTGGTGTTCACGCCGATTCTCTGGCTGGTCTCCCGCCGCGGAGTGGGCAAGTTTGCCTGGGCGTTCTTGGCCTTCTGCTATGTCATCGCGGGCTTCGTAGCCGCCGGCAACCATCAGGTGATTGCCCACAACCTGCGTGGGACGCCGGTTCGCCCTGAGCCTCTTCTGATCATCGTTCCGGCGGCCATCGTGGTATTGACGATCGCCTACCTGGGAATGAAGCGCGGACATCCGCTCCCATCGAGCGAAGTGCTGGCGGAAGCGAGGCATGCGGGACGCGGCTGGGCATTGCTGTTTGTGCCTGCGATTGCCGGTCCTCTCCTGGTAGTAGCGCGGATTCCGTTGCTCGCCGTGCGGATTTCGATGGCCCTGGTCGCGCTGGTGCTGTTCGGAGCGTTGGCGATGGCCTGGAGCGGCTTTCGCTACCGCTTCCTGAAACACGGAGTGGAAATCAGCACGCTTGGGTACCGGCTGCGTTCGATCGCACGGCAGCAGATTGTCAGCTATGCCGCGGAAACGTGGAACCCGCTCGGCGGATACGGCATTCGCGGCATAGGTGACAATCGCGCCTTTGTCTGGGGCAACAAGGTGGTGCACGTCCACACAACAAATGGCGAAGTCTTTCTCGGTCACAGCGATCCGCAGCGCATTCTGCGAAACCTGGATCTCGTCACCGGGCAACACCAGGCAGATTCGATTCCGGGCTCAGAGACCGGTACGGCTGAGCTCGTTAGCAGCTAGCGGCTCGTAGCTGGCGGCGTTTGGGGAGGCGATATGTTCGAGATGTCAAAAGTGATGACGATCTGGGTCCTCGCGGGCCTGGGTGTGCTGGTCCTCATGTTCCTCATGAGCGTGCTGGCCCGGCTTTACCGCAAGGCCGGTCCGCATGAGGCGCTGATCGTATATGGGTTCCGTGGCAAGCGCGTGGTAACGGGCAAGGGCACGATCGTGTTTCCCATGGTCGAAAATTGCCACAACCTTTCGCTCGAGTTGATGTCATTTGATGTCGCTCCGCAACAGGACCTGTACACCAAGCAAGGCGTGGCGGTGACGGTGGAGGCTGTCGCGCAGATCAAAGTGAAGTCCGATACGGAGTCGGTTTACACGGCGGCGGAGCAGTTCCTCACCAAGACCGACCAGGAGCGCGAAGGCCTGATTCGGCTGGTAATGGAAGGCCACCTGCGCGGCATCATCGGCCAGCTCACGGTGGAGGAGATCGTGAAGCAGCCGGAAATGGTGGGCGACCGCATGCGTTCCACCTGCGCCGACGACATGAACAAAATGGGGCTGGAAGTGATCTCGTTCACGATCAAGGAAGTGAAGGACAAGAACGAGTACATCAGCAACATGGGTAAGCCGGATGTAGCCCGCATCCGGCGCGACGCCGATGTAGCGACCGCGGAAGCTGACCGCGACACGGCGATCAAGCGTGCGCTGGCACAGCGGGAAGCAGCCATCGCGAAAGCGCAGGCCGACCAGGAGCGAGTGCAGGCCGAAACCGCGTCAATGGCAAAACAGGCCGAGGCGCAACGTGACTTGGAAGTGAAGAAAGCCCAATACCTCGAAGTCACCAAGCGGCAGCAGGCACAAGCCGACAAGGCCTACGACATCCAGACCAACATCATGCAGCAGCAAGTCGTGGCTGAGCAGGTGAAGGTCATGCAGGTCGAGAAAGAACAGCAGGTCAAGGTGCAGGAAGCCGAAATCGCGCGCCGCGAGAAAGAGCTGATCGCAACCGTGCTGAAACAGGCCGAGATCGAGCGTCAGCGGATTGAAACCCTCGCCAACGCCGAGAAGGCGCGTCTGATGTTCGAGGCCGAAGGCCACGCTTCCTCGATCCGTCAGCAAGGTGAAGCCGAAGCCGAGATCATCTTCAAAAAAGGCGAGGCGGAAGCGAAGGCGATGAACGTGAAGGCCGAGGCGTTCCAGGAATACAACCAGGCCGCGGTCATCGACAAGCTGCTTACCGGCTTGCCGGAGGTGGTCCGGGCCCTGGCGGCGCCACTGGCCAACGTCGACAAGATCACGGTGGTCTCGACCGGCAATGGCGACGCAGCCGGACTGAACAAAATCACCGGCGATCTCACCAAGATGGCGGCGCAGGTGCCGGCGCTGTTCGAGACGCTCTCGGGCATGCAACTCGGCGATCTGCTGGGCAAAGTCCGTCAGATTGGCGACAAGGCGCCAAAGGCAGATGGGAAGAAGTAGCTAGTGGCTAGTAGCTAGTAGCTGGGGTTTCGCGAAGTCGGGAGTCGCTGGCCGTTCCGGGGGTCACCGCCCGCGGACGGCCGGCGACAAACGACAGCACTGAGCAGCGCTGGTGGTTGGTATGGGTCGTCCGCAGAGTACGCGAGTCGCGAACGATCAACGACGAACGACCAACGACTGATGTTCAGGAGGATGCCGTGCAGGAAGAGGTACAACACGCAAGGTCCTTAGGCCTGGCGGTCGCTCTGGGAGGCGCTTTGGGAGCTGCCATGGGAGCCGCGCTGGGCCATATGGGTGTCTGGGTCGCCGGTGGAATCGCGCTCTATATCGCGATCACGCTGGTCGGCACCTGGAAGCGAGAACGCAATTGAGCTGGAAGCTGGCGACTAGCGACCAGCGACTAACGACTGAATTTCGAGGTGATTTATGGCATTACTGGAGCGCGTTTCAACGTTAGTGCGGGCAAATCTCAACGACCTGATCGATAAGGCCGAAGAGCCGGAAAAGATGATCAAGCAGGTGATCCTCGACATGCAGAACCAGCTTCTGCAGGTTAAGACGCAGGTCGCGATCGCCATCGCCGACCAGCACCTGCTGGAAAAGAAGAAACAGGAAAACGAGGACAAAGTGCAGGAATGGATGCGCAAGGCCGAACTCGCCGTCGACAAGAAGCAGGACGACCTGGCTCGCGCTGCGCTGCTCCGAGTAGAGAGCTATCGCGAAATGAGCGTCAACTTCACGCAACAGGTCGAAGACCAGAAGGCCCAGGTCGAAAACCTGAAAGCGGCGCTGCGCAGCCTCGATCAGAAACTGGCGGAAGCGAATGCCAAGGCCGATCTGCTCATCGCGCAGCATCGCCGCGCCCGTGCCGTAAGCCGCGCCAGTGACGCGCATTCCGGCATGGCCGCGAATGCGAAGTCCACAACCTTCGACCGCATGAAGCACAAAGTAGCTCGCGAAGAAGCCGTCGGACAGGCAAAGACCGAGTTGCTCGCCGACGACGTCGAAGATCGTCTGGCCGCGCTCGAGAAGGAAGACAGGATCGAGCAGCTGCTGACGGAGCTGAAGACGAAGCGGGGGGCGTAGAGCGTGAAGGGAGGGCGGCATCGTCATGACCTTGAACAGGAGGCAACCAGAAGCCTCCGGTCGAAAGTGTCGATTGCGTTTGCTTTTTGTCGGGCTTTTGATCGCCGGCGATGGCATTCTGACTCTCCTGGCCACATGCTGCACTATCCGAACCCGTGGGGCGAGCCGGTATTCGCGCCATTTGCATTGGTGATCGGAGTAGTCGCGATTGTGGCGGCTTTCGCAGTGCGAAGGTCCGCGAAAGATTGATGCGACGAGTTTCCAGGGAGCATGGCATGGCACGCATCGAAATCTCGCTGCTAGCGTAGATCACGTAGAATTGGTGAGGACCTCATGCGCAAGATCTTCCATTTCGACTCTCCCGACGAACCCTACGTGGCTGACGCCGCGGTGCTTTGCTGCTTCGATCACCGCATCAACCAGGTGGTGCGGAAGTTTCTCAAGAAGCAGGGCATCGAGAAGGCCGACATGATCATCGTTGCGGGCGGCGCCAAAACGCTTGCCTCGCCGCGCAACGACTTCGAGCAGGACTTCATCCTCGAACAGGTGCGCATGTCGATCCGCCTGCACCAGACCGAACGGGTCATGGTGATGAGCCACTCCGACTGCGCCACCTATGGCGGCCTCGCGCATTTCAAAGGAGATCGCGCCGCCGAAGCCGAACATCACCGTGGCGAACTCCTGCGCGCCGGTGAGTTGCTGACCGCAAACTTCCCCGATATTTCTGTCGAGCCGTATTTCGTGAAGTTCGACGGCGTGTGGGAAGTAAAGAACGCCGAGCATCTGAAAACGGCAGGCAAGAAATCAGCAGAATCGGTCGCCTGACGTCCGCTCGGCAGCCGAAGCCGCATCCCTGTTCAAAGTTCTCCGCGCACGTCTGTTGCGAGGCCCGCGTTCCTGCTACAAATAGTGGGTCATGAAAATCCTCTTCATTGGTGGTACCGGCATCATTAGCACCGCTTGTACGGCACTGGCAGCCGCGCGCGGCCTGGACCTGACACTACTTCGGCGCGGGCAACAGTCTGCTCAGTTGCCCGCCGGTGTAAAGACGCTGGCCGCGGATATCAATGACCCGAATCTCTCCCAGAAACTCGGCGACACGAAATTCGACGCTGTCGTTGACTTCATCGCCTTCACCACCGCCGACATCGAACGCGACATCGCCCTCTTCCGCGGGCGAACGCGCCAGTTCATATTCATCAGCTCCGCCAGCGCCTACCAGAAGCCGCAGACGTACTACCTGATCACCGAATCGACGCCGCTTGCCAACCCATACTGGGAATATTCGCGCAACAAGATTGCCTGCGAAGAGCGGCTCATGCGGGCCTATCGCGAAGAGGGGTTCCCCATCACCATCATCCGTCCTTCCTGGACCTACGGCGAAACGCGTATTCCCCTCATCATGAACAGCTGGGAGCACTCCTATACGGCTATCGACCGCATGCTCCGCGGACAGAAGATGGTGGTGCCGGGAGATGGCACGTCGCTGTGGGTGATGACCCACAACACCGACTTCGCCAAAGGACTCGTCGGCCTGCTCGGCAACATCCAGGCCATCGGCCACGCGTTTCACATCACTTCGGATGAAGTTCTCAACTGGGATCAGTACCACCACATCGTCGCCGCGGCCCTCGGCGTGGAACCCAAACTCGTGCACATTCCGTCCGATTTCATCACTGCCTGTGCGCCTGAACAGCTGGGCGGGTTGACCGGTGACAAGTCGCTCAGCGTCGTCTTCGATAACACCAAGATTAAGCGCTTTGTGCCCGGATATTGCGCAACGGTGAGTTTCGCCGAGGGCGTCCGCCGTGCTCTTGCCTGGTTTGACGCCGATCCATCGCGACGCGTCGTCGATCCCGAGCACAACGCAATGCTCGACAAGCTGATCGCCGGATACGAAAAAGGAATGAACGAAGCGGTCCGAAGTTTTCAGTAGACCGGACCGTTGTGGAGGAACTCTTGCAACGCACCAGTCGTTCGGCTTCACTGCTGGTTTCCCTTGCGCTTTTGCTGGCCTTTTCCTCTTATCTCTGCAGCGAGGAACCGCCGAAGCATCCCACGCTTCCCATCGGCTCGTCCGCGCCCGATTTCTGCCTTCCCGGCGTCGATGGCGCCACTCACTGCCTGAAGGATTACGCTGCCAGCAAAGTGCTGGTCATCGCTTTCATTTGCAATCATTGCCCCACGTCGCAGTTATACGAAACGCGCATCAAGCAGATTGCCGAGGACTACAAGGACAAGGGCGTGGCAGTCGTGGCCATCGAGCCCAACAATCCTGAGGCGGTGCTTCTCAACGAGATGGGCTACACCGACGTCGGCGACTCGTTCGACGACATGAAGATTCGCGCCCAGCACCGGCACTTCAATTTCCCCTATCTCTACGACGGCGAGACGCAGAAGATCTCAACCGCGTATGGCCCGAGCGCCACGCCGCACCTGTTCATCTTCGACAGCGAGCGCAAACTCCGCTACGAGGGCCGGGTCGACAACAACATCCGGGAAGGGCTGGTCACCAAGCGTGATGCGCGGAACGCCATCGATGCCCTGCTGGCGGGAAAATCCTTGGCGGTCGCCAAGACGCCGTCTATCGGCTGCTCGACGAAGTGGCTTTATAAAGAGGAAAGCCGCCGGGAGGAGATGGAAGAAATCAAGAAGCGGCCGGTGACGCTCAAACCGGTCACCATGGACGGACTAAAGGCGCTGCGAAAAAATTCCACCGGCAAGCTTTTGCTCGTCGATTTCTGGGCGACCTGGTGCGGGCCCTGCCGCGCCGAGCTGCCGAAGTTTGAAACTATGTACCGCATGTACGGGCATCGGCCCTTCGATCTGGTCACGGTGAGCATCAATTATCCCGATGAGCGGGCAGGAGTGATGAAGGCTCTGAACGCCGAGTACGCGACAAGCACGAATCACATCCTGGGTTCGACGAATATTTATTACGAACTCGCGGCATTCGATCCCGATTGGAATGCCGCAGTTCCCTACACGCTCTTGATCCGTCCCGGCGGCGAGGTGGTCTATAAAAACCAGGGCACAGTGGATGAGTTGCAACTAAAGCGACTGATCATTGCAAATCTGGCCGACGATGATTACATCGGCCACCAGGCGTACTGGAAATCGGCAGTCGTGACAAAGCCTTAGAGCGGTTGGGTTCTTGCGGAATAACGGCACCCTCTGCCCGGTGTCATCCTGAGCGTAGCGGAGTCGAAGGACCCCTATTCCCTCCACTCCTCTATCGGCGCCGCCGGTTCGTCCATTGTCCCCAGCCCTGGAAAACGCTATCCGTGTTTCGCGCGAAACGTCTCCAGGCATTTCTTCGCCGTCTCGAACTCCGAAAAGCGGCTGCCTTCCTGCTCGACCAGGTAGTATTCGAGGCCGCCGACGGATTCCGCTGCCGCAAAGATTCCCTTCCAGTCAGCGGATCCTTCGCCGAATAGGACCTCATAGCCCTTAGCTGGATCGGGCGACCAGTCTTTGCAATGGATCGAGTGGATGCGTCCGGGATTGGCCTTGATCCAGGCCACCGGATCGGAACCGACTTGCAGGCAGGTTCCTACATCCAGCTGGAGCATGACTGAGCTCTTGGTATTTGCTGCGAGAATCTCCATCGGGCGCTTGCCCTCGATTGCAGTGAACTCCGGCTGATGGTTGTGATACCCGACCTTCAGCCCGGTAGGTTCCAGCTTCTCGGCGGCGAAATTGAGGCCATCGGCGATAGGCTTCCATTCGTCGAGCTTCGTCTTCTCGCCCGTGGAAGACTGAACCACGTACTTGCAGCCAAGAACTAGGTTCATGTCCCGGGTGCGCGAGATATTGTTGGCGCTGATGAATTCCTCGTGATTGTGCGTGGAGAGGCAGCGAATGCCGAGATCATCCATCACCTTGCGCATGGACTTGGTCTGCGCCTCGGTCCAATCGTAGTAGGGCGCGTAGAACTCGACCACCTGATAGCCCATCTGCGCGACAGCGCGCACGGTAGCCTCCGGGTCTTTCTGCAGCGCGTCGCGAACCGAATAGAGTTCGAGCCCAACCGGGATTGACGTCGTGGCGCGCGCCTGGAGTGCCCAGGGCAGCGCGGCTGAGAGAGCAAGGAAATGACGGCGCGATAGAGACATGCGGGAGATTCTATACGGCGACGGAATCTGGAAGGAAGCTTTGATTACGCGCTGGCTTTATCCAGCAGGGGCAAGGAGGGAGACGATGACTCCTCCGCCGGTTTTTCTTCCGCCGCGGGTGACGTATCCAGCTCCAGCTGCTCCTGCCCGCTCAACGCGGTGACTTTGCCGCGGTACGCTTTCAGATGCGTCGTGGCCTTGTCGAAGGCCTCCTGTGCCTTGCTCAGGCTCTTGCCGACGTTCTCGAACTGGTTCTGGAAATAGTCGAAGGACTTCTGCGCCTTGGCCAACTCCGCGCGGCTCTTTTCGAACCCCTTCGCAACCTCGTACCACTTGTGAACCAGCGCGATCGTGTGCAGCGTCATCAGCAGCGTGTTCGGCGAAACCGGGAACACGTGCTGCTGGTTCATCCAGTCTCCCAGTTCGCGGTTGCGGATCACTTCCATGTACAGCGTCTCGCTCGGCAGGTACATGAGCGCGATGTCGGTGGTGCCGCTCTCCGGCTGGATGTATTGCCGGATACGCTTCGCCTCCGCCTTCATCACGCGGACGAGTTCCACCCGCGCGGCCTCGATCTCCGCCTCGTCCTGACTCTCAAACAACGCGATCACCGCTTCCCGAGGGAACTTCGCGTCGATCGGCAGCTTGCGGTCGGGGAAGTAGATGATTGCATCGGCCCGGCCTCCACCTTCGCCCGGCGAAGACTGGATCGCGAACATGTGCGAAGGCAGAAAATCGGCCAGCAACCGTTCCAGGCTCGCTTCGCCGAATTGCCCGCGGAGATGCGGCATCTTGAGCAGGTTGTTCAGGTCGTTGATCGAGTGCCCGAGGGCGCCCACTTCGCGCAGCTGCTCTTCGGCGGCTTTCAGGTGCTGCTGCACTTTCTCGAATTGGGCGAATCCTTCTTTGATGTTCTGGTCGAGCTTCTGTTGCACCTGGTCCGTGATCGCGATCAGTTTGGCGTCCACGCGGTCCCGGATCGAATCCAGGCTCTGCGCCGTCTGCTGATTGAGCCGCTGAAATTCTGCCTGCAGGTTTTGCGTGGTAAGCAACAAAGATCCGGTAAGTTCGCTGCGCGATTCGGCGAGCCGCCGGGTCTGCTCTTCCCTGCCCGCGCCCAGTTGCTGCTCGACCGACCCCCGAATCTCTGAAAAACCCTGCTGGATGCGGTCTGTGACCTGCTGCCGCAGGTCCCCTTTAGTCTGCTCCAGGCGGGTGGCCATGTCGGCAGTAGCCGTAGTGAACTTCTGGCCAAGAGACGTGTTGAGACCTTCGATCTGGCCTGCAACTTCCTCCTTTACATCCACTTGCGAAACAGAGGAAACACGGCGCAAGAGAACGGCCGAAACCCCAAGCAGGACAAGGGTTCCCGCGAGCACAAGAATGAGAAGTAATGTCTCCATCGTAAGTAGCTACCTGGAATTCTAGAGGCTAGCGTGAGGGATGGAAAGCAGAACTTTCCCCCGTTCCCGCAACTGAGAACTGATGCTTCGGGCCACCTCCATTCTGATTCTCGCGCTGGCGTACAGCGGCAACGCGTCTCCGACCGCGTCAGCAACCGATCACGATGGTCCCCCCGAGGCAGAGAGATCCACGCAGCCCACCCCCAAATTGCTGCTTGAGCTCGCAAACCAGAGCCGCCGCCAGGCTGGCTTGCCGCCCCTTCGCATGGACGGACGCGGCACGCGCTCATGCTCAGCTCATGGTGGCCCGGCAGCAACTCTCGCATCAGTTCAGCGGAGAAGCGGATCTCATGCAGCGGCTGCGGCAGACTGG
>Ga0335069_10009589_pt1 | contig 13774 bp, 13 predicted proteins | sample Lox_Sample_11_FD_206714 | JGI IMG/M metagenome (GOLD analysis project Ga0335069, IMG submission 206714) | Soil microbial communities from Loxahatchee National Wildlife Refuge, Florida, United States - Lox_Sample_1.1 | ecosystem: Environmental > Terrestrial > Soil > Wetlands | place: USA... | reverse complement strand
GCGCTTCCCGGTGTCGAGTTCCGCAACCTCGATCAGGTCGGTCATCAGGTCGTTGAGTTTTTCAGACTCGCTGGAGGCTGCGACAACGAGTTCCGTTTGCAGGGGCTCGAGCTGACCGCCATAGCCTTGGCCCAGCGCATAGAGGCCGCGGCGCAGGCGCAACAGAGGATCGCGCAACTTCCGGCTGGCTACGGCAATGAACTGCGTCTTGAAGCGATCCGTGTCTTGCAGCGTTGTGACGTCTTCCAGGGTCGTGACGGTGCCGAGTAAACGTCCATCGGAGTCGCGCATCGGGGTCGTCCGCAAGCGATAGCTGCGTTCCTGCTTGCCGATGCGCATGGGGAGCAGGGATGCGTCGCCCTCAACGGCGACCGGCTTTTGCATCGCCACCGCATCGCGGATGGCACTGAGGATCTTCTCTCCGCCCGGCGTGGTGGTCAGAGCCATGCGATCGCCGGCGGCCTCCCCCAGAATCTCGGCGGCGGCCTGGTTCACCTTAAGCACGTGTCCCTTGCCGTCGGTCACGATGATGGGCTCGAAGATGGACTGCAGCACGGCGTCGGAGAGCTGAAACTCCATCTGCTTGCGGCCGGCTTCGCTGTCGCGCAAGTCGCGCAAGCGCACGGCGATGCGGTTCAGCTCGCCGGCGATCACGCCAAAGCTGTCCCGGCTGTTCCATTCAACGCGATGTTCCAGGTTGCCTTGCGCAATCATTTTCACGTCGCGCGCCAGCTGGTGGATGGGTCGCAGCACGAAGAAGATCGTTGCAGCACACAGAAGAACCGCGCAGGCTGCGAAGATCGCAGCGACAGTCCCAGCCCCCATCGCGGACAGCGCAGGGCGCGTCGCAACAAAGAGGCCAACTGTGCAGGCAGCTAGAAGAATGCAGCCAAGAATCAAGCGCTGGCTAAGATTCAGCATCGATCGACCCGGGCTCCGTGCCGGGAGAGTTGCTGCATTCATTCTGGGGGAAGAGCCTGTCTCACGCAAAATCCACTGTCTGAGGCAGGCGACCCCCGATTCACGGGATCTGGCACACCGACAGTGCGCTATTGTGCCAGCGGCAATCGAGACCGGCTGGAGCCGGGTAGGACACCAACGCCCAGTTGACGCCGAAGCCGGATTTAAGCCGCCGGAAGTCCGCCAGCTTGAAATGCTGCCATCCCGCCTGGGCCGTGACCTGGCGTTCCCAATCGGGACCCAGATCCGGCACCTGGGTGACAACGGCCGTGTCCTTGATGGCATCCGCCAGTTGGCTTCGTTCGGCCAGTGCGCGGAAGCTGTGGTAATCCTCCCCGGGGGCTGCCATGTAGTTCGGGTCCATGACAAAATACGCGTCGACGGGTGTATTGCTACGGATCCACGCAAAGGCCTGCAGCCAGGGATTGCTGGGTTTCATTCCTGGAAGTTCGAGGTGCGCGGTGCCACCGTAGAGACTCTGCTGTGCCGAGAACATGCCGACGTTGATGACCACCAAGTAAACGGCCCAGCGCCAGATCGAGGCGCGGATCAGATATTTGGTCAGAAGGCATCCGGCAATCAGGGCCAGGAAGAAATAGATCAGGTGCAGATAGCGCATGGGCTGCATGGGCGTGATGCGGACGAGGCTTGGCGAGCCGAGGATCACCATGGATGCAATCTGCTGGAAGACGCCATAGGCAAAAACGGCCATGGCAAACCGCGCGAGCTTGGTTTCACCTTTGTGTTCCGCAAATCGCCACAGGAGCCAGAAGAGGAGCAACGGAGCCAGCGCGCCGAGCCACTCGTACCATGTCCACCGATAGAGGAAGAAGTAGGAGCGTGTTTCCAGAGCTTTGCGCCAAATCGGGGTTGGGTGCTCGAAGATCCAGCCCAAAGGAACCGCCGCGGCAAGGGAATTGCGCAGGGAGCGAAGCCAGACGCGGACCGGTTCAAGGGTCGCGGCGGTCAGGAAGATACAGAAGGAGATTCCCAAAGCCGCCATGATCGGGTGCAGTACAACGCCGAGCAAGAGCAGCGGCACGGCCTGCCAGTGACGGTTGGCCAGGATTCGGGAGACGGCCAGAAGGATGATCCCTGTGGAGAGATTGCGCGGATGCAGGTGCTGGTCGGCCAGATAGAGGGCAGTTCCCGCGACCGGCAGAGTCAACATGGCAGCGACCATTGCGATACCGCCCCATCGCACCAGTTCATCGGCGAAGAGGCATCGAACGATGCTCCAGCAGGCGAGGAGAATCAGGCCGATCGTCGCAAATTGCCATAGGAACTCGCCGACGGAGACGGGAAGGTGGCTCCAGCGAATCGAATCGGCGACCCACTTGTCGAACAAGGTGGCTTGGAGCTGAACCCGGAAAAACTCGGCATCGTGCGGATAGAGCGCGGGATTCAGGTCGCTTTTGATCGCGGAAAGGTAGACACCGTCGTCTTCGATGCCGGGGTGGTACCCCATCACAACAATTGCGAGGGTCGTCAGGGCAAAAAGAATGCCTAAAGTTCGCTTGCTCAAACTCTGCAAAGAATCTCCCGTTTTACGCCAAAAATAGATTGCGCCGAGCTGTTTGTCCTAAATCCGGCTGGCGCGAAGGCGGGGAGCATTCGGAACATCCTTCGCGATCATCGAACCCCAGAATCCTATCTCACAGGCGCAACGACAGTAACCAGGCTGGTCCTGCGCCGGAGACTTAGTTGGTTTTCCGCAAACTATAATCCGGATTGTAGTGGCCAAGGCCGTCGTTGTCTGCTCCGGGTATGAGAAAAAACGGCGTTGCTACTTTGATGCAATCAACCGAGTTTACCCCTACGTGATAGGGACGTATTTGTTCTCCAGGGGTTGCAGCACGGATCGGCTTTTTTGAAGCTAGAGGTAGGTTCATGAAACTCCAAACGATGCGGGCAGTCGACTTCTGGATCGGCGTCCCTCTCTGCTTCCTGGGCACGATCCTCGTCCGGCTGCTGGGCACGGCCAAAGGCCCTGAGAACCCGCAGCGGATTCTGTGTATCGAACTCTCGGAAATGGGCTCGACCGTCATCGCCAATCCCGCGCTGGAGAAGGCCAAGCGGGAGTTGGATGCCGAGTTGTTCTTTCTCATCTTCGAGCGGAATGTAGACTGCCTCCGCCTTCTTCCCACGATCCCCGAAGATCACTTCGTTACGATCCGGGAATCGAGCCTCTTCGCGCTGGCCTGGGATACCCTCCGCTTTTTCAGATGGGTGCGAAAAGCCAAAATCGACACGGTCATCGACATGGAGCTGTTTTCGCGGTACTCGGGCCTGCTCACGGGCCTCTCCGGGGCACGCCGACGTGTCGGTTTCCATCGCTTTCACGCCGAGGGGCTTTATCGTGGCGAGATGCTTACGCATCGCGTGAACTATAACGGCCATATCCACATGGCAAAGAACTTCGTCTGTATGGTCAATGCGCTTCTGGCACCCAAACCGGAGGTCCCCTACTCCAAGACCTATGTCTCAGACGAAGAGATTCGCGTTCCGGTGCAGCCTGTCACGAAAGATGAGCGGGAGTTCATGTATGGCCTGATTCGCCAGGTTTATCCGGAGTATCGGCCGGGTTTTCATCGCATTGTCCTGATCAACCCCAACAGCTCAGAGCTTTTGCCCCAGCGGCGGTGGGACCGGGAGAACTACAGCCGGCTGGCAGCCATGATCGCCAGCGAGTGGGATGACGTGCTGGTCCTCATTACCGGATCCAAAGCCGAACGAGAAGAGGCTCAGCGGATGCAGGAGAAGGTGAATCATCCGCGATTTCGCAGCTTTGCCGGGATGCACAATCTCAAAGCCATCGTAGCCCTGTACAACATTGCCGAGGTATTGGTTTCGAACGACAGCGGGCCGGCGCACTTTTCCGCGATTACGCCCATCCGTTCGATTGTCTTGTTTGGGCCCGAAACGCCGAAGCTCTATGGCAGCCTTGGGAACTCCGAGCCCATCTGGGCGGCTTTATCCTGTTCGCCTTGCGTAACGGCGGCGAATCAGAAGAACTCCGCATGCAACGATCCAGTGTGTATGAAGCTGATTACGCCGGAGCGGGTGATGGAGTCGGTGCGAGGCGCGCTAAGCAGGGTTGATACAGAGGCCGGCGGACCTGTTTTGAGGGCAGCGGCGGCGGAATCATAGAAACGCGGACGCCTGCGGCGCGGTCATCCCCTGGCACGGTGGCGAAATAGGGCCGCAGAGCATCGCATTCACCAAAAGTTGTAGGTTGGTTTTCCCTACTCCACAGCGATCCGGTGCGAGTCAGCGCTAGAATGCGGCGAGATGGAGGACCAGGGAAAGCAAGGGCCTGGGATGCGCTTGGAATCGGCGCGACTTTCATTCAAGTCCAGTGCCAGCCATTCGGCCAAGTATCGTCCCGATGTCGATGGCCTTCGTGCGATCGCGGTCCTCGGTGTGCTCTTCTTTCACACCGGCTTTTCCGTCTTCCAGGGGGGATTTGCAGGCGTCGATATCTTCTTCGTGATCTCCGGCTACCTTATAACCTCATTGCTGGTCCGGGATATTCTGGGTGACAAGTTCTCGATTGCGTCGTTTTATGAACGGCGCATGCGGCGCATCTTCCCGGCGCTGTTCGTGGTCTTGTTTTTCTGTATTGCGGCATCTTTCATTCTGTTCAACCCGTTGGAGATGTCGGCCTTCGGAGAGATGCTGATCGCGACGACGTTCTTCGCCAGCAATTTCTATTTCTGGCAAACCGCGCATCCGCTCGGCTACTTCGACACTGCGGTGAATTCCAAGCCGCTGCTGCACACATGGTCTCTCGCCGTTGAAGAACAGTTTTATGTCATCTTCCCATTGCTGCTGTTTCTGCTATTTCGCTGGGCGCGCACTCGAGTGCGGATCTGGCTGGTCCTGATCACCGCAGGATCTTTCGTTTTGAATCTGTGGGCAACGCAACACAAGAACGTGCTGGCCTTCTACTGGTTGCCGCCGAGGGCCTGGGAACTGTCGATTGGTGCGTTGCTGGCCCTGAAGATCCTTCCTTCACCGGTCAGTCGAGTCCAGCGTGAGGTCGCCTGTGGTTTGGGCCTCATCGCCGTCGTGGGCTCGCTCTTTCTCCCGCTTTATCAATGGGGATTTCCTGGTTACAGTGTGCTGCTTCCTTGTGCGGGAACGTGGCTCGTCATTTACGCCGGGGAAGCGGGACCGTCAATCGCCAAGACTCAGTTAAGTTTTCCGCCGCTTGTCTTCATCGGGACAATCTCCTATTCGCTGTACTTGTGGCATTGGCCGATCATCGTTTTCAGCCGGCATCTTCCATTCCACTTCACGCCCGGAAAGGACAGCGCCGTCGTCCTGGTCGCATCGATTTTGTTCGCGTTCCTCTCCTTCGAGTACATCGAGCGTCCGTTTCGCGGAACCAGTTCGCCCTACAGCCGGCGGCAGATTTTTGTGCTGGGCGCGGTCGCCAGTGTCGTTACGGCAGTCTTTGGTTCGATCGCCTGTCTTTCTCACGGGCTCCTAAATCGCTACGGACCCCCGACCCGCAATCTCGTGGTCACGAATATGACAAAGATGAGCGAGTTCGATGAATCGTGCGGCAACTTCAAGACCCAGATCCGGAGCAGCAGCGACGTCATGTTCTGCACATTGGGCGCCGTTGCTCCACACAAGATCATGTTCTGGGGGGATTCCCATGTCCAGCAGATGGACCCTGTGATCCGGAGACTCTATGCCGAAAACGGACTCTCAGATCATGGGGTGGTTCTTGCGATCAGCAATGGTTGCCTGCCCGATCCCGGCCTGAACAATACTGGAGACGGTTTTTACTGCGACACGTTCTCCAGATTCTCACTTGCCCGCGCCGACCAGCAGGACATCGATACAGTCTTCCTCGGGTTCAGTACGTGGTGGAGTTTTGGGTACAACAAGTACTTTTGCAGGTCCTCGGAAGGCAAATGCCGGAGCACACTGCTCTCTGACGATGCGGTGTGGCGGGATTTCGTCGTCGACCTGGCCCAGGAGATTCGACACTTCAAGGGCGAAGGAAAACACGTCATCGTAAGTTTGCCTTTTCCCGAGTATGACAAGTCGATCCCTGAAATCGAGATAAACGATGCAGTGTTTGGCAGGTTCGGGTTCTCGGTAACGCCGAAGGATGTTTCCTCTCCATTCTGGCGCGAGCAGGTCAGGGAAACGGCAACCAATGCAGGCGCAGAGATCTTCGATCCAAGAGAGAGCCTGTGTCAGGGAGAGCATTGCGTTTTCGAGGTGAACGGAGTCTCCCTCTATAAGGACCGGAATCATCTGACGACAAGCGGCTCTCAGATTCTCACGACCAATCTGCAACAGGTCCTCGACAGGAATGCCGACGCATCACATGTCCAACCCAAAACGGGTGCCCGGCGGGACGGCAGTTAGTGCCGGGGAACTGGGCCGAACAAGAAGAATTGGGTTCGCAGCAATCGGCCTCCAACCGGTTCCTACACCGCCCAGAACGCCTTTGCTGCCGGCCCCAGCGCATCCAATACCCGATCCAGCGCAGACTCGTCCGCATTGCGGCGGAGGGCTACTGCCACGTCGTGGATCGATGTTTCCGGTGCAAAGTTGTGTTGCGGGCGGAGTGCCTGGACTTCGTGGGTCATCGTCTCCCGGTCTGCGAATGGCAGCTTCGGTTCCTCGGGATCCCAATCCGCAGTGAAGAGGGCGCGCACACCCGCAGGCAAGATGACGAGAAACCGGATTGCCTCTTTCAATTCGAGGCGGCGACGAAAGGCGCGGAGCACTGCTTGCGCCATCGTATAGGACTCGTTTGTGGTCTGCAGCCCCGCCGCGTCGCGCGCATCGGTCAAGAATTGATAGAACTGGATTGTTGCTTGCTGATATTCAACCGGCGGAGTCATGAGAAGGTTCTCCCCTGGTCAGATTGCGGGCAGCAGGACTCGCAGAAGCAGAAAACCTGCCACACCCGCGAAGAACACCAGCGCCATGCGAATCCCGGGCTCGCGATTCACCTCGGGGACCAGATCGCTGGCGCCCACATAGAGTGCTACTCCTGCGCTGACCGGTAATCCAATTTGCGTCCATCTGGGCACAAGCTCGATGACCAAGACGCCGAGAAGTGTGGCACCCGCAAGGACCACAGCCGACCAAAACGCAGCAGTCCGGCTGCGACCACTTGCCAGCATGACGCTGGCCATAGTGAAACCCTCGGGAGCCTTGTGCAGGAAGATGGCGAGAAAGATCAGCCAGCCGAGTGCATTGCTTAAGACGAAGCCCGACCCGATCGCGACGCCGTCAAACAGTGCGTGCACGCTGAGTCCACCCAGCACGGAGTACCCGGTGTGGTGCGAGACAAACTCGTCGTGGTGGGTCTCCTCGCCATAGTGAAAGTGTGCGTTGATGGTATGTTCCAGCAGATGCACGGCACAGTAGCCGCCCATGATGAGGATGGGCGCGAGCGTGGGGCTCAGGCGCAGGCTTTCAGGGGCCATCTCCAGCAGGGCAGTCGCCATGAGGAAGCCGGCGCCCAGTGCGACAAAGTAGCGCAAATAGCGCTCCACGCCGCGGGCGCGGACCAGCACCAGCCCGCCTGCCACGTCGGCCAGCGCGGCGAGAATTCCCAGAACGATCGAGAGCTTGAGCATTTAGCCGCTATGCCGAATGTGGAGCACGTCGCCATCCTGCACCACATACTCTTTGCCCTCAAGGCGCAGCGTGCCAAGCGAACGAGCCGCTGCCTCACTGCCAGCGGAGAGCAGGTTGTCCCACCGGATGGTCTCGGCGCGGATGAAATGGTGTTCGAGATCGGAGTGAATTGCACCGGCGGCTTGTGGGGCTTTTGAGCCGGCCGAGACTGTCCAGGCCCGACACTCGTCTTCGCCTGCGGTGAAGAAGCTGATGAGCCCCAGCAGTTCGTAGCTCTTGCGGATGAGCCGCACCAGACCGCTCTCGTGCAGTCCGTAGCTCGAGAGAAATTCCCCGGCTTCGGTTTCCTCCATCTCCGAAAGTTCGGCCTCGACTTTTCCGCAGATGGCCGTGGCGCCGGCGTTTGGACGGTGGGCGACTTCGTTGAGTTTGAATCGCTCGACCGCCGCGTCCAGATCGGCGCCGAGCGTCGCGCTCTCGCTCACATTAACTGCATATAAAACCGGCTTTTGCGATAAAAACATGAAGCCCTTGATGAGTTTCTTCTCTTCCGGGGTCATGTCGAGTTCGCGCAGTGGCTGCTCTTTTTCCAGTGACTCTTTGGAGCGGAACAGCAGCGCCTGCTCGCGCTCGAGTTCGCCGGTCCGGCCCTTTTTCAGGTCTTTCTCGACCCGTTCGAGGCGCTTCTCAACCTGGGTCAGGTCGCTGACCATGAGGTCGAATTCGACGTTTTTTACGTCGCGTAATGGATCGACGGGACCAACATGCGGAATGGAGTCGTCTTCAAAGGCCCGCAGGACGTGGATCAGAGCATCCACATTGCGCAGGCTGGTGAGAAAGGTAGTCTCCTTCAGGGCCTCCTGGCCGATGGCCGCGACATCGACGTATTCCACTGTGGCATAGGTGGTCTTCTTGGGTGAATAGAGGGCCGACAGTTTGTCGAGGCGGTCGTCGGGAACGCGAGCTATGCCAATATGCGCTTCCCGGGGGTTCGAATAGCCCCGGTCTTCCAGCTTGGCCTTGGTCAGGATCTTAAAAAGGGAGGTCTTGCCCACCTGGGGCAGGCCGATGATGCCAGTCTTCATTTGCTTTCCGTCGGTCGCTCTCCAAGGATGAACAGCGCGTGAGGACCTCTTCGATGATACAAGACAGCACGCGTCCTCCGGGGGAGGGCGCGGAGGCCTAACGGCCGCGTTCGTGCTTGCGCCGAACAAATCGCAAAGCGGTCAATGTGACGGAGACGGATGCCACTTTGGTGTCGACGATACCAGCAGCCAGGGCAGTCGAACGCACGAGCCCTTCGTTGAGCGGATGGCCCGGCCCCTTGGGGAAGATGAGCCAGATCGGTACGCCTTGGCTCAGATCGGCTGCTGTCTTCGCGAGTGCGCCAGTGAGATCGCGGGGCGCATTCACTCGCGCCAGTATGAGAGATCCACTCCGCGTTGAGATGTTTTTGGCTTGAGCCAGTGCCTCCTCCAATGCCGGGTCGTCGGCTTTACCGAGCATGCGAACCTTAGTCTCAGCGGTAATCCCGAGTTTCTTTGCAAGGGTGGGAGGAGGCTTGAGCAGTGCCTTGGCCCATTTCGCCGCAATCGAGCGTCCCAGCTGAAGGGCGAAGCGTTCTCCCTCGAAGGTGAAGCACAAGGAGCTATTCTCGGCGCGAATCCGGCTGATTTGGGCAAGGGGAAGCCGCTTGCGCAGACCACCCCGCAGGATCAGCTCGCCAGGCTCCATTAGTGCTTTCACTTCAGCCTTGGAACCATTCGATTCGCAGATGCAGGTGGCTTCGTGTCCCATCGGTGTGCTCACCCCGGTGTGGTTGGCTGTCAGGGTTTTTGAGCGTAGCGCAGAATGATGAGCCCCGACGAAAGCGATCGTGCCTCGAGCAGTTCCAGTTGCTGGCGGGGCAGATCGCGTCCGAAGAGCGTTGCGCCCCGGCCGAGAATCGTAGGGGCCAGAGCGATGCGCAGCTCGTCAAAAAGGCTCGCCTTGATCAGGGTGGCGCAGAGGGCTCCGCTGCCGAAAACGAGAATGTCCTTCTCGATCTCGTTTTTCAGTTTGGTGACTTCGTCGGCGGTTCCTCCGCGCAGGATGCGCGTGTTGTTCCAGTCGGCTACTCGCAGCGTGCGCGAGACGACGGCCTTGGGAAGGCTGTTCATGAACTCGGCCACGTCGCCCACAGAGTTTTTCCAGTAAGCGGCCATGCCTTCGTAGGTGGTGCGGCCGAAGAGCAGCATGCCGGCGGAGCGCAGCTGATCGAGAGAGAACTTTTCGAGTTCTTTATCCCAGACAGAGTTATGCCACTCAAGGTCCCACTTCGATCCACCTTCGAAGTAGCCATCGAGGCTGATCAGATTCCACTCAATGAGTCGGCCCATCGCACGAGGCTCCTTGCTCTTGTTGTTGGAACATCTGGTACTGCAGAAACGTCAGGCGCGCACAGACTCGGCACGCGCGACAAAGACGACCGTGGCGATGCCCAGCAGCAAAAGTGCGGTTTCCACGTGCTCGCTGCGGTTGTGGAGTTGGTTGAAGTGGGAGACGTTTGGATCACCGGGGTTCTGAAGATCGATGGCTCCGCCTGCGGCGATCCGATCGCGCTCCATGGCGGGAATGATCACGTATTGGGAGTAGACGGTGCAAGCCAGCATGAGCACGAGGAGGGTCATCGGCGTCAGCACAGAACGTGGTTTGTAGATGGCCCAGGCCGGGGCGAGCGCCAGCAGCGCCAGCGCGACCAGCCCCGAAACGAGGCCGATGCCGTGAAGGATGCGCAGCAGAGATCCGACGATGGTGCCGGCGACATGGGTTTCGCCCGGCAATGTGCCGAACGTGACGGCGGCAACAACGGGAAAGAAGATCTCGGCACCCAGCCACACGATCAGGGCCAGATAGAGCAGGGTGCGCAGGAGCGTTTTCATGCGGAAAGGATACTAGACGCGCAGCAGGGCGCTGGTAACGCATCGTTCGTAACGTATTCGGGTGATCGCAGGACGCGAGCCGCGCCAGTTCCCGCGAAGTAGGATGATCTTACGTATTCCGCAAGGTGGCGACGACTGTGCCGGCCCCTGGAGAGCCTGCCATGAGAGCACAAATCGTTCGTGGCTGGATAGGCGACGTACCGTACCGAAGCTACACGGCTGCTCTGCTCGTCTCGATCGAAGTGGCCGTGATTCTGACCATGGCCGGAATCGACCACGGGTTGAAGGGTGCTTCCTCGCCGGGGCAGCTCCAGTTCACACTGCTGACGATTGCGTTGTTATTGTTCGTGGCACTTGTCGGGTTCACCTTTCTCGCCATCGAGCGGTACTTCTGCGTCGTGGAGAAGACGCAGGATCTCGGCGTTTTGAAGGTGCTGGGTGCGTCTCGGAGCTATATTGCGGGCGTGCTGCTGATAGAGACGCTCGCGATCTGCGTGCCTGGTTTCGTTGCCGGGGTTGGAGTGACCTTTCTGGGGCGGTGGGGCGCGACGCTGGCTTTTCCAAGGCTCTTGCGCGTCGATGTCGTCCTGCTGTCGTGGCCGATCGCCTTTGCGATCGCGGCACTGGGGTCGATGGTTGGCGGAATCCTCGGGGCTCGCAAAGCGATTCGCGATGGCGTAGTTCAGGCTTTGTCGTATGAGCCGTAGGCAACAATCGATTCGGCAAGTGCCCTATTCTTCCGCATGAAGCTCGCTGGAGAATAGGGCACCCAGAGGTTTCGGAGCCTACGAGGTGCGCTTGAGTGCGCGCTTGAGAACGACTTCGAGAGCCGGCTTCACTTCTGCGTACTCTTCGGCGGTGATTGCGCCTGACAGCTTCTCGCTTTCGAGCGAGAACAGTTCCTCTTTGAGGGCGTTCAAGAGGGCAGCGTTCCTGGCGGCCGGAGTCGCAGCCACCGTGGTGTTGACAACGAGCGGGGTCGGCACCGTGGCAGGGTGGGGCCCTCCGTGAACGGCCGATCCTGCCGGAGCAGCGGCAGGCATTCCAGGCGCTGTGGGCGGTTTGCGCAGCAGGAAGGCGGCAGCTGCAGCGAGCAACAGGGCCAGCGCGCCGAGAATCCACCACTTGTATTTGCTGAGCGGGTCGGGAGTATTGATTGGCTCTCCGATGCCGCCGCCGGGGCCACTGGGCGTTGCAGGTGCGCCGGCGTTGTCTCCCTGCGCACCGCCGCCACCTTGCGCTTCGCGCGGCATGGAGCCGGTGCCGGAGACGGTGAAGGCGAGAGCTTTACCCGGAGCGACATTCTTGGCGACGAAGGTTTGAATGCCGGGGTCCTGCTGGATGGGCTGGAAGTCGGGGCTGGCGTCGGAGAAGGTCATGCTCTTTGGCAGGAGGATGCCAACGCTCTGCGTGTGCAGCGATTCACTGGGATGGAAGGCGTATTTTCCGCCGGAGTAGGGAACGGTGTACTCGATCTGGAAGAGCGTGTCCTTTTCGCCCTCGTCGGGCTGGATGGGAAAGTCAAAGGAGTAATGGCCTTTTTCGCCTGTCGGGTCCACTTTGACGCTCGTCGGGAGACCGGTGGGGCGTTGCGCAGCGACGCCGGAGATGGTGGCGTCGGCCGGGATCACGACGTCGAAGCTGCGATGGGTCCACTGGGTGCGCGGCGGCGAGCTGGTGTTGTGGACGAAGTAGCGCTCGGTCACACGGAGCTGGCCGTTGTCAGCCTCGAACTCGTAGACGTCGGCTTCGATGGAGACGCCGTCGACTTTGGGGGCAACGTCGTAGACAGCGATGTCTCCTGGACCGCTGCCCTGAGGCGCGGCAATGAAGTAGGGCGCGCCCTGGTGGGTGACGCGGATCAGATACGGGCCGGCGCCCGGCTCGTTCAGCGTGTAGGAGCCTTTGGCGTCGGTGGTGGCGTGGGCCACCTCGCCCATGCCGGCCTGGACATCGACGAGCACGACGGTGTCGCCAGCGGCGGGTTTGCCGGTGGTTTTGTTGGTGATGGTGCCGGTGACGGAGGCGCCCTGGGCGAAGGTGGCGGCGAGCAGAAGGGTGGCCGCGGAGAGGATCTTCAATGAGTTCATTGTTCTTTGTGCCGTTCCGATTCTCGGTTCGTTTTTCTTGTTATGCGTGCTGCTGGAGGAATTCGATCTCGGCTAATAGTTCGGCGGTCTCGCGTTCGAGGAGATCGCGTTGGGTGACGAAGTCTTCTTTGGGATACTTACCGGCGCGGTACTCGAAGTTCAGGTCGCGGAGGTTCTCGTAGAGTTGGTCCTTGCGTTCAAGGAGATACTCGAGGCGGGTTTTCTCGCGCTGGTTGGCAAAGACGTTGTCGGGCCAGAAGGTGTAGATGCCGAGTACAAGCGCGAGCAGGACGCCAGCCAATAATCCTTGGGTTTCGGTCATAGATCGGATGCCTCCGTTTCGCGGCGGATCTTCTCGCGCAGAGCGTTGATGACGGGATCTGTGGATTGCGCGGCGACTGCGGCTGTGCGGCCAACCGACCAATGGCGCACTAGCAGGATGGTGCCAAGGAGAGCGGCCAGAAAGACAGCGATGGGAGCGAGCCATGCCACGAGGCTGAATCCCTTGGTGGGAGGTGCGGCCAATACTGTTTCCCCGTACTTGGCGGCGAAGCTGGAGAGTATCTGATCGTCGGAGGCGCCGGAAGAGATGGCAGCGCTGAGCTCTTTGAGCATCGGCCCGGACGCCGGGCAGCCGACGTGGTTGCACTCGCCTAGAAGTTGAGCGCAGCCGCAGGTGCACATCATGCGATGGCTGAGGTTGTTGTAGCGGGAACTTGCGTCGGTGGCGCCGACGGAGAAGCAGACGGCGACGGCGAGAAGCAGGGCCTGAGCGCTCTTGAGGAGCAGAGCGAGACGGCGCTCGGATGAGGCCATTGCGTTTCCATGTCGCACAGCCGAGATGCGGGACAACCCTCTACGTGCCAGTTGAAGAAGTGTTGCCATCAGTCGCCTCCTTTCAGCAGAGGCTGGGCAGGCGCTGTGCTGGCGGCGGGCACACGCAGAGCAGCGGTGGCAGGAGACAGGCTCGGAGCCAGCGCGATGAAGGTGCCGAAGACGATGAAAGCGACGCCGGCCCAGATCCAGCTGACCAGGGGATTGAGGAAGGCTTTGATGATCGGGAAGCCCGTGTCGGGGTTGGTGCCTTCGTAGACCACATAGAGGTCCCAGCCCGGGACGGAGTGGATGGCAACCATGGTCTGTGGCTGCTGGCTGGCCAGGTAGACGCGCTTTTCCGGGGTCATC
>Ga0335069_10009588_pt1 | contig 13774 bp, 11 predicted proteins | sample Lox_Sample_11_FD_206714 | JGI IMG/M metagenome (GOLD analysis project Ga0335069, IMG submission 206714) | Soil microbial communities from Loxahatchee National Wildlife Refuge, Florida, United States - Lox_Sample_1.1 | ecosystem: Environmental > Terrestrial > Soil > Wetlands | place: USA... | reverse complement strand
AGCTTGGTCTGGAGCTTCGTGTCTAGCAGTCGGATCTTCTCGGAAAGCTTCACCTTGCGCTGTGCCTGCGACATCGCGTGCTCGGCCTTCATCTGTGCGATGTCGGCCTTCATCGCGGCGACGTCCTCCTGATGGAGACGCTCCCGGACCTCCGAGATGGACCGGCGGAGAACGGTTCCGCCGATGGCGTCCATCCGATTGTCCACGGGCGTCGTCCAGTCCTCTTCAATCTCGGCGACCACGGCGACCTTGCCGGGCGTGAGGGCCTTCTCGACATCGTAGAAGTAGTCCTCGCCGACGCCGTAGTTGTAGACATCCGCACCACCCCCCGCCGCGAAACCGATGGTTGCGCCGATCGCTGCGCCCGCGGGACCGCCCAGGGCTCCGACGAGCGCGCCCAGCGCCGTACCTCCCAGGCCGCCGAGCGGGAACGGCTCGTCGCTCTGCTTGACACTGGATGTGCCGTCCGCGTTCTTCTTGACGATCGCGTAGCCGTACAGACCGATGCTGCCCTCGCGATCGAGCTCCACCAGCGCCTTCTTCCCCGCATAAGCCTTGCTCTCGTCGTCGAACACCGCTACGAGCATTCTGTCCATGATCTGACTCCTCCTTTTGCTTTCGATCGCCGTGCCCTCCGCCCGGCGATCAGGTCGCTTTCATTTGTCCAACGGACTGACGGATCTCGCCGACGGCCGAACGGATGCGGAACGCGCCGATGAGCAGGACCGTCCCGCTGACCAGCGCGAATCCCGCGATCAGGCCCATGATCGCCGCCAGCGTCGTCGGTGGAGACATGAGCGCGAGCACCGCAGCGGCGATGCCGACAAGGCCCCACACGAGCGTCCATCCCCAGGAGAGCCCCAGCCGATACTCCGTGATGGCGGCGGCGACACCGAAGATCCCGGAGAACATGAGCCAGAAGCTCGTCCAGGTCACGGCGAACGCCAGGGAGAGACCGGGGTAGTAGTACAGGGCGGCCGCGCCGAACCCGACGCTCACGAGCCCGCCGAGCAGGATCACCCACCAGGAGTTGAACACGTGGCGGAGGTCGATCGAGTAAACGATCTCCGTGATCCCGCTGAAGATCGCCCAGATCGCGATGACCAGGGCGAAGGCGGCGACGGAGTCGAGTGGCCGCGCCAGGATCAGGATGCCGAGCGCGATGGCGAGCAAGCCCCGGATGACGAGGGCCCACCATCCACGCTGGAACGCCTTCTGGACGCTTTCGGAAATCATAGAGACTCCTCCCCTTTACGAATGAGACGGCGTCGTTTGGGACGCTGGCGCCGCTGGCTTGGGCGCGGGTTTTGAGGGATTGGCGCCCGGAGCAGTCGTCTGACCCGTGGCGACCTGGGCGGCAACGACGTGCCGGGCCGAAGCCTGCCGCAGCGCCTTGTCCACGTCCTGCACCCACTTGTTGTCGAGCACGACGATGAGCGCCGAGGTTCCGGGTGTGAGCGACGCCTTCATCTCCTCGATGGTCTCGCGCGGAATGCCGACCGCATCACCGGCGAGATACCCCGCGCCGCCCCCGACCGCAGCCCCCGCAACCGCGCCCGGAGGGCCGCCCAGGACGCCGATCGTCGCGCCGAGAATCGCACCCACCGCCGCGTCTCTCTGCCGCTGATCGAGCACATGGGTCTTCGCCTTCACGTCCTTGGACACGATCGCGTAGGACTCGATGCGCTCGCCCGTGGCCTTCTGGTTCTTCCGGATCGTCTGAAACACCTGGCTCGCGGTCTTTTCGCCGTCGTAGACCGCGTAGATCAGGGTATCGGAGACGACGTTCTGAGCGAGAGCCACCCGAGCAACCCCGATCGACGCCGCGAGTACGACCGCGACGCTCGCTGCGCCCACGCGCAACCCTATGGAATGGGAACTTCTCATGTTGGTTTTCCTCCCTTCGAGTCTCGACGAACCTGCAAGCGCTCTGCCACGAGTACGCTCCTGATTTAGAGGCCTTTTTTCCCCGCTGCGGTACTGCGGTGTCGAGGTATTGACACGCGGTGACGGCCCGCTGACAGAGCGGGAGTCAGACGGGACCTCTAGGCTTCGGCCGCCTTTTCGAATCGCTCGCGCGCGGCACTCGGCGCTGAGACGACACAGGCGGCACGGGCCGTCGTGATGCCGAGCTTCTTCATCCTGTAAATCAGAGTGGTGCGCTTCAGGCCGAGCCTCGCGGCGGCGCCATTTCGCCCTCCGACGACCCCACCGACCTCATCCAGCGCTTGCAGGACGAGCTTGCGCTCGGCGTCTCGCAGTGTTCGCGGGATCGCAAGGCCACCCGCGGGCTCTGGCGAGGGTGTGGGAAGCGTGTTCGGAAGCACCCCGTCGTTCGACAGGATCACCGCGCGCTCGATGAGGTTCTGCAGCTCGCGTATGTTGCCGGGCCACGAATAGGCCTTGAAGGCTTCCATCGTCGCCAGCGGAACCCTCTCGATAGGCTTACCGAGCCTGCGGCCGAGGACGTCGACGAAATGCGCGACGAGCGCCGGGATGTCCTCCGACCTTTCCCGAAGAGGCGGCATGGCGATCGGAAAGACGCTCAGGCGATAGTACAGATCTTCGCGGAATTGTCTCTGCGCCACGAGCTCCGCCAGGTTCCGGTTCGTGGCGGCGACGAGGCGGACGTCCACGCTCTGCGTGCGGCCACTCCCCAAACGTTCGAACTCCTGCTCCTGAAGAACCCGCAGCAGCTTCGGCTGCAGAGCGGGAGGGATGTCGCCCACCTCGTCCAGAAACAGCGTGCCGCCGTCGGCCATCTCGAACCGGCCGATCCTCAGGGCCACGGCGCCCGTGAATGCGCCTCGTTCGTGGCCGAAGAGCTCACTCTCCAGAAGGTCGAGCGGGATGGCCGCGCAATTCACCTTGACGAAGGGGCGACTGCAGCGCGGGCTGAGATTGTGGATCGCGCGCGCGATCAACTCCTTGCCTGTCCCGGTTTCACCCTCGATCAGGACGGTCGACCCAGCGGGCGCCACCCTCTCGACCTTCTCGAGCACCGCTTCGAGGGCGGTGCTGCGTCCGATGATCTGCTCGAACCTCCGTTCGCTGACCTGCGTGCCCGAGCTTGAAGCCGAAGTGGCCATTCCAACCTCCCGGCCCGGTGAAGCGATCCGGCCGGCCTACATCTCCAGAGCCGCCCTGACGTGATCGAGCAGCACATCGTCGCTGAACGGCTTGGCCAGGAACTCCGTTGCGCCCGCTCGGAGCGCCTGCATTCGCATGCTTGCGTCGCCGTGGGCCGTGATGAAGATCGTGGGAATCCTGCGGTTCTGTGAGTTCAGCTCGGCCTGCAGCTCGAGCCCCGACATGCCGGGCATGCGAATGTCGGCGATCAGGCATGCGGTACGGTGCTGCTGCCCGGAGTCGAGAAACTCCTCGGCTGAGGCAAACGCCCTCGCCGGCAGCCCGACGGCTTTCAACAGCCCTTCCAGTGCCCTCCGGACGGACGGATCGTCATCCACGATAGCGACGATTCTCGGCTCCCCTTGATCAGACATGGCCGCACGTTAGGTCGGGCTCGGCGGGGGCACAATTATCCCTTGGTATAGGTCTGCCGATACCACGCGCCGCCTTCCCGGCAGGAGGATTACCTCGCGGTCGGCAGCCTGAGCTTGTCCGCCATCCGGACCAGCTCGGCGAGGGATTCCGCCCGCATCTTGCGCATCACCCGTCCGCGATGGACCTTCACGGTGATCTCGCTGGTTCCCAGTTCCGACGCCACCTGTTTGTTGAGCCGCCCGGTCACTACCAGCTGCATGACCTCGCGCTCTCGCGGGGTCAGCCGGTCATAGCGCCCTTGCAGTTCCGCCACTTCTTCCTGCTGCTGGCGGCGAGCGCGGTCCCGTTCGAGCGCAAGCTGAACGGCATCCACCAGGTCCTGATCATGGAATGGCTTCGGCAGAAACTCCACCGCGCCGGATTTCATCGCCTTGACGGACATCGGGACGTCTGCGTGAGCCGTGATGAAGATAATGGGGATTTGCGAACCCGCATCCGCCAGCTGGCGCTGGAAGTCCAGACCGCTCAGATCCGGAAGGCGCACGTCGAGAATGAGACAACCGGGACTGTCGGAGGGGCCCCTGGCCAGGAAGTCCCGGGCGCTGCCGAACGACTCCGCACGCAGGCCGACCGACTTCAGGAGTCCCTGGATCGCGCGGCGAACGGAAAGGTCGTCGTCGATGACGAAGACCGTCGATTCCCGTTCGGCCGTCACGCTCGAAGGCCCGTCGCGGCGGGAAGCGTGAAGGAAAGCGTCGCGCCGCGGCCGGCATTCGAGGCTGCGGAGAGCCGGCCGCCATGGGACTCGATGATCGAGCGGCTGATCGCCAATCCCATGCCCGTCCCGTCCGGCTTCGTGGTGAAGAACGCGTCGAAGATCCGGCCCTTCTCCGAAGGCAGTCCGACACCCGTATCGCTGACTGCGACGAGCAGTTGATCTTCGCCCTGGCGTCGCGAGGTAACGCCGACCTCACGAGTGCCCTCCACCCCCTTCAGCGCATCGAAGCTGTTGATCATCAGGTTCATCAGGACCTGCTGCAACTGGACGCGATCCCCCATGACTTTCGGGAGATCAGCAGCGAGCTCGCTCCGAATGGAGACCCTCGAGCGCCCCGCTGCTGGTCTCAGCAGGTCGACGATCTCCTCGATGACTTCGTTGACGTCGACCGGCTCACGCCGCCGGGCGCCCTTCCTGTAGAACGCGCTCGTCCGGTTGACGATATCGACGGATCGGATGACGTCCTCGACCATTCTCGAGGCGGCCCCTCGCGCCTCGTCCAGATCGGGATGCTCGCGCTTGAGCCATTGCTGGCAGGCGTTGGCGTCGGTGATGGCGGCGGCGAGCGGCTGCTTGATCTCATGGCCCAGCGACGCGGCCAGCTCCCCCATCACACTCACACGATTGATGTGTGCCAGATCCGCCTCGAGCTGACGAAGCCTCTCGCGCTCTGCCTCGGCCCTTTTCCGGTCCGTCACGTCGACGAGCGTGCCGACGTAGTTGACGAGCTCACCGTTCTCGTCGAGAACCGCACTTCCGATGACTTGAAGGTGCTTCACGGTTCCGTCAGCGAGCACCAACCTGTACTCTGTCGCCAGATCAGTCTTCTCACGAATCGCCTTCGTGACGAGCTCCCGGACTCCGTCCCGATCATCCGGGTGCACGAGTTGGAAGGCTTCCCAATTCGGGATCGGCTGTTCAGGATCCACACCGTGTATTCGGAACATCTCCTCGGACCAGTAGAGCGCCAGGTCTCTGTGCGGATCCCACGCCCAACTGCCCGTGTGAGTGAGCCTCTGTGATTGCGCCAGATACGCTTCGCTGCGCTCCAGGGCCTCCTGGGCGCGCTTTCGGTCCTCGATGTCGGTGCGAGTGCCGTACCACCGAAGGACTTGCCCCCGCTCATCCCGCAGCGGATTGTCTCGGATCAGAAACCAGCGATACTGCCCGTCCTTTCCCCTTATTCGTGCTTCCAGCTCGAAAGGCGCTCGCTCCGAAAGCGCGCGCTCACGGAGGGCTTCCAGCTTCTTCAGATCTTCTGGATGCCACTTTCTGGCAAAGGCGTCCTTGGATTTTCCCGCTTCCAATGGAAGGCCCGTGTAGTCGCGTTCTCGTTGGTTGGCATAAAGCGGACTCCAATCCGCGTCGAAAACGTAGACCTGGTGGGGAATCACGTCGATGAGCTGCTGAAGCTCCGCCTGGCTCCGCCGAACCTCGTCGACCGCCCGCTTGCGCTCCGTGATGTCGCGAATGGTGCTTGAAACGAGCACGCCTTCCTCGGTCTCCAGTGGACTGAGGCTGATCTCCACCGGAATCTCACGACCGTCCTTGTGCAGGCCGTACAGTTCCAACCCGGACCCCATGGGCCGGGTGCGAGGGTCGGCGGTGAAAGCCATGCGGTGTTCCGGATGGCGATTTCGGAGCCGCTCCGGCACCAGCATTTCGATTTTCTTCCCCAGAACCTCCCGGCGTTGATAGCCAAAGAGCTTCTCCAGCTGCGCATTGACCAAGACGAGCTCACCTTGTCGATTCACGACCGCGATCGCGTCGGGGGCCGATTCGAGCAGCTCGCGGAATTTCTCCTCGGCCCGCTTTCGGTCCTCAATGTCCGTCAGAACTCCATACCATTTGACGACACGGCCGGCTCTGTTGCGCAGCGGCACCGCGCGGACCATAAACCAGCGATACTTCCCGTCCGCCGCGCGGCGGAAACGCGCCTCGTCGTCGTATGGCTCGCCCGTCGCCTCGCACGCCCGCCACTTCTCCATGTGGCGGTCGAGGTCTTCCGGGTGGACAACGCGTTGCCAGCCGGATCCTGCCGTCTCCTCCGCGGACAAGCCGGTGTATTCGCGCCAGCGCCGGCTTGCGAACGCATTGGAAGGACCGGGTAAGGCGATGAACACCATTGCGGGAACGGTTTCGATCAACTCCTCGTCGGCACGTGCTCGCGCCGATTGGATATTGAGCGCGAGATATGTCGTAGCTCCTATGGCGGAGAGGCTGATCAAAATGTTGATAAGGCCCGACCCCGACAGGTGTTGCGGCGTCAGAAGGACGCTCAGCAGCGTCAGGGCCACGCATCCCAGGGATATAAGGATGACGCCGCGCCTGTCGGCAAAGCGGATGGACATCAGAACGACGACGATGTAAAGCGCGCCGCCGGCAATCTCCAGGGGGGTGATCGTGTCGAATACGAAGATCGCAATCGACAGCGCGACGGCGACGAAGATCTTGCTCCGGGTCATCGAAACGGAGACCCTTCCGAATCGCAAGCGGCAACGAACCGGCAAATACGACGGTCCCCTGTCATTACATCGACACCGTCCTCCGAAGGCCGTGGCGCAAGATGCAGCTGGTCGCCCGGCGGATCGTTCAGCATCCGTTGCGCATGCTATCGCTCGCAAGGCTTCGGAGGGTTGTGGGCGTTCGCGCGAGGCGTCGGTGGGCTCGCGAAACGGCTGGCCCAGCCCCTTGGGCTTCGACAGCCGAACCGACTTACCCGGACCAGGCGGTGGACTGCCGAGCGCGGTCGGCGATGCCGCGGAGAACCCTCGACCTTTGGGTCATGAGCGGGTCCCAACTCCCCATGTCCTTATACGCAAAGCCGATTAGGCTCAGGAATGCGAGGTCTCTCCCGCTCCGCCCTCCCGCGGGTCTGTGGGCCTTCCTGAGCTAATGTTTCCGAACGCGTTCTGGCAAGAACGAGTCGTGTCAGGCGTAGAGGACGAAACCCGCGGCTGGAACTCGAACTGGGACAGCTTTCCCGTTTCTCGGTTCGACAGCCACGCTACCGCCGATCTCCGTGGCCTCGGTCGAGTAAAGGCAGGTCAGGCGGCCGTCCGCTGCGTGCAGGTCGTTGTCGATCGTGACGAAGGCGGTCAACGCGGTGTCCGGGTCGGTGTTGATCGCAGCGAGCACTTCCCGGTTGTCGAAGATCCGTGACCAGGCGACGATGGAGCGCAGAGGGCCCGGACCGATTCGCGCGGGGAACCCGAAGCTTGCACCGTCGCCCGAAATCTGACGCAGGAACTGGCGGCCCCGGCGCAGGGACAGCTCTTTGCGCCGGAGCCGGTGGATCTTGGCCAGCTCGCGGTGGACGGGCAGGTCCTCGTCGAAGCAATGATGACCCCGCGACCGGAAGGGACCGAACTCGCCTCCGAACATCGCCTCTCGAATGTAGCGGTCGGCCTCGTTGCCGGCGCCTTCGCCATCGAAGAGCTGCTCGGTCCCGTAATAGATGCACGGAATGCCGAGTGTCGTGGCGTTGAAGGCGAGGATTGCGAGCGCCAATCGCTCGAACCCTCCGGCACTGAAACGGCGCTTGTGTTCACCCTGGTCGATGTGATCGTGGTCGTCCACAGAGGTCACCAGCTTGTCGCGGAGCCAGACGTGGAAATCCTTCCGCTCCAGCAGCGAGTTGCGGAAGAGATCGAAATACTCGACCGGCTCGATTTCTCCCCTCACGAGGGCCGTCATCTTGGCCCGCTCATCGGAGATGCCCAGGGCGGCATCGAGGCCCGTGACCTCGAGCCGCTCGTAGGCGAAGTCACGCCCGCCGGTGATCTCACCGATCAGGTAGAAGTTCTCTTTCCCGAGCGCCTCCGTGAACTCGTGGATCACCGAAGCGAAGAACCGCGCGGCTCCGGGATCCATGTGCTTGACCGTGTCGAGACGGAATCCGTCTACGTCGGCAAAGGCGATCCAGAACTTGTAGACGTCGCAGAGTTGGGTCAGCGTTGGCGAGACGGAGTACGCGTCGATCGCGTCCGCGCCGTGCAGGATCCGGCGTTCTCCGTGATGGAGATCCTTGAGGTCGAAGAAGTCGCCGTCGCTATACTCGGGAAAATACTCGAAGTTGCGGATGCGGCCCTCGGTGAAACTTTCCGGGCGTTGAAACTCGGCCGGCCAGATCGCTCCATCGGGAAACGCGCGAGGGAGATCGGCAGGATCGATCGGGCCAAACGGCAGGCTGACCACTCCCTGATTGTCGCGAAAGCCGTAGACGGGGAACTTCTGGCCGTTCCAGAAGGGGTCGCCGTCTCGATAGCGGAACACGTCGCCGCAGTGATTCAGGATGATGTCCAGGATGACCCGGATGCCCAGTCCGTGCGCGGTCTGGACGAGCCGGCGGAGATCTTCGCGACTCCCGAAGTGCGGGTCCACGTCGAGAAAGTTCTGGATCGCGTATCCGTGGTAGGTCTCGTCGGCGCGGACCTGCTTGAAGATCGGACTGATAAAGATTGCCGTGACGCCGAGCCTCATCAGATAGCCCAGCTTGGATTCCAGTCCGGCCAGAGTTCCACCCACAAACCGCCCACCCGCCTCGCGCCATCGGGCGGCGTCCGACTCGCTTCGAATCGCGTTGCCGTTGGCCTCGGGGGTCATCGGCGGAGTCGTACCGGCCGTCACGATCCGGCCCCGGATGTCGCGATAGAGGTTCTCGGCGCCGTCCGAGAACCTGTCCACAAGGAGGAAGTACAGGACCTCGTCCTCCCAGTGCTGCGGGGAGGGAAAATATTCACGCCCGGCGATCAATCGTGCGAGATCGAGTTCCCGGAGAGATGTCTCAGGCATCGCAATTCATCCTCCCATGAACGTCGCGATGGCGGCCAGAGGAGCCTACTCACTCGCAGCATAGGATTAGGAAGGAGATCTTGCCGTAGGGGTGTCGCTGCTAGGGACGCAAAGGCCACTCCATTCCGATGCCGTCGTGCTGCGCGCGGAGGGCCTGGGCCGCAGCGTCCCCGGGAAGATCCTCGTCGCCGATGCCACCTTCGACATTCGGAGGGGTGAGGCACTCGCCATCGTCGGCCCAAGCGGGTCGGGGAAGACCTCCCTGCTCCGGCTCCTGAACCGGCTCGACGAGCCGACCAGTGGGACGGTATTCCTCGACGGCACCGACTACCGGCGAATTGCGCCTCGCGACTTGCGCCGTCGGGTGGGTATGGTCTCGCAGCGACCGTACCTGTTTCCCGGGACGGTCGCGGAGAACCTGCGCTTCGGGCCACTGCAACGTGGCGAAGAACTTCCGGCCGATCGGGTTGACGACTTGCTCGCCGGCGTCGGCCTCGCCGAGTATGCCGCGCGGAACGTCGCCAACCTTTCCGGTGGCGAAGCACAGAGGGTCTCGTTTGCGCGCACGCTGGCCAACGCGCCGGAGGTGTTGCTGCTCGACGAGCCGACGTCGGCCCTAGACGACGACGCCAAGGCTGAGGTCGAAGACCTGATTCATCGAGTTGCCCGCGAGCGCGGCCCGACCTGCGTGCTGGTTACTCATGACACCGCACAGGCGGCCCGGCTGGCAAGCCGTGCTTTGCTGATCGAGGCTGGACGCATCGCGCGAGATGGGCCGCCACAGGAGGTGCTCGGTGCTTAAGACGCTCTTCCATGGTCAGCTGCAGCTGGGACTGGCGCAGGCCGCGGCGGCAGCATTGGCGGCGATGCTGGTCGTGCTGCTCGCGCGCCGGCGAAACATTCACCTGGAAAAGGAACTCCTGATCGCCATGGTGCGTGGGCTGGTTCAGATCGTCGCCGTGGGCTCGATCCTGCTGCTGCTGCTGCGTGCCCCGGACTGGATCAGCGTCTTCCTGCTGGCGTCGATGATGGTCGCGGCCGGTGCAACCTCGCGACGCCGCGCCGAGGGGATGCCGGACGCGTTCCGCGTCTCGACCTATTCGATCGCCTGTGGCGCCGGATCTGTGATCGCACTGATGACGTGGCTGGGCGTCATTGATACGCCGATCACCACGCTGGTTCCGGTAGGAAGCATGCTGATCGCCAATGCGATGAATACGAACGGCCTTGCCTTGAACCGCTTCCGCTCCGACGTGTTGGCGCACGTGGGCGAGATCGAGACGGCGCTTGCGTTGGGCGCGGACGGCAACTCGAGCGTCGCACCTTACGTGCAGGCCTCGTTCGAAGCGAGCCTGATCCCGGCAATAGACTCGCTGCGCTCGCTGGGCATCGTGTGGATCCCGGGGCTGATGGCGGGCATGTTGCTCTCCGGGGCGCGGCCGCTGTATGCCGCCATCTACCAGTTCGTGGTGGTGGCGATGATTTTCGCCGCCTCCGGGTTGACATCGCTCACGAGCACGCTGCTCATACGCACGCGCGTGATGTCCCCGGCGGAGCAGTTGGTTCTTCGACCCAAGAATTGAGAGACGCAATGAAAGCAGCGCCCCCTTCTTGCGTCCTGCCGCGTGACCGGCGATCGGTGACGCTCCCCCCCTTTCTCGCCATGACACCCGGGTACGACCGACCGGGAGCTCTTCGACCGGCAAGGTTAACGGACTCGCTCACGACTCTAGAATGAGCTCGCACTTGCTGCCCCCTGTCGTCATCGTCGTCGCGCACGTACTCATCGTGCTTGTGATTGGCGGGCGTGTGATCATGCGACGACCGGTGCGCGGGGTCGCCCTTGCGTGGTTGTTCCTCGCGGCCATGCTGCCCTTCGCCGGTGGGCTCGCGTACTTGCTCATCGGGGAGCGCCGGATTGGTCGCCGGCGAAAACGCGACCTGGACTCCCTACACACCGACTTTCGGAAGATTGCCGCGGCCGCAATCCCGGCCGGACTCACCGAGGTTGCCTGGCAGCGCCACGCGCCTGCCGCCCGCAGCCTCGACCGCCTGGGTCGGACCGTTGTGGGCAGCCCGACGGTGAAAGGCAGCCGCTTTGAGCTGTTCGCCGACACGCTAGCGGTGCTGAAAGCGATCGCTCGCGACGTGGACGGCGCGAAGACCAGCGTCCTGATGGAGTTTTACATCTGGAATGAGGGCGGCACGGCCGACATCGTGCTCGATGCACTGATTCGGGCGGCTGAACGGGGCGTCCGGTGCCGCGTGCTCATCGACGCACTCGGAGCCCGGCCGTGGTGGCGGGGTCGACAGCCCCAGCGGCTGAGGGAGGCGGGCGTCGAAGTGCGGGAGGCTCTGCCGGTGGGAGTGCTGCGCAGCCTCGTTGGCCGGACCGACCTTCGGTTGCATCGCAAGATCATCGTCGTGGACGGCGAGGTGGCGTGGACAGGCAGCATGAATCTGGTCGACCCGGCTTACTTCAAAGCGGATGCCGGTGTCGGAGAGTGGGTGGATGCGATGGTCCGCCTCGAGGGCGCAATCGTGGTCCCGCTCGGCGCGATCTTGATTGGAGACTGGCTGCTCGAGACCGGCGAGCCGATGCAGGATCTCATCCACAGCGCCGGGCTCCATCTGGTTCGGCCACAGGGGCTTTCGGATATCCAGGCCATTCCGTCGGGGCCCGGAGAAGGCGGCGATGGCCTGTTGCAAATGCTGCTGGCGCTGATCAGCGCCGCGCAGAATGAACTGGTGCTCACCACCCCGTATCTGGTCCCGGACGACGCTCTGATCCTGGCGCTGCGCGGGGCCGCAGGCCGCGGGGTCAAGGTCACGGTGATCGTCCCGGAAAAGGTGGACTCCCTATTGACCCGGTACGCGAGCCGGTCGTATTACGACGACCTGCTGGACGTCGGGGTGGAACTCCAGCTCTATCACGGCGGCCTTCTGCATACGAAGTCCATTTTGGTGGACGACGCGATGTCAATGTTCGGGACGGTCAACTTCGACATGCGCAGCCTGTGGCTAAACTACGAGGTGGCGTTGTTCGTCTACGGACCCGAATTCGCGCAGGCCCTCCGAGCGCTGCAGCAGGCCTACCTGGCGCAGTCCGTACCGCTCGACCGTGCGGCCTGGAGCCGCCGGTCCTTGAAGGAGCGATTTCTGGAGAACGTGCTTCGCCTCTTTGGCCCGCTGCTCTGATACTCGCCATGAGGGCTCCTCCACGGAGTCTCGCGAAAATGACATGCTCTTACGTCAACGGGCCGGAGCGGTGCCCGTGATCGCGACCGCCGCGAGCGGATTCGGCGACGGCTCTGCAATCTTCCTCAGGGTCGAGCGGTCGTGGTGTTGGAACAGCCCTTCTCGGCCGTGAATCGCGAGAAAGGTGAACTCATCGTATGACCATCGGCCGTCCGGATGGATCGTCACTCGGATCGTGAACTGTTTCGTCGTGAATGCCTGATCGAGGAATGGACCCGAGCAGATGCCAAACGTCGTCGAGCCGCGCTCCGCGTGGAGCTCGAACTCCTTCGCGTCGGGCTCCGCGGTCCCGCCCGCGAGCGCGACCTGCGCGCGCGGAATGGCCAGCGTCATGATGACTGTCTTCGTCTCTGGCTCCCAAAGCCAATAGCCGACCTGGTCGTGGAACGTCTCGACCTCACCACGCTTCACGATGTGGGTGTGGTAGCGCAGACCGTAGAAGAGCTGAGGTCCGTTCGTCTGCCGGTCGATGGGCTGAAGCTCCATGCGCTCGACATATCGATTTTCGTCAGCGCCATCCACGACCGGATGGTCGTCGACGCCGATGTCGCTGGTCCACACACCCGCCATCGGACGGAGCGGCCCGAGGTTGGCGAGGGTGTTCGGATCACCCTTCGGTTCCGTGTAGATGTCGCTCGGCCAGGGCGCTCTCATCGTGCGTGAGCTTACGCCATGCGCGGATTCCAGGATCCGCCACGGCGAGGGGAGGTGGTAGGGCAGCAACCAGCGGCCGAAAGCTGCATTGTCGCCGACGGAGTCCAAGCAACGGATCTCGGACCTTCGCCAGCGACGAGGTGCTGGAGCGGGAAACGGGTGATCAATCAATGGCTTCAATCGGCAAGGCGCTCGGCGGGGGCTGGGAGACCTTTCCGATGCCGGTCGAGTCGGCCACGCGGTCGTCGGTGGAAACGTTGGCCGCGAGCCGGGAAGTGAGGCGATGACCCTCATGCGAGAGGTCGCGGCGCTCGTCGCAGTCGGTCTGCTCGGATTCGTGGGAGCCGCCCTTGGCAGGCCACTGACGCGGCCGAACGACGTCGGGCGACCACGACGTGGCGAGGATCTCACGCACTCTTGCCGGGGAACGATGAAAGGTTCGATTTCGCCGGCTGCGACTCGACGAACGCGCGTGTAGCCTCAAAGTACGTGTCCGAGTTTGTGTCCGAGTCCCCAGTCCAAATGAACTCACTTTTCCTCGTGAGGACGGAGCGCCAACGGCTCGCGCAACCCCTTCACCGACGGCGCTTCGTTGGGTTGGGTGCGAAAACGTGGGCGATGATGAGTGGTGAGCCGTGTAGGACTCGAACCTACAACCTAGAGATTAAGAGTCTCTTGCTCTACCAATTGAGCTAACGGCCCACTCGGGAGCGCGGAGAATACCCGATCGGCCGTTTCGCCCGCAACTAACCGCCCCCGACGAGCTCGACGACCTCATACGCGTCG